>Ga0065165_1002974_pt1 | contig 12862 bp, 12 predicted proteins | sample AraplaMF_Cvi_mMF_FD_63813 | JGI IMG/M metagenome (GOLD analysis project Ga0065165, IMG submission 63813) | Arabidopsis root microbial communities from the University of North Carolina, USA - plate scrape MF_Cvi_mMF (version 2) (version 3) | ecosystem: Host-associated > Plants > Roots >... | reverse complement strand
GTTCATCAACCACGGCCACATCAAGGTGAACGGCCGCAAGGTCAACATCTCGAGCTACCAGCTCAAGGTCGGCGACGTGATCGAGGTCAAGGAAGCCTCCAAGCAGCTCGCCCACGTGCTCGAAGCCAGCCAGCTCCCCGAGCGCGACACCCCCGACTATCTCGACGTCGACCACGGCAAGATGACCGCGAAGTACGTGCGCATCCCCGCCCTCTCCGACGTGCCGTTCCCGGTGCAGATGGAGCCCCATCTGGTCGTCGAATTCTATTCGCGCTGATAGGCTCGGCAGAACGACATTCAAAAGGCCCCGGTTTTCCGGGGCCTTTTCGTTTGGGGCCACCACTCCATCTCGCGATCCTACTGTGTTACAGTTGAGAGCGATGGAGTTTGGTCATGGCGCGTCCTCTCGACGAGACCTTTCACAAGGTAGATGATCGACCTCCTCTGAAGCTAACACCAATGGAAGAGGCCGACTTAAGAGAGGCAGAAGCTGAGATCGCCCGCGGCGAGTTAGCGAGTGCCGACGAAGTTAGTGCCATGTGGAAGAAACACGGTTTGTGATGCTCTACACCCCTCCCCCGATCGATCCCAAGGCACCGCCGGTGCGCATCAATCTGCTGTCGGACACGCAGACCAAGCCGACCGCTGCGATGCGCGAAGCGATGGCGCGGGCCGAGGTCGGCGACGAGCAGGTCGGCGACGATCCGACCGTGAACGCGCTGTGCGAGCGCGTTGCGGATCTGCTCGGTAAGGAGGCCGCGGTCTACATGCCCTCGGGCACGATGTGCAACGTCACCGCGACGCTGGTGCATTGCCGTCCCGGTGACGAGATTTTGGCGCATGAGACCGCGCATATCATCGCCCGCGAAGGCGGCGCGCATGCCGCGATCGGCGGTTTTCAGGTGACGCAGCTGAAGGGCCCCGACGGCCAGTTCACGCCGGAGACGCTTCGCAAGGCGCTGCATCCGCGCACGCGCTACCAGCCGCCGCAGACGGTCGTCAGCGTCGAGCAGACCGCCAATATCGGCGGGGGCACGATCTGGAAGAAGGCCGCGCTCGACGAGATCGTCGCGATCGCCAGGCAACACGGTCTCGTCACGCATATGGACGGCGCGCGCCTGCTGAACGCGACCGTCGCAAGCGGCATCTCCCCGCGCGACATGACCGCAGGCTGGGATTCGGCCTGGATCGATTTCTCCAAGGGCCTGGGTGCACCGATCGGCGGCGTGCTCGCAGGCACGCGCGCCTTCATCGACGCGGTCTGGCAGTGGAAGCAGCGCCTGGGCGGCTCGATGCGGCAAGCCGGCATCTGCGCGGCCGCCTGCATCTACGCGCTCGACCATCACGTCGATCGCCTCGCCGACGACCACGCCAATGCGCGCGCGCTGGCCCGCGGCCTGTCGCAGATCGCGGGCATCGAGGTGCAGGAGCCCGAGACCAATCTGGTGTTCTTCAAGCCCGACGGTGCCGGGATTGCCGGCGACAAGATGGTCGCGGCGCTGCGCCAACGCGGTGTCACGCTCGCGATGATGGACGGCCGCATCCGTGCCTGCACCCATCTCGACGTCAATACGGGCCAGGTCGAGGAGACCATCGGATACGTGCGCGAGATCGTGCGCGGGGCTTAGTCATTCACGCCCCATCGCCTGATAGATCAGCGTCTTCAGCGCGAGCTGAATCCGCCCGCGCTGCGATGGTGTCTGCACCATGAAGATCCCGAACAGATCATCCTCGGGATCGATGAAGAAGAACGTCCCGCCGACACCGTCCCAGCGATATTCGCCAAGCGGCCACGAGGTGCCCGGCGGCACCGAGGTGCGCACGGCGAAGCCAAGGCCGAAGCCGCTGGTCGCACCGGGATAATAATTCTGGTCCCGTGCGATCTTGGTCTCGGGGCCGATGTGATCCGTCGCCATCAGCGCGATGGTCTCGGGCTTGAGGTAGCGCCGGCCTTCAAAGGTGCCGCCGTTCAGCAGCATCTGCGAGAAGCGCGCGTAGTCACCGACCGTGCCGACCAGACCGCCGCCGCCCGACTCCCATTTCAATGGCTTCCTGGGATCCTTGACCTGCGTCATCGGGCTGATCGCGCGATCATTCGGCATCGGCTCGGCAATGCGTGGGAATTTGGCGGGATCGGCGACATAATAGGCTGTGTCGGTCATTCCGAGCGGATCGAGCAGCCGCTCCTTTTCGAACGCGAACAGAGATTTCCCCGATATCACCTCGACGACGCGGCCGAGCACGTCGGTGGAATGGCCGTAGTCCCAGCTCGTGCCGGGCTGCTCCGCGAGCGGCAGCGCGGTGATCTTCGCGACGAACTCGGCGTTGGTTGAAGTCTTGTTGTCGAACAGGCGGGCGTCGGCATAGAGCTTGTTCAGCGGCCCCCCGCCATAATAGCCATAAGGCAACCCGGCGGTGTGGCGCATCAGATCCTTGATCGTGACCGGACGCGCCAGCGGCTCCAGCTCGAGCGAAACCTTGCCGTCCTCGGCCTTCTTCTCGACGCCGACCTTCATCTGGCCAAAGGCCGGAATGTACTTTGCGACGGGATCGTCGAGCGACAGCTTGCCTTCCTCGACCAGCATCATCGCCATGACCGTCGTGATCGGCTTCGACATCGAATAGAGGCGGAAGATCGTATCCGCGCTCATCGATATCTCGGTCGCGACATCGCGGACGCCGAAATTCTCGTAATAGACCGGCTTGCCGTGCTGCTGGAGCAGCAGGATCGCGCCCGGAAACGTGCCGGCGACGATCTCGCTCCGGATGTAGTCGGAGACTTTTGCGAGGCCCTCGGGCGAGAAACTGCGGGCGCGCCCCTCGGAGCCCGCTTGCGCGCCGGCGGCGCCGAACAGAAGAACGAGCGCCGCGATGAACGCGCGGCGCCCGCTCATGTCACTTTTCCATCGCCTCATAAACCAACTGCTTCAATGTCCGCTGCACGCGCTGGCGCTCGGTCGGGGTCTGCTCCAGCAGAACGAAGAACATGTCCTGCTTGGGGTCGATCACGAAATAGCAGCCGGAGGCGCCGTCCCACTTCAATTCCCCGAGATCGCCGGGCGGCGGCGGCTTTGCGTTGCCGGGATCGGTGCGGACGGCAAGGCCGAGGCCGAAGCCAAAGCCGTCGCCGGGGAAGTAAAAATAGTCGCGATCGACGCCGGAGCCAGGGCCGATCTGGTCGGTCACCATCAGCTTGAACGTCTCGGGCTTGAGGATGGTCTTACCCTGGAAGCTGCCGCCCTGGAGCAGCATCTGCGCAAAGCGCTGATAGTCGGCCATGGTCGTGACCATGCCGCCGCTCGCGAACTGGATCTTCTTGACCACGGTCGGATCGTTGATCCGGCCGACGCGGAAATCGCTGTCATTCGGCACCGGCTGGGCCACGAGCTTCTGCTTCTCGGGGGCCGTGACGAAGAAGCCGGTATCGACCATGCCGAGCGGATCGAGCAGCTTCTCCCGCATGATGTCGATCAGCGGTTTGCCCGCCGCGACCTCCATGACACGCGCGAGGATGTCGGTGGAATGACCGTACTGCCAGAGCGCGCCCGGCTGATTGTGCAGTGGCAGTTTTGCGATGCGTTCGGCGAACTCGGCAAGGTCGAAATCGCCGTCATAGATCCTGGCGTCGCGATAGGCCTTGCGGACCAGGCTGTCGCCATAGAAGCCGTAGGTGATGCCCGAGGTATGCGTCATCAGATCGTGCACCGTCATCGGCCGGTTCGGCGGCACGAGTTCGAGCGATTTGGTGCCGTCGTCGGCCTTCTTCTCGACGCCGACCTTCACATTGGCGAAGGATGGAATGTATTTCGAGACGGGATCATCGAGCTTGATCGTGCCATCCTCGACCAGCTTCATCGCAACCACCGAGGTGATCGCCTTGGTCATCGAGAACAGGCGGAAAATCGTCTTGTCGGTGATCGGCGCATTGCTGACCACGTCCTGCACGCCGAAGGCTTCGTGGAAGACCGGCTTGCCACCCTGCTTGATCAGCACGGTTGCGCCGGCGATCTTGCCGGTCGCAACCTCGTTCTTGAAGAATTCGCTGATCCTCGCGAGCTTCTCCTGATTGAAATGGGCGCCGGCCGGGATCTCGTAAGTGCCCTCGGCGCGCGCGAACGACATCGCCCCCAGCGATACGAGGGCGCCGCAGACGAACATGCGCAGTCCTGAACGTAAAATCATATCCCCTCCCCGGAACATGGCGGGCAGAGTGTACCGGCGGCGCCATCAGGCACAAGGGCCACCGCACCGCGCCAAAACGTCCGTGTGGAGCGCTGCACTTCTCTCCGAGAAGCAACAGAATATGACGTGAGCAGCCAGCGGCGCAGCGGGCAGGGCTTCAATGGTCGCGCGAACCGCAATGGTCGCGGCCTGGTCGGCCGGGAAACGATACACACCGGTGGAGATCGCGGGGAATGCCAGCGAGCTCAGTCCATTGGCTTGGCAAAGCTCGAGCGCACGGCGATAGCAGGAGCCGAGCGCCTCGGCCTCGCCACGGTCACCGCCGTGCCAGACAGGACCCACCGCGTGAATCACGTGGCGCGCTGGCAGAAGGTAACCCCTGGTGATCTTGGCACCACCGGTCAGGCATCCCCCGAGCGTCCGGCACTCAGCGAGAAGCCCGGGACCGGCAGCGTCGTGGATCGCGCCATCGACGCCGCCTCCACCCAGGAGGGACGAATTTGCGGCGTTGACGATGGCGTCAACGCTCAAGGTCGTGATGTCGGCAACGATGACCTCGAGCTCGACGCCGCCAATGCGGCGCGACAACGAGGTCACGCGTCACGCCGCGACGGCGACGCCCTTCTCGGAGAACAGCTGCTGCAATTCGCCCGCCTGGAACATCTCGCGGACGATGTCGCAGCCGCCGATGAACTCGCCCTTGACATAGAGCTGGGGAATGGTCGGCCAGTTCGAATAGTCCTTGATGCCGTTACGCAGCTCGGCGGATTCGAGGACGTTGAGGCCCTTATAGCCGACGCCGATATGGTCGAGGATCTGGACGACTTGGCCGGAGAAACCGCACTGCGGAAATTGCGGCGTACCCTTCATGAACAGAACCACGTCGTTCGACTTCACTTCGTTGGCGATGAATTCCGCGATGCTCATATCCGTGTCCTTCTGGGGCAGAGCCCTCAACAATTGCTTCGGGCCGGCTCAGCCGATTTAACCCGATCCTTGCCTATATATGTAGCCCAAACCGTTGTGCATCCAAAGTAAAATGGCGGCGAACCGCCCGAGGATGACCCAAGGACGGACGATCCGGCGGGCGGGTCCTGAGGGCGCAGCCCCATTACATGATGCCACGAATATCATCCAGAGAGGACTTTCATACCGTAACGGAGCCCCTATCTAGGACGAACCTCGGTTTTGGAACCGGGCAACGCCAACAACGTTCTCTTGTCCTGTCTGGAGAAAAACGTGACGAAACAAGCCTCCGCTACGGCCAGTCCGCCGCATTCGTCACCGTCTTTTGACCCGAGCAGCCTCGCCCGGCGGCTCGAGGACGCGTTTGTCGCCGTCCGCAACGAGACCGAGCGGCGGGCCGCCCCGCTCTCGCCCGAGGACCAGCAGATCCAGTCCATGCCCGATGCCAGCCCGATCAAATGGCACCGGGCCCACACCACCTGGTTCTGGGAGCAATTCCTGCTCGGCGAGCATTCTCCTGGCTACCGGCCCTTCCATCCCGACTTCGCCTTCCTGTTCAATTCCTATTACGTCAGCGCCGGTCCGCGTCACGCGCGCGGCCATCGCGGCGACATCACGCGTCCCAGCGCCAGCGAGGTCGGCGCCTATCGCAGCTATGTCGACGCGGCCGTCGTCAAATTCTTCCGCGAGACCGGCGAGGACCAGCTCCGCAGCCTCGCGCCGCTGGTCGAGGTCGGGCTCAACCACGAACAGCAGCATCAGGAATTGATGCTCACCGACATCCTACATGGCTTCGCGCAGAACCCGATCTATCCGGCTTACGACCCGGACTGGCGCTTCCCGTCCGCGACGCGCACCGGCGACGACTGGCTGACGCTCAACGAAGGCATCCACACCGTCGGCCATGTCGACGACAGTTTTCATTTCGACAACGAGAAGCCGGCGCATCGCGCCCTCGTCGGCCCCGTCAAGGTCGCCCGCAATCTCGTCACCAACGGCGAATGGCTCGCCTTCATGCGCGACGGCGGCTATGCGAAGGCAACGCTGTGGCTGATGGACGGCTTCGCCGCCGCCAGCAAGGACGACTGGCAAGCCCCGGGCCATTGGCGCGAGGTCGATGGCGCATGGCAGGTGATGACGCTGGCCGGACTCAAGCCGGTCGATCCGGACGCACCGGTCTGCCATGTCAGCTATTACGAGGCCGACGCCTTCGCGCGCTGGGCCGGAAAGCATCTGCCGACCGAGATGGAATGGGAGGTCGCCGCGCGCGCCGGACAGCTCAATGATGCCTTCGGCATCGTCTGGCAATGGACGCGGTCGTCCTACGCACCTTATCCGGGCTACCGCGCCGTCGAAGGCGCGCTCGGCGAGTACAACGGCAAGTTCATGGTCAACCAACTGGTGCTGCGCGGCTCCTCGCTTGCTACTCCTGACGGCCACAGCCGTATCACTTATCGCAACTTCTTCTATCCGCACCACCGCTGGCAATTCACGGGACTGCGGCTCGCCGACTACTAGTTCTTATCCGACGACAAATGCGCGCCGGACAGCGCGTTCAGGAGAGTATCATGAATGTGCACGCCAGTGCTTTGGCCGAAGCCCATCTTCCCGACGAGCAGACCACCGCTTTCGCGCGCGAGGCCATCGATGACCTTTCGCAGCAGCCGAAAAAGCTGTCGCCGAAATATTTCTACGACGCGACAGGGTCGGAGCTGTTCGAGGCCATCACGAAGCTGCCGGAATATTATCCAACGCGCACCGAGCTATCGATCCTGAAGGAGCGCGGCAGCGAGATCGCGAAGATCATTCCGGAGCATGCGGCGCTGGTCGAGTTCGGCGCCGGCGCGACCACGAAGGTCCGCCTGCTGCTCAATCACTGCAAATTCGCGGCCTATGTTCCCGTCGACATCTCCGGCGACTTCCTGAAGGCGCAGGCGAACGGCCTGAAGCGGGATTTTCCGTCACTCGGCATCTACCCAGTGGCGGCCGACTTCACCACGCCGTTCGAGCTGCCCAGGGCGGTCGCCGCGATGCCCAAGGTCGGCTTCTTCCCGGGCTCGACCATCGGCAATTTCGAGCCGCATGAGGCCCAGGCCTTCCTGAAGAGCGCTCGCCAGATCCTGGGCAAGGGTGCGCAGATGATCATCGGCGCCGATCTCGAGAAGGAAGAGCGCGTGCTGCACGACGCCTATAATGATGCGGCCGGCGTCACCGCGCGCTTCAATCTCAATGTGCTGGTGCGCATCAACCGCGAGCTCGGCGGCAATTTCGACCTGTCCGCCTTCACCCATCGCGCCATCTACAACCGCGAGCGGCACCGGATCGAGATGCACCTGATCAGCAAGAAGAGCCAGACCGTGCGCCTGCTCGGCACCAGCTTCTCGTTCCGCCCCGGCGAGAGCATCCATACCGAGAACAGCTACAAATACAGCATCGAGCGCTTTGCCGCGCTGGCGCAGGGCGCGGGCTGGCGCGTTCGCGAGAGCTGGACCGATGCGGCGAAGATGTTCTCGGTGCACGCGCTGGAGGTTGCGGAGTAAACGCTACGGCGCCTGCTCCTCGCCTGCCGACCCCAGCGACACGGACTCCCACACTGCGACGATGATCATGATCACGCTCGTCGCGACCGACAGCCAGAGCGGCGAGAGGTCGGCGGCGAACCACCACAGCGCCAGCAGCAGAATGATGCCGATGCCGTGCGAGAGCTGGAGGAAGCCGCGGATCGCGTGCTTGAACAGGATGGTGCCGACCAGAAACACCAGCGGCCCGCCGATCGTGCTCACGATCGTCCTGATATCGGAATGGCCGGCCGGATGCTTCAGCACCAGCTCGTCCGAGACCGCGGTCAGGATGATGCCGGCGATGATCGGCATGTGGAGATAGGTGTAGGCGAGCCGCGCCAGTCGGCCGGATTCGGCGGACTTCGAGATGCGCTCGGAGCCGGCTTCAGCGCCCTTGTGGAAATAGATCCACCACATAGCGATAGCACCGACCAGCGCCGAGACGAAGGCGAGAATGTTGTCTGCGGTCCAGTCCAGCTCGGCAAAGGTCGCACCGTTGACGACGACGGCTTCACCGAGCGCGATGATGATGAAGCCGGCGCAGCGCTCGGCCATGTGGCCGCCCTCGACGGCCCAGGCCTCGACCGAGGAGAAGCCGAGCTTCGGGACCCAGAAGCGGACCGCCGGCGAGACATATTCGATCGTCAGCGCCACGATCCAGAACCACAGCCGCTCCTCCCCATGCGCGAGGCCGCCTGAAATCCAGAAGATCGCGGAGCCGCAGAGCCAGACCAGGATGCGGATCGCATTGTGCCGCACCGCCGTCCGGTGCCGCGGGGTGGCGAACAGCCAGAACGCGGTCCGTCCGACCTGCATGGTCGCATAGGCGATCGCGAACCAGAGGCCGCGGCCGTCGAAGGCGGTCGGGATCGTCGTGGACAGCACGAGCCCGCCCAGCATCATCAGGAAGATCAGGATGCGGACCGGCGTCAGCTCGGGATTGAGCCAGTTGGTGACCCAGGCGGTGTAGACCCATACCCACCACACCGCCAGGAACAGCAGTGTGACCTCGACCGCGCCGAGCGGCGTGAAATGGTGCAGCAGCGTGTGCGACACCTGCGTGACGGCGAAGACGAAGACGAGGTCGAAGAACAGCTCGGCATTGGTGACGCGGCTGGGCTGGTTCGGCAGGATGACGCGAAACATCGCGCCGCGCGCATTATCCGCAGCCATCGTCGTCCCCCGTCACGCCGGTCAGGTCAGGTGCACGCCGGTCAAGTACCTGGGACGCCGGTTTGCAGCGCCAGCGCATGCAGCACGCCGCCCATCTGGCCTTGCAGGGACCGATAGACGATCTGGTGCTGCTGGACGCGGGACTTGCCGCGGAAGGATTCCGAGATCACGGTCGCGGCGTAATGGTCGCCATCGCCGGCGAGGTCACGGATGGTCACCTCGGCATCGGGGATCGCTGCCTTGATCATCGCCTCGATATCGTGGGCGTCCATGGGCATTCGGGTCTAGCTCCTGTCTCAACTTCGAATCGGCTTGCCGGGGTCCCCTCACCGGCAGGGCCAAACTTAGCGTGAACGGCCTTCTACGTCACGCCTTCAGGCACTATATCCCTGATCCCATCCGGATAAAGGCACGACAAAGTGCCGCGCGCGGCAGATTGATCGAAAAGGCGTGAAATCATGAAGCTTCCAGGGCCAGACCACCCCATCACCATCACCCAGAACCCGAAGCGCATCCGCGTCACGGCCGGCGATATCGTGATCGCCGAGACCAGCAAGGCGCTGACCTTGAAGGAGGCCAAATATCCGGCGGTGCAATATGTGCCGCGGGAGGACGCCAACATGGCCCTGCTGGAGCGCACCGACCGCGTCACCCATTGCCCCTACAAGGGCGATGCGAGCTATTACAGCGTCAAGGCCAACGGCAAGACGCTCGACAACGCGATCTGGACCTACGAGACACCCTTCCCCGCCATGACGGAGATATCAGGCCATCTCGCGTTTTATCCGGACAAGGTGAAGATCGAGGAAGTGGGGTAGCTGTTTGCCTCGATAGATACCGTCATGGCCGGGCCTGTCCCGGCCATCCACGTTCTTGGCTGTCGCAAATACTTGAGATCGTGGATGCCCGGGACAAGCCCGGGCATGAGGATAGGTGTGAATGCAGCCCGGCTACGCCCTGAAGATCGTGAGCCCGAGTATCAGCAACACCAGGAAGATCACGACGAAGACATAGAACAGGAAGCGCGCGATGTCGGCGGAGGCCGCCGAGATGCCGGTGAAACCGAGCACACCCGCGACTATCGAGATCAGTAAAAAGATCAGCGCCCATTTCAGGATCGTCATCGCCAACTCCGACCTAGGACCGCAGCTTGACGGCCCTCAACCTGTACGTGGATGCTAACTTCGCTGCGCGAAGCTGGTTCCTGATCGCACGACAGGAGGCTCTCGCAGCACAAACTGCGCTTGCTGAATCCGGTTCCCGGCGGCAGAGTCCGCCCCGAAACAGGAGCGCATTCGGGGCGGCCATGATCACGATGTCACATTCCGCGGCGATCGGTGCAGAGGCGCACGCCGCGCCGAAGGCCAAGGCGCGCAATCTGTCACTCGACCGCGCCCGCACCTTCCTGACACTGGTGGTGCTGCTGCATCACGCCGTCATTCCCTACACCTATTTCGGTCACACCGATCCCGCGTCCTGGATCGGCTTCGACATCGTCGTGCTCGCCACCGACAGCTTCTTCATGGCGATGTTCTTCTTCCTGTCGGGCCTGTTCACCTGGCCCGGCATCGCGCGCAAGGCGCCGTCCGTCTTCCTGCGCGACCGCCTGTTGCGGCTCGGGCTGCCGTTCATGATCGCGGCGTTCACTGTCGTTCCGCTCGCCTATTATGCGATCGCGCTGCGGGCCGATCCCGAGCTGACCTTCGCCGCATTCTGGTGGAAGACGATCACCGTAGGGCCGTGGCCCAGCGGCCCGATCTGGTTCGTCTGGGTGCTGCTGGCGTTCGACCTGACCGCGAGCCTGCTCTACCGGGTCTCGGCGCACCTCGTCGATCCCGGCAACCGCATCTCGCTTCGGGGCTTCGAGCAGCCCGCCGTGTTCTGGCTGATGCTCGCTGTCGTCTCGATCATCGCCTACGTGCCGGCGCTGCTCTATTTCGGCGGCAGCCGATGGTTCGAGTTCGGACCGTTCTCGGTGCAGGCAAGCCGCATCCTGCTCTACTTCGCGTATTTCTTCATTGGCGTCAGCGTTGGGGTTGCGAATTTCGATCGCGGCATCCTCGGCGCCGAGGGCCAGCTGCCAAACAACCGCTGGACTTGGGTGATCATCACGCTGATCCCCTACTGCCTGATGTGGGCGATGATCTACGTCAAGCGCGAGATCCTCGGCAATCCCGACCCGCAACCGCACTGGTACCAGGCGATCTATGGCACCCTCTTCGTGCTGTTCTCGGCCGGCATCCTGCTAGCGATCCTCGCCTTCTTCCTGCACCAGAAGTCGCCGGGGCCGAACCTGCTCGACCGCATGCAGGCGGATGCCTACGGCATGTTCCTAGTGCACTATCCCATTGCGCTGTGGATCCAGTACGCGCTGTACGACCACGAATGGCCTGCGATCGCAAAGGCCGCGGTCGGCTTCGTCCTGACGGTGATCCTGAGCTGGGGACTGACGGCGGCGCTGCGCAAGATTCCGGGCGCCTCGCACGTGTTGTGAGGCACGCTCTCTCAACCCGTCATTGCGAGCGCAGCGAAGCAACCCCGGGTCCCTCCGCGGAGATGGTCTGGATTGCTTCGCTGCGCTCGCAATGACGGAGTGTGTGGAAGCAGCTCAGGCCGCCTTGCCGCCCATATACTCCGGCAGCCAGCGCTCGAACGACTTTCGCAGCGTGTCGATCGCAACCGGCGTCTCTCCCGCGATCGCGATCGCGTCGCCGCCGGTGGTGCCGATCCGCACGCAAGGCACCTCGCAGCCACGCATTTTTGCGAGCACGCGGCCGGCCTCGGTTTCCGGCACGGTGACGAGGTAGCGCGCCTGATCCTCGCCGAACCAATAGGCCTGCGAAACCAGCGACGTCGGCGCCGCCAAGAGCTTGGCGCCGATGCCGCTCGCCATCGCCATCTCGGCGAGTGCGATCAGGAGGCCGCCGTCGGAGAGATCGTGCACGGCGGTCGCGGTGCCCGCATGGATCATGCCGCGCACGCAATCGCCGTTGCGCTTCTCGGCGGCGAGATCGACCGGCGGCGGCGCGCCTTCCTCGCGACCGCAGATGTCGCGCAGGTACACCGACTGGCCGAGCCAGCCGTGGGTCTCGCCGATCAGCAGGATCGCCTCGCCCTCCGCCTTGAAGGCGAGCGACGCGGACTTGGTGAAATCGTCGAGCAGGCCGACACCGCCGATCGAGGGCGTCGGCAGGATCGCGCGGCCGTTGGTCTCGTTGTAGAGCGAGACGTTGCCGGAGACGACCGGGAAGTCGAGCGTACGGCAGGCTTCCGAGATGCCCTTCAGGCACCCGACGAACTGGCCCATGATCTCGGGCCGCTCAGGATTGCCGAAATTGAGATTGTCGGTGATCGCGAGCGGCTTGCCGCCGACCGCGGTGATGTTGCGCCAGGCCTCAGCCACGGCCTGCTTGCCGCCCTCGAACGGATCGGCCTCGCAATAGCGCGGCGTGACGTCGACGGTCAGCGCCAGGCCCTTCGGCCCGTCCTGCACGCGCACCACGGCGGCGTCGCCGCCGGGACGCTGCATGGTGTTGCCGAGGATGACGTGGTCGTACTGCTCCCAGACCCAGCGCTTGCTGCACATGTCGGGCGTGCCGATCAGCTTCTCCAGCGCGGCACCGAGGCCCATCGGGGCCGGCACCTCGCGCGCATGCACGACCGGCAGCGCGGCGGAGGGCACGTGCGGACGGTCATAGAGCGGCGCCTCGTCGCCGAGCTCCTTGATCGGCAGGTCGGCCATGACGTCGCCGCCATGCTTGACCACGAAGCGCTTGCTCGGCGTGGTGTAGCCCACCACCGCAAAGTCGAGCCCCCACTTCTTGAAGATGGCCTCGGCCTCCTTTTCCTTCTCGGGCTTGAGCACCATGAGCATGCGCTCCTGGCTCTCCGAGAGCATCATCTCGTAGGCGCTCATGCCGGTCTCGCGGGTCGGCACCGAATCGAGATCGAGATCGACGCCGAGGTCGCCCTTGGCGCCC
>Ga0065165_1002972_pt1 | contig 12872 bp, 14 predicted proteins | sample AraplaMF_Cvi_mMF_FD_63813 | JGI IMG/M metagenome (GOLD analysis project Ga0065165, IMG submission 63813) | Arabidopsis root microbial communities from the University of North Carolina, USA - plate scrape MF_Cvi_mMF (version 2) (version 3) | ecosystem: Host-associated > Plants > Roots >... | reverse complement strand
CGAACCCTTGGTGATGACGACGAAATTGACGATGATCAGGATGGCGAAGACGATGATGCCGATGACGAAATTGCCGCCCATCACGAAGCTGCCGAAGGCCTCGATGACGTGACCGGCGGCATCCGTGCCCTCGTGTCCGTGCGACAGGATGAGGCGGGTCGAGGCCATGTTGAGCGAGAGCCGCAACATGGTCGAGATCAGGAGGACGGTCGGAAAGGCGGAGAATTCCAGCGGCGCCTGGATGAACAGCGACGTCATCAGGATCAGGATCGAGAGCGTGATCGAGATCGCCAGGAACAGGTCCAGCACGATCGCGGGCAGGGGCAGGATCAGCACCACCAGGATGGTGAGGACGCCGAGCGCCAGCGCGATATCGCCGCGCTTGAGGATGTTGCCGACCTCGGCAAGGGTGGGGAAGCCGGCGTTCGTGCTGCCTACGCCCTGTCCCGCTGTGACGTCGACCATGGTAGCTGCTCCCCCGCGCGACTGCCGTCCGCGCGCCCCAATTGTCTGCGCGGCGGCCGATGGGCCGCCGTTCCGAAAGTGAGGCACCGCACTGGCGTCCACGGGGGACCTCCCGTTCTACGCGGCTGACGACACTCGACTTCACCCGGCAATTCTTGCCGGGTGTATGGTTAGCAAAGGGTTAACGGGGGGTGCGGCAGGAGGTCAGACCGGGGTGTTTCGGCCCCGGAATGACCATTGTTGCGAGCGGCAGCTACTTCGCCTTGTCCATCCTGGTCACCGTGTACCCCGAAGCCGCCTCCTCGGCCTCGAAGGTCACCTTGTCGCCGACCTTCACCTGCTTGAGCAGAGCGGGGTCCTTGACGCGGTAGACCATGGTCATGGGTTCATCCATGCCGAGGCTCTTGGCGGGACCGTGCTTGAGCGTGATCTTGCCGGCGCCCTCGTCGATCTTTTTGACCTCGCCGCTGATCGAGGCGCCCTGCGCCGCGACGGCGGAGAAGGTCAGGCCGAGCGTCAACGCGAGCGCGGCCGTGATGCGGGTGATCGATGTCATGGCTCTCTCCATTGCTTCAGTTCACGGTGACGTGGCCGACCATGCCGTAATCGCGATGGCCGGGGATCAGGCAGGAAAATTCGAACGTCCCGGCCTTGGTGAACTTCCAGAGGATCTCGGCGGTCTTGCTCGGCGCAAGCCTGACCCCGTTGGGATCGTCGTGCTCCATGTGCGGATGCTTCTTCATCACCTCGGCATGGGCGAGGTTCTCCTTCGGCGTGGCGAGCAGGAATTCGTGGTCCTCCTTGCCGACATTACGCAGCACGAAGCGGATCTGCTCGCCGCGTTTGACCTCGATCTTGGAGGGCGCGTAGTCCATCTCGTTCAAGAGGATCTCGATGGTGCGCGCTGGCTGCTTGGGATTGCCGGGCTCGCCGGCCGAAAAGCTCCCGTGCTCGTGCTGGTCGTGAGCAAAGGCCGGCGCGATCGAAAGCGCTGCCAGCGCGAGTGCGAGTTTGATCGTCTTCATCTTGGTCTCCAGTTGGTGGTTCATCGAAACGCTCACATCTTCATCTTGTGCGCGGGCGTGGCGGGCTGCCGCACCGGTGCCGCATCGGGTGCCTCGACCTCGTAAGCGACGGTGCCTTGCGGGAATTTGTAGGGACCGGGATCGCGGTAATCGTCGCGCGCGAGGTCCTCGCGGATCTTCATCACGGTGAACATGCCGCCCATCTCGATCGGGCCGAACTGGCCGGTGCCGGTCATCATCGGCAGCGTGTTGTCGGGCGCGGGCATCTCCATGTTGCCCATCGCCATGCCAGTCGAGCCCATCGCCATGCCGTCAGGTGCGAGCTTGCCGACGGCCTTCGCAAGATCCTTGCGCGACACGCCGATCAAATTGCGCACCTCGTGCCCCATCGCGTTCATGGTGTGGTGCGATTTGTGGCAGTGGAACGCCCAGTCGCCGGGATTGTCGGCGAGCACGTCGAACACCCTGACAGCGCCGACCGGTACGTCGGTCGTCGTCTCCGGATATTGCGCGCTCTCGGGAATCCAGCCGCCGTCGGTGCAGGTCACCGCAAAGCTGTGGCCGTGCAGATGGATCGGATGGTTGGTCATGCTGAGATTGCCGATGCGCACGCGCACTCTGTCGCCGAGCCGCACCGGCATCGGATCGATGCCCGGAAACACCCGCGAGTTCCAGGTCCACATGTTGAAATCGGTCATCTCGTTGACCTGCGGCAGATAGGTGCCGGGGTCGACGCGATAGGTGCTCATCACGAAGACGAAGTCGCGGTCGACGGGTCGGAAGCTTTGATCGCGCGGATGCACGACGACCATGCCCATCATGCCCATGGCCATCTGCACCATCTCGTCGGAATGCGGGTGGTACATGAAGGTCCCGCTCCTCTTCATCTCGAACTCGTAGACGAAGGTCTTGCCCGGATTGATGTGCGGCTGGGTCAATCCGCCGACGCCATCCATGCCGCTCGGAACGATCATGCCGTGCCAGTGCACGGTGGTGTATTCGGGCAGCTTGTTGGTGACGAAGATGCGGACCTTGTCGCCCTCGACGGCTTCGATGGTCGGTCCCGGCGACTGGCCGTTATAGCCCCACAGATTGACCTTCATGCCCTCGGCGAATTCGCGCACCACGGGTTCGGCGACGAGATGGAATTCCTTCCAGTCGCCGTTCATGCGGAACGGCAGCGACCAGCCGTTGAGCGTGACCACGGGGCGATAGTCGGGTCCGCTGATGGGGTGCAGGGGCGGCTGCATCACCACCTTGTCCATGTGCGGCGCTTCCGGAATCGACGCGGCCTGGACGCGGCCGCTGACGACTGATGCGCTGGCGAGTGCGGCGGTGCCCAAAAATCCTCGGCGGGAAAACATGATGGCCTCCATCTCAGTGGCCGCCATCGGCAGGCGCTGCCGCGGCGATGGTGGTTGAATTGTCGCCGCCGGACGCAGGCGCGCCGCCGCCGTTCACGGCGGTCTGCAAGTCGGACTGGGCGAGGAAGAATTTTTGCTTGGCATCGATCGCGCCGCGCAGCGATGCCAGGCGCTGCCGCGCTTCGGTCAGCAGCGCGAAGATATCGACCTGCATGCTGGAGAAGCGCAGCTGCATCTCCTCCGTGATGATCTTGCGCAGCGGCAGGATCTCGCGCTGGTAGTGGCTGGCGATGTCGTAGCTGGAGCGATAGACACGATAAGCATCGCGCGCCTCGGAGCGCACATTGACGGCACGCTCGGTCAGGCGATTGAAGGCGAGATTGTAGGTCTCAGCCGCCTGTCGCACCCGCACCTCGCCGCCGTCGAAGATCGGGATCTGGAATTGCACATCGAAGCCGCGCTCGCGGAACGGTGCGCCTTCCGGATCCTGGGTGCGGCGGGAGATGCCGGCGAGATCGAGCAGGGTGACGAAGCGCGTCGCCTCTGTGAGGTTGAGCGATTTCGCCAGCGCCGTCAGCTCCAGCCGCGCGATCTGGAGGTCGATGCGATGGGCGACTGCATCGGCTTCGATCGACGGCAGGGCCAGCGGTCGGCGCGGCAGCTGCGGCAGTTGATTTGGCAGACGGAAATCGAGGCCGCCGTCCCAGAGCCCCATCAAGCGCGCGAGCCTTTCGCGGGCGCTCGTTGCCGCCTGCCGCGCAGTGGCGAGATCGGCGGTGGTCTCCGCGTAAAACACCTGCTCGCGGGCCTGGTCCAGCTTGTTGAGCGAGCCGGTCTCGCCAAGCTTCACTGCGAGCTGCGCGGTCGATTCCGCCGTCGCCTTGGCGTCGGTCAGCAACGCCACCATCTCGTTGCCGGCGACAGCGCCGACATAAGCGCGGCGCACGTCGGCTGCGAGCCGCAGCGTCGCCAGCGCCGCGCGCAATTGGGCCTGACGGAAGCGTTCGTGCGCGATCTCGGAGCGGAACGGCAGCGTGGCCAGCGCGAGGATGTCGCCGACCACCTGGCGCTCGATCTCGTTGGCGCCATTGCCCGAGATCCGCGAGATCGAGAACACGGGATTGGGCGGCAGGCTCTGCTCCACCAGCTCGGTCTCGGCCAGCGCCAGCTCGTTATAGGCCGCTTGCAGGCCCTTGTTGTTGAGCAGCGCGATCTGCACCGCGGTCTCGGCGGCCAGCGTCCGCGACAGCAACTGGCGAACGCGCGCATCGACCTCGCCCGCGCCCTCGGCCGTTCGCACGAAGGCGACGTCCTTGTTGATGGTCTGGCCGGTGATGTCCGAGACCGCAGTCATGCCTGCGTCCGGCGAGAACGCGGCGCAGCCGGAGAGGCCGAGTGTGGCAAGAATGAACAGGCTTCGCGCCAAACGGTGTGTCATGGCACGCTCCTACCGGTCTTGCTTCGGCTGCGGCGCGGCGGCGTCGTTGCGGTCGCGCCAAGGCACCGGCGTCGCGGGCCGCAGGCCGGTATAGGGCGCGATGGTCGACCGATAGCCGGCCGGCGCAACCTTCGCCGCCGGATCGGCGGGATCGGCGCCCGCGACCTGCGTGGTCGCCGGCATGCAGCCGGACAGCGCCAGCGCAATCACGGCCAGCAGCGGCCCATAGAATCGAAAGTGTCGTGCCTGCGCCGCGGATGCGGCAGCGGACTTCGCCCCGGAAAGCGTAAGCATGAGTCATCCTTGATCTGTCTTGAGACCACAGGCTCGCGCGCGGATGCGCGTGCGGCCTGACGTCGTCGCGTCAGATCAGGCGATGGGGGGACGGTAGTGCTGGGGCGGCGCCGTGCTGTGCAGGCTGGCCACGATCTCGGGCGCGCAGGTCGACATCGGTCGGACCGGTGTGGCCAGGTTGGGCAGATCGGCCGGCAGCGCGCTGACGCACATCATCGCGCAGCACGGGCCTACGGTTCCCTTGCTGTCATGATGATGGGATGCCGGAGCATCTTGTGCGGCGGTCTTGTGATGCGCATGCGGTGCCGCGTGGTCATGCAAGGCGCCGTCATGAACGTGGCCGGCCTGCATCTGGTGATGCACGGGCACGAGGTCGGTGAGGAGCACGTCGTCAAGGCACGGAGCAGGACCGTTGCCCCAGGCAAGGCTTGCGGCCGGCGCGACCACGCAGAACAGATAGGCGAGGGCGATGATCCGCCCCACCCTGATCCGCATCGATCGCGTCAATCGCAACAACATTCCGCCGATAGGCTCCTCGCGCGGCAATGTTGCACACGCTGATTGCAAACTAATGGCAAAAGGCGCGTCCGCCAAGCTCCTTCTTACCGCAGTGCACCGCGCATGCCCAATATATCGCCACGCTGCTTGACCGTGTGGCGGTCCGCGACCATGGTCCGGCCGTGCACGGGCCAAATCATCCAGGACACGCAGCTGATACGTTCAGCCCTGATTCCCGTCAGGCTTGGATACGGCTTGTCCTTGCGCTTCTGATCGGCTCGATCGGTGGCGTCGGCATGTGGGCGATCGTGGTGATGATTCCCGCGGTTCAGGCCGAGTTCGCGGCGACGCGCGGGGCGGTGTCGCTGGCCTTCACCCTCATGATGTTCGGCTTCGGGCTCGGCGGCGTGATCGCCGGCAAAATCACCGACCGGTTCGGTATCGTTCCGGCGATGGCGATCAGCATTGCCTTCCTCGGCGTCGCCAACGTGCTTGCGGGCTTGTCGACGCAGCTCTGGCAATTCGTGGCGGCGTATTTTCTGATCGGGCTCGGCACGTCGGCGACCTTCGCGCCGCTGATGGCGGAAGCCTCGCACTGGTTCGAACGTTATCGCGGACTTGCCGTGACCATCGTCGCCAGCGGCAATTATTTCGCCGGGACCATGTGGCCGCCGCTCGTGAACTGGGGCATGCAGGAGATCGGCTGGCGCTACACCCATATCGGCATCGGCCTCGCCTGCGTGAGCCTGATGACCATCCTGGTGCTGGTCCTGCGCGCGCAGATGGGCAACGACCATGTCCGCGATCATGCCAATGCGCCGCCGCCGCGGGTCGATCTCAGGCTCTCGACCAACACGCTGACCGTGCTGCTCTCGATCGCCAGCATCTCCTGCTGTGTCGCCATGGCGATGCCGCAGGTGCATATCGTCGCGTATTGCGGCGACCTCGGCTACGGCGTCGCGCGCGGCGCCGAGATGCTGTCCCTGATGATGGCTTGCGGCATCGTCAGCCGCATCGGCTCGGGCTATCTCGCCGACAAGATCGGCGGCATCCGCACACTGCTGGTCGGCTCGCTGGCGCAGGGCTTTGCGCTGGTGTTCTATCTGTTCTTCGACAGCCTCACCTCGCTCTATCTCATCTCCGCGATGTTCGGCCTGTTCCAGGGCGGCATCGTGCCGAGCTACGCCATCATCGTGCGCGAGGCGATGCCGGCCAGCGAAGCCGCAACCCGCGTCGGCACCGTGATCTTCGCGTCCGTGTTCGGCATGTCCTTCGGCGGCTGGGTGTCGGGCGTCATCTTCGATGCGACAGGATCTTATGCCGCGGCCTTCGCCAACGGCGTGGCCTGGAACGCGCTCAATATCGGCATCGTGCTGACGCTGCTGATCCGGTCGCGGATGAATTCGGTCAAGGCCAAGCCGGGTTTTGCGACCTAAACCGCCTGTCCCGCCTTCAGCAGCGAGCAGCCGGTGATCTTGTAGCTGCCATCCGCCTGCTGCTCGAGCGTGTAGAGCGCTTCCCAGGCCTCGCCATCGGCATCGACGATGTGGACGCGCTGGAAGATCAGGTTGCCTTCGCTCCTGCTCTCGCCGAAGTCAAAGCTCCTGTGGCGGTAGACCGGTGCGTAGCCGTTTTGCACCATGGACATGAAGATGTCGGGCGCGGGGAATATCTCCCGGATCGCCGGCGCGGCATGGGAATAGGCCCTGGCTGCATCGTCACGCGCGAAAGCCTGCTCCTGGGCGCGGATGACGCTCTGTGCCGCGGTGACGTCGTCGGCGAGGGCTGCGGAACTGAAGATAATACCGATAGCAACGAGCAAGGCGGCAATGCGCATGGCAGGCTCCGCGTTGAAATCCCGGCGATGCTGATCCTAGCATGACCTCAGGGAAATACGGGGGCCCTATCGCTTCCGTTTCACCGCCGGCTTCGCGGCTTTCGCCGTGCGTGCCCTGGGCTTGCTGGCCGGCTGCACCCGCAGCCCGTCGACGAACACATCCAGCATCCGCAGCACTGACGATTGCCAGCCGGGCTGGTCGTGCATGTAGCACATCCCGAAAAATGCCCGCAGCAAATCCTCCGGGCTGACGTCGCCGCGCATCTCCCCGGCCACGACCGCGCGATCGAGCAGCGAGCCGATCGCCTTGGTCAGCCGGTCCATCGAGAACGCCGCGAGCTCCGATGAACTCTGCACCGCGAGCGCGAGGGCAGCCATCATCCCCTTCTTGGTGGCAACGAACTCGACACCCGAGCGCAGCCAGCGCCTGAGCGCATCGACCGGGTCCTTCGCGTTCTTCAACTGCTCGGCAAGCTCGCTGAGCTGCTCGACCTCGCGCCGATAGACCGCTTCGAACAGGTCCTCGCGGGTCGGAAAGTGGCGGTAGAGCGTGCCGATGCCGACGCCGGCGCGTTTTGCGACAGCTTCAAGACTGGCCTCCGGACCGCCGGCGTTGAACACGACCTTGGCCGCCTCGAGCACGCGCTCGCGATTGCGCACGGCGTCGGCGCGGGGCTTTCGAATCTGGTCGGCGTGGTCGTCCATATCGGGCAATGTAGATCACGAATTGGTTAGATTGAACCCTTGCAAGAACCTTTGCAGGGCTGCATCGCGTTGTCTGCCCACGGGCTTTTGACGAATTCCAAATATTTTCCGCTGGCCCTTGTTAAGCGGAGGGTGCCTCCGTATCTTCGTTGAGATGCTGGCCGGGTTCCGCCTGTCCGGCGCATATCGACGGCGGCCACGGAGGTGGCGCGCTGGCCGATGAGCCATGTCCATATCTGATCGGAGCCTTGTATGAACCACTCCATCAGCCTCACCGTGAACGGTGCACGGCGCGACTTCGTCCTCGACGATCCGCGCGTCACGCTGCTCGATCTCCTGCGTGAGCGCCTCCATCTGACCGGAACCAAGAAGGGATGCGACCGCGGCCAGTGCGGCGCCTGCACCATTCTCGTCGACGGCAAGCGCATCAACTCCTGCCTCGCGCTCGCCATCAGCCATGACGGCGCCGACATCCTCACCATCGAAGGGGTCGCGCGCGGCGACCAGCTTCATCCCGTCCAGGCCGCCTTCATCGCCCATGACGGATTTCAGTGCGGCTTCTGCACGCCCGGCCAGATCATGAGCGCGATCGGCATGATGCAGGAAGCCCAGGCCGGCAACGATCCCGAGCGTATTCGCGAATGCATGAGCGGCAATCTCTGCCGCTGCGGCGCTTATGCCGGCATCGTCGATGCCGTGCTGGAGGCGCAGGCCGGCATGGACGAAACCAATCAGAGGCGCTCCGCATGAAACAGTTTGATTATGTCAGGCCGGCCACGGTCACTGAAGCCGTCGCTGCGGCCGCACAGCCGGGGGCTGTTTATCTTGCCGCCGGCACCAACCTGCTCGATCTGATGAAGGGCGGCGTCAGCCGTCCGGATCGCCTGGTCGATGTCACGCATCTCGATGGGCTCGACGGAATCGAGACTCTCGCCGACGGGTCGTTGCGTATCGGCGCTCTCGTGAGCAACGCCGATCTCGCGCACGATGCAGGCTTTGCAAAGTCCTACCCGGCGGTCGCCGAGGCGTTGCTCTCCGGCGCGTCCGCGCAACTGCGCAACGCCGCGACCGTCGGCGGCAATCTGCTGCAACGGACGCGCTGCGCGTATTTCTATGACACCGCCAGCCGCTGCAACAAGCGCGAGGCGGGCTCCGGCTGCGACGCCCGCGATGGCGAGAACCGCACCCATGCCGTGCTCGGCTGGAGCGAAAGCTGCATCGCCACCCATCCGTCCGACTTCTGCGTGCCCCTGGTCGCGCTCGACGCCGTCGTCGAGATCGAGGGCAGGACCGGCCGTCGCGAGATTGCGCTGGACGAGCTGCATCGTCTGCCCGGCGACACGCCGCAGCGAGAATCTGCTCTCGAGCCCGGTGATCTCATCGTTGCCGTTCGCCTGCCGGCGGCGGCGCGCGGCTTCTCCACGCATGCGCGCTATCTCAAGGTCCGCGAGCGGACGTCTTATGCCTTTGCCGTCGTTTCGGCCGCGGCTGCGTTGCGGATCGAGAGTGGCAAGATCGCGGAAGCACGGCTTGCGCTTGGCGGTGTCGCCGCGAAGCCGTGGCGTGCCCGTGCGGCGGAAGACGTGCTCAAGGGTGTCGCGCCCACGGCCGACGCCTTCCAGGAAGCCGCCTGGCGCGCGCTCACCGACGCAAAGCCGTCCGGCGACAACGCCTTCAAGATCGAGCTCGCGCGCCGCATCGTCGTGCGCGCGCTGACCCTTGCCGCCGCCGGTACGCCCGCGCGCATCCCCGCGCTGCCGGCCTCTCCCTTTGCTTCGACGTCTGGAGCCATCCATGCCTGAGCTCAATCTCACCAGCGCGCCCGCCTATCTGCGCCACGGCTCGAATATCGGTCAGCCGCTGACCCGCCGCGACGGCGTCCTCAAGGTCAAGGGGCAGGCGACCTATGCCGCCGACAATCATCCGCCCGGCATGCTGTTTGCGGTGATGGCGGTGGCCAGCATCGCGCGCGGCCGCGTGACGTCGCTGGATGTCGCCGCCGCAAAACGTCATCCCGGCGTGGTTGATGTCATGACGCCGAGCCACAAGCCGCCGCTTGCGATCGATCCTGAAATCAAGACCAATCCATTCGTGTTCCGGATGGAAGTCTTGCAGAGCGACGAGGTCCGCTACGCCAACCAGCCGATTGCCGTCGTGATCGCGGAGACGCTGGAGGCGGCGACGGAAGGTGCGGTCCTGCTGGCGCCGCGCTACGAGACACTGCCGGCCCTCGTCGGTCTCGATGCCGGTGAAAGCTATGTGCCGCCGGTCGTCGGCGTCGGCAACCCCACGGAAAATCATCGCGGCGACGTCGAGGCAGGCCTTGCCGCGGCCGAGAAGCAGATCGACGCGATCTACGAAACGCCGCCCCAATATCACAACGCGATGGAGCCGCATGCGATCGTCGCTGCATGGAACGGCGACAGTCTCCAGATCGACATGCCGACCCAGGGTCTCATGCTGTCGCTGGCGCGTGTCGCCGAGCTGTTCGGCATCGCGCATGACAAGATCCACATCCGCAGTCCGTTCCTCGGCGGCGGCTTCGGCTCCAAGGGGCTGATGTCCGGCCCGCCGACCCTCGGCATCATGGCCGCCAAGCTCGTCGGCCGACCCGTCAAACTCGTGCTGCGCCGTGAGCAGATGTACGGTCCGGTCGGCCATCGCGCGCCGACGCGTCAGCGCCTGCGCATCGGCGCCGACGGCGAGGGGCGTCTGACCGCGCTCGATCACCACGCCAGAACCGTGTCGAGCACGTTCGACGATTTCTACGAGCCTGCCGCGGATGCCTCGCACACGCTCTACGCGGCGCCTGCGATCCGCACCTCGCATGACGCGGTGCGCGTCAACACCGGCACCCCGCTGTTCATGCGCGCACCCGGCGAGGCGACCGGATCGATCGCGCTCGAAAGCGCGATCGACGAGATGGCCTGGGCCTGCGGCATCGATCCGCTGGCCTTCCGCCTCAAGAACTACGCCGAGGTCGAGCCGATCACGGGAAAGCCGTTCTCCTCAAAAGCGCTGCGAGCCTGCTACGAGCAGGGCGCCGCGCGCTTCGGCTGGGCGAAGCGCTCGCTTCAGCCGCGGCAGATGCGCGACGATGCCGGCCTTCTGATCGGCTGGGGCATGGGCACTGCCACCTTCCCGGCGCTGATGTTCCAGGCCGAAGCGCGCGCGGTGCTGCGCCGCGACGGCTCCGGCGCGATGGAGATCGGCGCGCATGACATGGGGCAGGGCGCCTGGACGGCGCTGGCCCAGATCGCGGCCGATGCGGTTGGCCTCGATATCGATCGTGTGGAGTTCAAGGCCGGCACGTCCGATCTGCCGGACGCCGGCATCGCCGGCGGCTCGGCGCACACCGCAACCGCAGGGGCTGCGATCCACAGCGCCGGAGCGGCGGTGATCGCAAAACTCGCCGATCTCGCGACGAATGACGAACGCTCGCCGCTGTTCGCTGCCGGCAATGCCGGCGTCATCGCGCGGGACGGCAAGCTGATCCGGCGGGACGACGAGAGCCGCAGCGAGAGTTATCCCGAGATTCTTGCGCGCGCGGGTGTCGCCGAGGTCGAGGCGCGCGGTACCGGCGCGCCGAATCCGGCCGCGATGGAGGAGTATGCGATGCATGCCCACGGCGCGGTGTTCGCCGAGGTCAAGGTCGATCCCGAACTCGGTCAGGTTCGTGTCACCCGCATGGTCGGCGCCTTCGCGGCGGGGCGCATCGTCAATCCGCACCTGGTGAAGAGCCAGCTGTTCGGCGGCATGATCTGGGGCATGTCCTTCGCGCTGCACGAGGAGGCCATCACCGACCGCCGCAGCGGGCGGATCATGAATGCCAATCTCGGCGAGTACCGCGTCCCCGTGAATGCCGACGTGCCGCCGCTCGACGTCATTACGGTCGAGGAGCACGACCCGCATGTGAATGCGCTCGGCATCAAGGGCGTCGGCGAGATCGGCATCACCGGCAGTGCCGGCGCGGTCGCCAACGCGGTCTGGCATGCGACCGGCGTGCGTGTCCGTCGCTTTCCGATCAGGATCGAGCAATTGCTGACGCAGCGCTGAGGCAAAAGGCGGGGCGAGATCGTCTCGCTCCGCCGTGGGTCGTTAATGCAGTTTTTTGCGCAGGGCCTTGAGCGCCTCTCGCTGCGTCTCGATGTAGTCGGCAATGGCCTTGCGCAGCTCCTGCGAATGGAGCTTGTCGGTGTCGCGCTGCACTTCGTCGAGCGCGGCTTCTGCGTTGGCGAGCGTGATCTTCATCTGCGGCCCCGTTACGAATCGGCCCCGGAGTGCCTAGGAGTCCGGGGCCGTAACCTCAGCACCTTTGCGCGAGGCTGCTCGGCTACAATTCGTAATATATAGCGGTTGGGGCTGCTGAAATTGAGATGGCTCAAGCTCCGTAAGATAACGGTGGCTCCGTATGATTACGGACGGAGCCGCTCTTTCTCAGAACGTCGGCGGCGTGCAGGCCGAGATCACCTCGCACGGCTTGCCGCCGACGCAGCGGAAGCGATGCGGACGCCGGCTCTCGAAATAATAGGCGTCGCCGGGATTGAGGATGCGGCGCTCGTCCTCGACGGTGACTTCGAGCTTGCCCGAGATCACGATGCCGCCTTCCTCGCCGTCATGGACGAGGTGCACGCGTCCGGTGTCGCTGCCGGGCTCGTAGCGCTCCTTCAGAATTTGCAGGCTGCGGCCGAACAGATTGTCGCCGATCTGGCGGTACGAGATCGGCTTCTTGCCGACCTCGGTCAGCTCCTCCGAGCGATAGAAGATCTTGCGCCTCGACTCGGGCTCCAGCGCGAAGAACTCGGCGAGCCCCATCGGGATGCCGTCGAGGATGCGCTTGAGTGCGCCGACCGAGGGGTTCATCTGGTTGGATTCGATCAGCGAAATCGTCGAATTGGTGACGCCGGCCCGCTTGGCCAGCTCCCGCTGCGACAGCTTGTGGTGCGCCCGGATGAATCGCAGCCGTCCGCCGATGTCGACGCTCATGCCCTGGTCCTTGCCCTGATCCGGTGTTGCAGGTGTTGCGGATCGCGCAAATATGGACCGGCAGCCCTAGGTAAATCAATGGCTTGCAGCTCTCCAGAAAAGGACTTGTTGGGCTTTGGAAGCCGTGCCTCTGGTAAAGTGTCAGCAAAGGAGCGTGGCCCGTGACCCTTCATCAGATTCCGAACACTATCAAGACCGACTCGTTCTGGATGCCGTTCACGGCCAACCGTCAGTTCAAGAAGGCGCCGCGCCTGTTCTCC
>Ga0065165_1002969_pt1 | contig 12901 bp, 9 predicted proteins | sample AraplaMF_Cvi_mMF_FD_63813 | JGI IMG/M metagenome (GOLD analysis project Ga0065165, IMG submission 63813) | Arabidopsis root microbial communities from the University of North Carolina, USA - plate scrape MF_Cvi_mMF (version 2) (version 3) | ecosystem: Host-associated > Plants > Roots > Endosphere... | reverse complement strand
CGTCATAGGTCATCTGGACCCGTGGCGGACGGATTTTCTGCAGGCGCTTCTGGACGCTTTCGCTTTTGGACATGGCTTCTCCTTCTTTGGACTTGGTGGTTATTTCAGTGCGCCGAATGGATCGGCGCTAGGGGTCGATGCAGGTGCTTTGACGCCCTGCACCTTGTTTTTCACGGCATTGGCGGCCGCATTCGCGGCGGTATTGCTGTTGGAGCGTGGCTGCGGCTTTTTATCGGCAGTCGGCACCAGCACGGATTCGCCCAGGCTCTCGCGCAGCAACTTGGCCAGGTCTTGGGATTCGGTCCGGATGGAGCCGGACAGGTTGTTCTGGCGGCTCAAGTCGGCCAGGGCGCGGGTGGACAGGCGCAAGCCGGAAATGGCAATGATGCTGTTGGCCAGCTGGTCGGACGGATCGCGCACCAGGATCTCCTGGGCACTCACAATCGCTTCGCCATACTGCCCTGCGTCATAGCGGGACTGGGCGATATTCACCCAAGGCGATTTGTCGGCAGGGTAGGCGTTGGCAGTTTCCTTCCACAGGGTGATGGCCTGCTCCTGCTTGCCGGCCACCTTGGCTTCGGTACCTCTGGCCAGCATGTCTTCCAGCTTCGGTTTTGCCGGAGCGGCGACTTTCGGGTCCACGGTCTGGCAGGCAGACAGGGAAGCAGCAATTGCTGCGATGCACAAAATGCGGGAGATAACAGTGATTTTCTTCATAACTAACCTCATCGGACGGACAAATAGCTTTTTTACAATAGTTGCGTCCGACGAACGTTAGCAGAAAAAAAATATTACCTACGCACAATTGAATCTCACCAATTTTCACACCCCCGCGCACGATTGAGCCTTTTAGTACAGGCTTTCCCAGGAAGTGTTATTGTTCTGGCACTTACCAGAAAACAATTATCAGAAGGATCACAGATGGCCAGCAAGGTGTTATGGGGCGAAGGCTTGTTTTTGCGCCCTCAGCATTTCCAGCAGCAGGATCGCTATCACGAGCATCGTTTGCATCGCAGCGTAAAAGCCGTGCACCCGTACGCATGGGGTGTCGACCGCCTGGCGATCGACATGGAAGCCCTGGCGCACAACACGCTGCGCCTGCTCGAACTGTCGCTGGTATTGCCGGATGGGGAACTGATTGAAGCGCCGGGCCACGACAACCTGCCGGAAGCGATCGACCTGGGCCAGCTCGCCCAATCGCAGCACAGCGTAACGTGGTATGCCGCCCTGCCCGTGTTCAAGCATTTCGGCGGCAATTTCGCGCCGGCGGGCCAGCCGGCCAATGGCGCCCGCTTCTCGCAAACCAATGCCGAAACGCCCGACCTGTACACGCAAGCGGCGCAAGCCGAACTGGCCTACCTGAAAAAATCGCTGCGCCTGGTGTCGGACGCCGAACCGCGCGAAGGCTATGTGTGCCTGCCGCTGCTGCGCCTGCGCCGCCTGTCCACCGGCGGCTTCGAACTCGATCCCGGCTTCGTTCCGCCAAGCCTGACGATCCGCACCGCGCAGCCCCTGTTCCTGCAACTGCGCCGCCTGCTCGATGCGCTGCAGGCCAAGGTCAACGCGCTGTACGGGCACCATCGCGAACCAAGCCGCAACGTGATCGAATTCCGCAGCGGCGACATGTCCACTTTCTGGCTGCTGCATACCGCCAGCACGGCCTTCGCATCGCTGTCGCACTACTACCATAACCCCGAGCTGCATCCGGAGCGCCTGTACGAGCAGCTGCTGTCGCTGGCCGGCGCGCTGATGACGTATTCGCGCAGCTGGTCGCTGTCCGACCTGCCGCCCTACCGCCATGACGATCCGGGCCCCGCGTTTGCGCAGCTCTACATGATCGTGCGCGAACTGCTGGACACCGTGATTTCCTCGCGCTACTTCGCGATCGCCCTGTCGCAGCCGAAGCCGGCGCACCACCGCGGCATGCTCGATTCCGGCAAGATCAGCGAAGACACCACCTTCTACCTGGCCGTTGGCGCCGACATGCCGGCCGTGGAACTGGTGGAAGTGGTGCCGCTGCGCTTCAAGGTTGGCGCGCCGGACGACGTGGAAAAGCTGGTGCTGTCGGCCATGCCGGGCGTGCGCCTGGCACACGCCCCGCAAGTACCGGCTGCGGTGCCGGTCCGGCCAGACACGTGCTACTTCACGCTGGACTCCAAAGGCCCGCTGTACGAACGCATGCTGCAGGCCCAATCCATCGAAATCTATGCCCCTTCGGGCATGCGCGAATTGCGCCTTGAATTGATTGCTGTGAACTCCTGAACCAGAGCAGAACATGAACACCATTGCCCCACCTTCACTTATCGCCGAACCAATCGCCGCACCGGCCGCCAACGGTACCTTGCTGGACATGATGTACGACGGCTTTTATGCCCTGTTCATGCTGAAGAACGGCAGCGCACCGCAAGACCACGCCGAGTTCCAGTCGCGCATGACGCGCTTCCTCGACGACTTCGGCCGCAATGCGCGCAAGAAGAACGCTTCCGCCGACGATATCGACGCCGCCAAATACGCCTTCTGCGCCGCGGTCGACGAGATCATCCTGCGCTCCCATTTCTCGATCCGCGACGCATGGGAACTGAAGCCGCTGCAATTGACCATGTTCGGCGACCAGCTTGCCGGTGAAAACTTCTTCAACCGCCTGGACGCGCTGCGCACCCGCAGCAGCGAGCACGTGGAAGCGCTGGAAGTGTTCCACATGTGCCTGCTGCTTGGCTTCCAGGGCCGCTACATCCTGGAAGGCTCGGAAAAACTGGGCTACCTGACCAGCCGCCTGGGCGACGAAATCGCCCACATGAAGGGCCGCCGCCCGGGCTTCGCGCCGCATGCCGAACGTCCCGACCAGGTGATGCACAAGCTGCGCAGCGACCTGCCGCTGTGGGTGCTGTGCTCCGTGTTCGCACTGATTTCCGCGCTGGCGTATATCGGCCTGCGCACCTCGCTGTCCAGCCATACGGCGCAGCAAGTAAGCGCCTATAACGACGTGGTGCGCATGGCACCGCGACAGGCGCACGTCACCATCACGCTGCCGTGATGCGGTCGCTGTTCGGGACAGGCCTGGCCCAGCACGGCCGCCTGTTGACGCTCTCGAGCGCCCAGCAATCCGGTTTGCCGGAAAGCCTGATGGCGGAACGCTTGGTCGGCCGCGAAGGGGTGAATGAACTGTTCTGCTTCGATGTCGACGCGCTCAGTACATCCACCAGCCTTGACCTCGGCCAGTTCATCGGCGAAGAACTCACCATCCGCCTGCTGCAGCCGGATGGCAGCCGCCGTTCGTGGCATGGACTGTGCACACAGGCCAGCTGGCTTGGCGCCGACGGCGGCGTGGCACGCTACCGCCTGCGCCTGGAACCGGCGCTGGCCCTGCTGCGCCTGCGCCGCGACAACTACATTTTCCAGGACAAGTCGGTGCGCGACATCGTGCAGGAACTGCTGGCTGACTACACGCAGCTGCGGCTCGATTTCGACGTCACCCAGGAGCTGGCGCCGCGCGCCACGACCACGCAGTACCGCGAAAGCGATTTCGACTTCCTGTGCCGCATCCTCGCGTCGGAAGGCCTGAACTGGCGCTTTGAACATGACCAGGACGAGCAAGCGACGCAGGACGGGCAGTCGCGCCACCGCGTGGTGGTCTTTGACAGCCAGGCCAAGCGTCCTGCCGTACAAGGGCTGCGCTTCCATGGCGTGCGCGCGACCGAACGCGACGACTCGATCGACCAGTTCTCCGCGCGCCGCGCCATTGCACCAAACGCCATCAGCATTGCGAGCTGGGATCCGGCGCAGGTGTCGGCACCTGCTGCCGAGCAAACAAGCAGCCTCGATGCCGGCGAACTGCCTGCGATGTCCATCTACGACGGCAGCGAAGAACGCAGCTACGTTGCCAGCGGCGAAGCGGACGACCATAGCCTGCTGATGCTGCAAGCCGCCGAACTGGCGAACAAACAGTTCACCGGCGAAGGCTCGGCGCGCCGCCTGGCCGCAGGCAGCAACTTCGCGCTGACCGGCCATGAACGCTTCGACGGCGATGAGTTCACCACGCTGTGGGTCGAACACGAAGCCCGCAACAACTTCACGCCATCGCTGAAGGCCGGCCCCGGCGTTGCCCCTGGCACCTACCGCAACCGCTTCGCCTGCGTGCGCTCCGCCGTGCCGCTGGTGCCGCCGGCCACCGCCCTGCGGGTGCAAGGCGCCGCACTCGGCGCGCAAACGGCCCTGGTGGTCGGCCTGCCAGGCGCCGCCAACACCACGCAACGCGGCCAGCAGATCCGCATCCAGTTCCCATGGCAGCGCGGCCACAACGCCAATCCGGGCGGCGCCAGTCACAACACCGACACCGAAGGCAATGCACCGGGCGACGACAGCTCCGGCACCTGGGTGCGCGTTTCTGAAGCGCTGGCCGGCCCGAACTTCGGCAGCCAGTTCACGCCGCGCATCGGCACCGAGGTCCTGGTCGACTTCATCGAAGGCGATATCGACCGCCCTGTCGTCGTGGCCCAGCTCTATACCGGCAGCGACCGGCCGCCCTTCTCGGCTGGCGTCGACTCCAGCGCCAACCACGCAGGCGTCATCTCCGGCATCCACAGCCACGCCCTCGATGGCGGCGGCTACAACCAGTGGGTGCTGGACGACACCAGCCAGCAACTGCGCATGCGCCTTGCGAGCAGCACAGCCGCCAGCCAGCTGAACCTGGGCCACATCGTTCACCAGTCCCCCGATTCCGCCACACGCGGCGCGCACCGCGGCACCGGTTTCGAATTGCGCACCGACGCCTGGGCAGTACTGCGCTCGGGCGAGGGCCTGCTGCTGACCACCAGCCGCCGTGGTGCGCAAGGCAGCGGCATCAGCTCGACCCAGCTCGAAGCGGACGATGCGCTGGAACGGCTGCGCGCCAGCCAGAAGCTGGCCGACAGCCTGGCCAAGCCCGCCGCGCAGCAGCATGCCTTGTACAGCGCCGATGCCATCAAGGCGCAGCAGGACATGCTGAAGCAGCTTGACCCGAAACACGACGGCAAATACGCCGGTTCGGTCAACGGCCACAGCGCCCAGCGCGCGCAAGACGGTGCACGCGATCTCGACGCCGCCAAACCGGTGGAACGCTTCGCCGGCGCAGTGACCATGGTCGACAGCGTGGACAGTATCAACTTCGCCACGCCCGCCTCCACCCTGCTGTTCGCCGGCGAACAGCTGCACTGGACCAGCGGCTCCGACCTGCACCTGGCTGCCGGCCATACCTACTCCGGCGTCGCCGCCAACGCCGCCACCCTCTTCACGCGCGAAGGCGGCATCAAGGCCATTGCCGGCAATGGCGACGTCTCGCTGCAAGCCAACACCGGCGAGCTGGAAATCCTGGCGGACAAGGAAGTCGTTGTCCTGTCGGTCAACGACGGCATCGAAGTCAAGGCCAACAAAAAGATTGTCCTGCACGCTGGCCAATCATCCATCGTGCTGGAAGGCGGCAATATCACTTTTGCCTGCCCGGGCAACTTCACCGTAAAAAGTGGGCTGCACTCTTTTGATACTGGACATAATACTGCCGTGCAAATCGGCCCACTTCCTGGCTCAACAGTAAAGCTATCTGGAAGCACGATAAGAGCCGCATCACAAGGAACCTCGCCGACAAGCCTGCCGCAAGATGAGAATCATGAGTACACCCAGGTCTTTGATGTCAGCAATTTGCTTGAGAATTCGGAAAAGAGAGGTGCTTTAGACGGTAAGCCATATCGGATTTACCTGCCAGATGGGAGCATTCACCAGCAAGGCACTTTGAGCGAAGGAGTGACTGCCATAGTTAGAACGCCCGTGCCTATGACTGTACGTTGTGAGATTGGGCATGGAAGCTGGGTAATCGAAGAGGACGGATACGACACTATGGGGGCGAAGTATGAAAACGATGATTCAGATGAAGTTGAAGAAAACCTTGCATCTCAATCTTCGCCAGAGATTTTGACGGGAGAAAACGCGTGAGTGGAGCGCAACAAGCAACAAATAGGAGAGGCGGCGCAGCGCGGGCGGAACCGCAAACAGTACGAGTGGTGCAAGCATCTTTCGTATTCTTGGATAGCATGCAAAAGCCGATTCCCGATCTGACTGTCAAAATTGCCGAGGCCGGAGGCTCAGCAACCACACCAGCATGGGAAGTTAATGTGAACTCTTCGCCCACAACCGGCGCCCCGTCGCTCACTGCCGCACCAATAAAAAACTCAGTTGTGGTCACGACTGATAAAGATGGGCTGGCGATTACGATACCTAATGCCGCCCGCGGGCAACCCATCGACATTTTCATTAAGAAGAGCAACGGACAATTTGATCTGAAAGGGACTGTAACGCCTGGGAAGGACGTTAATGCCTATACGATCATCAGTCCAGAATACCATTTCGAAGCAACTACCCGGCTCTCGCCAAAAGAAGAGCTGGAGTCAGACCTAAAAATACCGACCATTGGAGTTGGAGAGGTCATGACAATAAAGCGTCTCATTGATGAATTTGGCCCATATATTGGGTCAGCAATGAAGGTGACCGAGGTTGGAAAAATTCTTAAAGACTTCCCGACCCGTAAAAGCGTTTCGCACCTTGACGAAGCCACGGGTAAGAATGTTAGTAGCATAGAGATCGAGCATCACTACCGGGTGATCAAGACCGAAAGGCCTCGCACTGTTGCAATAAATATTTTGCCATCACGCCTGAATTACCCAGCATCAACCACGATATCTGATGATGTATTCACTGGCATGGCAGGGCGCTTGGGCTGTGAGGTTGCGGCAATTAAGGCGGTCACGTTTACAGAAACTGCGGGAAACGGGTTTTGCGAAAATGGGTTACCAACCATACTTTTCGAGCGGCATCACTTCTATGAATTTACGAAGCCGGCGTCGGGTAGACACCCTTATGCAATGTTCCCAGATATCTGCCATGATAATCCTGGCGGGTATGGTGCAGGCGGCATTCATCAATATGAACGGCTGGTAAAAGCGGCACGCCTAAATCTTGACGCAGCGCTCAAGTCGTGTTCCTGGGGTGCATTCCAGATATTAGGTGAATATTACTCACAATGTGGTTACAACTCAGTGGTGGAGATGGTCGATGATTGCATGAAATCCGTCGATGCGCACGCGGTAATTTTTGAAAAATTCCTCAAAAGTGAAAAGAAAAGCGCAGCCACAGCTTTAAAAAATAAGGACTGGGTCAAATTCACAGCCGGTTATAACGGAAAAAACTGGGACAAGCAAAACCCGGATTACCCGACAAAAATGGAGAAGCATTACAATGATTTATCCAAGACCAATTAAGTCAATCGCAACAATATTATTTCTTTTAGCACCGAAACTCGGGCTCTGCGCCACATTGATTGTCTTTGGCAATCCACATTTGGTCGCGATTATTTCTGGCAATCGGATTCTTGGTTACTACAACACGCAACATCAAATCCTCCCCCTCTCCTGCAGCTTTTTCTTCGAAGAAACAGGCCGCCAATCAGATTCGCTGGTTAATATAAACTCATTTCCTATGGAAAATGGAAACTATGCAAGCAGGAACAAGGCTGATGACATTCGAGGACGCGTTTTCCTCAAGAATAATAACAATGAGTGGATAATCCAGACTGAAGAACCGCAAGCAGGCTGTGGCGGAGCTGTCGGCACCTTTTACAAGGGGCCTGATGATGACCACCCAACCCGTTACGAGGTTGCCAAACAATTGCCGGCGATTGGGTTTCGCATTGTCACAAAAAAAACAAACCTGAAAAATAAAAATGGAGCCAACTTTAAAGACAGGAAAGGATTTCTCATTTCAGGTGACGTTGTTACAGCACTCGAGTCCGAAGGCGCCTTTACACGTGTCAGATATGTTCACCCTGCCACTGGGAATATCACTACCGCATGGATAAATACGACCGACTTAGCCGATCCATTTGCGAGCGGTGTTTCCGAAAAATAACCCGAGACCGCATCTCATTAAATACGAGGTGTGCGAATTGCCAACGAGAACATTTTAACCGGGAGCATCCCTTTGCCTTGCCCGGGAAAACGCTAACAATTGACTACCAGCCCAAAGCCAGGGGATGGGCCAGTGCGGCTCGGGGGGGCGAAGTGTTTGTGAATGCGGTGAGCATTGGCGGCGCAGAAGCCAAGGCTGTCGGCAAAGTTCTCGCCGCGATGGTAGAAATCTTATACAAGGTCGATTCGTTCATACCAACCAGCGGCCCGGCCGGACAACAGGAGGCGGGCCCGGCGACTTAAGCGCGTGCAGCAAATTCCTGTCGATCCCGGCAGATTGGGCCACTTCTCAAATCGGATTGTGTTTGTGAACACTACACCTTGATGTAGATCTTCCACTTGTCCAGCCAATACCCCACCAGCCAGCAGGCAAGCATGAACAGCAGCGCAAACACCAGCGAGGCGGCCTTCGGGTTGCCGACTGGCGCCAGTGCCGCGGCCAGCGGCGCATAATTGCCCGTCTTATCCAACGCGATCACGGCCACTTGCGACAGCATGTAGATGAACAACGTGTTCTTGCCGAATACTTCGAGGAAGTACGTCCAGCTCCGCGCGCCACGTAGTTCGATGGTCCACGCCAGCGCGGACAGCGCGAGCAATGCGGTGCCGGTCGAGAGCAGCACGTAACTGCCCGTCCACAGTTTTTTATTGATCGGCAGCAGTGGAGTCCAGTACAGCGCCAGCACGGACAGCGCGATGCCTGCCGCTGCCAGCACGCTTAGCGTACGCGATGTCGCTCCGTTCTGGCGCAGGTAGCGGCCAGCGAAGTAGCCACCGATGACATTCACCGTGGCGGGCAAGGTGCCAAGCAATCCCTCAGGGTCGAAGGGAATGCCCTCGCCTTTGTACAGATGGCCAGCGCCAAACACCCAAAGGTCAATGGCCTGGCCTGCGTTGCCCTCCAAGCTGTAGTCACCGAACAGCGCCATGACCAGCCAATGTCCGAGCAGCGCGACGACGCTGAATACCATTGCGCCGCGCTCACCCAGGTAATGTATTACCAGCGCCGCGATGCCGAAGCACAGGCCAATCCGCTGCAGCACGCCTGGCAGGCGTACTTCGCTTAGATCCCCACCCAGCTTCGACAGAAGGCATAGCAACAACCCGAGCGCAATGATGATCAAGCTACGCTTGGCGACTTTGGCGAGCACGGCCCTGTCACCCATGCCCTCATAGCGCGGCAGTGTGAACGCAAGCGCGTTTCCCACGACGAAAAGGAAGCTTGGGAAAACCCAGTCGGTCGGCGTGAAGCCGTGCCATGGCGCGTGCAACAGCGGCGTGTAGACGTGGCTCCAGTCACCCGGCGTATTCACGATAATCATCAGCGCGACGGTCAAGCCGCGCAGGACGTCCAACGATTGGTAACGGGCGGCGGCAGTCATTGTGCTGCCTCGCGAGGAAGAGCGGCCGCCGGCGCCAGGATGCGTCGATAAACGTCCGCCGGCACATTCGCCATCGAACTGCAATTCGCCTCAGCAACCTTGGACTGCTTGGGGCACGGCTGGTCGCGGTCAAGCGACCAGTAATGAATTCCCGCCATGCCCATCTTGCGCACGGCAGCGGCGGTGGAGCGCGCATCGTCCAGGGTGTAGACGTTTTCGACCACATCGTTCACGCCAATCATAGGCGTCAGTTCGATTTGCGCATATGGCACTTTGTACTTCTGATGCACATTTTTCGCAGCCTGGCTAGCCGATGCGCCCATATCGCAGCGACCGCGCCGCACCACGCACGCCTTGCTGCTTGCGGGACCGTAATCCATCACCATCAGGTTCAACACATAGTCCTGCACGCCATGCTTGCGCACTGCTGCGAGTACCTGCTCGCCGGTCTCGTTCAGGCTACGCGCACTGCCGTCCGAGGCGGCATGGGTGGCAATCGTAAAACTGAAACGCAGTTGCGGATGTGCCCTCTGTGCCAGCGCAATGCGCGCCACCAGCGAATCGATTTGCGCTGCTGTCTGGCCATGTTCGATGTCGAAATCAAAACCAATCAACTGCGGCGAAGCATAACGCGATACGAACGCCTCCATGCCCTCGTCCGTAGCGCAGGTAAAGATATTGCCCTGCCCTCCCGTGGAAACGATATAGCCAACGCCGGCTTGTACGAAACGCGGCACGTTGGCCGCAGCGACTGCAGCGCCATCAAGCTCGCCCCAGCGCTCTTCACCGCATTCGCCGCGCGCAAAAGCCCAGGTCTGCACGCCCTGCGCCGGATCCCACGGCGGCAGGTATTTATAGGGACTATGGACGACTGCCGGCGCCGCGGCGGCAGCAGTCGAGAAGGCGGCGAGGGCCGCCAGCAAAACTTTAAGCATTCAAACTCCGGATGCAAAAAAGGCAGGGCCCCGGAGGAACCCTGCCATAACACTCTCACTTCGGGATCATTACATTTTGCCGCGCACGCCGAAGAAGATCTGCTTGCCGTTCTTGTAGAAGGCGCGCGGCTGGTCACGGGACGTTGCGTAGGACTTGAGGGTCGGATCGTTCAGGTCCTTGCCTTCCAGCGACAGCGTCAGGTTTTCGGTCAGGTTGTAGTTGAACGCAGCGGACAGGGTGCCGACATCATCCTGGTAGATGGCGCTGTTGCGGTCCAGGCCATTCAGGAAAGCCGAACGGTAGCTGTAGTTGATACGCGCGCTGAACTTGCTGGTCTCGTAGAACACGCCCAGGTTGTAGGAGTTCTTCGAGGTGCCGATCATGCTGCAGTCATGCAGGTCCGCACAAGCCGACTTCGGTGCTGCGGCGGTTTCCTTGCCGTCGGCGTAGGTGTAGTTCGCGTTCAAGCCGAAGCCGTTGCCCAGGTCCTGCACATACTGCAGTTCCACGCCGCGGACACGAGCCTTGGTGTTCACTGCGGAGCTCATGTTGTAGGTGGTGACCTTGCCAACCGACTGGTTGAAGAAGTCAGCCTTCGAGGAACCGAAGGTCACATAGGAACCCATGTTCATGTTGTAGATATTCATGCCCAGCAGCGACTTCGGCATGAAGTACCATTCCACGCCCACGTCGACGTTGTTCGACATGATCGGACGCAGGTTCGGGTTGCCGCCGGAACCGGAGAAGGTCAGGTCGTTCAGGCTCAGGGCACCCAGCGAACCGAAGTCCGGACGGGCCAGGGTACGGCTGGCAGCACCGCGCAGTTTCAGGTCCGGCGTCAGGTTGGTGTACAGGTTGATGCTTGGCAGGAAGTCGTTATAGGTGTTCGAGCTGTGGGTCGGATTCCAGACAGTGTTCGGCGAGCCGTTATCCACGTCGATCTTGGTCCTCACGAAGCGCACGCCGACATTACCGCCGAAGTTGCCGAACTCGAGGTCACCCATCGCATACGCAGCGGTGGCTTTTTCCTTGATCAGGAATTCGCTCTGGTAGGCGTGGTTGGCGAAGCTGACATACTTGTCGCCCCAGGTCTTCATCGAATCGGCGTCAAAGGTCCACGCGTTGCTCAGCAGGTTCGGCAGTGGGCTGCTTGGGAAGTTGGTCAAGCCGGTAGGACGGTTGGCCAGCAGTGAACCGGCAGCAGCGACAGTACCGCCCAGCCAGGTCAGCGAACGCTCGTGGTTCGCATTGCGCACGCCGAAATGCAGGGTCGGCACGCCGTTCCACTGGGTCTTGTACTGGCCGTCGATCTGGCCGTAGGTTTCCTTGTCCTTCGCGGTCACGTCCGAGGCCCAGCCGCCGAAGAAGTCGGCGCCGGTGCGCGGATTGAAGGTGCCGGCGTTATCCACGGTCACGGTGGCAGGAGATTCCAGGCCGTGGGTGGTCATGCTGGCGCCGGAGTATGCCAGCCAGGCTTCGTAACCGTAGTCGCGGGCGTAGCCGGTGCCGCGGGTGGTGCCGATCTGGCCTTTGAACTTCAGGTCCTGGGTAGGACGGTAGTTAAAGTCGAAGTTGAGGAACTTCGAATCGCTGTAGGAACCAGGACGGGCAATGATATCCTGCACCGATGGACCCATCTTCGAGCAGTCCGCCACAGGGCAGGCGCTCGGCAAGGTGATCGAAGTGATCGTGTCGCCGGTGACGGTCCACTTGGACGGGATCACGCCGCCCACGCCGGACCAATTGTTGGTCAGCGCCTGGTACGGTGCGAACATGAAGTTGGCATTGATATTGTCCGCATCCAGGCGGGTGTAGAAGCCGTTGATGTCGAAGTCGAACTCTTTGTTGACCTTGACCTGCACGTCGATCATGCCGCCTTTGCGCTCACGTTCCTGGTTGAACATGGCGGTACCGGTCAGCAGGGAGATGTACTTGCCTGCCACTTCAGGATTGGCGGCTACCCACTGCGGCGCATAGCCAGCGCTCAGCTTGTCCCACCACAGGAACTCCTGGCCGATACGGCGCAGGGTGCGCTTTTCGTCGAACACCTGGACCAGGACACCCACGTTGTTCTGTTCATTCTTCCAGTTGCCCAGGGCGCTGAACTGAGCATCGGTCTTCTTGGAGCCTTCGCTGTACACGCCGGTCACGGCGCCCATCAGGGTCAGCGGGTCCTTGAAGCTCAATGGCTTGCGGGTTTCGATGTCGACGTTGCCCGATGCGCCGCCTTCGATCAGGTTAGCCTGCGAAGACTTGTGCACGGTCACGCGGCCGATCAGCTCCGATGGGAACATCGAGTAGCTGACGGAACGGCCGCCGTTGGTGATGTTGGAGATGTACCAGTCGCCGCTCGACACAGTGTGGCCATTCAGGGTGGTCAGCGCCAGGTTGGATGGCGTGCCTTTCAGGCTGACGCGATCATTCTCGCCGAAGCCGCCTTCCGAACCGCCGGCGGTAGCAACCGAGACGCCTGGCACGCGCTGCAGCGAGTCAGCCACGCTCTTGTCCGGCATCTTGCCCACGTCTTCAGCGGTAATCACTTCAACCAGCGAATCGGCATTGCGCTTCTGGTTGATCGATTGTGCCAGCGCG
>Ga0065165_1002966_pt1 | contig 12906 bp, 9 predicted proteins | sample AraplaMF_Cvi_mMF_FD_63813 | JGI IMG/M metagenome (GOLD analysis project Ga0065165, IMG submission 63813) | Arabidopsis root microbial communities from the University of North Carolina, USA - plate scrape MF_Cvi_mMF (version 2) (version 3) | ecosystem: Host-associated > Plants > Roots > Endosphere... | reverse complement strand
CACCGGCTGACCTCGCTCGCCGATCATGCCGCGATCGCGCGGGCCGCGCGGTCGCCGGCGATCATTCACTACACGTCGGCCCGGAAGCCCTGGCTGTTCGTGGCGGCGACGCCGGGGAAGCAGCTTTACCGCCACTATCTTCGACTCACCGCGTGGCGCACGGCCCCGCCGATCGGCAAGAGCTGGTCGCGCCTACCGGAATACCTGGCCAATCACGCCCTGGACCTTCTCGGATCCGACTATACGTGGGAGCGGGTTTTGCGAAGCACCACCGTCGGTCGCATCATCGACAGGTCCGCCCGCCTGCTTGCGACGGGCCGAGCTCACTAGAGCCCAGGCCTGCCAGAACTGATCGCACCGGACCGGGGCTCTGGATATCTGTTTTGGGCGTTTTCTTCACGCGAACTGCAATCCACTTCGCTTGAAAATGCTCTAGCGGGGTTTCGAGCCAAGAGCCCCCGTGCGGCGCGAGAAACCTCCAACCTGTCAAATGACCCGGCCGCCGCGGCCGCTGGGCGCCACGCTGGCCTGAGCGCCCCTCGCCTGGGCGTAGCGCTGCCAGACCTGTTGTCGCGCTGGCGTTGCCGGGAGCGTCGGACCAGACATGCGTTGGGTTTTGCTCGTCGTCCTTCTGTTGGGGTTCGCGCCCCGCGCGGCCACCGCGGCCGAGCCGTTCAAGGGCGACGCCGCGAGATTTCGCATCACGAACGATGCCGACAGCGCCATCACCAGGCGGATCGTCTCTTTCGGCCAAGTCTTCCGGCGCGGCCAGGTGAGGCCGAATTCGCGCCTGGCGGTCAAGCTGGGAGGCGCGATCGCGCGGTCGCAGATGGACGCCAAGGCCCTGTACCCCGACGGCTCCGTGCGCCACGCGATCATCACCATCCAGGCGCCTGGCATGACGCGAGAAGGGGTGCTCGACGGTGTCATCGCAACAGCGGCCGCCGGTCCGTCGCCAGCGGTGGCCGCCCCTCCGCGGCCCGTACCGAACGTCCAGCTGGCGTTGACCTTCCATATTCGCCCCGATCGGGTCGAGACCTTCAACATCGACCTGCGGAACCTCGCACAGGCCGGCGAGAGGCCTTGGCTCAACGGTCCGTTGGTGCGGGAACGACGCTATGCCTCCGAGCGCATGCACGGCGTCCAGGTCGTGTTCGACGTGTGGACGCCGGCGGTGGGCGCGCCCCGCGTGGATGTGATCTTCCACAACGACATCGCGCAGAACCCGGACATTTCGACCCAAGTCTATGACGCGAGCCTGAGTATTGACGGGACGCCGGCCTACCGGGTCCAAGGCGTCGCGCATTACCCCTATGCGACCTGGCACAAAGTGATCTGCGCCGACAGAACGCCGCCGCCGCGGGTCACGCCGGACCTCGAACTGTTGATCGCCACCGGCGCCGTGCCGCGCTATGCCCGTTTCCAGCCGGACCGGGGCGCGACCGATGCGGCCCACCGATTGGCGACCCGCAACGATCGGCCGCTCGGAATGGCGAATATCACGCCCTACATGCCCGCCACCGGAGGGCGTGCGGACATCGGGCCGCTGCCCGCCTGGGCGGTGTTCTATCTCCTCGATCCGTCGCGGGAGAACCAGGAGACGCTTCTGGCCAACGCCGACGCGGCGGGATCCATCCCCTGGCACGTCCGCGACGTGCGCACCGGCGGCCCGATCGACATCGACCAGCACCCCCTGGTCTGGCTGGACAAGCGCGGTGTCGCGGCGCCGGGCGTGCTGGGCCGGAGGTACGAGATCCGCGACACGCGCTGGCAGCCCGACGACGCCCATCAACCGTCGCTCACCTACCTGCCCTATCTGCTCACAGGCTCGCAGTACTATCGCGATGAACTCGCGATGCAGGCGGGCTTCGACCTTCTGTCGATGAATCCGGAGTATCGCGGCCAGGCGGCGGGCATCCTGCTGGGGTCGCAGGTCCGCGCCGTCGCCTGGTCCCTGCGCACACTGGCCAACGCGGCCTACATCCTGCCCAGCGACAGCCCCTTGCCGCGCTATTTCGAAGCCAAGCTCAAAGGCAATCTGGACGAGATCGTGCGCCGATACGTGAAGGGCGACGAAGCCGGGGCCGGCGACCTGCACGGCTACCTGCCGGGCCCCTACGCCCAGGAAGGCGCCACGCCGCCGTGGCAGAGCGACTACTTGGTCATGGTGCTCGGCTGGATCGACAGCATGGGCTATCCGCAGGCGCGCACGATCATGGCCTGGATGACCAATTTCGTGGCCGGCCGCTTCACCAACGCCCAGCATGGGTACGACCCGATCTACGGCACCCCGTATTTTCTGATCGTGGCCGACCCGGCGTGGAAGCACCCGTTCACCACCTGGCCCGAGGCCTTCAAGGCCACTTTCGATCCGGTGCGCCAGCCCGTGACCACGCTCGACTACCCCGATTGGGCGGGAGGCTACGCCGCGCTCGCGCGGGCCTCGCTCGCCTCGATCATCAACGCGACCGGATCCGCCCAGGCCCGGCAAGCCTACGACTTCGTCAAGGCCCAGACCCCGCGGATGGACGCCAGCTATCCCAAGGATCCCGCCTTCGCGATCACTCTCGCCACCCCGATCAAGGAGTAGGAGCATGTATCAGCGCCCGCTACGGATCCTCTATCATCACCGGATCGCAGCGTCGGACGGCATGCGGGTCCACATCGCCGAGGTGGTCGCCGCGCTCAGAAACCAGGGGCACCTGGTGCGAGTCGTCGGGCCCACCTCGGCCGACGAGGCCCAGACGGCGGGCGGCAGCAGCCGGCTCGAACGCGCTGCGGACCTGTTGCGACGGCGGCTTCCGCCCGCGGTGTTCGAGCTTCTCGAGCTGGCCTACAACATCCCGGCCTATCTCAGGCTGCGAAGCCACGTACGCGCGTTCCGGCCGGACGTGCTCTACGAACGCTACAACCTCTTCCTGCTGGCCGGCCTTCTGCTGCGGAGACGTCATCGCCTACCGATGTTGCTGGAGGTGAACTCCCCCCTGGCGGCGGAGCGCGGTTCCTTTGGCAAGCTGCAATTGACGTCCGTGGCGCGCGCCTGCGAGACGGCGCTCTGGCGAGGGGCGGACGCGGTTTTGCCCGTGACAGAAGTGCTGGCCGCCGAGGTGCGGCGAGCCCGCCTCGGACCGGAGGGGGTGCACGTGATCGCCAACGGCGCGGATCCGTGGCGGCTTCCGGCGGCCGGCTCCGGCGCGCGCCTGCGTCGGGACCTCGGCTTGCCGACCGCCGCCGTGGTGCTGGGCTTTGTCGGCTTCGTCCGCGATTGGCATGGCGTGGGCTGGGCCGTGGAGGCGTTGCCGCAGCTTCCGCCGGAGGCTCACCTGTTGATCGTCGGGGACGGCCCGAGCTTGCAGCACCTGCAGGCTCGGGCCGAGGCGCTCGGCGTGGGCGCGCGCCTGCACTGCGTGGGCCGCGTGCCGCACCCGCGGGTGGCCGCCTACACGCAGACCTTCGACATTGCGTTGCAGACCGCTTCGACCCCTTACGCATCACCGTTGAAGCTCTTCGAATACATGGCCCTAGGTCGCGCCATCATCGCGCCCGACCAGCCGAACATCCGCGAGGTGTTGGCCGACGGCCGCAACGCCCTGCTGTTCACGGTGGGGAGCCAGGCGTCCTTCACCGCGGCCCTGCTGCGGTTGTGCGGAGACATCGAGCTTCGCCGCGAACTCGGCGCCGAAGCGCGGCGCACGGTCGAGCAGACGCCCTACACCTGGGCGCACAACGCCGGCCGCATCGCGGCGCTGGCTCGCGCCGTTCAGACGTCTAGAGCATTTTCAAGCGAAGTGGACACCGGTTCGCGTGAAGAAAATGCGTTAAAACAAAAACCTAGAGCGCCGGCCTGATGCAATCAGGTCAGGAAAGGCTCTAGAACGGCCGTCCCGGCCGACGTTGGACGGCCTTCCATCTCGGTTCCGCACGGCTGATATCGAGCGCCTCCGACGCCGGCGGAACGAGGGGCGCGTCGCGATGGGGGGAGGCCTTCCACTTCGGAGCGGCGCCCGCTGGAGCGCTCCTGCTCGACTTCATGCCGAGCAGCCCCGTTTCGGCGGCGTCCTCGCCCGCGTCCGCCCGCCGGTAGACCCACCACGCCACCGCCAGAAAGGCGATGATCTCCAAAGCGAACAGAATGCCGGTCATGTCGGGCCTCCTGGGCCTATTGCCCGACAATGCGCCCATGCCCGCACGCGCAAATGACACTCGCGTCCAGCAATCGGGGCGGCGGCGTCCACGTCCGGGCGTGTCGGCGCAGGAAAGCGGCCTAAGGACCATCATTTGCCGCAGAGCAGCCGGGCGCCCCAGCGCACCCTGTGGCGCATGCGAGGCCCTCCATGCGCGATCTGATCCTCCTGGCCGCTCTGATCGGCATCATACCGATGATCCTGCGCGCCCCCATCGTGGGCCTCGTGGCCTGGCTCTGGATCGCGATGATGAACCCCCAGCGCGAAGTCTATGGCTTCCTCATGGGCTTCCCGATCAACTTCCCGATCGCCGTGCTGACAGGCCTGGCGTGGATGATCTCCAAGGAGCGCAAGCTGGCTCCGCTGAACCCGTTCACGGTGTTCATCATCCTCTTCGCGCTGTGGGCCTGCCTGGCCACCTACCTCGCCCTGGATCGAACATACTCGCTGACGATCTGGAGCCGCGCGATCAAGACGATCGTCCTGGTCCTGGCGGTCGCGACGCTGGCCAACACCAAGGCGCGCATCCAGGCGGTGATCTGGATCTGCGTCGCTTCGCTTGGCTACTACGCCGTCAAGGGGGGCGGCCATGTCCTGCTGACCGGTGGGGGGCAACGCGTCAACGGCCCCGGTGACACGATGATCGGGGACAACAATTCGCTCGCCCTGGCCCTGGTCATCGTGCTGCCGCTGATGAACTACCTGCAGGCGACAAGTCGCGCTCCACTGGCCCGCCTGACGTGCCTGACCGTCTTGGGCTTCTCCCTCCTGACGATCGTCGGCACCTATTCCCGCGGCGCCTTGTTGGCGCTGGGCGCGGCGGCCGCGGCCTATGCCTTGAGAACCCGGGCCGCGGCCAAGTTCGTGGTGGTGGGGGTGGTGATGGCGGCCACGCTGCCAAGCGTCGTGCCGTCGAGCTGGTTCGAGCGGATGGCCACGATCCAGTCCTACAACGAAGACGCCTCGTTCGAGGGCCGGGTCGCGGCCTGGGCCACCAGCGTCAACATCGCGACCGCGCGTCCGCTCACCGGCGGCGGGTTTTCCGCCGTCGAGCTTGATCCGGTGGCGCGGCAATTCCAGTCGCCGGGCAGCCTGAGGGCGGGCCGGGCGGCACACAGCATCTACTTTCAGGTGTTGGGCGACACGGGGTTCGTGGGCCTGGCCCTCTACCTGCTGATGATCGCGGCCGCCGCACTCAACACGATCCTCGTGCTCGCGGCGACGCGCGACCGTCCGGACCTTGGCTGGGCCAACCTGCTGGCGCGGATGCTTCAGGTGAGCATCGTGGCCATGCTGGTCGGGGGCGCGGCTCTCTCGATGGCCTACTACGACGGCTTCCTCGTGCTCCTGGCCATCACGGCCTCGCTGCACCGGGTCGTGCGCGGGTCCGCGCCTCAGGCCGCTACGACCATCGCCGCCCCGTGGAAGCGATCCACGTTGGCGCTAACGCCTCGCGCAGAATAGAAATAAAGCCATGGAAATATCCTTTGAGTGAAGGGGTTCAGCAAATACATCTAGAATTTCCCTTATAAATCTAAGGATCTGAGCGCCACATCGCGCTCATTTCTGATTTAGAAAGGTGAAATTATGACGGTTCTCATCACGGGAGGTGCTGGATATATTGGCAGCCACATGGCCTTGACGCTACTTGAGCGGGGCGAAGACGTTTGCGTGCTCGACAATATCTCAACTGGAATTAGATCTCTGGTTCCCGACGCCGCGCATTTCTACCAGGGCGACATCGCCAACCAAGCGCTAGTCCAGTGGATTCTCACCGACCATGACATAGACACGGTCCTGCACTTCGCGGGCTCGACCGTTGTCCCCGAGTCTGTCGAAAATCCGCTACTGTACTATGAGAATAACACGTCCAAGACGCGTCACCTGCTGGAGGCCTGCGTCCGGAGCGGCGTGAAGCACTTCATCTTCTCGTCGACGGCCGCCATCTACGGCGCTTCCCAGGAGGCGGTGATCGGGGAGGACGCCGCCAAGTCGCCGGCCAACCCCTACGGTCGTTCCAAGCTCATGACCGAATGGATGCTGCAGGACACCGCGCATGCGACGGGCCTGCGCTATATCGCTCTGCGCTATTTCAACGTCGCCGGCGCCGACCCGTTGGGTAGGTCCGGGCAATCGACGCCCAGGGCGTCGCACCTCGTCAAACGCGCCTGCCAGGCCGCGCTTGGGCTCCTACCCTACATCGGAATTTTCGGCGTGGACTACGAAACGCCGGACGGCACCGGCGTACGGGACTACATCCACGTCAGCGACCTTGTCGCCGCGCACGCTCTGGCGCTTGGCCACTTGCGTTCGGGCGGCGTGTCTGGCGCCTTCAATTGCGGCTACGGGCACGGCTTCTCCGTCCGGGAGGTGATCGGGGCCGTCGAGAACGCCGCCGGCCGCCGGCTGCCCGTGCGGGAGTTTCCCCGGCGGGCGGGAGATCCGCCGATCGTCGTGGCCGATCCGACGCGACTCAAGACCCAACTAGGGTGGATTCCGCTGCATGAGGCGCTGGAAAAAATCGTCGGGGACGCGCTGGCCTGGGAGCGTCGTTTGAGCGCCGCCTGAAGCATGGTCCACGGCGTCCTTGGCGGGATCTGGTACGAAGCGTTCGCGAAATCCCGGCGGCTGGCTCCGACGAGAGGCCCGGCCACGGGGTGGCGCGGGGGGCGAGACCGCCCGGATCGCCAAGGCGCCGATATCGACGCCGAAGCTCTCCGTATGCACGTGAAGCACGCCTACGTCTGGCAGGACCCTGCCGGGGAGGAAGGATCGTCGATGGTTTTTGAACACCCCTCGGCCGCGCTGCTCTCGGACTACGACCGCGGGGGCCTGGCGCCGGGCGCGGCGCTGGCGGTGGTCGCGCATCTTGACCTCTGCCGACAATGCAGGCTGACCCTGGGACGGATGGCCGGTCGGCGTTCGACGGCGGTGATCTCGCGGAACATTCCCGACGGCAGGCTGGCGGCCGCTCGTGGCCGCCATGAGGCGCCTTCGGCGGCTGGACCGCTCCCCCGCGCCCTGAGGCGCATGGCGATCGGGCGTTGGCGTGCGGCCGGCCGGGGCGTCATGAGCGCGCCGCTCCGGGGCGTCAGCGGCCTTGGCGAGTCCGTCCATCTGCTTAGGGTCGCGCCAGGAGCGCCGTTCGCCCTGCCGAACGCGGCGGAACTCCTTCTGGTGGCGACGGGCGCCGTCCGGGTCGGCTTGAACCGCTATGCCGGCGGCGACTTCCTGGACCTGGCCGCGACGCGCGCGTCACACGCCACGGCCGACGCCCGGACCGGCTGCCTCTGCCTCGTGGTGGGGGACGACGAACTGTATCGGCCCCATCCCTGAGCGGCCCACGCGTCCGCACACTTCCCGCTTCCAGCCCAAGGCCGCTCAGAGGTCGGAAAGCGCTAGAGCGTTTCCCGACCTGATTGCCTCAAGCCGGGCGCCCTAGATCCTTGTTCTGGCGCATTTTCTTCACGCGAACCGGTGGCCGCTTCGCGCGAAAATGCTCTAGGCCGACAAGTTCCGTTTCGGGGACGGGATGGCGCGGCTCATGCAATCCTCACTCGCGCGTAGCGTCAACACGTCGAACTCCAGATCGTCGGCTTCCGATCGATAGCATGACGCCGCCGCCAGCCTTGGCCGATTCCTGAGCGTCACGGATCCGGCCTTGATATAGACCCAGCCTTCCTTGCGCAGACCCTTCAGGGTGCGGTTGATGTGCACGACGCTGAGCCCCAAGGCGTCCGCGAAGACCTCCTGGGTCAAGGGTATCTTGAACGTCTCGCCATGAACCAGGCCGACGCGTTCGAGCCGCTCATGGAGCTCGAGCAGAAGATGGATCACCCTTTCCTTCGCCGAGAGCCGCCCCATGCGCATGAGGTGGTCGTAGAGGCGCCGCTCCCTTTGAAGCGCCGCGTCCCGGCAAGCGGAGTCCGTCAGCTGCGGCCCGCGGTTCACGACCTCGAGCCGCGTGAGCGCGACGACGCCGCAGGCGCCGACGCTTCCAGCTCCGCGGGCCTCGATGGCGTCGCCGGGGAGAAGAAACGAGAAAATCTGCCTCCGGCCGTCAGGGAGGATACGCAACTCGCAAGCCCAGCCCGAGACGATGATCAGCTGTTTTCCAGGACCGGTGCGCTCGCCCTGTCGGACCTGCGACCCGGCGTCGTAATGCTCGACGCGGCGCCAGAATGCGCGGACACGTTCAACGTCTGAGATCTGTCCCGATCCAGAGTCACCCAGGGTAGATACCTGGAATGATGACTGACCAACAGAATACGCCTCGCCTTCCATCGAAAAACCCTCGCCCAAATCGTCTATTATTGATTTTTACTATGCAAATATCAGTACTACGGCGATCATTGCCTAGATATAATCTTCTTTATAGAAGTTGTATTATGCAATGATTTACCAATCTTAACAGTGAACTCGATGAATAATTTGTCAATACATCATTCGATGGTTACAGGGCGGCGACTCAGCGGGAATGGCGGACCTTCCATGGCCGCGGAACGCCCGGGGCCGACCTCCCCGCCCACTGAGGTCGCTACCCTCGCGGCTTAGCCACCGCCGCCCGGGGCCGGGCGGAGCGCGGGCAAATCGCCAGGCGAGGAAATCACGCTTGGGTGATCCGCGACCGTGCGGCCTAACGAGCAAGGCCAGAACCCGGCGCCGCTCGGCGCGCCCGACGTTCGCCCCCACCTCGCCAAGCTCTACCGCCGACAGGTCGAACGGTTGGGCTGAGGCGCTGAACGATCCCGAGGACCGCGCGAAGGCGGCGACCGCGCGAGGTTCGGCATGGCCCCCGAGCCGCTCAAATAGCCACCGGTGCGCCTTGGGGCATGACAAAATGGGTGGTCGCACCCTCTGGTGGCGCCGCCCCGGGTCTGGAGATCCAGCACACCGACGATTCGCGAACACTGTTCTCTGAAGATTACGAACAATGTTCACTGAAGACTACGAACAGTGTTCTCTGAAATATGCGAAGAATAGACGCAGGATAGACTGCGGCATTCTGACGCGGCGCCACGTTCATCCGCCGCCACCCCTAAAAGCTCGGGTTGCAAAGCTGTGCAGCAGGAAGATTTCGCCGCCATCGAGGCGGCTTTTCCAAAACTGCGCAAGCGATCTGTCTGTCCTGAGGAGGCCGCGGCGCTCTGGTTCCGGTACCAGCGCGACTTCAGAATGTTGCAATCGGGATACACCGGCCGACAGTCGGAGGTTGTTTAAAATCAATGGATTGGGGCGGGCCGGCTCCCATTCGCGCCGCACCGTCGCCCCAATTGGCCCAGCATTGGGCCTCTGAGGGCGGGGGCGCCGTCAAGCAAGAATGGAAGCCGAATGACCACACTCACGGTTGGCCAAGGCCAGCAATACTCGACGATCAGCGCCGCGGTGAATGCGTCCCATGATGGGGACGTCATCCAGGTTCAGGCTGGGACGTACACGAACGATTTCGCGACCATCAACACCAAGATCACCCTGCAAGGCGTAGGCGGGATGGTCCACATGGTGGCGACGGGCGACATCCCCAACGACAAGGGCATCCTGATCGTCAACACCGACGCCACGATCGACCACTTCGAGTTCTCGGGAGCCCAGGGGGCGAGCGGCAACGACGCCGGCATCCGCTATCAGGGCGGCGCGCTGACCCTGACCAACGACTATTTCCACGACAATCAGAATGGCCTGATGGGCGGCGGCGTCGTAGGCGGCACCATCACCATCATCAACAGCGAGTTCGCCAACAACGGGGCCGGCGACGGCTACACCCACAACCTCTATGTCGGCGACATCGCCAGGCTGACCATCACCGACAGCTACTTCCATGACGCGGTGGTCGGCCACGAGATCAAGAGCCGGGCCGCCGAGACTATCATCACCAACACGCGGATCATCGATAACAACTCCACCTCGAGCTACAGCGTCGACCTGCCGAACGGCGGCGCGGTGACCCTGACCAACAACATCATCCAACAGGGTCCGAATGGCGACAATCCGAACATCGTCGCCTACGGCGCCGAAGGTGTGACGCATACGGTCAACTCGCTGACCATGACCGGCAACACCGTGCTCAACGATATGGGCAGGGGAACGCTAGTGTTCGACGCCAGCGGCACTTCGGCCACGCTGGACGGGACGAAAGTGTGGGGGCTCACTGACAGCCAGCTGGCGTCCAGCTCGGCGGTGAAGGTCACCAACACCACGTACTTGTCCGCTGAGCCGACGCTCGACACCTCGCACCCCTGGGCGACCAGCACCCCGACGCCGACCCCGACCCCGACCCCGACTCCGACCCCAACCCCGACCCCGACCCCGACCCCGACGGGCATCAACTGGTCGGGCGGTGGCCGCGGTGACGTGAAGTCCGGCGGCGCCGGCAACGACACCCTCTCGGGCAACGGGGGCGCCGACAACCTCTCGGGTCTGGCGGGCGATGACACCCTGTCGGGCGGCTCGGGCAGGGACACCCTGTCGGGCGGCTCCGGCAATGACAGCCTGCTGGGCGGTTCCGGCGATGACTTCCTGCTCGGCGGGACCGGCAACGACCAGCTGGCCGGCGGCGGCGGCAACGACGTCTACAGGTTCGAAGCCGGCGGCGGCCACGACACCGTCATGGGCTTCGCCACGCACAACTACTCCGGCGCGGAACGCGACCACTTCGACGTATCGAGCCTGGGCATCCACTCGTGGGATTACGCCTCCGCGATCCACATGACCGACACGGCGGCCGGCGTGGTGATCTCGGTGGGCGACATGGACATGCTGGTGTCCGGCATGCATGCGTCCAGCTTCAGCGCGGCCGACTTCCTGTTCGCCTGATCGAACACGCCCGCCGCGCCGGGAGCCTGCTACGGAGCGGACGCCAGGCGCGTAGAGCGCACGAATGACCTTTCGGGTCGGAAGCGGATACCCGCTTCCGACCCACGCCTTTGTCCCGACCGCCGCCCAACTGGGCCGGCCGCGACCCAGACGGCGATCGCCTTGCGCGGCCCGATCGACAAGATCGTGCTGACGCCCGGCGCCAAACGCGGGGAGATCAGCGCTCAGCTTTTCGGGGACCTGGAGACCGTCCCGGCCTGGACGCCCGACCAGGGAGACCAGCGGCGCGAGGCCGCTGGTTCGTTTCCGTGGACCGTCGAGGGCGCTTTGTCGGTTGCGGTAGGCGCACGGTCCGGGCTGACAATTGAAAGGCGGGCGGTAAGGGCCTTAGTGCCCCGCCGCTGCCGGGGCCGCCGCGCTCAACGCGCGGAAGTCGATGTCGCTGTCGGCCACCAGGTAGAGGAAGCTGGCCCAGGCGGCGACGTTCTGGGCTAGTTCTTCGGGGCGCACCTTGTTGAGAGTGTCGTCCATGGTGTGGTGGTAGTCGAAGTAGCGGCTGGCGTCCTGGTTCAGGGCCACCACCGGCACGCCCGACTCTTCCAGGCCCTCGATGTCGGCGCCTGCGTGGGCCGGCGGGGCGCGGTCGACATAGATCTTCAGGGCGGTCAGCACGCGGGCGGCGGTCTGCATGGCCGGGTGCCCCGCCGAACCCTTGGGGATCTGCAGGCTGTAGACGCGGTCGGCGCCGGTGTCGCTCTCGCCGGCCATGACGATCTTGGGCAGCTCGTCCTTGTGGGCGGCCAGATAGGCTTCCGACGAGCCGCCGCTCTCTTCCGAGCCGAACATCACCACGCGGATGGTGCGCTTGGGATGCTTGGGCAGGTCGCCGATCAGCTTGGCGGCGGCCGTGGTGATGGCCACGCCGGTGGCGTCGTCCAGGGCGCCGGTGCCGACGTCCCAGCTGTCCAGGTGGCCGCCGACGACGATCACCTCGTCGGGCTTTTCCGAGCCCTTGATCTCGCCCGAGATGTTCCAGGCCACGTCGGCCGGATCGACCGTCGAAGCCAGCTTCAGCCTGATGCGCAGCGGCCCCTTGGCGGCCAGGCGCTCCAGTTGCTCGGCCTCCGGCACGCCCAGGGCGGCCGAGGGGATCGAGACGACGCCGTCGCCGAAGGCCGTGACGCCGGTGTGCGGCACGGTGGAGTCCGAGGTCGAGACCGAGCGGATCAGCAGGGCGGCCGCGCCGCGCTTGGCGGCCTCGACCGGACCGGTCCGGCGCGAGATGCCGGCCACGCCATAGCCGGCGCCGTCCTGGGCGCGGACCATCGGCTGGGTGATCACCACGATCTTGCCCTTCAGCGCCCCCTCGGGCGCGGCCACCATCTCGGCATAGGTCTTGAACAGCGCCACCTCGGCCTCGATCCCGCCCGCGGGCGTCGGCACGGTGCGGCCCAGGCCGACGATGCTCAGCTTCAGCGGATAGGGGGCGACCAGTTCGGCGCTCTCCTCGCCGCGGGTCCACGACGGCTTGGCGAACTCCTCGACCTTGACGTTGGTGAAGCCCAGGGCCTTGAACTTGGCGACGCTCCAGTCCTTGGCGCGGGCCATGGCCGGCGAGCCGACCAGGCGCGGGCCGATGGTGGTGGTCAGGTCCTCGGTGACGTCCCAGGCGGTGCGGTCCAGCAGGGCCTTGTCGCGCAGGGCCTCGGCGGTCTTGGCATCCTGGGCGGAAGCGGCCCCGGCCATCAGGGCGGAAACGGCGGCGGCGGTCAGCAGCGTACGAAACAGGCGCATGAAATCTCCCTCGTCTGGGGGTTTCATAGCACCGCTCCGCGCCCGGAATAGGCAACAACCGGATGAACTATCCGTAACCTTTGGGATGCTCGGTGGTTGGGCGCCCAAGATCCTC
>Ga0065165_1002965_pt1 | contig 12906 bp, 12 predicted proteins | sample AraplaMF_Cvi_mMF_FD_63813 | JGI IMG/M metagenome (GOLD analysis project Ga0065165, IMG submission 63813) | Arabidopsis root microbial communities from the University of North Carolina, USA - plate scrape MF_Cvi_mMF (version 2) (version 3) | ecosystem: Host-associated > Plants > Roots >... | reverse complement strand
GGCTTGAACTCCGCCTGGGTCGCGCTGCCGCAGACCGGGCAGCCGTCACGTTTGGCCACTATCAACTCCTTGGGGGGCCGACGAACTGGGTCGTGCCGCCGATTCGTCGCGCCAGCTCCGCAGTCCATTCGGGCCGCTGCGCCAGCCGGTTGGCGATTCGCCTGTCCACCATATGGGTAGCCGGCGGCGGCGGGGGAAGCCGCTCGATCCGCCGCAATTCGGCGCGCGTCGCCGCACCCACCGGATCGGCGCGCAGCAACTCGGGAAGCGAGGGCCGCGTCCGCCGCCGCACGATCTGCAGGAAGCCGAAGCCGTTGACCGTGGTCCGCTCGAACGGCTGGGGCAGCGCCGCGTCGATCGCTTCGGCAACCGCCTGCCGCGATGCCTTGTTGGCGAGCGTCGGAAAGTCGATCCCGATCGAGCCGGCGATCCCGTGCCGCTCGATCGCGCGCGCCACCGCATGCGCCGCAGCCACTGCCAGCGGTTCGAGCGGCCCCCCGCCATCGACATCGAACAGAGTCATCGCCGGCGTGGGCGACAGCCGCAACATCCCGCCCGGAAAGGCGATGTCGCCGTGCACCGCTTCCTCGAGCACTTCGGACCAGCCGGCTTCCTCGAACAGATCGGACTCGTGCGCGCGCAGCATCCGCACCGGCACGCCGCTGCCGGCGATTCGAGTCAGCAGGTTCGGCCCCTCGTCGGGCACTGCGTCGGCGCTTGCGGGCACCGCCTTTGGGAGCTTGGGCCGCCCCGCCTCGGGGATCGCCTCGCGGACGATCCGCACCCGCAGCGCCGCGCCCTGGGTGATCCCCTGCGGCAGCGGATCGCACAGCGCCTCGCCCCCCTGGAACGCGACCTTGCCGGTGCCCTTGTCGATCAGTCGCGCGTTAAGCACCGCCCCGTGGCGGGGCGCAGTACCTTCCAGCTCGATCCGCGCCTTCCAGATCACCCCACGCGAAACCAGAGCGGCGCGATTCTCGCCGATCCCCGCCTCGTACAGCCACTCAGCCAAGAGAAAGGCCCGCCGCTTCGAGCAAGGCGCGCGTCTCGAACACCGGCAGCCCGACCACGCCCGAATGGCTTCCCGAAAGGAAGCGCACGAACGCCTCGGCCTTGCCCTGGATGGCGTAGCCGCCGGCCTTGCCCATCCCTTCGCCGCTGGCGACGTACCAGTCGATCTCGCCAGCGCTCAGTCGCTTGAAGGTGACGATCGTGTCGGAGATCCGCGTCCGCGCCTTGCCGTCGAGCCCGATCAGGCACACCGCGGACAGGCAATGGTGCCGGCGCCCCGAAAGCAAGGCGAGCATCCGCCTCAGATCGGCTTCGTCCGCGGGCTTTGCGAGGATGCGGCGGCCGACTGCGATCGTGGTGTCGCCGGCAAGGACGATCTCGTCCGCGGCACGCGCCACCGCCTGCGCCTTGTCGATCGCCACGCGCAGCACATAGTCGCGCGGCAGCTCGCCCGGGCGGACGTCCTCGTCGACGTCCGGCGCAGCCACGCGCGACGGTTCGGCGCCGATCCGCTTGAGCAGATCGAGCCGACGCGGCGAGGTGGAAGCGAGGACGAGCCGCACAGGCCCGCCGCTCACTTGAAGCGGTAGGTGATACGGCCCTTGGTCAGGTCGTAGGGCGTGAGTTCGACGAGGACTTCGTCGCCGACCAGCACGCGGATGCGGTTCTTGCGCATCTTGCCGGCGGTGTGACCGAGAATTTCGTGATCGTTCTCGAGCCGGACGCGGAACATGGCGTTGGGCAAAAGCTCAACGACCTGACCGCGCATTTCAAGGAGTTCTTCTTTGGCCAAACAAAATGCCTCTCGGGTGAGCGCCAGCAAAAGTGGCGGTGCCTTTACTCTGCTACGCGCAAAAAGGGAAGGCGGACGGCAGGTATGCACTTCCGCCCCGCGAAGATGGGGATTTGCGCGCGAAAAGTCCAGCGCCGAACTCGCCGCTTGCCTTCGCCGCTGCGCGCCACTTACACTGATGTAAGTTGACGGCCGCCCAAGGCCGCGAGGGAGAGGAAGCGATGGCCGAAGCCTATATCGTCGCGGCGGTCCGCACTGCGGGCGGGCGGCGCAACGGACGGCTGATGGGCTGGCACCCGGTCGACCTCGCCGGCGCGACGCTCGCGGACGTCGTGGCGCGCAGCGGCATCGACCCGCATGCGATCGACGACGTCATCATGGGCTGTGTCGGCCAGGCGGGCGAGCAGGCGCTCCATGTCGGCCGCAACGCCGTGCTCGCCTCGGGGTTGCCGCAGAGCATCCCCGCGGTGACGATCGACCGCCAGTGCGGCAGCTCGCAACAGGCGATCCAGTTCGCTGCGCAGGCGGTGCTGTCAGGCACCCAGGACGTGGTGATCGCCGCGGGCGTCGAACATATGAGCCGCGTCCCGATGGGTACCAGCGTCGCGGGCGCCAAGCCATTCAGCGACCGGACGCTCGAGCGCTTCGGCGTGCGCGGCTTCAGCCAGTTCACCGGCGCCGAGATGATCGCCAGGAAATACGGCCATAGCCGCGAAGCGCTCGACAGCTATTCGCTCGAAAGCCATCGCCGCGCCGCCGCGGCGGTAGAGCGCGGCGATTTCGCCGACGAGATCCTCGCGCTCGAAATCGAGACGCCCGAGGGTGTGCAGCTGCACGACCAAGACGAAGGCATCCGCTTCGACGCGAGCCTCGAAGGTCTGGGCAGCCTCAAGACCCTCGTCGAGGGCGGCGTCATCACCGCGGGCAATGCCAGCCAGATCTGCGACGGCGCCTCGGCGGTGATGGTGGTCAGCGACGCCGCGCTCAAGGCGCACGGCCTCACGCCGCTGGCGCGCATCCACAATCTCACCGTCACTGCCGGCGATCCGGTGATCATGCTCGAGGAGCCGCTGTTCGCCACCGACCGCGCGCTCCAGCGCGCCGGGATGAAGATCGGCGACATCGACCTCTACGAAGTCAACGAGGCCTTCGCCCCGGTGCCGCTGGCCTGGCTCGAGCACACCGGCGCCGATCCCGCCAAGCTAAACGTCAACGGCGGCGCGATCGCGCTCGGCCATCCGCTCGGCGCCTCGGGCACCAAGCTGATGACGACGTTGGTTCACACGCTGCGCAAGCGCGGGCTGCGCTACGGCCTGCAGACGATGTGCGAAGGCGGCGGCATCGCCAATGTGACGATCGTCGAGGCGCTCTGACGCGATGCCCGGCGCGCTTTCCGGCATCCGCATCGTCGAGTTCGGCGGGATCGGGCCGGGTCCCTTCGCCGCGATGCTGCTCGCCGATCACGGCGCCGAGGTGATCCGTATCGAGCGCCCAGGCACCGCCTTCGGCCCGCACGCCCTCGCCCGCTCGCGCAAGGCGATCGGCGTCGAGCTCAAGTCCCCCGAAGGCGCAGAGATCGCCCGCGCGCTCTGCCGTGACGCCGACGGCATCGTCGAAGGCTTCCGCCCCGGCGTGATGGAGCGGCTCGGCCTCGGGCCGGAGGTGCTGCTCGGCGACAATCCGCGCCTCGTCTACGGCCGGATGACCGGCTGGGGGCAGGATGGCCCGCTGGCGCAGGCGCCCGGCCATGACATCAACTATATCGCGGTCGCCGGCCTGCTCGACGGGATCGGCGTGCCGGGCCAGCCGCCGGTGGCGCCCGTCAATTATCTCGGCGATTTCGGCGGCGGCGGGATGCTGCTCGCCTTCGGCATGGTCAGCGCGTTGCTCGCGGTGAAGATGGGCGCGCCCGGACAGGTGGTCGACGCCGCGATGACCGACGGGGCTGCCCTGCTCGCCAGCATGAGCTGGGGCTTCAAGGCCGCCGGCATGTGGCGCGACGGCCCGGCGGCGAACCTGCTCAGCGGCGCCGCGCCCTTCTACCGCACCTACGCCTGCGCGGACGGGCGCCACGTCGCGGTCGGCGCGATCGAGCCGCAATTCTATGCCGCGCTCGCCGCCGGGCTTGGCGAAGAACCTGCCGGCCAGATGGACAGCGCCGCCTGGCCCGCCCGCTCCGAACGTTTCGCCGCGACCTTCGCCACCCGCACTCGCGCCGACTGGGTCGCCCATTTCGCACCCGAGGCCTGCGTCTCGCCGGTTCTCACCTTCGACGAGGCCGCAGCACACCCGCACAATGCCGCGCGCGGCACCTTCGCCGGTGGCGCGCCCGCCCCTGCCCCCCGTTTCGCCGCCACCCCCGCACCCGCGCCACAGCCTGCGCGGCCCGGCGAGTGGACCGACCGGGTGCTGGCCGGCCTCGGCTATGACGAACCCGGGATCGCGGCGCTCAGGGCCGCGGGCACGATTGGCTAGGAGCAAGACATGAACTTCGAGAATACCGCAGCCGTGGTCACCGGCGGCGCCTCCGGCCTCGGCGCCGCAACCGCCCGCGCCCTCGCCGCCGCCGGCGCTAGGGTCGCCCTGTTCGACATGAACGCCGAGAAGGGCGAGGCGCTCGCCGCCGAGATCGGCGGGGTGTTCTGCAAGGTCGACGTCCGCTCGGACGACGAGGTCGATGCCGGCTTCGCCAAGGCCCGCGAAGCGCATGGCCAGGAGCGCATCCTGGTCAACTGCGCCGGGGTCGGCAACGCCTTCAAGACCGTCGGCCGCGACAAGGCGACCGGCGAGATCCGCCAATTCCCCGCCGCCGCGTTCGACTGGGTGATCCAGGTCAACCTCGTCGGCAGCTTCCGCTGCATCGTGAAGTCGGCCGCGGGCATGCTCACGCTGGACCCCGGCGAAGGCGGCGAGCGCGGCGCGATCGTCAACACCGCCAGCGTCGCCGCCGAGGACGGGCAGATCGGCCAGGCCGCCTATTCGGCGTCGAAAGGCGGCATCGTCGGCATGACCCTGCCGATCGCCCGCGACCTTTCGTCCGAGGGCATCCGCGTCAACACGATCCTCCCCGGCATCTTCGACACGCCCTTGATGAACGCCGCGCCGCCGCAGGTGAAGGAAGCGCTCGCCGCTTCGGTCCCCTTCCCCAAGCGTCTCGGCCGTCCCGAGGACTATGCCAGCCTCGCGCTCGAGATGCTGCGCAATCCCTATTTCAACGGCGAGGACGTCCGCCTCGACGGTGCGATCCGGATGGCCCCGCGGTGATCCCACACACACCCGTCACCCCGGCCGAAGTGCCGGGGTCCACCGGGCGGCGACGGAAAGACTAGAGGCGCAAGCTCTCCGGGCGCCGCTTGGTGGACCCCGGAACAAGTCCGGGGTGACGAAGGAAGAAAGAGGCGAATAATGGCCACCAACGACTGGCGCGAAGACCCCGAACTCATCGCTCTCGCCGACGGCGCCGCGCGCTTCTTCGCACGCGAAGCGCCGCCCGCGCGCATCGCGGCGTGGCGCGAGGCGGGGCAGGTCGAGCGCGCCTTCTGGCGCCAGGCGGGCGAGGCCGGGCTGCTCGGCGTCTCGATCCCCGTCGAATATGGCGGCGCGGGCGGCGACTTCCGCCATGACGTCACGTTGGTCGAGCAGGTCGGCCGCCACGGCGTCGAGGGCTTCGCGCTGTCGCTGCACAACGTCATCATCCTGCCTTATGTCCTCGCCCACGGCACCGAGGAGCAGAAGCGCCGCTGGCTTCCCAAACTCTGCTCGGGCGAGAGCGTCGCGGCGATCGCGATGAGCGAGCCCGGCGCCGGCTCCGACCTCCAGTCGATCCGCACCACGGCGCTCCGCGACGGCAATGGCTATCGGATCAACGGCGCCAAGACCTTCATCTCGAACGGCCAGATCGCCGATTTCATCATCGTCGTCGCCAAGACCGATCCCGAGGCCGGCGGCAAGGGTGTATCGCTGCTCGTCGTCGAGACCGACTCCGCGGAGGGATTCCGCCGCGGCAAGGCGCTCGACAAGATCGGGCTCGATGCGCAGGACACGTCGGAGCTGTTCTTCGACGATGTCTGGGTCCCTGCCGACAATCTGCTCGGCACCAGCGAAGGCCAGGGATTCCGCCAGCTGATGGCCGAATTGCCGCGCGAGCGCCTCGTCATCGCGGTTTCCAGCGTGATCACGATGGAGAAAGCAGTCGAAGTCACCACGGAGTATGTCAAGCAGCGCCAGGCGTTCGGCCAGCGCGTGTTCGATTTCCAGAATACCCAGTTCAAGCTCGCCGAGTGCAAGGCCAAGACCGAAGTCGCCCGCGTCTTCGTCAACGATTGCATCGCCCGCCAGCTCGCCGGCACGCTCGATCTCACCAGCGCCGCGATCGCCAAATTGTGGGTCACCGACGCCGAGGGCCAGGTCGTCGACGAATGCCTCCAGCTCCATGGCGGCTATGGCTATATCAACGATTATCCGATCGCCCGGATGTGGCGGAACGCCCGCGTCCAGCGCATCTATGGCGGCTCGAACGAGATCATGAAGGTGCTGATCGCGCGTTCGCTTTAGGGCTAGCCTTGCGCCCGCCACACCGGCCGCACGACCATCACCTCTGCGAACAGCGCCGACGCGAGCTGCTCGCGCAGCCAGCGCTGCACCCCCGGCAGCGGCAAGGCATCAAACCACGCTTGGTCCACCGCGGCGAACTGGCGGACGAACGGCATGATCGCCGCATCGGTGAGCATCCGCCGCGCCCCGCACAGCCAGGGATGCGCCGCCAGCCGCGCTTCGAGCAGCCGCAGCATCTCCAGCCCCAGCGCGCGATGCTCGACTGGATCGGAAGCATGCCGTTCGGGATATTTGTAGCGGTCGACATGCTGCTTGAACGGCCCGTCATTAGCCGCGATCAGCGCAGTGTCGTCGCCTGCCAGCCAGCCCTCGGGATCGTTGCGGCCAAGCGCCCAGCGCATCATGTCGAGGCTCTCGTCGATCACCTGCCCGTCCGGCAGCACCAGCACCGGCACGGTACCCTTAGGCGAGGCCGCCAGCATCTCCGCCGGCTTGTCGCGCAGCTTGACCTCGCGGATCTCCGGCCGCGTCCCGCTCACCGCCAGCGCCAGCCTTGCCCGCATCGCATAGGGGCAGCGGCGGAAGCTGTAGAGGATCGGCTCAGTCAGCGTCGCGATCCGGGAAGGTCGCGCCGACATGCGCCTCGCCGCGTGCCGCCGCGAGTTCGGCCTGTCGATGCCGCTCGGCATAGCGCGCGCGCTGTTCGTCGGTGCGATCGGCGTGACAGGCGGGGCACGACACTCCCTCGACGAACAACGGCGAAGCCTGGTCCTCGGCGTTCACCGGCGTTCGGCACGCGCGGCACAGTCCGTACGTCCCGAGCGCGAGCCCGTGCCCGACCGACACCCGCTCGTCGAACACGAAGCACTCGCCCTGCCAGCGGCTTTCCGCAGCGGGCACCTGCTCGAGATAGGCAAGGATGCCGCCCTTCAGGTGATAGACTTCCTCGAGCCCCTCGGCCTTGAGCAGCGCCGTCGATTTCTCGCAGCGGATTCCGCCGGTGCAGAACATCGCGATCTTCGGCTTGTCCGCGCCCTGCCATTCGTGGCGGTGCGCGCGCACCCAGTCCGGAAACTCGCTGAAGCTCTTCGTCTGCGGATCGATCGCCCCGGCAAAGCTGCCGATCGCGACTTCGTAATCGTTGCGCGTGTCGATCACGATCGTGTCGGGCGCGTCGATCAGCGCGTTCCAGTCCTGCGGCGCGACATAGGTGCCGGCGTCGGTCGGATCGAGATCGGGCTCGCCCATCGTCACGATCTCGCGCTTCAAACGCACCTTCATCCGGTGGAACGGCATCGTCGCCGCACGCGACGTCTTGACGTCGAGATCGGCGCAGCCCGGCAGGGCCCGGACATGCGCGAGCACTGCGCCGATCGCCGCATCGCTCCCCGCGATCGTCCCGTTGATCCCCTCGGGCGCGAGCAGCAGCGTCCCCTTCACGCCCTCGGCGCCACACAAGGCCGCGAGCGGTGCCTGTATCGCCGGGAGATCGTCGAAACGCGTGAACCGGTAGAGCGCGGCAACGCAGAAAGGCAGGGATTCGGACACGCGAAGCATTCCAGAGGGTTACGAGAGACTCGCCCGCGCTATCTCACATAAGCCTTCTGCCGTCATCCCGGCGAAGGCCGGGATCTCAGGAGGAGGGCGAACAGCGCCGCACGCAATGCCTTCGCCGGAATGCCGCGCCTTCTCACGCCGCCATGCGCAACTGGTCCTTCGAGAGCAACGCCAGCAGCGAGATCCGGTTGAAGAACCACATCTTCTCGAGCTGCAGCGCGCTGTATTTCTGGATGGTGTTGGCGAAGGTGTAGGGCGTGTACCAGACATTGTGATCGGGGTGGACGACCTCGACGAAGGTCTCGCTGTCGCCGAGATAATCGAAATGCCGCGCACGGCACTGGAACGCGTCGGGCACCGAGATCAGGAACGCCCCGGCGTCGATATTCTGCAGCTCGGCAAGGAAGTCCGAGACGTTGGCGACATGCTCCATCACTTCGGGGACCAGCACGAGGTCGTAGCTGTCGGTGACCTGGTCGAGGCTGCCGAACAGCCGCCCCTTTACGTGCGGGGCGAGCTGGTCGAGCGCCTCGGTATGCGGATCGACGCCGTCGAGCTGCGCGCAGACAGGCTCGAGCGCGAGGTGCAGCGAAGTGTTGATGTCGGTGATCGGCCAGTCCGCGCAGCCGACATGGAGCACGCGCTTGCCCTGGCAGAAGTTGCGCAGCACCGCGCCGCGGCCGAGCCCGACCAGCTCGCTGCTCACGTGCACGCGCTGGACGAAATAGGGCGCGTTGCTGGCCTCGATCGGCGAGACGCCCGGCGCCGGCGCAGCGACGACCGGTGCGGCCGCGACCGGTGCGGGCTTGGGCGGCGTCAGTGCGGCCCGCTCGGTCACGTCGAGCGCATGGATCTCGTCATAGGCGCGCCGGGTAGAACCCCAGAGCTGGTCGGCATAGACCGGGTCGCTGCCGTCATATTCGATTCCGGTGAAGTGCCGCGGGATGAAGTAATGGCTCGGATAGACCCGCAGCTTCGAATAGCCGTATTTGCGATAGCTGTCGGTCAGCCGCTGCGGGCCGACGGTCTTCCAGGCCTTGGCGTGGGTGACGCTCGGCGCGTCATGGATGTCGCGGATGATCTGCTCGACGAACGGATTTCCTGCCGCGCAGCCGAAATAGCCTGCCGCGATCAGCCCGGGCCGCGCGATCTCGCTCTCCCAGCAGGCGAACGCCTCGCAGTCAAGCAGAGGATCGTCGAGCGGCCGCAGCGCGATGCTGTCGGCATCGACCACCACCCCGCCCTTGGCGTGGAGGATCTCCCAGCGCATCATGTCGGCGACGCCGTTCAGTTCCACGCCGTACATCGCGTCCATGTGATCGCGGTTGAACCAGTCCTGCCCCTGAAGATCGTCATCGCCCCAGAGCAGGAATTCCCAGTCCGGATTCAGCGCGCGCCACGTATCCATGCAGTTGGTCGGGCATTTGCTCTGATCGCCCACCCAGATGAAGTGCATCAGCTTCGGGATCATCACTGGTTCCTTAGTATGCTGACCCGAGGCTAGGGCGGTTTGGTTAACAGTTTGTTTGCCTTGTTCGCCGATGTTTCGCAGGCGTCATCAACAGCCGGATCGACCCATGCCGCAAAAGCCCGACATCGCCGCCGTGCTCATCGTCCGCGACGAGGCGCGCTGCATCGCGCGCTGCCTCGACAGCATCCGCCCGCATGTCGACCGGATGCTGGTGCTCGACACCGGCTCGACCGACGGCACGCCGCTGCTCGCTGCGGGCTGCGGTGCGGACGTCCATCACATGGTCTGGCCCGACGATTTTTCGGCCGCCCGCAACCACGCGCTCGATCTCGCCGATGCCGATTGGAACCTGATCCTCGACGCCGACGAATGGATCGTCTCGGGCGGCGACCATCTGCGCCGCTGGTGCCGCGAGCCGCGGCTCGGCAAGGTCTGCGTCCACAGCCATGTCGACGGCGCCGATGGCGAGGCCGAACGCCGCAACTGGCTCACCCGCCTGCTGCCGCGCGGCGTGCGCTACGAAGGCCGCGTCCACGAGCAGCCGGTCTCGCCGCTGCCTCGCGCACGGATCGAACTCAATATCGGCCATGACGGCTATCTTGCCGACCAGCTGGAGCGCAAGCGCGACCGCAACGCGCCGTTGCTGCGCGCCGATCTCGCCGAACGGCCGGGCGACCCCTACATCCTCTACCAGCTCGGCAAGGATGCCGAGATGCGCCGCGACCTCGACGCTGCCTGCGCGCATCACGCCGCGGCGCTCGCGGCGACGCCGGCGGGCGCCAACTGGCGCCATTCGCTGGTCGTCCACCAGCTCCATTGCCTAAGCAAGACCGGCCGGGCCGACGCCGCGCTGGCGCTCGCCGACGCCGAGATGCCGACCTATCCGGACTCGCCGGACCTGTTCTTCGTGCTCGGCAATCTGCTGCTCGACCGGGCGGTGACCGATCCGGCGCAGGCGCTCGACCAGTGGCTGCCGCTGGCGATCGCCGCGTGGGAACGCTGTCTCGAGATCGGCGAGCGGCCGGACCTCGAAGGCAGCATGCAAGGCTGTGGGAGCCACCTCGCGCAGCACAATCTCGACGCTGCCCGCACGCAGCTGTGCCTGCTCGGCATGCAGCAGGAACTGGCGCGCTTGGTGGCGTAGCTGCGCCGCGCTCCTGCGAAAGCAGGAGCCCAGGGCCACCGCCTACTCCGCTACCCTAGGCTCCTGCTTTCGCAGGAGCACTGAATGCCAAAAGAAACCCCGCCTAGATCGCTCCAGACGGGGTCTCGGGTAGCTGCGGGTAGCCTAGGCTTCACCCCGCCACGTGGCTTCCTGCCAGCGCCGCGAGCAGCAGCAACGCGACGATGTTGGTGATCTTGATCATCGGATTGACCGCGGGACCCGCGGTATCCTTGTACGGATCGCCGACGGTGTCGCCGGTCACCGCGGCCTTGTGCGCCTCGGATCCCTTGCCGCCGTGGTTGCCGTCCTCGATATACTTCTTGGCATTGTCCCAAGCGCCGCCGCCCGAGGTCATCGAGATCGCGACGAACAGGCCGGAGACGATCACGCCGAGCAGCATCGCGCCCAGCGCCGCGAAGCCCTCATGCTGCCCTGCCACTGCGGTGATCAGGAAATACACCAGGATCGGGCTGAGCACCGGCAGCAGCGACGGGACGATCATTTCCTTGATCGCCGCGCGGGTGACGATGTCGACCGTGCGGCCGTAATTGGGCCGGCTGGTCCCTTCCATGATCCCCGGATTGTCGCGGAACTGGTCGCGCACGTCCTGCACCACCGAGCCGGCCGCACGGCCGACCGCGGTCATGCCGAACGCGCCGAACAGATAGGGCAGCAACGCGCCGAGCAGCAGCCCGACGATGACGTACGGATTGCTCAGCGAGAAATCGACGTCGACATTGGGGAAGAACTCATGAAGGTCGGTGGTGTACGCCCCGAACAGCACGAGCGCCGCCAGCGCGGCCGAACCGATCGCATAGCCCTTGGTCACGGCCTTGGTAGTGTTGCCCACCGCGTCGAGCGCGTCGGTCTTGTGCCGAACCTCGTCCTCGAGCCCGGCCATCTCGGCAATGCCGCCGGCATTGTCGGTCACCGGTCCATATGCGTCCAATGCCACGACCATGCCCGCCAGCGCGAGCAGCGAAGTCGCCGCGAACGCCACGCCGATCACCCCGGCGATCTGGTAGGCCGCGATCACTGCGATCACGATCACCAGGGTCGGCAGCGCGGTCGATTCGAGGCTGATCGCCAGGCCCTGGATCACGTTGGTGCCGTGGCCGGTCACCGATGCCTTGGCGATCGACTTGACCGGGCGGTAGTTGGTGCCGGTGTAATATTCGGTGATCCACACCAGCAGCCCGGTCACCGCGAGGCCGATCATCATGCAATAGATCAGATCCCAGCCAGTGAAGCTCGGTCCGGTCGCGGTGCCGAGATTGACCTGGTCGGCCGTTCCGGTCGAGCTTTCGAGGAACGCCGCCGGATCGCCGACGCCGCCGATCAGGGTGTCGAGCCCGCCCAACGTATAGTGCGTCACGCCGATGATCGCCGGGATCGACAGGATCACGGTGACCCAGAAACCCTTGTAGAGCGCGCCCATGATCGACTGGCTCTTGCCGAGCCGGACGAAATAGGTGCCGATGATCGAGGTGATGATGCACACCCCGCCGACGATCAGCGGCAAGGTCATCAGCTGCATCAGCTGTTCGGGCGCGAGCCCGCGCATCAGCAATGCGATCGTCACCATGGTGATGCCCAATGTGACGACATAGGTCTCGAACAGATCGGCGGCCATGCCCGCGCAGTCGCCGACATTGTCACCGACATTGTCGGCGATCACGGCGGGGTTGCGGGGATCGTCCTCGGGGATTCCGGCCTCGACCTTGCCGACCAGATCGGCGCCGACATCGGCCGCCTTGGTGAAGATGCCGCCGCCCAGGCGCGCGAAGATCGAGATCAGCGAGGCGCCGAAGGCGAGCCCGGTCAGCGTCTCGATCACCGGCCGCGCGTTGGGTGCGAGATCGGCGCCTTCGACCAGATAGGCGAAGATGCCCGCGATCGCGAGCAGCCCGAGACCCGCCACCAGCATGCCGGTGATCGCGCCCGAGCGGAACGCCAATGTCAGTCCCGACTGGAGCGACTGCCGCGCCGCCTCGGCGGTGCGGACATTGGCGCGCACCGAGATGTTCATCCCGATGAAGCCGGCGAGCCCCGAAAGCACCGCGCCGATCACGAAGCCGAGCGTCGGCAGCGCGCCGAGCGTGAAGAACAAGACGACCGCGACGATCACGCCGACCACGCCGATCGCCATATATTGCCGGCCGAGATAGGCCTTCGCGCCCTCCTGGATCGCGGCGGCGATATCCTGCATCTTCTCGTTGCCGGGCGATGCCCGCAGCACTTGCTGACTCGTCAGAAAGCCATAAGCCACCGCCAGCAAACCGCAGGCGATGGCGAGATAAACAATCGTCATCAGGCGAAGTCCTTCCCCTAGAACTGGAACCGCCGCCGGCCTTG
>Ga0065165_1002964_pt1 | contig 12913 bp, 16 predicted proteins | sample AraplaMF_Cvi_mMF_FD_63813 | JGI IMG/M metagenome (GOLD analysis project Ga0065165, IMG submission 63813) | Arabidopsis root microbial communities from the University of North Carolina, USA - plate scrape MF_Cvi_mMF (version 2) (version 3) | ecosystem: Host-associated > Plants > Roots >... | reverse complement strand
CGGGGCTGCTGCGCAGCAGCCCCGCAGAGCGGCCCCGATCGCTCAACCTGTTCAGCCGCTCTAGGGCGGGACCCAACCTGTCCCCGGTTATCGTGTCTCACGATAGGGGTGCACTCCACGCCCCGAAAACGACCGCCCCGGATTTCGCTGCGCTCCATCCGGGCTACCGTGCGGCGAGCTTCGCGATACGGAACCCATAACGCGCAATCGTGAATTGGGATATGGCGCCCTCCTCGCTAAACAATGCGGGGGCGCACCAGCATCGTTCATCAGAGCACGTGCCGCCTGTTGTCATCTCATCCCCGATCACCCGGCGACTCTTCGCCCGGGCTGCGCTCATCCCGCTTGCGATCGCGCTTCGGCCGCGCCGTGCATCCGCGGATTCCGACATGATCGCGCAGATGCGCGACATTGTCGCGAGCGAGCTGGCGCCGACTGCAACGCCGGATCATGCGGGCGGCCTCGCCGCTGCGCTCTATGCCGGCCGCCATGTCGAGTTCTTCACCTACGGCCATGCCGATGACGCCACCAAACGGCCAGTGACGCCGGACACGCTTTTCAATCTCGCCTCGTTGAGAAAACCGTTCGAGGCCACGCTTGTGGCGCTCGGCTTGCAGCGCGGCGAGCTGCGGCTTGACGACCGTCTGCCGAAATACCTGCCCGAGCTGGACGGCCCCTATATCCGCAACGTCACCGTCGGCCAGCTTGTCACGCATACTTCGGGGCTGCTGCTGCCGACCGACCATCCGCCCTGGCCGGACGAGCAGTACACGCGCGAGCAGTTCGTCGCCATGCTGAACGCCTTCGCGCCGGCGCCCGGCATCGCGCCCGGCCGGCAGCGCGTCTACACCCATGCCGGCTATGTGGTGCTGCAGCTCGCGCTCGAGCGCAGCACCGGCAAGCCGATCCGTACGCTGATCCAGAACCGCATTCTCCGCCCCCTCGCCATGGACGCCACCTTCATTCCCGAGCGCGGTGCGGACAATCGCGCCGTCATGGACGAGGCCTGGATACAGCGCGTCGCTCAGGGCTATTCCGATCAGGGCACACCGATCGGCCCCATCGGCAACCAGCAGAGCTATTTCGACTTTCCCGGCACCGGCCAGATGTTCGCCTCCGCCCGGGATCTCGCGACGTTTGTCGCGGCCTGCGTCGACGGCCGCGCGATCGATCCGCATCTGCGCGAGGCGCTGCGGATGACGCAGCACGAGACCTTTCGCATCGACGAGAAATTCGGACAGGCCATGGCCTGGGAGACCGTGCATCTCCCCGACGCCACCGTCGTCGACAAGCCGGGCGGCCTCAACAACGCCTCCGGCTATATCGGCCTCGTGCCGGCGCGGCGGATCGGCATCGTCCTGCTCGCCAATCGCGGCGAGTATCCGCACGAGATCGCCCGCTACAAGATATTGCCGGCCCTGGCGCGGCTGCTGGCATCGCATGCAAGCTGAGATTCAAAACAGAAAGCCCCGGCCGAGCCGGGTCTTTCCACGCCAGGATGGGACCGGGACAGATCAATACCTGGCGACGACAGGTCCGCCGAACTTGTAGTTCACGCCGACGCGCACGATGTTCGACTTGAGATCGACCGAATGCGTGAAGGTCTGGGCCGGCAACGCCACACCGATATTGAAATTATTGCTGGTCACGCTGCTGCGACCAAGATCGACATAGAGATATTCGGCCTTCAACGACCAGCCATTGCCCACGGCATACTCGCCGCCGACGCCCGCGGTCCAGCCGACGCGGGTGTCGCGGATCGCCCCGGACTCGGTCGCGCCTGCGAAGGTGTCGGTGAAGCTGAAATTGCCCCTGACCTCGGCGATGGCGGCACCGCCGGTGGCGTAGATCAGCCAGCTCGGCGTGGCGAGGAAGCCGATGCGGCCGCGAATGGTGGCGAGCCAATCGGCCGAGACCGACGAATTGACGGTGAAGGTGCTCGGCGCGCAGCAGGGATACACCGCCGTACTGGTCGCGCTGCCCTTGAAGCCGAAATAATTGATGTCGCCCTCGAGGCCGAGCACGGCGTTGTTGACCTGCCAGTTGTAGCCGGCGGTCAAGCCGCCGGTCACGCCGGAGCTGTTGATGTGTTGGGCGCCCACCGCGCCGATGGCAGTCACGCTCGAATCCGCGAAATAGGCGGCCACCGGAAACAGCGTGGTGGTGGCCGGGTTCGCGCTGCCCCATTGCCCGCCGACATTGCCGCCGACGTAGAAGCCGGTCCAGTTATAGACCGGCGCCATCACCGGCGCCTTGGTGTAATGCGCCGCGAGGTCGGCCGCCTGAACGGATGCGGTCCCCAAGACAACCGAAGCGATCGCCAGCAAAAACTTGTTCATTCCAGTCTCCTTGCCCACGCGATGAACTCGCGTTTCATTGTGCGACGGCGTCCGGCGCAGATCGGGCATAGGACGTGCGCCGCTCATCGTCTTGGGCTGCGGCGAAGTTCATCGGGACTGTGACGTAGTGTGCATCGCAGATCGTACGAACGAATGATGAGTGTGACTGGAGGGCCACAGATCACCCTTCATCAACGGCGTGCAGCGCACGCCGCTGTCGCGTGACGACAAGGCCGCGAGGACGCGATTCGGCTTGGCGTGCCTCAGACCGAACGCGTCAGTCCGCCGTCGACGCGGATGTTCTGACCGGTGATGTAGGCCGCGCCGTCGGAGGCCAGGAACGCGATCGTCGCCGCGATCTCCTCGACCTTGCCGTAGCGCTTCATCGGCACGCTGTCGCGGCGCGCATCCTGCTGCGGCAGGCTGTCGATCCAGCCCGGCAGCACGTTGTTCATGCGGATGTTGTCGGCGGCATGGGCATCGGTGAAGATCTTTGTGAAGGCGGCGAGCCCCGCGCGGAACACCGCCGAGGTCGGGAACATCGCGCTCGGCTCGAACGCCCAGGCGGTCGAGATGTTGATGATGGCGCCGCCCTTCTGCGCCTGCATGATCGGCGTCACCAGCCGCGTCGGGCGGATCACGTTCAAGAGATAAGTGTCGAGGCCGGTGTGCCATTGCTCGTCGGTGATCTCGGTGATCGGCGCGCGCGGCCCGTGGCCGGCGCTGTTGACGAGCACGTCGATCCGTCCCCACTTTGCCATGGCGCCGTCGACCAGACGCTTCAGATCGTCGTTGTCCTTGTTCGAGCCGGTGACGCCGAGCCCGCCGAGTTCGGAGGCCAGCGCCTCGCCCTTGCCGGAGGACGACAGGATCGCGACGCGAAACCCGTCCGCGGCCAGCCGCCGCGCAGCTCCCGCCCCCATGCCGCTGCCGCCGGCGGTAACCAGCGCAACCTTCTCTGCTGCCATGATCGGTCATCCCTTCAGTTGAGGCGAGCCACCGGCTCAGCCTATCATGAGGCCTTCTACAGCCGGAGCTGCCGGCTGGTCCACCGCCGGAGGCATCCATCATGAGCGAATTGCACATCCGCAATTTGCGCCCCGAGGAGATCTCCCTCGCCATCGACTGGGCCGCGGCCGAGGGCTGGAATCCGGGCCGCTGCGACGCTGCCTGCTTCGCGGTGCCCGACGCGCAAGGCTTCTTCGTCGGCGAGATCGACGGCGAGCCGGTCGCGACCGTCTCCTGCGTCAATTACGACGACCGCTTCGCCTTCCTCGGATTCTACATCGTGCGCGCGGATCTTCGCGGCTCGGGCCACGGCCTTCGCATCTGGAACGCGGCGATCGCGCATGCGGGCGCGCGCGTGATCGGGCTCGACGGCGTAGTGGCACAGCAGGACAATTACAGGAAATCCGGCTTCCGACTGGCCTACGCCAATATCCGCTATGGCGGCATCGTCGTCGCGCCCGCGAGGCCGCCTGCCGATGTTGTTGCGCTCGACACGATCCCGTTCGCGCTCGTCGAGGCCGACGACGCCACGGTGTTCCCGGCAAGACGCAGCGACTTCCTGCGCGCCTGGATCCACGCCTCGAGCCATGTCGGCCGCGCCTTGATGCATGACGGCAAGCTCAAAGCCTGGGGCGTGATCCGGCCCTGCCGGACCGGCTACAAGATCGGCCCGCTCGTCGCCGACGATCGCGCGGCGGCGGAGGCGATCGTCCAGGCCCTGCTTGCGAGCGCGGATATCGGCGAAGTCTTCCTCGACGTCCCCGCCGTCAATGGCGAGGCGATCGCGTTCGCCGAAGCGCTCGGCCTCGAGCCGGTGTTCGAGACCGCGCGGATGTACACGGGGCCGATCGCGCCGCTGCGTATCGACCGCGTCTTCGGGGTGACCAGCTTCGAATTGGGCTAGTAGCAGCGCATGATGTTGACGGTGTGCTCGCTGCCGCCGCGGCCGGGCACCGTCACCTGCTCCGTCGGGCAGCTCGGCACATAGGGCCGGTCGGACGGCACGACGTTCGGCGGGAAGCGATGCGTCCAGTCCCAGGGAACGTCATAGGTGTAGGTGTAGCGCACGTCGGTGGACACCGGCTGGGCGGCATCCGCGAAGGGCTGGCTGTAGCCGGCGCCGTCGTAGAAAAACCCGCCGCCGCCCGGCCAGTAGACCCAGGGATTATTCCGCCGATGGAAGCGCGCTCCCGGCCCGATCGGCGCACGCGCCATTGCGCCGGACGGCGCAGCCGTCACGCCGTGCTGGACGCCGGCTCTGGCAAAACTGTCACTGGCGGGAAGGAGCAGCGCTGCAGCGCTGAGCGAGGCGAACAGCGCCCCATATGATCTGGACATCATGATACGCACCAACTCGTTTGGCTTCGGCGGCTCCCCGCAGCTACGCTAGGCCGGGCCGTCGCCCGCCCGCAAACCTATAATTAATTGTTGGTTAAGGCACGGGATTAACCGCGGAACCGCTGCGGCAAGACGCCCGCCTTGCCGCCTCTCCTGCTTCGTTCCGGGACACACCCTTCATAACCAGTTGATCGGAGTTGATCGCTGCCGCCGAGCCGGTTCCGGAACGCTCCCGCACTGCAACCGTTGGCTCCCGACACAAGCAAGGAGCATCTCCAATGCAGAACAAGTCGAAACTCCTCTGCCTGATCACGGCATCACTCGTCGCCGGCACGGCAGCCGCCTCGGCACAGGGCTACGGCTGGAACGGCCCGCGCGTGGGCTGGGATCGCACCGCGCCCGCTTACGAGCCGGTTCAGCCGCGCGCCTACTATCCCGATGTCGCGGGGCGCTATGGCGCGATCAACGGCAGCAACCATCCGACCCCGAGCTCGACACAGGGCGACGTCGGCCCCGAGGGCAACAACAACGGCACGCTGACCGGCGGCTATCGCTGGTAGTGACCGCGCGACACGAGGCCCACCGTCCGAAACCGGGCGGTGGGCCTCCTGCGTCAATGACCCTGCTGCTTGCGCAGCCAGTCGAGCATGTCCTGCATGTTTCCTGGGGCTTGCCCGGTGCTTTGCGTCACGATCGCCGTGTTGCCGCCGCTGCGGCGATAGACCGTCGTACGCCCGGGCTCCTTCTCGATCTTGACCTCGGCCTGCGCGGGATCGCCACTCTGGGTGATCACCGACGTGCCGTTTTCGTCCTGGACCACCGTGGTGTGACCGTCGGCAGCGCCCGCCGGCGCCGCCGCGATCACGCTCATGAGCCCTATTCCGGATGCGAGCAGCAGCAATCTCATGTCACGCCTCCATCATCTGCCGAACTGAAAGATCGCCAGCCAGTTGAAACGCCCGAACTGCCTCACGGCTCCCGTGTTCATGTCTCCGATCTGGAGCAGCAGCGCGTTGGTTGAATTGCCGACCTGGGTGATGTCGGCGGTGTTGCTCACACCGGATTGACCGACGATCGCGTTGGTGGTGCCGCCCACCTGGATCACATTGGCATAGTTGCGCGTGCCGTTCTGGATGATGGTCGCATCCACCGTCCCGGTGCCGCCGATCTGGATCACCCGCGCGATGTTGATGCGGCTGTTCTCCTCGATCGTGACGGGCTGGACGTCGTTGCCGAACTGCACGATCGTTTCGATGGTCACGTTCCGGTTCGTCACGCTGCGCTGGACCGACCCGGCGCTCGCCTGCGTCGCCGAGCCGGCGGCCGTAAGCAACGCCAGCACGGCCAAAGCGTGCCTCAAAACCTGTCTGCCGCATCGCATCGCGTTTCCCCGCTGCTTGCCGACGCCGATCAGTTGACACGCGATTTACGGACCGGTCTGAACGATCGTGGAATGGTTGACCGTGCCGAACTGCGCCACCGTGCCCGCGTTCATCGTGCCGAGCTGCGATATCAGGCTGCTCGCCGACTGGCCGGTTTGACCGACAAAGGCGAGATTGTTCGCTCCGGTCTGCCCGATCGATGCGGAATTCGTCCCACCGAACTGCAGAACGCCGGTGGCATTGTTGACGCCGTTCTGCGTCACGGTCGCACTGGTGCTGCCGCCGATCATGAACACGCCCGCCATGTTGAGCTGACTGTTCTGGTTCAGCACGACCGGCGGCCCGCCGACCGAGACGATGGTCTTGATGTCGGCGGTCTGGGCGCGGGCTGGCCCGGCGCCGACCGGGCACAGAGCGAGCATGACGGCGCCCGCGCATCCCAAATGATGTTTCATGACATGCCTCGCCACTTCGGATCGGCTCACGGAGCCTGTTGGATGATTGTGGAGCCGTTCAGGATTCCGAGCTGTCCGACGCCGGCCATGTTGTTGGCGCCGATCTGGCCGATCAGGCTCGAATTCGAGCCGCCGACCTGGCCGGTTAGCGCGGTGTTCGACGCCGTCGCGGTCGTGCCGCCCTGCCCGATCACCGAAGTGTTGACGGTGAGGAGCGAGCCGGTCTGCAACGTCGTCGCAGTGTTGGTCGCGCCGAACTGCAGCGTCGTGGCATTGTTGCTGGTACCACCGCTCTGCGAAATGAACGAAGTGTTGGTGTTTCCGAATTGCAGCACGCTGGCCGAGTTGCCCGCCTGTGCATCGGCGGAAGTCAACGCAGCGAGCGCTGCGACCGTTGCAATGAAATAGGTGATCCGCATGTCATTTCCTCCGCGAGAATAAGCGGGCCATCGCAATTGATCGGCCGGCCGGTTGCGGTGCATTCGAGAATGGTCCGGACGCACCGCAACTGGATGCGTCCGGCCAAACGGTTGCGTGGTTCAGTGCGCCGTCTGCGAGACGGTGCTGCCGTTGACGCCGAACACGCTGAGCTGGCCGACGGCGGCGGCGTTGTTCTGCAGCGCGGGCGGCCCGAACGAGTTCTGGGTGATCGCGCTGCCGTTGTTGCCGAACGCCACCTGGCCGGTGGTCGCCGAGTTCTGCACGCCGATCTGGTTCACCGTGCTGGCGTTGTTGAGCGATGCCGAACCGGTGCCCTGCATCGTGCTCGCGGTATTCACGAGGCCGAGCTGGCTGGTCGACGAGCTGTCATTGGTGAGGCCGTTCTGCGTGACGGACGAGCCGTTCACGACGCCGACCTGCACCGTGGTCGAGGTGTTGGCGGCCTGCGCGGCGGAGGACAGGGCGAACAATGCAACGGAAGCAAAAAACAATTTGCGCATGGAGTATCCCTTTCTGGCCAAGTTGTCTGATTGACTGAGTACGGATGCCGTCTTGGAAGAGGCCGACATCGTAGGGATACTGTGAACCGATCGTGGCCTGCGCGACAGACTGCAGTTCATGCTAATCGGTACGGACTAGACGCCTGCGCGAAATCTCGGCGCGCGAAGGCCCGGCAGCGGCGCTATCCAGCGCCTGCGCGCGTCGTCTGCGCTTCGCGCCCCATGCTGTCGATCAGCCGCACCACCTCGATCGGCGTGCGCAGCTCCAGCTTTCGCATCATCCTGGCGCGATGGACCTTCGCCGTCACTTCGCTCACGCCAAGCCGCGCCGCGATCTGCTTGGCGACGAGCCCTTCGGCCATCAGCAGCATGATCTCACGCTCACGCGCCGTCAGCGTGTCGACGCGCTGGCGCGCTTCGCGCACGCTGTCTTCGCGTTCCAGCCGCCTGCGATCGCGTTCGATGCCGTGCCTGATCGCGTCGAGGATCTCCTGCTCGCGAAACGGCTTCGGCAGAAACTCCACCGCGCCGCGCTTCATGGCTTCGACCGAGACACGGACGTCGGAATGGCCGCTGATGAAGACGATCGGGATCGGCACGCCCGTCTCGGCGAGCCGGCGCTGAAGCTCGAGGCCGGTCGGTGACGTCCCGGGAAAGCGAACATCGAGCACGAGGCACGAAGGCCCGGGCGAGATATCCTCCGCGAGGAATTCTTCCGTCGAGGCGAACAGCTTCACCTGGTGTCCGGTCTCCTCGCAGAGACTTCCGATCGCGGTTCGAATCTGAATCTCGTCGTCAACGACATAAACTATGGCTTGACCTGAACTCATGGCAACGGACTCCCCGGCTTGGGGCTCGATGAGCAAGCAACGAGCCATCCATTCTTCTTGCAAGCGGAAACAATGTGCTTGGATGAATTTGCGGGGACCTCGTGAATCGCATCGGTCCGCCGGTTCGACGTCTTAGGGCCAACACCCGTTCGTGACGAGTGAAGGCGTTCACATATCGGGCTTCGTGATTGGAATGAATCGAGCGCGCCGCCGTCCGCCGCCAGGCAGCGCATGATCGCGAGAATGTGGCAATCCGGTGTCGTGCAGTCCGGTGTCGAGATCGCGGTGTCGCCAGCTGCGTCATGCATCGCCACTCATGTGCCGATCTGAACGCCGGGCACCGTCCGCTTCGCCGGAGCAGACGGGACGGCCAGTCAGCTTGTCGAGTTCGATACCGCGCGCGTCATATCGATACGCTTCGTATGCATCCGCAGCAAATCACGAAAAGTCGCAGCCCACGATTTTACTTCTGGATCATCAGGCGCACCCGACCGTCGCCCCCGGCTGCGGCGACATACTCACGATCGATATTGCTCTGGGGGATTTACAACCATAGCGCGATCTCAGTCCGTGCCGCCAGCGAAGCCATTTCAAAGAGGCGGGTTTTTGATATGCGATTTGTACCAGTCATTGCCTTGCTCGGAACTGCATGCAGCCTCGCCGCGATCACCATTGCGGGGCCCGATACCATCGCCGGCGCGGCCGGTCGCGCTGCGGACCGGGCCTCGCACGCCCTGGACTCGACCAGGCGCCTGCTCGTGCCGGCCGGCCGAGACGTGCCGACCTTCGGGTCGGATGCGCCCTTGTTCCGCTATGCCGCGATCCAGCGCGGCAGCATCGAGCAGACCGTCACCGTCACGGGGGCCCTGCAGCCGGTCAAGACGATCGAGGTCGGTTCCCAATTGTCCGGACAGCTCGCCCGGGTCTATGTCGATTTCAACGACACCGTCGCCAAGGATCAGCCGCTCGCCTTGATCGATCCGCGCAGCTTCGCGGCCAAGGTCGACGAAGCCAAGGCTTCGCTGGCGGTCGCCAATTCCCTGGTCGACATCGCCAGGGCCAAGCTCGATCGCGCCCGGATCGACCTGCAAAACGCGCGCGGCAGCCGGGATGTGCTCGCCGCCAAGCTCGAAAGCGCCCAGGCGGTCAAGAGCTCGGCGCAGAAGACCCTGCAGCGCAAGCTGGCGCTGCAATCGCAGAACGTGGTGGCGACGACGACGGTCGACGACGCGCAGACCGAGTTCACCGCGCGCCTCGCCCAGGAGCGCGAGGCCGAGGTCCTGATGTCCCTCAACTCCTATTCGGTGGAAGGCGCGCAGGCCGACGTCCGCCGGATCGAGGCGGAATTGCAGCAGGCCCGCATGGCCGTGCCGGAGAAGGCGGCCGTTCTCGCCGCGGCCCAGGCCGATCTCGACCGCACCGTGATCCGCTCGCCGATCGACGGCGTCGTCGTCGGCAGGTTCGTCAACGAGGGCCAGACGCTCGCGGTCGGATTGGAATCGCGTACCACCTTCGTGGTGGCCCATCGCCTGGAGGACATGGAGATCCATGCCCAGGTCGACGAAGCCGATATCGGGCGCATCGCCCCTGGCCAGCGCGCCCATTTCACCGTGGACGCCTACCCGGACCGCCGCTTCGAGGCGGTGGTGCGGCAGGTGCGCAAGGCACCGCAGACCCAGCAGCACGTCGTCACCTACACCGTGGTCCTGGCGACCTCCAATCTGGACGGCGCGCTGCTCCCCGGGATGACCGCCCTGGTCAAGATCGTGATCGAGCATCAGGACGACGTTCTGAAGGTGCCGCTCGCCGCACTGCGCTTCCAGCCCTCCGGCACGCGACCGGACCCCGCGGCCACGCATAGCGGGGTGTGGGTCCGCACCGCGAGCGGCGCGCTGCAGCGCATCGCGGTGACGGTGGGCGCGGCCGGCGTCGAACAAGTCGCACTCAAGAGCGGCGATCTCGACGAGGGCAGCCAGGTTGCCGTCGGCCAGGCGATCCGTCCGGCGGGCTTCGAATTTCTCGGCATCAGGTTCGGATCATGACCGCCGCCTCCCCGCCCCTCATCAGCCTCCAATCGGTCAGCAGGACCTATCGCACCGACGGGGTCGCGGTGACCGCGGTGCGCAACGTCAGTTTCGAGATCGCGCAAGGCGAGATCGTCGCCGTGATGGGACCGTCCGGCTCCGGCAAATCGACCTTGATGAACATGATCGGGCTGCTCGACCTGCCGAACGAGGGCGCGGTCTATCTCCAGGGCGCCGACGTCGCCGGCCTGTCGGAAGATCGCCGGTCGTCCTTGCGTGCCCGCAGCATCGGCTTCGTGTTTCAGTCCTACAACCTGCTGGCCCGCCACAATGCGATCGAGAATGTCGCGCTGCCGCTGGTCTATTGCGGCATCGCTCGCAAGGAACGTCTGGCCCGCGCGGAAGCGAGCCTTCAGGCCGTCGGCATGCTGCACCGGGCTCACCACTTCCCGCGGCAGCTCTCCGGCGGCGAGCAGCAGCGCGTGGCGATTGCGCGCGCGTTGATCGCCTCGCCGCTGATCGTGCTGGCCGACGAGCCGACCGGCGCGCTCGACAGCCGCACCGGCGCCGAGATCCTGGCGCTGTTCGCCGCGCTCAACCGGACCGGCCAGACCATCGTGATGATCACGCACGATCCCGGCATCGCGACGCAGTGCCGCCGCACCATCCGCCTGCATGACGGCGAGCTCGTCGCCGATGAAACCCAGGCCATGATCCCGCCGAAACGGAACGCCGTGTCATGACGATGCTCCAGGGCTTCCAGATCGCATTGCACGCCTTGCGCCTCAATCCGCTGCGCAGCTTCCTCACCATGCTCGGCATCGTGATCGGCGTCGCCTCCATCGTGACCGTGTTCGCGATCGGAGCCGGCGCCCAGCTTCGCCTGCAGGAGCAGATCCGCTCGATCGGCGCCAACGTGCTGATGATCACCCCCGGCGCGGTCTACCAGGGCGGCGTGCGTCTCAAGGACGGCAGCAAGCTGACCATGACCGAAGGCGACGTGCAGGCCATCCTCGAGCAGATCCCGGAGATCCAGGCCGCGGCCGGCTCGCTCGCCGGAACGGCGCAGGTCATCCACGAGGGCAAGAACTGGAATACGACGATCAACGGCACGACGACGGGGCATTTCATGGTGCGCGACTGGCAACTGGCGAGCGGCCGCTATTTTTCCGGCGCGGAAGAATCCAGTGCGGGCAAGGTCGTGATCCTCGGCAGCACGGTCGCACGCGAGCTGTTCGCGGACGGCGACGATCCGATCGGTGCGCAGATCCGGATCATGAAGGTGCCGCTCGAGGTGGTCGGCGTGCTCGACCGCAAGGGCCCCGCGCAGGACGACGTCGCCTTCGTGCCGCTCGCCACCGCCAAGCTGCGTTTCCTCGGCAGCGCCAGCAACATCAACCGGGATTCGGTTGCCTACATCATCGCCAAGGTGGCGGGCGACGGACAGATGGCGGGAGCGCGATCGGAGATCGAGAATTTGCTGCGGCAGCGCCACCGTGTCCCCGCCGGCCAGGAGGACGATTTCAAGGTCCAGGATCCGGCCGCCGCGATGGAAGCGCAGCAGGGTGCGATCCGCACCGTCGCGCTTCTGCTCGTCGCCATCGCCTCGGTCTCGCTCCTGGTCGGCGGCATCAGCATCATGAATGTCATGATCGTCTCGGTCACCGAGCGCACGCGGGAGATCGGAATCCGCCGCGCGCTGGGCGGGCGGATGCGGGATATCCGTCTGCAATTTCTCTGCGAAGCGCTGGTGCTCTGCCTGCTCGGCGGCGCCATCGGCGTCGCCGGCGGCGTCACGCTCTCGATGACGGTCGCGCGGATGGCGGGTTGGGTTACCTCGATCGACGGTCAGGCAATCGGCCTTGCCCTCGCCTTCTCGATCGCCACCGGCCTCATCTTCGGTTTCTATCCTGCCCACAAGGCATCCAAGCTCAGCCCGATCGAAGCGCTCAAAACGGAGTGAGACGATGCCGAAAGCAGCCAAGTCAGCCCGACGACCAGGGAGGAGCCCATGAGCCCGGATCCGAAGGATTCGATTACGCCGACACCGCGCGAGCGAGAGCTGATGATGCTGATCGCGCGAGGGCTGCAGAACAAGAACATCGCCTTCGAGCTGAAGATCTCGGAGAACACGGTCCGGGCGCATATCGGCAACATCATGCGCAAATACCGGCTTTCGAACCGGACGCAGATCGCGATCGCCTTTGCCCTGCACACCGCGCCATTGTCGCTCCGCCGCGATCTTGCCAGGGCTGACCGCGCCAGGTCTGACCCAGCCAGGTCTGACCACTCCAGGTCTGACCGCCATCCGTCGGCGCCAAAGCCCGCGCAGGCGCCGGCCCAGACTCCACCGGTGCAAACCGCGCCGGATTGACCGCCGGCCACAATCCCTTGCGTTGCCCGGCGGGCAAAACACGCGACGGGTAGGTCAACGCGCACGGGCGAAAATATTCCGCTTTACCGAAATTCGGAAAGCGCGTATGTGTCGTGGCAACCCGGCCCAAGGACAAGGGGCGTATCGCGATCGTCACGAACGCGGGCCGGGCGGCGGTGGACGCAGATCGCACCGGCGCGAAGGGTTTTGCAGGGCGGGCAA
>Ga0065165_1002962_pt1 | contig 12930 bp, 7 predicted proteins | sample AraplaMF_Cvi_mMF_FD_63813 | JGI IMG/M metagenome (GOLD analysis project Ga0065165, IMG submission 63813) | Arabidopsis root microbial communities from the University of North Carolina, USA - plate scrape MF_Cvi_mMF (version 2) (version 3) | ecosystem: Host-associated > Plants > Roots > Endosphere... | reverse complement strand
TGCTGTTTGAGGAGATAAAGGACAAGTACCGGCCAAAGACGGAGAAGAAGATACGCCTTTCCTCTGCTTATCTGACCAATACGGCATTGGAGGAGTTGTTTGAGACACTGAGTTCGAAGCCGAAGCAGGAAGCTGTGCTGCTGCGGTATCTGCAAGAGGTAAATGTGATGAGTGATCCGGCGGCAAACAAGCCGGGGATTGTGAAGAAGAAGCTGTTCTCGGGAACGGAGGAGCTTTCGGAGTCGTCGTTGAATACGCTGATCAAGCACGGGATCCTTGAGGAGTTCGAGATTGTGGTATCGCGGTTTGACGATGCGAGTGGTGAGCCACCCAAGCCGATCGCGTTGAGCGAGGAGCAACAGGAAGCACAGCAGGCGATTCTGAAGAACTTTGATGAGCATACGATTACGCTGTTACACGGTATTACCGGCAGCGGAAAAACAGAGATTTATATTAACCTGATACGTCAGGCCCTGGAAGGCGGCTCGCAGGTGCTTTATCTGCTGCCTGAGATTGCGCTGACGACACAGATTGTGCACCGCCTTAAGAAGGTGTTTGGCGCTGCTATGGGTATTTATCACTCGCGCTTTTCTGACAACGAGCGCGTGGAGGTATGGAATGGTGTGCTTAACGGCAAGTTCAAGTTTGTGGTGGGTGTACGCTCATCTATCTTCTTACCGTTCGATAACCTGGGACTTATTATTGTTGACGAGGAGCATGATGGTTCCTATAAGCAACAGGAGCCTTCGCCACGTTACCATGCACGCGATGCGGCGATGGTGTTGGCGCAGCTGCACCATGCAAAGGTGTTGCTGGGATCGGCTACGCCTTCTGTTGAGTCGTATTTTCAGGCGTTGCAGGGTCGCTATGGTTTTGTGAAGCTTACGAAACGTTTTGGAGAGGCGCAGCTCCCGAAGATGCTGATCGCGGATATGGGGCGCGAGCGCCGGCAAAAGACTGCAAAGGGCGAGTTCTCGGGTTTGCTGATGCGTAATATAACGGATGCGCTGGGCAAGAAGGAACAGGTGATTATTTTCCAGAACCGCCGGGGTTACTCGCCTATGGTGAACTGTGAGGATTGTGGCTGGGTGCCGAAGTGTGTTAACTGCGCGGTGAGTCTCACGTATCACCAATACCGCCATGCGCTCGTGTGCCACTACTGCGGTTATAAGGAGTCGCTGCCACACAACTGCCCTACCTGTTCGTCTACACGCATTAAGACGGTTGGCTATGGCACCGAGAAGCTTGAGGAGGAGTTGAATCTTCATTTCCCGGATGCCAATGTGCAACGGATGGATCTGGATACAACGCGCTCGAAGACGGGTTATGAAACGATTATCGGTCAGTTTGAACGGGGCGAGACGAATATCCTGGTAGGTACGCAGATGGTTACGAAGGGCCTGGACTTTGACCACGTGAGTCTTGTGGGTATTTTCAATGCGGACCGTATGATTCACTTTCCGGATTTCCGGGCATACGAGCGGGCGTATCAATTGATTACGCAGGTGAGTGGCCGGGCGGGCCGACGTGATAAGGCCGGTACGGTTGTGATTCAGACATTAAGTCCAGACCATCCGTTGATCGCCACAATTCTGCGTCATAGCTATGAGTCGTTCTTCAAGACTGAGATTTATGATCGGCATCGGCACGACTACCCGCCATATACGCGTTTGATCGAGATTACACTGAAGCATACTGATAAGAAGAGCTGCGATGCTACGTCGGCGTTACTGGCCAATTTATTACGGGAGCGTATATCAGGGATCAAGATATTTGGCCCAGGTGAACCGTTGATCTCGAAGGTGCGGAATAAATTCCTGATGACTATTCTACTGAAGATACCGCGGAGCAAGGGCGATCTGCCTGCGCTGAAGCTTATAATTCAGCGGACGATTGACGAGATTTTACGGGAAAAAGAACACCGGAGTACACGGATTATTGCAGATGTAGATCCGGTGTAGGTTGTTATCAGTTAAGGATATCCCAGTCTTCGTTTAGTACGGGTATGGCCGAGTACGCTGTTAGGTCGAACTGGCATGGCACTACGGATACATAGTTGTTGGCAATGGCCCACTCGTCGTTATCTTCTCCCTTATCGAAGTTTACGAAGTTACCGATCATCCAGAAGTACTGGCGGCCGTGCGGGTCGATGCGTGTATCGAAATCTTCCACCCACTTTGCATTTGCCTGCCTGCATACGCGAACGCCTTTTAGGGGTTCATTGCGTTTGGGCGGGAAGTTTACGTTGAGTGCGACGCCTTTTGGAAGTCCTTTTTCGAGTACCTGGCGGGCTATGCGGTAGATGTATTCTTCGGTGTGCGAGAAGTCGGCATCATGTTGAAAGTCACACAACGAGAATCCGACGGCGGGTACACCTTCGATGGCCCCTTCAATGGCTGCTGACATGGTGCCTGAGTATAATACGCTGATGGAGGTATTGCTGCCATGATTGACTCCGCTTACGACAAGATCGGGCTGGCGCTTATCGCGCAGTACGAAATGACGGGCCATTTTTACACAGTCGGCCGGTGTTCCTGAGCATTCGTATGCCTTGACTCCTTCGAAGATGAAGTTTTCTTCCAGGCGTAATGTTTCGCCGACGGTGATGGCGTGGCCCATACCGGATTGGGGACTGTTGGGCGCCACGACGATTACTTCGCCGAGCTGTTTCATTACGTTTACCAATGTAAGGATTCCCTTCGATGTTATACCGTCATCGTTGGATACAAGAATCAGCGGTCTGCTCATAAAGCGTATAAGGTAATAAAGTGTGCTGCAAACAACGGCAAAAGACGGTCACGTTCCAAAAAGAGAGTTGTAATAGGCGATGATCCTTGCCAGATCATATTTTTCGTCGTATTTGAGGCGATTGGCTTTTACGTATTTCTCAACTTCTTCGGATTTCTTGCCCATGAGGTCGAGCAGGTCGTTTTTGTTGCCCGTGAATTCGACAATGGTCCCGTTCTCTTCGAGGAAGAAATATTTATAGACAAGCACCTGGCGTGAGTATGATGCGCCCATGTAGTACATAGAGTTGTAGCTGCGGTATTCCAGTGCTTCGCGTGCGAGCAGTGTCATTTTACCTTCCTCGAGTAGTTCGAAGAATACGGGTGCTTTGTATTGTGAGGGTGTGGTGTAGGGCAATGCGAAGAACTGCCGGTAGCGGCGCACGGTCTGGTCGAAGATTTCAAAGTAGAGTACTTTGCGCGCGGAGAGGGCTTCTGTTTTTTTATCAGAGATGCTGTACTGTAAGAGATCTTGCTGGAGGTCGTATTTTACGAGGCCTCTGAGTGTGTCGCCTTCAAGCAGTACAATTTTTCCTTCGTGCCACAGTTCGAACGGCCACTGCTGGGCTGCTGCTTTTTGTAACCCGCCAGCGATTATGAGCATGGTGAGTATGAGCGATGCCCGTGTTACACTTTTTGTGCGACCGGCTGCCGTTTTGCGGCTGCCGGTGTTGTAGTGGATGTTCGTTCGGTGTGCTGTCATTTTGTATTCTTCAGGATCGTGTGCCCCAGTTTGTCGCGTTTGGTTCGTAGATAACGTTCGTTGTGTGGGTTCGGTATAATTTCAATCGGCACGTTGTCGACAATTTCTAATCCGTAGCCCATCAGTCCAACGCGTTTCTTTGGGTTGTTGGTGATGAGTTTGATTTTGGCTACACCGAGCTGGCGCAGAATCTGCGCGCCGATGCCATAATCGCGCTCGTCCATATCGAACCCGAGGCTTAAATTGGCCTCTACGGTGTCCATTCCCTGTTCCTGCAGTTTATAGGCTCTGAGTTTGTTAAGCAGGCCTATGCCGCGTCCCTCCTGTTTCATGTACAAAATTATGCCTGTACCTGCCCTATCGACCATTTCCATGGCCTGGTGCAACTGAGGTCCGCAATCGCAACGGCAGGAGCCGAAGATGTCGCCGGTTACGCATGATGAATGGACACGCACAAGGACGGGTTCGTTGGGATCCCAGTTACCTTTTACTAACGCGAGGTGTACTTCGTTGGTATTGGTTTGCTCGAAGGCTACGAGGTTGAAGTGCCCGTGCTCGGTTGGCATGTCGACTTCTATTTCGCGCCTGATGAGTGATTCTTTTTTGAGGCGGTATTCGATGAGGTCTTTGATGGAGACGAGTTTGAGGTTAAATCGCTCTGCTACCTTAACGAGGTCAGGCAGGCGGGCCATGGTTCCGTCTTCGTTCATGATTTCGACGAGTACGCCGGCGGGTTTAAAGCCCGCGAGGCGGGCCAGGTCTATCGCGGCTTCGGTGTGGCCTGAGCGTCGCAGTACGCCTCCCCTTTTTGCTTTGAGGGGGAATATGTGGCCGGGTTTGCCAAGTTCTTCGGGTTTGATATCGGGGTCTACGAGTGCACGAATGGTTTTGAAGCGGTCGTGCGCAGAGATACCTGTTGTGCAGCCGTGGCCGATGAGGTCGATGGATACGGTGAAGGGTGTTTCGAAGGCGGCGGTGTTACGGCCTACCATGAGTTCGAGTCCCAGTTCTTCGCACCGGTCTTCGATGAGGGGTGCGCAGATGAGGCCGCGGCCGTGGGTGGCCATGAAGTTTATGATTTCGGGGGTGACGCATTCGGCGGCGCAGATGAAATCGCCTTCGTTTTCGCGGTCTTCATCGTCAACTACGATGATTACTTTACCATTTTTGATGTCTTCGATGGCTTCTTCAATGGTATTCAGTTTGATGTCGCTCATGACTATACTTTGGGTTCCTTTTAAGCTATGGGGGTTAACAAAAACTATCGGCAGTCTGTTCCGCTATTTGCCGATAACAATGCCGAGAAATTTAGCCAGTTCCATTTCGGCTGCTTTGAGTTGAAGATAGATGGTGGTTACCTGTTCTTCTTCTTCTTCGCTGGTGGCGGATTTGAGTTGCTGGAGTGTGTCTTCGATGAGTTTGTTAATCATACGGTATTTAAGCCGGTATATGTTTGCATCTGCCAGCTGCTGGAGCAGTTCTTTTTCTTCGCTGAAGTATATTTTATTTTCTGCCCAGTTTTTACTGGCTTCGTGGCGCGGTGTGGTGAGGGTAGCGACGAACGATTTTATTTCGTCGGACATGTTATGCTCCATAAAATACAGGGAGTCAATTACTTCACCACGTTCCGCACCGTTTTTAAATGCTGTATAGATCTCGTTGTGTAATGGGCTGATGAATTCAAAGTCTTCGAGTTCGGTGAGCATGAAGTCAAGCATGCGGCGTTCGTTCTCGTCGTATGCGTTTTCGGCATAGTTGAGGAGTATGCGCATGGTTTCCTGTTCCTGGCGTAGTACCATGGCTTCGGCGTCGAGTTTGCCGGACGATACGGGTATGATGGAGGCGGGGTCGGTGTATTCGCCGTCGCCATCGGGGGCGAACATGTCTGGTGGCGGCGCATCGTCGGGCATGCCCATCGGTCCACCCATGGGCACGGGGCCCCGATCGCGTCCACCGCGGAAGTTGTTGCTGCGTCTGCCGCCACGGTCACCGCGGTCTTCGTCGGGGTGCTGGCGTTGCTGCTCGGTGAGGACGAGCTTGTTTAGTTCGGTGAGCAGCACGCTTTCCTGCATTTTGAGGAGGCGGCTGGTTTCCTGGAGGTATACGGATCGCTTGATGGCGTCCGGTATGAGGGATATGCTGGTTACGATCTCGCGGATAGCCTCTGCCTTTTTGATGGGGTCGTGCCCTGACTCGGTGGCATAGAGGTCGATCTTGAACGAGATGAAGTCTTTGGAGTTGTCTTTGAGGAATTGCTTGAGGGCGGTGCTGCCGTGCTTTTTGGAATAGCTGTCGGGGTCTTCACCATCGGGCAGGAGTACGATGCGTACGTTGAGTCCTCCTTTTAGTACAAGGTCTATACCGCGGAGGGCTGCTTTGATACCGGCGGCGTCGCCGTCGAAGAGTACGGTTATGTTTTGGGTAAACCGCTTGATTAGTTTTATCTGCTCTTCGGTGAAGGCTGTACCGGACGATGCCACAACGTTGTCGATATCCGACAGGTGCATGGCGATGACGTCTGTGTAGCCTTCTACGATGTAGCAGAAGTCTTCGCGGCGTATGGCGTTCTTCGCCTGAAACATACCGTAGAGCACGTTGCTCTTGTGGTAGATTTCGGTTTCGGGCGAGTTGATGTATTTGGGCTGGTCTTTGTCTTTGGTGAGTATACGGGCACCGAAGGCTATGACTTTGCCGGAGAGGTTGTGTATGGGGAATATTACACGTCCGCGGAAGCGATCGTAGTAGCGGCCGTCGTCGCGTGTTACGATGAGGCCAGCTTTGCCGAGCAGCTGTTCGGTGTAGCCGATGCCGATGGCTTTTTTACTGAGGTGATCCCACGAGTTTAGTGTGTAGCCGAGTTCGAACTTTTCGATTACCCGGTCGTTGAAGCCACGTTCGCGAAAGTAGCTGAGGCCAATACTTTGTCCTTCTTCGCTGTTAACGAGGAGGTCTTTGTAGTAGTCTTTGGCATACTGCATGAGGTGGTAAAGCCTGTCGCGGTCGGTATGCTGTGCCTGCTGTTCGGGCGTGCGCTGGTCTTCTTCGATGGCCACGCCGTATTTGGCAGCGAGGTGCTTGATGGCTTCGACGTAGCTCATGCCTTCGTGCTCCATGACGAAGGTTATTCCATCGCCACCTTTGCCGCTACTAAAGTCTTTGAAGATGCCTTTTGAGGGCACTACGTAGAACGAGGCGGTTTTTTCGTTAGAGAATGGGCTTAGGGCTTTGTAGTTTTGCCCGGATCGTTTCAGCGTGATGAAATCGCCGATGATATCCACGATATCCATCCGGCTCTTTACTTCATCAATCGTTTCGCGAGATATCATGCTGCTTTGAGGACAATATGAGTAAGCAATTCCGGGAGGCAGGCTTCCGGGCAACCCAAAATTACACAAATTGGTGTAAGGGAGGCGAACAAAATAATATTCTGTTTCGAAATCCTGAACGGTACCGGAGCGTCATCTTTGAAGAGGTCTTTCAGCGCGGTTTCACTGGTCTGTGCAGTCGTTTTATTCTTTCGATTTATGGCGGAATTCAGGAGAATCACTGGAGGAAGAGTGGACGGCTTTTGAAATTTCTGATCTGCTCCTGATGGCGCGAGATGTGACTTTCTGGTCTTTTCTTCAAATCCGAATAATATTTGGTTTTTAAACTATTCACCAGCAATCAGCTGGTGTTATGTGTATGAATGACGATTGATCTTTGGGGATTGATGGAAAAGGCGGTGATCGCGGGGTTTGTGTTGTCTGACGGTTTTAATTGACTATTGATCTTTCGCTATTAAATTGCGCGGATTTTAAATTTTCTTTCGCGATTTATTGTTGAGCTGTACATGAGTTTTTCCCAATCTGACATACTGAAAGCCCTCTCTACTGTAGACGATCCTGACTTTAAGAAGGACCTGGTGACCCTGAACATGATTAAGGATGTTAAGGTTGAGCCTAAAAAGGTTTCGTTTACGGTTGTTCTTACGACCCCTGCCTGCCCGCTGAAGGAGAAGATCCGTCAGGATTGCGAGGATGCGGTTGAAAAGGTGGTTGGGCCGGATGTTGAAATCGACATTTTGATGACTTCCTCGGTTACGACGCTTCGCGATAATACGCCGTTGCTGCCTGGTGTTAAGAACATTATTGCTATTGGCTCTGGAAAGGGCGGTGTCGGTAAGTCTACGGTTACGTCTAACCTGGCCGTGGCGCTTGCTCAGGCCGGTGCGAAGGTGGGGCTGATAGACGCGGATATTTATGGTCCGTCGGTGCCGACGATGTTTAACTGCGAGTTCGAGCAGCCGGCGGTTAAGCAGGTGAACGGCAAGAATATTATTATTCCGATCGAGCAATACGGCGTTAAGCTGATTTCGATCGGTTTCCTGGCGCCGCCGGAAAGTGCTGTGGTATGGCGTGGTCCGATGGCGAGCGCGGCGCTCAAGCAGTTTTTCAGCGATGCCGACTGGGGTGAACTGGATTACCTGCTGATCGATTTACCTCCCGGTACGAGCGATATTCACCTTACGCTGGTGCAGACGGTGCCTGTTACGGGCGCTGTGATTGTTACGACACCACAGAAGGTGGCTTTGGCCGATGCGAGCAAAGGTCTGGCAATGTTCAAGCAGCCGCAGATCAATGTGCCGGTGCTGGGTGTTATTGAGAACATGGCGTATTTTACTCCGGAGGAGTTGCCGGACAATAAGTATTATATTTTCGGAAAGGATGGCGGGAAGAATCTGTCGCAGAAGTTCGATGTGCCTTTGTTAGGGCAAATCCCTATTGTACAGGGTATTCGTGAGAGTGGCGACAGTGGTTTACCGGCTGTTCTGAAGGAAGGTCCAGCTGCGGATGCATTCCGTGATCTGGCGCAGATTCTGGCGCGTCAAATTGCGATCAGAAATGCTAACTTTACACAAACACAAAAGGTAGAACTCAAAGCATAATGAATACACCGGAAGAATTAACCCGTAAAATCGAAGCATCGTTGGATACGATCCGTCCGTACCTGGAGGCCGATGGCGGTAACGTTAAGGTGAACCAGGTTACTCCTGAAGGTATTGTTCAGCTTGAATTTCTTGGTACGTGTGGTAATTGCCGTATGTCGACCATGACGTTTAAGGCGGGGGTTGAGGCGGCGATCAAGCGTGATGTTCCAGAGATAAAGTCGATTGAGGTTATTAACCTCACGCCGATGGATATTTAGATCTGGTAAGTACCCTGTGTAGGGTAGCCTGCTGCGGCTGACGCTGTAGCGGGTAAGGGCCGGGTTCGCGTTTGGGGATCCGGCGGTTGTTGTTAGTTGTTTGGTACCTGGGGGTCGCCTGGAGGCGGGCCAGGGCAGTTGTGGGTTAGTGGAATTTTTGCTGTGCATAAACCGGCAGTGTCGATCTTTCGAGTTATCGTACCGGCTTCAGCAGTTTTGTACCGGCAGTTTAAAAACTGCGACATCGTGTGTACCCGCCGTCGCTGAAACAGGTATCCTATCCCGCCGCGGCAAGTCATCGGGACCAGTACCCGGGACTAAAGTACTTCGAACGAGGTCTCTTGTGCCAGACCTCTCTAAAGTCTTGACTCAGATGCTTAAACATGGTTTTTTTTTGGCTGGCGTGGGCGGGTTACTCTTCCTATATTTACCCGATATACCATCAGATTGGACTCTAAATCAGGACTTGTGCAGCATATTTTGTCTTTATCCATCGCTATCTACCGGTGTCTGGTAGTTTTTCTGTTTGTTACTTTTTGTGGTTTTGGGGCTGCTGTGGCGCAGGAGCGTTGTGGGACGGTGGAGTACGGGAAGAATGTACGCGGGCAGGCGTCTGAGGGGGCTTTTGAGCAGTGGCTGCAACAGAAGATCAGTCAGCGGAAGCTTACGGCGGGACGTACACAGGCTGCGTATACGATACCGGTTGTGGTGCATGTTATTCACAACGGGGAGGCCGTGGGTGTGGGGACGAATATATCGGATGCGCAGGTGCTTTCGCAGATCAGTGTTTTGAACAAGGATTATCAGCGGCTCAACGCTGATGCGAATAAGACGCCTGCGGAGTTCCTGCCGGTGGCTGCCAGCGCGGATATTCAGTTTGTACTGGCCAAGCAAGATCCGGAGGGTTTGCCGACGAATGGTATTGAACGGGTACGGGGTGAACAGACTTCATGGTTACAGCGCGATAATTACCTGATCAAGAAACAGAGCTACTGGCCGTCGGAAGATTATCTGAATATATGGGTGTGTAATATTACGGACTACCTGGGTTATGCTCAGTTTCCGATTGAGAGTACGCTGGAAGGAATCGATGAGCAATCGAAGAATGCGGAGACGGATGGTGTGGTGATTGCTTATAATGCGTTTGGCTCGAATGATGACGGGAATTTTACGTTGCTGTCGAAGTATGCCAAGGGGCGCACGGCTACGCATGAGATCGGTCACTTTCTGGGGCTGCGGCATATCTGGGGCGATGTAAATTCGTGTAACAATAACGACTATGTGGACGATACGCCTGTTCAGAACGGACAGACGAATGGTTGCCCAAGTCATCCGCATGCCACCTGCGGAAACACGGCTTCGATGTTCCAGAATTACCTGGACTATACGGATGATGCCTGTATGAATCTGTTTACAGAAGGTCAGGTGGCGCGGATGAATACGGTGCTGGCTAACAGTCCACGGCGAAAGTCACTGATGACATCGCCGGGATTGCAGGAGCCTCAACCGAAAGCGAACGACCTGGGTATACGCCGGGTGATTTCTCCCGCTGATGGAGTATGTCCTACCGGCTTCACTCCTATTGTCGAGGTACGGAACTACGGCAGCAACGATGTTACAACTGCTCGCATCCGCATGCGTATAGACGGTGTGGAGCGGGAGACACGGACGTTTACGTTTTCGACGTTGCCTTCGGCCCCGACGAATCCGCCAGCGGCTAATGTTACGTTTTCGCCTGTTACGCTCGGCAGCGGCACGTATACGTTCTCGTTTGAAATTCTGCAGACGAACACTACTACGGACGGTGTTTCGCGGAACAATACTATATCGCAAACTACTGTTGTACCCAATACGATTGCTACGCCCATTGAACAGAAGTTCGATTCCTATCCCGGTAACTGGACGGTATTGAACCCGGACAATCAGGCGACCTGGGAGCACACGATTGCTCCTAACGGCGATGTGAACAACGGGGCGATGGTGATGGAGTTCTATACGTACGAGAACAGGTTCGGTGAGCTTGATATGTTGATTACACCGGTGTTCGATCTGAGTGACGTACCGTTTGCGTTGTTCAAGTTCGATGTGGCGTATGCGCAATTCGAGTCGACGCGAGCGGATGGTCTGAGGGTGGTGGTGCTGACGGACTGCAATACAGACATCAGTCAGGGTACGGTGATTTTCGATCAGTCGGGGGCGGCGTTGGCAACGGCTCCGGCTATCAATAGTGCCGCGTTTGTGCCGCAGTCAAAGGACGAGTGGAAGACGATCACGTATAACCTGGCGAGCTTTGTCGGTAGTGATAATGTTCAGATCGCGCTGGTAGGCATCAACGACTATGGCAATAATCTTTATGTGGATAATTTACGGGTGCTGACAGAGGCGTATGAGAACCTGACGCTCGATAAGCTGGTGACGCCCTCTCCTGTTATCAATTCCAATACGGCCTTCCCGCAGCTTCGGGTGACGAATGCCGGTACTACGGTGAACAGCTTCGATGTTTCGTACACGATCAACGGTAATACGGCGACGGTTTCGTATTCGGGTGAGGATATCGCGTTTGGTGAGACGACGCTGGTGGATCTGCCTTCGGTGAGCTTAGCGGATGGGATGAACGAGATTACGTTTACGGTGGCCAATCCGAATGGAAAAATGGACGAGGACCCGGCGGATAACGATCTTACGAGTGTGCTTACGGTTACGAAGGCCACGGCCAAGATACCGTTCCGTGAAGATTTTGAACAGGCTATCGGTGATCGCTGGGTGATTATCAATCCCCGTAAGGGAAAGAACTGGGAGGTTACAACTCCGGATGGTGATAAGGCGCTAACGGCCGGCGGCTATAGCAATACGACTGTGAATGATGAGTTGTGGTTTGCCAGCCGCGTGCTTGATTTTTCGAAGACGTCGGAGGCGATGGTGTTTTTCGATCTCGCCTATGCTTACCGTGATGGCCGTAACGATCAGCTTCGCGTGCTGGGGTCTATCGATGGTGGCTATACGTTTGACAGGGTGTTGTATTCGGCGGCGGGCAGTTTGCTGTCTACGACGACGTCGGTGTCTGACTGGAAGCCTTCGGGGGCATCGGACTGGGTTCGGAAGGGTGTGGACCTGTCGTCGCTTGCGGGTGAGAAGGAGGTTCGGCTTGCGTTTGTTGTTACGAACGGCAATGGCAATAATGTGTTTCTCGATAATATCGAGGTGTTTTTGTCGAACGAGATTCCGGTTCGTATAAGCTCTACGCTGGCGGTTTATCCGAATCCGACGACGGAGCATGAGGTGAATGTTACGGTCAATCTGCCGGAGCTGAGCGACGCGACGCTGGAGGTTGTGAATATGATGGGGCGGACAATTTTTAGTCAGGATGCGAAGGATCTGTTGAATCAAACGTACCCGCTGGTGCTGCCGAATGCGACGCCCGGGGTATATATCGTGAGGCTGAGGACGGAGAAAGGGGTTTATTCAACGCGGGTGGTTTTGATGACAAAGTAGACAAATCAGGGTGAGTGCGGAGTGCGAGCGCGGGAATGCAGTGTGAGCGTGAGAGAGGAGTAAATACCGGAAGATGGCAGTTTGGCGAAAGGGAGGGCAGATGGGCGGTAATAGGCTAAAAATCGAAACTTTAAAGTATCTTTCGGGCTCAAAAAAATAGATTAATGGCCAAGAAAAAGAAAGTAGCAATCCTTTACGGCGGACGCTCTGTGGAACATGGGGTGTCGGTTAATTCGGCACGTAACATTTTTGAATTTCTGAATAAGGGGAAGTTTGAGGCGGTTCCGGTGGGGATCAGTAAGAAGGGAAAGTGGTTTCTGACGGATGGCGTTAGTAAGGACATTGAGAAGGGACAACCTCTGGGACTGATTGTAGAGCCGGGTAATTCGGCGTTTATTGTTCTGAAAGAGAATAAGAAGATCAAGGTCGACATTATTTTCCCTGTGTTGCACGGGACGGATGGTGAGGATGGAAGTATACAGGGTATGATCAAGGCGATGGATGTGCCGATGGTGGGAACCGGGGTACTGGGATCGTCGATGTCGATGAATAAGATTGTGGCCAAGCAGATGCTGGCAAACGCGGGGCTGCCGGTGTCGGAGTTTTTGACGTTCCGGTATGACGAGAAGGACAAGATCACGTTTAATGCGATCGCGAAGAAGCTCGGTGTTCCGTTTATGGTAAAGTCTGCGAGCCTGGGGTCATCTGTGGGTGTGACTAAAGTCAATACGAAGAAGGATTTCAAGGCTGCGGTTGAGGAGG
>Ga0065165_1002958_pt1 | contig 12935 bp, 10 predicted proteins | sample AraplaMF_Cvi_mMF_FD_63813 | JGI IMG/M metagenome (GOLD analysis project Ga0065165, IMG submission 63813) | Arabidopsis root microbial communities from the University of North Carolina, USA - plate scrape MF_Cvi_mMF (version 2) (version 3) | ecosystem: Host-associated > Plants > Roots >... | reverse complement strand
CGGTCATCAGGTCGCCGGCGATCTGGGCGGCCCGCTGGGCGGTACCGCCGGCATATTGCGGCTCAAGCAGTGTCAGCTTCGGGTATTTCGCCTTCGCCTGCTTCTGCATGAAGCCGATCCAGGCATTGAGGTTGGAGGCGGTCGCCTCGCCGGAGACGATGCCGATCTTGGCGTCCGGGCCGACCCGCTTGACCATCTCGTCGATGATGGTCGTGCCGAGCCCCTCGTCGGTCGCCTGTGCGACATAGACGGCGCGGCCGCTGTCGGGGGCATCGCTGTCGCTGGTAAACAGTTTGACCCCCTTGGCCTTGGCCGCCTCGACGACCGGAGCGATGGCGGACGCATCGAGCACGCTGACGGAAACGGCGCTGACGCCCTGATCGATCAGGTTCTGGACGATCTGCAGCTGATCGACCGGATTGGTGTCGACCGGGCCGGAATAGATGAACTCGACGCCGAGCTCTTGCGCCGCACGCTTTCCGCCGGCTTCCATGGCGTTGAAATAGGGAATGCCAATCAGCTGCGGCACGAAGGCGACCTTCGGCTTGTCCTGCGCAAACGCAGAAGAGCAAAGCGCGAGCGTCAATGCGGATGCGGCAAGAACAGTCTTGAATTGCGTGAACATTTTGAACCTCTCTGGGACGGTTTGACGCGCATTATTGGTTGTTTTGTTCAAGCGCCCGCACGTCGGGATGAGCGCCTGTGATGAGGGAGACGATCTCTTCTGGGTTGGTGTCTTGCTTGCGCCGCTCGGCAACCTTTCGGCCGCGGCGGAAGACGACCATGCGGTCGGCCACCTCGAAGACATCGGCAATGTTGTGGCTGATCAGCACGACCGCGCAGCCGCGTTCGGCAAGCTTGCGGGTCAGCTGCAGCACCTTGCGAGTTTCGGCGACGGCCAGTGCGGCCGTCGGTTCGTCCATGATGACAAGTTTGGCGTTGAGATTGAGCGCCCGGCAGATCGCCACTGCCTGCCGTTGGCCACCGGACAGGCTGCCGACTGGCGCTTCCGGATCGGAGATATGGGCGTCGAGCTCATGCAACAGCCCGTCCACCCTGTCCCGCATCGCTTTTCGCTTCAGGAAGGGAACACCGAGAACGGACCGCTTCAGTTCCCGTCCGAGAAACACGTTTTCCGAGATCGACAGGTTCTCCGACAGGGCGAGCTCCTGGAAGATCGTCGCAATGCCGGAGCTTGCGGCATCCTTTGGGGAGGCAAACTGGACAGGCTGGCCCTCGACCAGCAGTTCGCCGTCGCTCTGCGGATGTGCGCCGGCAAGGATCTTGATGAAAGTGGACTTGCCGGCACCGTTGTCGCCGAGAAGCGCCAGGACTTCTCCGCCGTTGATCTCGAGATCCACCCCTCTCAGCGCCGTGAGGGCGCCGAAGCGTTTGGTGATCCCGGTTGCTCGTAGGAATGGAACGGTCATCGCGCTGTCCTTGGCCATCGGAGCGGGGTTCACTTCGGCGTGCCGGCTGTGTTGGCGGCCCAGCGCAGGATGTTTTTCCAGATCGTCGCGTAGCCGGCCCAGGCGACAAATTCGTTCGGTACCCAGTGCGGCCCGATATCCGATGTCCAGGCGACGGTGCGGCCCTGGCCGTAGCTGCCTGTGACGAGAAGCGGATGCCCGCCCTCTTCGTCCGGAAGCGTGGCAAGCACCTCGACACCCTCGCCTTCCTTTGCAACGACCTCGTTGGCACCGAGAAGCAGCGGCCAGTCCGCCTCGACACCTGCAAGGATCGGGTGGTCCTTGGGGCCCCTCACGACCGCTTTGAACCCATCTGGAACTTCCAGCCGGTCGTCATAGGGAAGGCAGGTGACGGGCAGCGCCTCTTCGACGGGCGTGCGGCGCCAGCGGGCCTTGCCGTCGATACCCTGGAAGGAGAAATAACCGCCGGCCATGACGAGGCCACCGCCGGCCTTGGTCCATTCGCGGATGATCTTCAGCCGATTGGGAACCGGCTTTCCCTGCAGCCAGACGGCGGGCGGCAGCAACAGTGAATTTGCCCCGATGTCGGACAGCAGGATGACCTGGTATTCGGAAAGGCCTTCCAGCGTGAAGGGAAATTTCTCGACGCAGTCGTGCGCCGTCATATAGGTGATCTGGAATTCGTCGCCCTGAAGGGCTGCGACGAGCGGCTCGGCGCCGAGGTGGAAGGTCACGCTGCCGAACTGATCGAACCCCTTGTAATGGGTTGCCGAGCTGACCCAGCTTTCTCCAACCAGCAAAACCTTCGTCACCATGTCCGTCTCCATCTGCTTTTGGTTATGTCGTTTCAGAAATTATCCAGCCTTCGCCTCCACGGCGGAAAGCAGTGCCTCGAGTTCCCGCGCACTGGAGGTCCTGGCCTGCGCGCCCTCGGACGTGGTGGTGAGACTGGCGCCGACGGCTGCATGACGCGCGGCATCCACCAGCGGCCGCCCATGCAGCCAGAGGCTTAGAAAAATCCCGGCGAAGGCATCGCCCGCACCGGTCGCATCGACCCGGCTGACTGGCAGCGCCGGCACCTCGATCGGCGGACCGCCGCTCTTGCGGAAGACGACCGCGCCAAATTCGCCAAACGTCAGCACCACGTCGCCCCGCCGCTTGACCCGCGCGATCGTGCGCGCAGCCTCCTCGATCATCGAGGCCAGCGGCGTGCGGATGGAATAGATTTCGCGCAGCGTGTCGTCGTTGATGAAGGTCAGATCGACCTGCCCGATCAGTCGCTCGAAAGCCTCCGGGTTGCGCGACCCTTCCGGCAGGCCGGCAGTATGAAGGCTGACGTTCCAGCCGGCCTCGTGGAAGCGGGCAATCGACGGCATCATCCGCTCGTAGTGAAAGCCCTCGATATGCAGGCAGGAACGCACCGGGCCGGGCGCAATGTCCATGTTGGCCGTGAGGTCCACCTCACTGAGCTCGAAAGTCTCGTGAATGATTGTGCGGCCGCCATTCGCTTCGATGATCACCATCGCCCGTGGCAGGCGGTTCTTGCCCGGCCGCCGGATCGGCAGCACGTTGACGCCTTGGGCCAATAGTTCTGCCATCGCCCATTCGCTGTCGGCATCATCGCCGACGGCCGTCGCAAGGTCGACCTGCAATTCGTAGGGCGCACCGACGGCGGACGCGGCAACCGCCAGGTTGGCGGCCGGGCCACCAAGCGCCTTGTCGATATGGCTAGCGGCCACCCGGTCGTCGCGATGGGGCAGGACACCGACCCTGCACAGATAATCGACGCAGATATGACCGACGACGAGCAGCCGCGGATTGCCCTCCGCAGCCTTCACGGTGCGGGCTGACATCATCGGAAGCGATCGCGCGAAGACGCTTGGCCGATAGGCGAGCTTCTGGATGGTTGCCTGGATTTTCTCGCCGGTTTCGGCTCTGACGGGTACCGTCCCATTGAGGAAATTGGATACGGTGCCGACCGAAACACCGGCGGCATGCGCAACATCCGTAATGGTGGGACGGCCTTTTTTCATCGTTTCCCCGCCGATTGAAGCGTTTCAAAGCGTACGGGTGAGTAATGCAACGGTCAAAGAAACATTATTCCAATTTATTTGCCAACTCGAACGTCTGGACGACTGAATGAGGCGTTTGATTAGAACGGCAGACTTCAAAACTGTATAATTGAAATTATTTCAATCCAGCCTGCTGGTCGTCATCAACGCCACCAGCTCAATCAAACTGCGGCCCTGTAAGCAATCGAACTAGCTGATCGATAGGCGGCGTTCGAGCGACTTGCCCGGTATCGCTGCCAGCAGCAGCTGCGTGTAGGTATTCTGCGGATTGCCCAGCAAGTCTGGCGTCGCTCGCATTTCCACGAACTCTCCGCGCTGCATCACCGCGATCCGGTCGCAGACCTGGGCTGCCACATGCAGGTCGTGGGTGATGAACAGCATCGCCAGATCCAGCTTGCCCTTCAGCTCTTCCAGAAGCTCCAGAACCTGCTTCTGGATCGTGACATCGAGCGCTGACACGGATTCGTCGGCGATCAGCACGTCCGGCTTTAGTGCCAGCGCGCGCGCCAACCCGATACGCTGGCGCTGGCCGCCCGAAAATTCGTGCGGAAGCCGATCGATGGCACGGGCATCGAGCCCGACGAGCTTCAGCAGATCGACGGCCTGCTGCAGCGCTTCGCCTTTCGGCACGCCATGGGCAATTGGACCATCGGCGATGCTGAGCCCCACTTTGCGACGTGGATTGAGCGAAGCAAACGGATCCTGGAACACCATCTGGATCCGTTTGCGAGCATGCCGCAGGCTACTTGCCGGAAGCGCACCGAAATCGTCGCCGCCCAGCATGATCTTGCCGCCGTCCGGTTCGACAAGCCGGGTAACGAGCCTTGCCACCGTCGATTTTCCCGAACCGGATTCACCGATGATGCCAAGTGTCTCCCCGCGCCGGATGTCGAAGCTGACATCCTTCACCGCGTGCACGGTTCGCTTTGGCTTGAACAGGCTGCCGCCGGTCACGTAGGTCTTGCGCAGATTGGCGACCGAGATCGCGACGGTCTTGTCGTCCCCCGCGGGGCGAGCCGGCGGAATGCCGTTCGGGACTGCGGCCAGAAGCGCCTTCGTGTAATCGTGGCTGGGACGGTGCAGGACGTCTTCCGCCGTGCCCTGCTCGACGACGATGCCCTTTTGCAGCACCAGCACCTCGTCGGCAATGTCTGCCACGACACCGAAATCGTGGGTGATGAAGATCACCGACATGCCGCGCCGCTGCTGGATGTCGCGGATCAGTTCGAGGATCTGCGCCTGCGTCGTAACGTCGAGGGCCGTCGTCGGCTCGTCGGCGATCAGCACGACGGGCTCCAGCGCGAGCGCCATGGCGATCATCGCACGCTGACGCTGGCCACCGGAGAGCTGGTGCGGAAAGCTCTGGATGATGCGCGCCGGTTCCGGCAGGCCGACTTCGGTGGCAAGCTTCACCGCCTGCGCCTTCCGCTCGTCAGGCGTGAGCAGCTGGTGCGCCTCGAACACTTCGGCGATCTGGTCGACGATCCGCATCGACGGATTGAGTGCCGTCATCGGCTCCTGGAAGATCATGGCGATCTGCCTGCCGCGCAGGGCACGCAGGCTCTCCGTGTCGGCCTTCAGCAGATCGCGCCCGCCGAACAGGATTTCCCCACCGTCCACGCGGATAGCCTTCGGCAGCAGGCCCATCACGGTCTGTGCGCAGAGCGATTTTCCCGAACCGGATTCCCCGACGATGCAGAGGATCTTGCGCTCGTCGAGGTGGAAGCTCAGATCGTCGAGCGCATATCTGCGATCGCCGCCCTCAGGCAGCGCCAGTCGCAGATTTTTGACCGTCAGGATCGAAGGGGACATTCTGTTCTACCTCAATAGCCGAGCGCCATGCCGTCCTTGCGGTGGTCGGATGCCCCCAGAAGAACGCCGCGCTCGTAGTCGATCATGATCGCCTGGCAGCCGCCGATCGGCTCGTCGGCCCATTCGGTGACGTGGCCGCGCCGGTCGAGGTCCGCCTTGACCTCCGGCGAAATCGTCGGTTCGAGGCTTAGCCTGCCGTTGAAGCAGAAGCTGCGCGGCTGGTCGCTCGCCTGCTGCGGATCGAGATCGCGGTCGAGGATCTGGCTGAGCAGATGCGCGTGGCCCGTGGCCTGGTATTGGCCACCCATCACGCCGAACGCCATGCGGGTGCGCCCGCCTTCCGCCAGCTGTGCCGGAATGATCGTATGGAATGGCAGCTTGCCCGGGCCGATGGCATTCGGGTGGCCCTGCCTGACGACGAAACCGGCGCCGCGGTTCTGCAGCAGCACGCCGGATTTCGGGGCGTAGATGCCGCTGCCGAAAGCGAAGAACACCGAGTTGATCAGCGACATGGCATTGCCGTCGCGATCAACCACCGACACGTAGACGGTATCCTTGTGCTCGGGTCCGTCCCAGATACCGGGCGCTGTGGCCCTGTCGAGGCTGATCTCTGCCCGCATCGCCTCTATCGACCGATCGGACAGAAGTGCGGCAACATCGAAGGTGATATGCTGCGGGTCGGCGATCAGTTGGTCGCGCTTCGCATAGGCGGCCTTGCTGGCCTCGGCGAGAAGATGGATGCGGTCGGCTTCGGAAAGCTTGGGATCGCGAAGATCGAAGCCGTCGAGGATGCGGGCGATCAGAAGCGCTGCAAGCCCCTGGCCATTCGGCGGGCATTCCAGAAGATCCATGCCGCGATAGGCGGCGCTGATCGGGGCGGTTTCGAACGCGCGGTAGGACGAGAAGTCGCCCTCTTCGTGGAGGCCGCCGAGCGACTTCAGCAGCGCGGTGATTTCCTCGGCGACAGGGCCGGCATAGAAGGCCTCGCGCCCCTGGTCGGCAATGCGCCGCAATGTGGCGGCAAGCGCCGGGTTGGTCATCCGCTCGCCGGTCTTCGGCGCCCGGCCATTCGGCAGGAAATAGGCAGCGGCGTCCGGATACTTCTGCACCCGGCTGGCATACCGGACCCAGTCGAGTTCGACGCGCGGCGTGATGCAATAGCCATTCTCTGCAGCCTCGATGGCCGGCGCCAGGACTTTTCCCAAATCACGCCCGCCATAGGTCGAAACCAGATGGCACCACGCATCGACGGCGCCCGGCACGGTCACAGCATGCGGGCTGTCGTCGGCAATCGCCGTGATGCCCTGTGCGAGAAACCGGTCCAGCGTCGCTGCCTTTGGCGCCCGGCCCGAGCCGTTGAGTGCAATCGGCTTGCCGCCGGCCGGCGTGTAGAGTACGAAACAATCGCCGCCGATCCCCGTCATGTGTGGGTCGATCACCGATTGCAGCGCCACTGCCGCTACCGCGGCATCGACCGCATTGCCACCGGCGCGGAGGATGTCGACTGCGGCAAGGGTTGCCTGCGGATGGGAGGTTGCCGCCATGCCGCGATCGGAGATCGCCACCGACCGGCCTGGCTTGAAGAAATCACGCTGCTGCATGGACACTCCCCGTTCCCTTCAATTGCTCGATATCCAGCCTAGCCGCCGCGGCTTGGTCGCAGAAGACCGTGACTGCCGCGTGCCGCCGCAGCGCCGAAGCCGGGCAATCGGGATTGACCGGCCCCTGCAGCGCTGCCGCCACAGCTTCGGCTTTCGCAGCCCCCGTCGCAAGCAGCACGATTTTGCGCGATGCGAGGATCGTGCCGATCCCCATCGTCAGCGCGGTCGCCGGCGGCTCTTGGCCCTCCGGGAAATCGCGGCGGTTGGCATCGATCGTGGATTGGGTCAGCCGCACCTCGCGTGTCCGGCTGTCATGCGCAGACCCCGGCTCGTTGAAACCGATATGGCCGTTGCGGCCAATGCCGAGCAGTTGCAGGTCGATCCCGCCGCTGTCGGAAATCAGCTGTTCGTACGCCTTCGCCGCCGCATCGATGTCGACCGCCGCGCCGTCGGGGATATGCGTCCGACCGAGCTCGACGTCGACATGATCGAACAGCAGGTCGCGCATGTAGCAGGCAAAGCTCGCAGGATGATCCGGGGTGAGCCCGACATATTCATCGAGGTTGAAGCAGCGCACTCCGCGCCAAGACGCCCTGCCGCGCTCGATCAGCGTCTTGTAGACCAGCCGCGGCGTGGCACCCGTCGCAAGCCCGAGCGTCGTCGCCGGCACGGAACGGATCCGCTCTGCAATCACGTTTGCCACTGCCTCGGAGGCAAGCTCGGCGCTGCGAAAGATCCGTATCGCAGGGCGGTGAAGATCTTTCGCGTTCATGCCGCGCCCTCAAGGGTTCTCGGCGCAGCGGGTTCGACCCCGCGCAGGGGCAGACCGAACAGAGACTGGTAAAAACCTTCCTGCGCGACGGCGATGGCTCCGAGGATCCCCGCCCGGTTACCGAGCGAACTGATGACGCAGGCCGGCGGTACGGGCATGCAGCGGGCAAGATGATGTTCCACGCGGCCGATCAGTTCGGCGCGCGATCCGACGCTGCCGCCGAAAATCACCCGCTGCGGATCGAGAACGGCGGCAATCGCGGCGATGGCGACGGCCACCGTGCGTCCCACTTCGTCGATCACGGCCTCGGTCATGCCGTCCTTCCGCTCGAAGATCTCGCGCACCGTCAGCCCGTCCGCACCGCCGTTGCCGGCGTGACGGGCGCGGATTGCGGCGCTGCCGACGGACGCTTCCAGCACGCCCGAACCGAATGCGGAGGAATTGAACGGGTCGCCGCCGATGGGCAGTGTCGAGATTTCCCCGGCGGCCCCGCGGGCGCCCCGGATGAGCCTTCTCTCGCTGATGATGCCCATGCCGACCCCCGTGCCGAGCGCCACGAAGACGAAATTGTCGATGTCCTGCCCGTCGCCAAGCGCCTGCTCGCCCTTGGCGGCGACATTGACGTCATTTTCGAGAACCATCGGAAAGCCCAGCCGTTCGGCAAGCGCCCCTTCGAAGTCGAAATCGGTCATGCCGGCAATGTTCGGCATCATGGTGATGCGCCGTGTCTTGGGGTCGACGGCGCCCGGCACGCCAATTGCGCCCATGCGGACGAGCTTCGGATCGACGCCGCCCTTGTCCGTCATCTTGAAGAGAAGCAAGGCCAGCTGTTCGACGAGATACCGGCCGCCGCGGACATCGGTCGGCTCGATCCTGTCCTCGATGACGGCGCCCGAAAGATCGGCGATCGACGCGTGCACCTTGGTGCCGCCGATGTCGACGCCGAAAAGGAACGCCTTGCCCGGATTGAGTTCGTAGTTGACGGCGCTGCGCCCGACGCCGCCTTGCGTGCGCCCCGTCTCCCTCACCCAGCCTTCGACTTCGAGGTCCCTGACGATTTCCGACATCGCCTGCTTCGACAGGCCAGTCACGCGCGCCAGCTCCGCACGCGAGATCGGTGAACTGTCGATGATCGTACGCAGCACCGTGCGCGAGGTGATCTGTCGCGTCAGCGGTGCCAGTCCAGAAATATCAGTCATGTTCTCATTCAATTAGTCATACTTGCGGACCAAACTATCCAGAGACGACCGCCTGTCAACGAAAATATGTCTGAAACTGGCCGCGATTTTTTCGTTCTTCCGCTAAACTAAAATAATTAGTCACTCTGCTTTACAATAGCATGCTTCTTGTGCATCACTTGCCCACGTACAAAACCTGGGCAAAACGCGCCATTCAGCGCGGATTTGAGGATGCATAATGGGAACGCAGATCAAACTGGCGATGATGGCAACGGCCATCGCGATGACTTTCACCTCTGCCCAGGCAGCAAACCTGCGCGTCGGCATGCAGGATGATCCGGACGCACTGGATCCGGCGACCTCCGGCACCTATGCCGGACGTATCGTCTTCTCGGCCATGTGCGACAAGCTCGTCGATATCGACGCCAAGCTCGAGATCGTGCCGCAACTGGCCACCGCATGGACCTGGAACGCCGGGGGCACGGAAGTCACCTTCACGCTCCGCGACGGCGTCAAGTTCCAGGACGGAACGCCGTTCGACGCAGAGGCGGTCAAGTTCAACATCGAGCGCATGAAGTCGATGAAGGATTCCAAGCGCAAGGGAGAGCTTGCGCCGATCGACAGCGTCACCGTCGTCGATGCGACGCATGTCTCCTTCAAGCTGAAGTCTGCCTTTGCCCCGCTTCTGGCAGTCCTGTCCGACCGTGCCGGGATGATGGTTTCCCCGACGGCAGCCGCCGAGGGCAAGGAATTCGCCGCCAATCCGGTTTGCGCCGGCCCCTTCAAGTTCAAGGAGCGGCGTGCGCGCGATGTGATCTCGCTCGAAAAGTTCGATGGTTACTGGAACGCCGCGGCGATCGGCTACGACACCGTGCAGTATCTCTACATTCCGGATTCGACCGTTCGCCTTTCCCGCCTGCAGGCGGGTGACCTCGAGATCGCCGAGCGCATTGCGCCGACGGACCTCGGTGCCGTCCGCGGCAACCCGGCGCTGTCGCTGCACACCTCCCCCGGCCTCGCCGTCTCGCATCTGATGATCAATGTCGGCAACAGCGAAAAGGGCGGCGCGCTCGGCAAGGAAGCCAAGCTGCGCCAGGCGCTCGAGCTTTCGATCGACCGCAACGTCATCAACAAGGTTGCCTTCGCCGGCGAGTTCACCGCCGACAACCAGATGATCCCGCCCTCGAGCGTCTTCTACGACAAGTCGCATCCGGCGCCTGCCCGCGACATCGAAAAGGCCAAGGCCCTGATCGCCGAGGTCGGTGGCGATGCACCCGTCGTCGAGATCACCTACGAGAATTCGCTTGCCGATGGCCGCGTGGCGCAGATCGTCCAGTCGATGGCGAGTGAAGCCGGCTTCCAGATCGAACTGGTGCCGCTCGAGACGGCATCTGCCGTGGAGCGTTACCTCGCCGGCAATTTCCAGGCCTATATCGGCAACTGGAGCGGTCGCGCCGATCCCGATCCGACACTGTATTCCTTCTTCGGCAAGGACGGCAGCCAGAACGTCAACAAGTACGGCAATCCGGACATGGACAAGACGCTCGGTGAAGCGCGCGCCAGTGCCGACGTCGAACAGCGCAAGGCTCTCTACGCGAAGGCGACCGGGATCTACCTCACCGACCTGCCGACCATTCCGCTGTACCACCCGAACTGGTTCTATGCCGCCCGCGCCGATATCGGCGGCATCGCCATCTACCCCGATGGCCTGCTGCGCATGACCTCCGTGAAGCCTGCAAAGTAAGCCAACCAAGCCGAGGCATTGCCTTGAACCATCCCGCCAGCCCCTGTGGTGCTGGCGGGACCACAAGAGAAAGCTCCATGCTCTCGTATGTCCTGCGTCGCCTGGCGATCGCCATACCCACACTTCTGCTCGTCTCGATCCTGGTCTTCAGCCTGCTGAAATTCCTGCCCGGAGACCCGGCGATCGCTCTCGCCGGCGAGGAGCGCGATCCGGCCGTCATCGAGTTCCTGCGGCAGAAATACAGCCTCGACCAGCCGCTTTACGTTCAGTACGGCAAATGGCTTGGCGGGATCGTCCAGGGCGACTTCGGCCTGTCGATCCGGACGCGGCTTCCGATCGGCGAAATGATCGCGCAGAAGCTGCCAGTCACCATCCAGCTTTCGGTCATGGCGATGATCCTCGCCACGCTGATCGGCATTCCGGCCGGCATCATCGCCGCCCTTAAGCGGGGCACGGCAGCTGACTACGGCGTCAGCATCATCGGTCTTGCCGGGCTGTCGGTGCCGAGTTTCTGGCTCGGCATCATGCTGATTTTGCTGTTTGCCGTGACGCTCGGCTGGTTCCCGTCCGGCGGCTATGTCGCCTTCTTCGATTCTCCCGTCGACAACCTCCGCCACACGCTTCTCCCGAGCCTCGTGCTGGGAACCGCCGCGGCGGCCATCGTCATGCGCCACACCCGCAGCGCCATGCTGCAGGTGCTGAAGCAGGATTATGTCCGAACCGCCCGCGCCAAGGGCCTGAAGGAACGCATCGTCGTCGTCCGGCACGTGCTGCGCAACAGCCTGGTGCCGGTCGTCACGATGAGCACGCTGCATCTCGGCGAACTCCTGTCCGGCGCCGTGTTGACCGAACAGGTGTTCGGCATACCGGGCTTCGGCAAGATGATCGTTGATGGCGTCTTCAGCCGCGATTATGCCGTCGTCCAGGCAGTTGTTCTCTGCTCGGCGGCCCTGTTCCTGCTGATGAACCTGCTTGCCGATATCGCCTATGTCATTCTGAGCCCGAGGTTGCGCGGATGAACACCTCCAACGCTACGCTTCAGTTGCCGGGCACGTCCGTCACGAAGAAGTCCGTCCTGTCGCGGTGCCTGCGTCAGCCCGGCGTGATGATCGGCGGAACGATCATCCTGCTGTTCGTGCTGGTGGCGGTAGCCGCCCCGCTGATTGCGCCGTACAAACCCAATACCTCCGACTGGATGGCGATCCGCCAGGGGCCGACGGTGGCGCACTGGTTCGGCACGGACGACCTCGGCCGCGATATCCTGACGCGCATCATCTACGGCACGCAGGCCTCGCTGCTGGTTGGCATCGTCTCCGTCGCCATCGCTATCGCCATCGGCGTTCCGCTCGGCATGGTCGCCGGCTATTTCGGCGGCATTGTCGACATGGTGATCTCGCGCATCACCGACGCACTGCTTGCCTGCCCCTTCCTGGTGCTGGCGATCGCGTTTGCCGCCTTCCTGGGGGCAAGTCTCGAAAATGCGATGATCGCCATCGGCATATCGGCGATGCCGATTTTCGTGCGCCTGACGCGCGGGCAGGTGATGACCGTCAAGGCTGAAGATTATGTCGATGCCGCGCGCCTTCTAGGTGTGCCGCACCGCAAGATCATGCTGACCTATATCCTGCCGAACGCCATGGCGCCGATCATCGTCCAGGCGACCATCATCATGGCAACCGCAGTGCTGGCAGAAGCAAGTCTTGCCTTTCTCGGCCTTGGCCAGCGCCCGCCGTCTCCGTCATGGGGAACCATGCTCGATGTCGCCCGGCAGTTCCTGACGGAATCGCCCTGGATGGCGATCTGGCCGGGGATCGCGATCATCCTGCTCGTGATGGGCTTCAATCTGTTGGGCGACGGGCTGAACGACGCCCTCGATCCGAGACGCGACGACTGATCGGAGCACGGACGGCGCAAAAGCGACGGAAGCAATTATTAGTGGCGGCGACCGTCTGTAACCACCGAAATCATCATCGCTACCGAACGGCCTATGGAAAAGAGGCCTCGATCAATCGGGCGAGCGTTTGTTCGCTCAGTGCCGGTATATTGGCCGGCTCCATTACCGAGCCGCGCAAGACTATCTAATTGTTCAATCTGTACGAGGACGCGTTGGGTAGCTGGACTGGCGAGCCTCTTGGCGACCGTGACCGCCTGCCCGTTTCGACATCCGTGCGGTCATTCTTCCAACCCGGCCGGCCATCACCTGCCGGGCCGCCCCTGGTCGGCTCTCCCTCACCCAACTTCATGGCGGGTAGCGTTGGGGGGATGTCTGAGCTTGGGTTCTGGTTTTGGATTGGTGTCTTGAACGCAAAAATCCCGCAGCCTTGGG
>Ga0065165_1002955_pt1 | contig 12945 bp, 10 predicted proteins | sample AraplaMF_Cvi_mMF_FD_63813 | JGI IMG/M metagenome (GOLD analysis project Ga0065165, IMG submission 63813) | Arabidopsis root microbial communities from the University of North Carolina, USA - plate scrape MF_Cvi_mMF (version 2) (version 3) | ecosystem: Host-associated > Plants > Roots >... | reverse complement strand
TGGAGCAGCTCAAGGCGTTCTGGAAGCGCTGGGGCAATGCCATCGTGTGGGTGCTGACCGTGTGCCTGCTGGGTTATGCCGGCTGGATGGGCTGGAACGTCTGGCAGCGCAACAAGGGTGCGGAGGCGTCGGTGCTCTTCACCCAGCTTGAGCGTGCGGTCAAGGCCGGGGACCTCAGCGGTGGCCAGGGCCTGTGGGCCCAGCTGCAAAAAGGCTATGGCTCCACCGCCTATGCCGCGCAAGGTGCGCTGCTGACCGCCAAGCTGCAACTGGACAAGGGCAAGGTCGATGAGGCCAAGGCCTCGCTGAACTGGGCAGCCGCCAATGCCGCCGAGCCGTCCTATGCCGACGTCGCGCGCCTGCGCCTGGCCGCCCTGCAGATGGATGCCAAGCAGTTCGATGAAGCCGGCAAGACGCTGGACGGCGTCAAGGGCCCGGACTTCGCGCCGCTGGTGGCTGACCGCCGCGGCGACCTGGCCCTGCTGCAGAACAAGCCCGACCAGGCCAAGGCCGAATTCAAGAAGGCCTATGACGGCCTGGACAAGCAGCTCGACTACCGCCGCATGGTGGAGGTCAAGCTGGCCAGCCTCGGCGTGGCCGTCGAGGCCGACAAGGAGTCTGCCCAATGAACCCAGCCCGCCGCAGTCTTCGTCCGTTGATCCGCGCCGTGGTCGTCGCGGGTGCCGTGGCCGTGCTGGGCGCCTGCTCGCTGTTCAGCAGCTCCAAGGACACCAAGCCCGCGCCCCTGGAGACCTTCACTCCGGCCCTCTCGGCCCGCGTGGCCTGGGAAGCCCGGGTGGACAGCATCAAGTTCCCCCTCTCCGTCGCGGCCGTGGCCAACCAGTTCGTTGTGGCTGGCACGGACGGCGTGGTCACGGGCCTGTCCGCCGACAACGGCAACGCCTTGTGGCGTCTGGACCTGGGCAAGGCGCTGACCGCCGGCGTGGGCAGCGATGGACGCTTTGCCGCTGTCATCACCCGTGACAACGAACTGGTGGTGGCGGAAGCCGGCAAGGTCCTGTGGCGCAAGACGCTGACCATCCCGGTGATCACCGCCCCGTTCGTGGCCGGCGAGCGCGTCTTCGTGCTCACGCTGGACCGCATGGTGCTGGCCTATGACGCGCAGGACGGCCGCAAGCTCTGGGAACTGCGTCGCCCCGGCGAGCCGCTGACGCTGCAGCAGCCCGGCGTGCTGGGCGCGTTCCAGAACACGCTGGTGGTGGGGCAGGGGCCACGCCTGGCCGGCGTGGATCCGCTGCGCGGTTCGCTGCAGTGGGAAGCCACCATCTCCAATCCGCGCGGCACCAATGAGGTGGAGCGCCTGGCCGACCTGGTGGGGCCGATGGGCCGCGACAATGCCACCTTCTGTGCCCGCGCGTTCCAGTCTGCCGTCGGCTGCATCAATGCCGAGCGCGGCTCCGCCATCTGGACCCGCAATGTCGGCGGCACGCGCGGCGTGAGCAGCGATGCCGTGCTGACGGTGGCCGCCGATGCCTCCGACCGGATCACCGCCTGGGGCACGCCCAGCGGCGATGTGATCTGGACGGCTGACCAGTTCCAGAACCGCAAGCTCAGCGCACCGCTGGTGACCGAAAAGTCGGTCATCTTCGGCGACAGCGAGGGCTATGTGCATTTCCTCTCCCGCGACAAGGGCCAGACCGTCCAGCGTCTGTCCACCGACAGCTCCGGCGTGGCGGCAGCGCCTGTGCGCCTGGGCGATGTCGTGCTGATCGCCACCCGCAGCGGCAAGTTGTACGCCCTGCGCCAGGACTGATTGATGAAACCAGTGATTGCCCTGGTGGGCCGGCCCAATGTGGGCAAGTCCACGCTGTTCAACCGGCTGACCAAGAGCCGCGATGCCATCGTCGCGGACTTTGCCGGCCTCACCCGCGACCGCCACTACGGCGACGGCCGCCTGGGCGATCGCGAGTACATCGTCGTCGATACCGGTGGCTTCGAGCCCGACAGCTCCACCGGCATCGTCAAGGAAATGGCCAAGCAGACGCGCCAGGCCGTCGCGGAAGCCGATGCCGTGATCTTCGTGCTGGACGTGCGCACCGGCCTGTCCGGCCAGGACCAGGACATTGCGCGCTACCTGCGCCAGTGCAACAAGCGCGTGCTGATCGCCATCAACAAGGCCGAAGGCATGCAGGATTCGCCCCTGCTGGCCGAGTTCCACGAACTGGGCATGGGGGAGCCGCACCCGGTGTCCGCCGCCCATGGGCAGGGCATTCGCAGCCTGCTGGAAGCGGCGCTGGAGGGCTTCGAGCCGGACGCGGACGACGAGTTCGATCCGGAAGAGACCGACAAGCCCGATGTCATCCGCCTGGCCGTGGCCGGCCGGCCCAACGTCGGCAAGAGCACCCTGATCAATACCTGGCTGGGAGAAGAGCGCCTGGTGGCCTTCGACATGCCGGGCACCACGCGTGACGCCATCAGCGTGGACTTCGAGCGCAACGGCCAGAAGTTCAAGCTGATCGATACGGCCGGCCTGCGCCGCAAGGGCCGGGTCTTCGAGGCCATCGAGAAGTTCTCGGTGGTCAAGACCTTGCAGGCCATTGCCGACGCGAATGTCGTGCTGCTGCTGATCGACGCCACCCAGGGCGTGTCCGACCAGGACGCGCACATTGCCGGCTACATCCTGGAAAGCGGACGGGCGGTGGTGGTGGCCATCAACAAGTGGGACGCGGTGGACAGCTACCAGCGCGAGACCTTGGAACGACAGATCCAGACCCGCCTGGGCTTCCTGCGCTTCGCCCCGATCCTGCACATCTCCGCGCTCAAGCGCCAGGGCCTGGGCCCGCTGTGGAAGGCGCTGGCCGATGCCTATTCGTCGGCCTACCGCAAGATGACCACGCCGGTGCTCACCCGTCTGGTGCATGAAGCCGTGGAGCACCAGCAGCCCAAGCGCGCCGGCACCTTCCGGCCCAAGCTGCGGTATGCCCACCAGGGCGGCATGAACCCTCCCATCGTGGTCATTCACGGCAACTCGCTTGAGCATGTCAGCGAGGTCTACAAGCGCTATCTGGAAGGGCGCATCCGTGACCACTACAAGCTGGTCGGGACGCCGATGCGCATCGAGATGCGCTCGTCCAAGAACCCGTTTGCCGACGAAACCTGATCGAGGGCAGTCCGGGGAAACCCGGTGCTGTGATAAGGTCCGGGTTCCAACACCTTCTCTCTCTCCCTCACAACACGGAGCATATCGTGAGCAACAAAGGACAACTCTTGCAAGACCCCTTCCTGAACCTGCTGCGCAAGGAGCACGTGCCGGTGTCCATTTACCTGGTCAACGGTATCAAGCTGCAAGGCCACATTGAGTCCTTTGATCAATATGTGGTGTTGCTGCGCAATACGGTCACGCAGATGGTCTACAAGCATGCCATCTCCACGGTGGTACCCGGCCGTGCGGTGAACTTCCACGCCGGCGAGAGCGGCGAGGCCAGCTGATCAGCCGATCAGGACTGGCCCAGCCGCGAGTCTTGACCCCGGGCCTTGATTCGGATGCCGTCCGCCCCCAGTTAAGGGTGAACATGCCCGCCTGAGTGCATGTGTTTTTCAACGACGTCCGGACGAGGCCCGTCATTCATCTATCTTGAACAGCCAAGACCCCACTCATCAGTCGCCGCCCCCTGAGGCGGCGCGCGCCATTTTGGTGGGCGTTGACCTCGGCCGCGGCGAGGCCTTCGATCCCACCCTCGATGAACTTGCCCTGCTGGCGGAATCCGCCGGCGACACGCCCGTGGCCCGCATCGTGGCCAAGCGCAAGGCGCCTGACGCCGCGCTCTTTGTCGGCTCCGGCAAGGCGGACGAGATCAAGCTGATGGTGCAGGCCCATGGGGCCCACACTGTCCTGTTCGACCAGGCCATTTCCCCCGCGCAGCAGCGCAACCTGGAACGCCACCTGGGCGTCCCGGTGGCCGACCGCACCGCGCTCATCCTGGAAATCTTCGCCGCGCGCGCCCAGAGCTTCGAAGGCAAGCTGCAGGTGGAGCTGGCACGGCTGCAGTACCTGTCCACGCGCCTGGTGCGCCGCTGGAGCCACCTGGAGCGCCAAAGCGGCGGCATCGGCATGCGCGGCGGCCCTGGCGAGCGCCAGATCGAGCTGGACCGCCGCATGATCGACGACCGGATCAAGACCATCAAGGAGCGCCTCAAGAAGGTCGAGCGCCAGCGCAGCACCCAGCGCCGCGCACGCGCCCGCAGCGGCGTGTTCCGGGTCTCCCTGGTCGGCTACACCAACGCGGGCAAGAGCACGCTGTTCAATGCGCTGACCAAGGCGCGGGCCTATGCGGCCAACCAGCTTTTTGCCACGCTGGACACCACCACCCGCTCGCTCTACCTGGAAGAGGCTGGCACCAGCGTCTCCCTGTCGGATACGGTCGGCTTCATCCGCGACCTGCCCCACAAGCTGGTGGAGGCCTTCAAGGCCACCTTGCAGGAGGCGGCCGACGCCGACTTGCTGCTGCATGTGGTGGATGCCGCCAGCCCGGTGCTGACCGAACAGATGGAAGAGGTGGAGCGGGTACTCGCCGAAATCGGCGCCCAGCACATCCCGCAGATCCTGGTCTACAACAAGCTCGACCTGCTGGAGCCCACGCAGCGTCCGCGCGAGCTGCAGGACTGGCTGCCCCGCCTGGGCGGCGAGCACGGCGGCCAGCGGCTGCCGCGCATCTTCGTGAGCGCGGCCGGTGGCGAAGGGCTGGACACGCTGCGCGAGATGATTGCCTCGCTGATGCAGGCAGCGCCCGTCCCGGAATATGCCGGACAGGTGCTCGCCGAAGACGAACTTCCGCAAGACCTGACCCAGGATCTCCCCGTACCGAAGGACGCTTCAGGGCATGATCCAGGGGAATGACTTCCCCGATGCCCGATACTTGCAACAAGACTTCCTCACCAGGATGCGTATGAACCAAGACAACAGCATGCCCACCGGCCACGGCCGGACGCCTCAGGGAGGTGCCCGGGAAGGCGGACGCCTGCGCCGCTGGGTGGGCCTGTGGATGAGCAACGGCCGCAACGAGGGGCCGCCCGACCTGGACGAGCTCTGGCGTGACTTCAATCGCAAGCTCTCCCGCCTGTTCGGCGGCCGAGGCGGCAATGACGGCAATGGCGGTGGCGCCGGCGGCGGTGGCGGCGGCAACTATCAGCCGGACATGCGCGGCGCCAGCATTGGCGTGGGCCTGGTCATCGGCGTGGTGGTGCTGGGCTGGCTGGCCAGCGGCGTGTTCATCGTGCAGGAAGGCCAGCAAGGGGTGATCACCTCCTTCGGCAAGTACAGCCGCACGGTGGACGCCGGTATCCAGTACCGCCTGCCTTATCCGTTCCAGGCCCATGAGGTCGTCTCTTTCACGCAGCTGCAGTCGGTGGAAGTGGGCCGCAGCCAGGGCACGACCGCTGGCGTGAAGGACTCGTCCATGCTGACGCAGGACGAGAACATCGTGGACATCCGCTTCACGGTGCAATATCGCCTCAAGGATTCGCGCGACTATCTCTTCGAGAACGTCGATGCCAACGAGGCGGTGGTGCAGGCGTCCGAGTCCGCCGTGCGCGAGATCGTTGGCCGCAGCAGCATGGATTCAGTCCTGTACGAGCAGCGCGACGCCATCGCCATCGACCTGAGCAAGTCCATCCAGGCGCAGCTGGACCGCCTCAAGACCGGCATCCAGGTCGTCAACGTCAATGTGAACGGCGTGCAGCCGCCGGAGCCGGTGCAAGCCGCCTTCGACGATGCCTTCCGTGCCACGGCCGACCGCGAGCGGCTGAAGAACGAGGGTGAGGCCTACGCCAACAAGGTGATCCCGGGGGCGCAGGGCCAGGCGGCCCGCGTGCGCGAAGAGGCCGAAGCCTATCGCGCCAAGGTAGTCTCCACCGCCGAGGGTGATGCCGACCGCTTCCGCAGCGTGCTGGCCGAGTACCAGCGCGCGCCGGGCGTGACCCGCGACCGTCTCTACATCGACGCCATGCGCGACGTCTACACGAACGTCACCAAGGTGATGGTGGACAGCCGCAACAACTCCAACCTCCTGTACCTGCCCCTGGACAAGCTGCTGCAGCAGCAGGGCTCGGGCGCCGGTGGCGTCACCAGCAGCCCGCCGACCGCGGTAACCCCGCAGGATCCGACGACCGGCGGCAGCACCGTGCTGAACCCGGATGTCCGCTCGCGTGAGAACCTGCGCAGCCGCGACCGCGACGGCCGCTGATCGAAGGGGAGCACCACACAATGAATCGCATCGTTTCCGTCGTCCTGGGCCTGCTCATCCTGTTCATGGTGGCCAGTTCCACCCTGTTCGTGGTGGACCAGCGCCAGTTCGCCGTCGTGTATTCGCTGGGCGAGATCAAGGAAGTCGTCACCGAGCCGGGGCTGAAGTTCAAGCTGCCGCCGCCGCTGCAAAACGTCATCTTCCTGGACCGCCGCATCCAGACCCTGGACAGCCCGGACACCCGTCCCATCTTCACGGCCGAGAAGAAAAGCCTGGTGATCGACTGGCTGGTGAAGTGGCGCATCGTCGATGCCCGCCAGTTCATCCGCAACAGCGGCACGGCCATGCGCAACCTTGAAACCCGCCTCAGCCCGATCGTGCAGGCGGCGCTCAATGAAGAGGTGACGCGGCGCACCGTGCGCGCGGTGCTGGCCACCGAGCGCGAGAAGGTCATGACCGACGTGCGCAAGCGGCTGGAAGAAGAAGCCAAGCAGTTCGGCATCGAGATCGTGGATGTGCGCGTCAAGCGCGTGGACTTCTCGCCCACCATCACCGAGTCGGTCTACAACCGCATGAAGTCGGAGCGCATCCGCGTGGCCAACGAACTGCGTGCCACCGGCGGCGCCGAAGGCGAGAAGATCAAGGCCGACGCCGACAAGCAGCAGGACATCATCCTGGCCGAGGCTTATCGGGACGCGCAAAAGATCATGGGTGAGGGCGATGCCAAGGCATCGGCCCTGTATGCCGATGCCTTCGGCCGCGACCCCGCCTTTGCGCAGTTCTATCGCTCGCTGGAAGCCTATCGCTCGTCCTTCCGAAAGAAGAGCGACGTGATCGTGGTGGACCCGTCCTCGGACTTCTTCAAGGCCATGCGGGGCTCGGGCGGCGGTGCCGCGGCACCGGCGCCGGCACGCAAGTAAGAACGACCCACAGGCGCCGCGAGGCGCCTGCTTCGTTTCATGAACGGCAATACCTGGTTGGCAGCGCTGGCGCTGATGCTGGTGGCGGAAGGGCTGATGCCTTTCCTGAACCCTTCCGCCTGGCGCGACTTCTTCCAACGCCTGCTCTCGCTGAACGACGGCCAGATCCGCTTCATCGGGCTGGCCAGCGTCGTGTGCGGGCTGGTGCTGCTGGTGCTGGTCTGGGGCTGACCGTGTCCCTCCCGGTGGCAGCAGGCCTCATGCTGGCTTGAGCTGGGCGTCAATCCCTCAAGTGTGTCGAAATACCGTCGCCGACCCTTCCCGGGGTCGGCCGGATGGCCCCGGCGTGCCGGCTCGGCGACGCGGATGGTGCGCGACCCCGGTACAATGCCGTTTTTAACCCCCTCCCTGAACGTCCATGGCCTCTGCTTGGCTGCTGCCCGAGCACATTGCTGACGTCCTGCCTTCCCAGGCGCGCCGCATCGAAGAACTGCGCCGCGACCTGCTGGATATGGCCCGGACCTACGGTTGCGAGCTGGTGATGCCTCCCATGCTGGAGCATCTGGACTCGTTGCTGTCGGGTACCGGCCAGGCACTGGACCTCATGACCTTCAAGCTGGTGGACCAGCTGTCCGGTCGCAGTCTTGGCCTGCGGGCGGACACCACGCCGCAGGTCGCGCGCATCGATGCCCACCTGCTCAATCGCGAAGGGGTGACCCGCCTGTGCTACTGCGGCCCGGTGTTGCACACCCGCGCCGAAGGCCTGACGGCCACCCGCGAACCGCTGCAGTTCGGCGTCGAGATCTACGGCCATGCAGGCCTGGAAGCCGACCTTGAAGTGCAGGAGCTGGCGCTGGATGCGATGCTGCGCGCGGGCCTGAAGGACATCACGCTGGATCTTGGTGACGCCCGCCTGGTGCGCGGCGTGCTGGGCGAGCACAGCCTGGACGAGGACCGCCTGGCGGCCCTGGTGCAGGCCATGGGCGCCAAGGATGCCGCCGGCGTCGCTTCGTTCTCCGGCGAGCTGCCATCCACCGTGATCGAAGGCTTGCAGACGCTGCTGGGCCTGTATGGCGGCCTGGAGCTGCTGGCGCAGGCGCGCGAGCGTCTGCCGCGCCATCCGCTCATCACCGCTGCGCTGGACGATCTGGACTGGCTGGTGCGCCACCTGCGCGCCAGCTATCCGGACGTTCGCATCGGCCTGGACCTGGCCGATCTGCCGGGCTATGCCTACTACAGCGGCGTGCGCTTCGCCCTGTATGCACAGGGCTGCAGCGATGCGGTGCTGCGCGGCGGCCGCTACGACGAAGTGGGGGCCGTGTTTGGCCGCCGCCGTCCGGCCGTGGGGTTCAGCCTGGACCTCAAGACCCTGGCCGGGGTCATTCCTGCCACGCAGTTGCGCGCGGCAGTGCGCGCGCCCTGGGGGGATGCGCCGGACCTGCGTGCGGCCGTGCGCCGGCTGCGTGAGCAGGGCGAGACCGTGGTCTGCGTCCTGCCAGGCCATGAGCACGAGAACGACGAATTCGAATGCGACCGCGAGCTGGTGAACACCAGCGGTCAATGGGTGCTGCGTGCGCTGTGAGCGCCGCCCCCACCAACAACCTCTTTGATCGGATGAACAACATGCAAAGCAGTGAGATCGCGCGCGGCCGCAACGTGGTGGTCGTCGGCACCCAGTGGGGTGACGAGGGCAAGGGCAAGGTCGTGGACTGGCTGACGGACCACGCCGAAGGCGTCGTGCGCTTCCAGGGCGGCCACAATGCCGGCCACACCCTCGTGATCAAGGGCGTGAAGACGGCCTTGCAGCTCATCCCTTCCGGCATCATGCGTGACGGCGTGGCCTGCTATATCGGCAACGGCGTGGTGCTGGACCCGACCCACCTGCTGTCCGAGATCGAACGCCTGGAAAAGGCCGGCGTGGAAGTGCGTTCGCGCCTGTTCATCAGCGAGTCCTGCCCGCTGATCCTGCCCTTCCACGTCGAGGTGGACCGGGCCCGCGAAGCGCTGCGGGAAAGCAGCGGCAGCGGCAAGATCGGCACGACCGGCAAGGGCATCGGCCCGGCCTATGAAGACAAGGTCGCCCGCCGCGCGCTGCGTGTGCAGGACCTCAAGCATCCCGAGCGCTTCGCCAAGAAGCTCAAGGAGTTGCTGGACATGCACAACACGTCGCTGGCAGGCTACCTGAATGGCAAGGCGCTGGACTACCAGCCGATCTTCGACCATGCCATGTCCCTGGCCGATCAGATCAAGCCGATGATGGCTGATGTGGGCTATCTGCTCCACAAGGCGCATCAGGCGGGCCAGAACATCCTGTTCGAAGGCGCCCAGGGCACGCTGCTGGACATCGACCACGGCACCTATCCGTATGTCACCTCCAGCAACTGCGTGGCGGGCAATGCGGCGGCCGGTGCGGGCGTGGGCCCGCAAATGCTGCACTACATGCTGGGCATCACCAAGGCCTACGCCACGCGCGTGGGCTCGGGCCCGTTCCCGACCGAGCTGGACTGGGAAACCCCGGGCACCGTGGGCCATCACCTCTCCACCGTGGGGCAGGAGCGTGGCACGGTCACCGGCCGGGCCCGCCGCTGCGGCTGGCTGGATGCCGCGGCGCTCAAGCGCTCCATCATCATCAACGGCATCACGGGCCTGTGCCTGACGAAGCTGGATGTGCTGGACGGCCTGAAGGAAGTGAACATGTGCGTGGGTTACGAGCTGCGTGGCCAGCGCATCGACATCCTGCCGCTGGATGCTGATGACATCGTGGCCTGCCAGCCGATCTATGAAGTCTTCCCCGGCTGGACCGAAAGCACGTTCGGTGTCACCGACTGGAATGCGCTGCCCGAGAATGCGCGCGCTTACCTCAAGCGCGTGGAAGAGGTGATTGGCGCGCCGATCGCCATGGTGTCCACCGGTCCGGACCGCGACCACACCATCTTGCTGCAGCACCCGTTCAAGGCCTGAGGCCTTTTGTTGTTCCCTATCTGTTTCTTTGCTGAGGAGCCCTCCCCATGTTGACCGACGACGGCAAGCATCTGTATGTGTCGTGGGACGAATACCACTTGCTGATCGAACGCCTGGCATTGAAGGTGCATGCCTCGGGCTGGGAATTCGATCAGATCCTGTGCCTGGCACGGGGCGGCATGCGGCCGGGCGACGTGCTCTCGCGCGTGTTCGACAAGCCGCTGGGCATCATGTCCACGAGTTCGTACCGCGCCGAGGCCGGCACCATCCAGGGCCGGCTGGATATTGCCAAGTACATCACCATGCCCAAGGGTGAGCTGGCGGGCCGTGTCCTGCTGGTGGATGACCTGGCGGACTCGGGCGTGACGCTCAAGGCCGTGGTGGAGCGCCTGCGCGGCATGCCCGCCATCAAGGAACTGCGCTCGGCGGTGATCTGGACGAAGAATGTGTCCACGTATACGCCGGACTATTACGTGGAACTGCTGACCACGAGCCCGTGGATCCACCAGCCGTTCGAGGATTACGACTCGCTGCGGCCGGAGGCGTTGGCCAAAAAATTTGCTATTTGAGCTCTCCCCCCTACCGGCTGACGCCGGCCCCCCCACCGGGGGGCGAGCCCTTGGGACTGGCAGAGCCAGATCCTCGGGCTCCGCGCGAGGGGCGGCGGCGCTGCGCGCGCCTTGCGTGGTGCAGTGCGGTGTGGTGGGTGCGGGGGTGTTGAAGAAATGCGGCTGAGGCCGCATTTTTTTGGCTGGTCGCAGTGGCGCTGACTCGGTCACGCAAGCGCGACCCCGGCCCGAACCTCACGGTTCAGGCCATTCGAGTCCCCCCGTGATGCCCACTGGGCATCACTTCCTGGGCGTCAGAATGAAAAAGGCCAACTGATGCTGGCCTTTTGGAATATGGTGCCCAGGAGAGGACTCGAACCTCCACGGAGTTACCCGCTAGTACCTGAAACTAGTGCGTCTACCAATTCCGCCACCTGGGCAAGGTTCAAAAATCACTTCACACCGCCATTACTCTCAAAGACCCGTTGTCTAAGACAGCGATCAAAACCAATCAATGGTCTTGGCATCATGGCAAGGAACTTGGGACTCCACCTTCTTCACGCCGCGTAACTGGAACTAAGCCTTTAGCTTTTCATCCAGTCACCCAGCTTGGTGAATCAGGTATCCTATCTACAAGTTCTCGAGAAGCGCTTTTTGCGTTTCAGGAAAGACAAGGATCATACTATCAAAAACTTCAAGAACGCAAGCTCGCAAACGCCTAATCAATTGATGGGCGAAGTCGAAGGTACGGTGCAAGGGCACCGCGACGGCCACGGGTTCCTGATGCCGGATGACGGCCAGCCCGATGTCTACCTGTCCGCGCAGGAAATGCACGCCGTGATGCACGGCGACCGCTTGCGCGTGAGGGTGGTGCGCTTCGACAAGCGCGGCCGGCCCGAAGGCCGCGTGCTGGAGATCCTGGAGCGCCGCAAGAAGCCCATCATCGGCCGCCTGCTGCTGGAATCCGGCATCTGGCTGGTGGCGCCGGAAGACAAACGGTACGGCCAGGACATCCTGGTGCCCAAGAACGCGATCGCCAATGCCACCGCCGGCCAGATCGTGGCGGTCGAGCTGACCGAGCCCCCGTCGCTGTATTCGCAGCCAGTCGGCCGCGTCACCGAAGTGCTGGGCGAGATCGACGACCCCGGCATGGAGATCGAGATCGCCGTGCGCAAGTACGAGGTCCCGCACGCCTTCAGCGCCGAAACCCTGGCCCAGGCGGCCAAGCTGCCCGACAAGGTCCGCGCCGCCGACATGAAGCAGCGCGTGGACCTGCGCGACGTGGCCCTCGTCACGATCGACGGCGAAGACGCACGCGACTTCGACGATGCGGTCTACTGCGAACCCCACAAGCAAGGGCGCGGCAAGACCGCCTTCAAGGGCTGGCGCCTGCTCGTGGCCATCGCGGATGTGAGCCACTATGTGAAGCCCGGCGAGCCCCTGGACCGCGATGCCTATGAGCGCGCCACTTCGGTCTACTTCCCGCGCCGCGTCATCCCCATGCTGCCCGAGAAGCTGTCCAACGGACTGTGCTCGCTCAACCCGGACCAGGACCGCCTGTCCATGGTGTGCGACATGCTGGTGGACGAAGCCGGCGAAGTGCAGGCCTACCAGTTCTTCCCGGCCGTCATCAACTCCCATGCCCGGCTGACCTACACCGAGGTCGCCGCCATCCTGGGCAATACGCACGGCCCGGAAGCCGCCAAGCGCCGCGACCTGGTGCCGCACCTGCTGCACCTGCATGAGGTCTACCGCGCCTTGCTGTCGCAGCGCGCCAAACGCGGCGCCGTCGACTTCGAGACGACCGAAACCCAGATCGTCTGCGACGACAACGGCCGGATCGAGAAGATCGTGCCACGCACCCGCAACGAAGCCCACCGCCTGATCGAGGAAGCCATGCTGGCCGCCAACGTCTGTGCGGCAGACTTCATTGCGGGCGGCAAGCACGCCTCGCTGTTCCGTGTGCACGAAGGGCCCACGCCCGAGAAACGCACCGCCCTGCAGGCCTACCTGCGTGCCCTGGGCATCGGCATGGGCATCAGCGACGACCCGAGCCCCGGGGAGTTCCAGGCCATCGCCCAAGCCACCAAGGAACGGCCCGACGCCACGCAGATCCACACCATGCTGCTGCGGTCCATGCAGCAGGCCATCTACACCCCCGCCAATTCCGGCCACTTCGGCCTGGCCTACCAGGCGTATACGCACTTCACCAGCCCCATCCGCCGCTACCCCGACCTGTTGGTGCACCGGGTCATCAAGGCGCTGCTGGGCAACAAGAAGTACGCGCTGGATGCCCACAAGATGGACGCGGCC
>Ga0065165_1002954_pt1 | contig 12947 bp, 11 predicted proteins | sample AraplaMF_Cvi_mMF_FD_63813 | JGI IMG/M metagenome (GOLD analysis project Ga0065165, IMG submission 63813) | Arabidopsis root microbial communities from the University of North Carolina, USA - plate scrape MF_Cvi_mMF (version 2) (version 3) | ecosystem: Host-associated > Plants > Roots >... | reverse complement strand
ATCCTTCAACCGTCCATCCAGGCAGCACGTCCTGCCCCCGGCCAGGTCGAGGAAGCCCGCGCGCTTGCGGATCTGCTGCAGGGATCCTCGCTCCATGACGTCAGGGCGGCGATCCAGGATCCGTTGAGCCTGCGCTGCGTCCCACCGATCCACGGCGCTCTTGCCGATGCGCTGGAGCGCGCCGAACGGGCGGTGGAACTCGAGCTCAATTCCGCGGCGGACAATCCGCTGGTCATGGTGGAAGATCGCCTCGTGCTCTCGACCGGCAATTTCCACACGCCGGCGCTTTCGCTTGCCTTCGAAAACCTCGGACTGGCACTCGCGCAGGCTGCGTCCGCCTCGGCTGCCCGGTTCATCCAGCTGACTGGTTCGAGCCGCAGCGGGTTGCCGCGCTACCTGTCGCCGGTCGGCGGGCGGTCGGCAGGCTTCGTGCCCATGCAGAAGACGGTGACTGCCCTGATGGCGTCGATCCGCCACAAGGCGAACCCCGTGATGCTGGATTTTCTGGCGGTGTCCGAGGGCGTCGAGGATCATGCGACCCAGGCGGTGATGACCGTGCGCAAACTGAGCGAGATGCTGCCCCTTTGGCGGCTGCTTGTTGCCTGCGAGATGGTGGCGGCAGCCCAGGCCGTCGATCTGCGGGAAGGGCATGTGTGCGGATCGGGCACCCGGCTGGCCTATGACATGATCCGTCGCGTCGTGCCCCTGCTGCATGAGGATCGACCCCTCGGTGACGATGTCTCGTTGCTGGCTGGTCACCTTGAAAGCGCGCAGGGATCCGCACCATCAGACAGCCAGCCCTGACGTCTTCCAGGAAATTTCAGTCGGTGCGCCAACCCCCAAGGTGGTCCCGCAGCGTCGTCTGTCACCCAAACGGGGTAAACAGCGGCGGGCGAGCTGAAGCCAGACTGCCTTGTCTGCCATAGCCCGAAAACTGAAGCCGAGGTGGCCTGTACAAAACGTCGCGTTGACCGCGGCGCGAATCCGGATATGTGTTCAACCGGACTTGGAGAGGCGGGCGTGAGCCAGGGGAAACATCCGATCAAGCAGTGGACCGTGCGCATGCTGTGCGCACTCGCTCTGCTGTTGGTCGGGTTTGCCCATCGGCCGCCGGTGCTGAGCGACCAGGCCGAAGACTACGCAGCCTATCGTCTGCCCGACGGCAGCCTCCCGTCGCTCTGCATCACGTCCAACGACGAAGACGGCAACGGCGCCGGTCACCACAAGCTCCATGGTCAGGGTTGCGAGGCCTGTCGGATCGGCGCATCAGTGCTTCTTCCGAACCCGAGCGACGTCACCGGTGTGCGCCTGGCCTATCAGCGCCCCGTTCCGCCGCCGCATCGGCCGGAGACATTTCGCCGCCAGCTTTATCCGCCCAATACCGGGCCACGCGCTCCCCCGTCCATTCCGATCATGACCTGAGCCTGCGCCGCCGAACGCTGCGGCGCGCATTGTCATAAGCCGGGCGGATCGCGCCGGCCAAGATCGGACCACACCCATGTCTTCCATCACTGCCGCTGAGTCGGCCGAACCTGCCCTCGCAGGCGTCTCGCTTTATCGTGCCATCTGGCGATGGCATTTTTTCGCAGGGCTGCTCGTCATCCCGTTCATGCTGAATCTTGCCGTCACCGGTTCGCTCTATCTGTTCAAGGACGAGATCAACGATACGGTGTTCGGCTACCGTTACCTCGTCCAGCCGCAAGGCCGGCCGCTTCTGCCGCAGGCGCTCGTCGACAAAGCCGTCGCCGCCATTCCGGGATCGACCGCCACCTCCTACAGGGACCCCGCCGCACCGGATCGCTCCGCCATCGTCACGGTGTCGGCAGACAAGACGTCCACGCTCGTGTTCGTGAACCCCTATGACGGCAAGGTGCTGGATACGGTCCGCTCCGACGACGAGTTCAACACGGTGATGAAGCATCTCCATAGCCTCGTTTTCTTCGGCAACTGGACCAACAGGCTGATCGAGATCACCGGCGGCTTTGCGATGGTCCTGGTCGTCACCGGCATCTACCTGTGGTGGCCGCGCCGCCAGACCGGCGGTGTTGTGTCCGTCCGCGGCACGCCTTCCCGCCGCGTGTTCTGGCGCGACCTGCATGCGGTGACCGGGGCGTTTGCCGGTCTCCTCATCTTCTTCCTGGCGCTGACGGGCATGCCCTGGTCCGGCTACTGGGGCTCCAATGCCAACAGCTGGGTCAACAGCCACGGCCTGGGCTATCCTGCACAGCTCTGGGACGACGTTCCGAAGTCGCACAAGGTGTCGCAGGACATTTTGCCGAAGGTCGGGTGGACGGTCGAAAAAGCGCCGGTGCCGCTCTCCGACATCGCCGCTGCGCAGTCGAGGCCGCCGGTCGGGCTCGATGCCGCGGTAGAAACCGCAAAGAACGCCGGCATCACCCCCGGCTTCGATGTCGCCTTGCCCTCGGATGCGACGGGCGTCTATTCGGCCGCCATCTATCCGGACAGCATCGCCGGCGAACGGATGATCCACATCGACCAGTATTCCGGCAAGCCGATCGTCGATCTTTCCTATGCGCAGTACCCGATCTTCGGCAAGGCGATCGAATGGGGCATCAGCGTGCACCAGGGGCAGGAATATGGTCGCATCAACCAGTTCCTGATGCTGGCAACCTGCCTTGCCATCATTCTGTCCTGCGTCACCGGCGTGGTGATGTGGTGGAAGCGGCGTCCGACCGGGCGCGTCGGCGTGCCGCCCATGCCGCCGAAGCGGTCGGTCTATATCGGCCTGTGGGTCATCGCCGTGATCTTCGGCGTGGCCTTCCCGCTGACGGGCCTTGCCATCCTCGCCATGGTCGTGTTCGATCGGCTGGTCATCCGCTTCGTGCCGCCCCTCAAGCGCGCCTTTGCATGAGGAGGACGGACATGAATATCTCGATCCTGTTCTTCGCCGCCGCCGCACTGCTCGTCCCTTCGCTGTCCGTAGCGTCAGGCAGCATTCGCATCGAAAAGGCGGCCTCTCATTCGATGGTCCCCGGCGCAACGGTCGGCGACGGCTATGTCACCATCGTCAACGACAGTGCCGAATCCGACCGGCTCGTGTTCGCGCGTTCCGCCCGCGCGAACAGCGTCCAGCTTCACAGGATGACGGTCGCAAACGGCGTGATGACGATGCGCGACGTCAAGGACGGGCTGCCGATACCGCCACACGCAACCGTCACGCTGGAGCCCGACTACCATCTCATGTTCAACGGCGTGACCGAACCGTTCCGGCAGGGCGAGCGGGTTCCGGCGACGTTGACGTTCGAAAGAGCCGGCGATGTCGCAGTCAGCTTCGTCGTCGGGCGCATTGCCGGGCCCCTCAACACCGTCGGGCAGCAACCCGGCACGACGGATATGCCAGGCATGGATATCAAAGCCACGGACATGAAGGGCATGGACATGAGCGCCATGTCCCATCAGCCCCAGGCAGAGGAAGATCCGGCGGCAGCCATTCAAAGCGTGCTGAAGACTATGTTCGAGACACAGGACAAGCCGCTCGATGTCGGCCCGGTCGTGTCGGGCAAGGGGTGGGCGGTCGCCGGCTGGCGCCAGGACGGGCGCGGCGGCCGCGTCCTGCTGAAACACACCGAGGATGGCTGGCAGGTCCACGCGCTGGGAGGCGATTCGCTCAAGTCCGCGCCTGCGCTGGAAACGGCTGGCGTTCCCGCCAATGCCGCCGGGGATCTCGCGCAGAGCCTGGCGCGTGCCGAGGCGGCACTCGAAGCCGATGCAGCCAGGCTTCTCGGCACGTTCGACGGCATCGTCATGCTCTCGGAGGGCCCGGAGGGGGCAGGCCATGCGGATCACGGAGGCCACTAAGTCATGAAGCAAAAGACGCTCGTCACGCTGGTGCTTTCGGGGAGCGGCCTGCTCGTCGCCGCTCTCGTCGCGGTGATGGTGTCGGTCTGGCTCGACACGCCGCGGGCCGGGCCGTTCAGTGCCGATTTCTCCCTGGTCGACGACCGGGGGGCACCGGTCGACAAAGCCATCTTCAAGGGAAGGCCATCGCTTGTCTATTTCGGCTACACGCACTGCCCGCAGGCCTGCCCGACCACGCTGCTGGAGATATCGGACTGGCTGAAGGTCCTTGGCGATGACGGCAAGCCGCTTCAGGCTCTGTTCTTCTCGATCGATCCGGAACGCGATACGCGCGAGATCATGCATTCCTACGTCACCGCGTTCGGCGACAGGATCACGGGCGTCACCGGAACTCCAGACGAGATGAGAAAGGTCTCCGAGGGATGGCTGATCCATGCGCAAAAGGAACCGTCCGAAAACGGCAACTACCATATGAGCCATACCGTCGACCTGCTGCTCATCGGCGCCGACGGCCGCCTCAAGGGACTGGTTCCCTATGGGACCGACACCGACCAGGCGCTCGCAAAGATCCGGGACGTCCTGCTACCCGTCACGCGCGGCTGATCGGGCCTTCTCCGCCAAGGCCCGCTGGAGCTCATGCTCCGGCGGGTCGCCCAACATCTGAGGCATCCTGTACTGGCAGTTGATTGCGTGCGTGGGCGGAAGAGCGTGTCACCTTGGCAGCGACGACGCCGAAACGTCGGCGATCATCGCTTCGCCGGGTTCCGCTCAGGCCTTGCCGCGTCCGGCGGCGGAGGAGCGCATGTTGTCGAGAAGCACGGCGATCAGCAGGATGAAGCCGCGCACGACATACTGGTAGAAGGCCTGGATGTTGAGGAGGTTCATGACGTTTTCCGCGATCCCCATGATCAGCACGCCGACGATGACGCCGGTCATCGCCGCCCGGCCGCCGGCGAGCGACACGCCGCCAAGGACGCAGGCCGAAATCACGGAAAGCTCCAGACCGGTGGCAGCATTCGGCTGTCCGGAGGTGATGCGCGAGGCCAAGAGGATGCCGGCAACGGCGCAGACCAGGCCCTGAAGGGCAAAGATCCAGATCCGCATCCTGACGACATTGACGCCGGCCAGACGCGACGCTTCGGGGTTGCCGCCGATCGCCAGCGTGTTCTTTCCGAAGACCGTGCGGTTGAGAATGAAGCCGAACACCAGAAACAGCAGCACCATGACCCAGATCGGCGCGGGAATAGTAAGAATGCGCGACAGAGCCAGCTGGTAGAAGGAGGGATCGTTGATCCCGACGGCACGCCCGTCCGATGCGATCAGGGCAAAGCCGCGCACGATCTGCATCGTCGCGAGCGTCGTGATCAGGGCGTTGATGCGGAATTTGGCGATGATCACGCCGTTGACGAAGCCGACGGCGCTGCCGGCCAGAAGTGCGGCCACCAGTCCGAGCAGGATCGAGCCCGAGGCGTTCGACACCATCACGGCAATCATGCCGGAAAACGCCACCGTCGATCCGACGGACAGGTCGAAATCGCGGGAGGCGAGGCAGAACATCATCGTGCAGGCGACGATGCCGATCGTCACCACCGACTGCAGCAGGCCCAGCATGTTGCGTTCGGTCAGGAAGTTGGGAACGAAGATCGACACGATGGCGAAGGCAAGGGCGAAGATCACCACAAGCCCCTGCTCGCCGAGGAGTATCTTTTTCATCGCGTTCATCGGTCGGGATCCTGGATTAAATTGTGCCGGCGGCATTCTTGTCGGGAAGGGCTGCGGTCAGAATTCTGCGTTCGTCGAATTCGCCACGCGCGATTTCGGCCGCGATGCGGCCCTGGCACATGACCATGATGCGGTCCGATATGCCCATGACCTCGGGCAGTTCGCTGGAAATGACGACGATGGCCATGCCGCCGGCCGCGAGTTCGTAGAGAATGTCGTAGATCTCGGACTTGGCTCCGACGTCGATGCCGCGGGTCGGCTCGTCGATGACGAGCACCTTGACGCCTTGCTCCGACAGCCAGCGGCCGAGAATGACCTTTTGCTGGTTGCCGCCGGACAGGTTGATGATGTCCTGCCGCCGCGACGGTGTGCGCACCCTGAGCTTGGCGATGAACTGATCGGCGAGGTCTGCTTCCCTCTTCGGGTTCAGCATGCCAAGGGGCGAGAAGTGCCGACGCGAAGAAATGGTGATATTTTCCTCGATCGACCGGCCCTGGACGATGCCGTCGAACTTGCGGTCCTCCGGGCAGAGAACCATGCCGGCGGTAATGGCGGCCTTCGGATTGCCCGGCGCCGTGGTGACGCCGTCGATGGCGACAGTGCCGGTGTGGCGCCGGTCGGCTCCGTAGACCAGTCGCGCCATCTCGCTGCGTCCGGCGCCGATCAGGCCGAAGAAGCCGAGGATCTCTCCCTGGCGAACGGAAAAACTGATCGGAACCGGCAGCCTTGTCCCGGACATGCCGCGGACCTCGAGCCGGACTGCGCCAAGCGGACGTTCGCGCCAGCCCCAGATATTGCTGATCTCACGGCCGACCATTTCGGTGATGATCTGTTCGCGCGTGGTGTCGGCGACCTTCTGATGGTGGGCCGCGAGTTTTCCGTCGCGCAGCACGGTCAGGCTGTCGCAAAGGCGGAAGATCTCGTCCAGCCGGTGCGAGACATAAAGGATGACGGTGCCACGCGATCGCAGCTTGTCGATCAGCGAGAACAGGATCTCGCTCTCCCGCGACGAGAGGGAGGATGTCGGTTCGTCGAGTGCGATGATGCGGGCATCGAGCATGACCGCCTTGGCGATCTCCACCATCTGGCGCGCGCCGATGGAGAGGCTCGAGACCTTGGCGCCGGGATCGACGTCGATGCCGATGTCCGTCAGCCGGGACCGGACTGTTTCGACAAGCGTGCGGCCGTCGATCACGCCGGCTCTTGCCGGAAACCGTCCAAGCCAGAGATTTTCCGCCACGGTGAGTTCGGGGACGAGCTGGAGTTCCTGGTGGATGACGATGACGCCGGCATCGAATGCGTCGCGGACGGAGCGGTAGTTCTGCTCTGCGCCGTCGATCAGGATGCTTCCGGCGTCGGCCGACTGATCGCCGGACAGAATGCGGATCAGCGTCGACTTGCCGGCGCCATTCTCGCCCATCAATCCGTGCACCGCACCCTTTTCGACGGAGAAGGATATGTCGGACAGCGCCTGGACGCCGGGATAGCCCTTGGAGATAGACCTGAACTCGAGAAAAGCCATCACTGCCCCGTCACGCATGTTTACCGGCCGGCGGCGCTGGCGCCGCCGGAGCAAGGATCGTTCGAGATGGCTACTCGATGCCGAGGTCCTTGCGGACTTTCTGGAAGTCGTCACGCAGCGCCAGAGAGCCGGCGGTGAGCGTGAGCTTCGGCGGCTGCTTGTCGTTGGCGATCCACTCGTACATGTTGAGGGCGGTCTCATAGCCATGACGCTTCGGCGAGATGATGACCGTGCCGAAGAAACCCGTCGGCGAGGGCTTCTTGAACTCGTTGATCGCGGATTCGGCGCCGCCGATACCAACGCCGATAACGTTTTCAGCCGGAATGCCGACCGATTCCGACGCCCGGACGGCGCCAAGCACCGCTTCGTCGTTCAATCCAAACGCTACCCAGTGTTTTACCCCTGCATGCTTGTTGAGCACCGTCGTTGCAGCGTTGAGGGCCGCCTCCGTATCGGTCTTTGCCTGCGGCGCGTCGTAGATGTTCGCAGCCGGGAAGCCGGCTGTCTTGAGGACCGAGATGGCGCCCTCGACGCGGTCGACGGCGGTTGGAAGCTGGTCGTAGGAAACCCGGATCGCGCCAACGTCCTTCATGTCCCAGCCACGCTTCTTGATTTCGTCGACAAGCGCCTGGCCGACCGTCTCGCCGATCTTGGTCGCGGAAATACCCATGTGCGGCACGTCTTCCAAAGGCTTGCCGTCGGCGCCGACGAGGCGGTCGTCGACGGTCATCAACTTGAGGTCGTTTGCCGTTGCCTTGGCGGCAATGCCTGGTCCGAGCTTGACATCGGGGACGCAGATGATGAACCCCTGGGCGCCCTGCGCTCCGAGATTGTCGATGGCGGACTGGACCTTCTCACCGTCCTCGGCGCCGATCTTGACGAGCGTAAAGCCCTTTTCCTTCGCCGCCTGGTCGGCGAACTTCCATTCATCCTGGAACCAGGGCTCTTCCGGCTGCTTGACCACGAAGCCGATCTTGACGTCAGCCGACCAAGCGGTGCCGGCCGACAGCGCGATCACGCCGGCGATGACGAATGCCTTAATCGAACGCATGTTTCTCTCCCTCTTGCCCGCGCGTGCCTCCCCGCGGTTTCATCGCCAGTATTCAAATAATATCATACCAGTCAATATATATGTATGATTTTATTCCAGTGGGTCTTGTGGTTCGGGCACCTCGCCCCCCTTTCGAGCGCGGCGAAGGGCATCGGTCATCTCCGTTCGGGCGACGCCGATCAACTGCTCCATGGCATGGCGCGCGGCCTCCGGGCGCCGCATGCGGATCGCCTCGAGCACATCCTGATGCTTCAGGATTGCCTGTTCATGAGACTGGCTGGCGCGGTTGGTCAGCCGGAAGCTGGCCAGCAAAGCGGCGCGGATGGCGCTTGCAAACTGGCGATACACCCAGTTGCCGCTGGCGTTGATGATGGCAGTGTGGAAGTCGAGGTCGGCGCGGCTCCACTCTTCCGTGTCCCGCGAGTTGGCCTCGACCATGTCCTCGAAGGCTTTGGAAATCTGGTAGAGCTGCCGGGCATTGGCGTTGGCGGCCGCCTGGGCCGCCGCGGCGGGCTCGAGTAATTGCCTTGCATCGATCAGTGAAGAGTAAAAAAGGTCGTCCCCGCCCTGGGTCAGCATGACATCGAGGACGATCGGATCGAGATAGTTCCAGTTCTCGCGCGGAAGCACGGTGGTTCCGGCCCGGGTTCGCGACCGTACCATTCCGAGGGCGCCGAGATACTGCATCGCTTCCCGCAGGCTCGTCCGGCTGACGCCGAACTGCTCCGTGAGCTCCGCCTCGTTCGGCAGTGTCGAGTTTTCGGCAAGCTTTCCGGACACGACCATTTCAATCAGGCGCTGAAGCAGCGCCTCGCGGACGCTGCGCTTGCCCCGCTGTGCAATCGGGTCGCCGTGCTCCGTCAAGATGTGGCTGGTGGTCCTGCTCTGCACACTGTTCCCTTCCGATCGTAATGCACCGCGCCTGCCATGGATAGGCAAGTCCCCCCGCTCTCTGGGTGAGCATCGCGGTACTATGAATGAACCTTGCTGCGCGATCAATTTGCAAATAAATCATATTTATATTGACACTGGCGCGGGGCTTTGCATCATGTCGGCTCCGGAGGCCGCAACAGAATGACGGTGCCCGAACCAATCGAAGGGAGGAGTTGATGAAGCTCGTGAAACGAACAGCCCTGATGGCTGCAGCCGCGCTGATGGTGGCGACCGCTGCCGGAGCGCAGGAGCAGCTCAAGGTCGGTGCGATCTACATGGATGCGCAGGGGTTCTATGCGGGTGTGCGCAAGGGGATCCAGACCGCTGCGGGCGACGCCGGCAAGAAACTCGACATCGTCGAGACGAATGCGCAGGGCGATGTCAGCAAGGAATCATCCTTCATCGACTCGCTGATTTCCGCCGGCGTGCAGGCGATCATCGTCTCGCCGGTTTCAGCCGACGGATCCTACCGGGCGATCCGCCGCGCCCATGACGCGGGTATTCCCGTCGTCTGCTACAATACCTGCCTCAACGATGCAGACATGAAGGAATACGTTTCCGCCTATGCGGTCGGCGATCCCTACGAGTTCGGGCACAAGCTCGGCGATGCGGCCGGGGATTATTTCCTCGCCGAAAAGAAGGACGCTCCCAAGATCGCGGTGTTGAACTGCGAATTCGTCGAGGTCTGCGTGACGCGGCGCAAGGGTTTCGAGGAGGCCTTGAAGGCCAAGGTGCCGGGCGCGAAGATCGTCGCCAATCAGGAAGGCGCCGTGCTCGACAAGGCCGTCTCGGTGGCGAGCACGATGCTGTCTTCCAATCCCGATATCGATGCCTTCTTCGGGGAAGCCGGCGGCGCCACGCTCGGCGCGGCGCGGGCGGTGAAGAGCCAGGGCAAGACCGGCAAGGTGGTCGTCTTCGGCGGCGACATGACGACGGAAATCGCGCAGGAACTCGCTGACTTCACGGTCATCAAGGCGGTGGTCGACATTTCCGGACAGGGGCTCGGCAAGCTCGCGCTGGCGCAGGCCGTCAAATCCATCGACGGCAAGCCGCCGGAGGGGATCAAGGTCGCCTACGACATCGATCTCTACAAATCGTCGGAAGACGGCAAGGGTTGGCTGAAGGCACATTCGGACGGCATCCCCTGATCAGAGGATTGCTGCGAGCCCATGCGAGAGGACGCCGCCATGCAGCGGCGTCTTCCTGACCTCACTCATTGCCGGAAGATCCATGACTGCAGTATCGAACCTTGCCCCGGCGCATGCGGTTGCGTCCCTCCGTGACTGTACGCGCCGCTATCCCGGCGTGCTCGCGCTCGACAACGCGACCTTCGCGGTCGCGGCCGGAGAGGTCAGGGCGCTTCTGGGCAAGAATGGCGCCGGCAAGTCGACTTTGATCCGCATGCTCACGGGCGCCGAAATTCCGGATACCGGCTCTGTGACGATCGACGGCGTTGAACTTTCCGGTTCCGGTTCGACGCGTGCACAGGACTCGTTTCAAAAAGGCGTGCGTGTTGTCTACCAGGAGCTGAGCCTGGTGCCCGGCATGACCCTTGCCGAAAACCTTTTCCTCGGACGCTGGCCGCGCAAGGGCGGGGTGATCCGCTATGCCGACATGGAGGCGCAGGCCCGGGAGGCGATGGCGCAGCTCGGTCTCGACCTGCCTCCCGACCGGCTCGTGGCGGGCCTCAGCCCGGCCGAACGCCAGCTTCTGGAAATCGCCCGTGCCATGCTCGGCAGGCCCAAGCTTATCATTCTCGACGAACCCACGAGTTCGCTTGCGGCGGCCGAAGCGGACAAGGTCATGGCGGCGGTGACCCGTGTCGCCGCCCAGGGGATCGCCGTGATCTATGTCAGCCACCGCATGAACGAAATCCGCCAGATTGCCCATTCCGCAACGATCATGCGGGACGGACGGATTATCGACACGGTGGACGTCAAGGGTGCCGACACCCGCGAAATCGTTCGGCTGATGCTGGGATCCGAGGCGTCCCAGGCGGCGGCGCTGGAAGACAGGAGCCAGCCGGGCATCGTGCTCGAGGTCCACGATCTTGCCCTAGCGCCGAAACTGTCGTCGGTCTCCTTTTCGCTCCGCCAAGGCGAGGTGCTCGGGATTGCGGGGCTTCTCGGTTCGGGCCGCACCGAACTGCTGCAAGCCATCATGGGCGTGCGGCCCTTCGACGGCGGCGATGTCCGGATCGGCAAACAGTCCGTTCGTTCGGCAGGCTACAAGGACATGATCGCGCGCGGTTTCGGCTACACGCCGGAAAGCCGCAAGGAAGAGGGCATCGTGCCGCTCCTTGGCGTCGACGAAAACACGCTGTCGACCAATTTCTCAGGCGTCAGCCGCAACGGAATCCTGTCGTCGCGCCGGATGGCGGAGGCGACGCGCAAGATCGTCGACCGTCTGCACATCAAGACGGCGCGCACGGATACGCCGATCGGAACGCTTTCCGGCGGCAACCAGCAGAAAGTGGTGATCGGCCGCTGGGTCTATGCCGGCAGCCGGGTTCTCTTGCTCGACGAGCCGACGCGCGGCGTCGATGTCGAAGCCAAGGCCCAGATCTACTCGATCATCCGCCAGCTCGCTGCCGAGGGGCGCAGCATCATCTTCGTCTCGAGCGAAATCGAGGAATTGCCGCTCGTCTGCGATCGCGTCCTGGTGCTGAGGGACGGGACGCTCCAGGACGAATTCAAATCACCCCATATCGATCAGGACAGCTTGATGGCGGCCTGTATTTCTGGACACTGAGGGAGACAGAGAATGTCACTCGACCATGCTGCCAAGCCGGCGGTTTCCGACAAGCCCAAGACGGCGCGCCTTGCGTTCTCGCAGCACATGAACGAGGTCAGCCTGTTCCTTGCGATCCTGGTGCTCTACCTGATCTTCGCATCGACGGCCCCCGGCTTTATTTCGTTCAACAACCAGGTCAACATCCTGCGCGATGCGGCAACGATCGGCATCGCCGCCTGGGCCGTCACGCTGATCATCATCGCTGGCGAAATCGATGTGAGCGTCGGGCCGATGGTCGCGTTTATTTCGGTGTCGCTCGCCTTCCTCCTGCAATGGGGGTTGCCGACCCCGGTCGCCTTCGTGGTCGCCATCGCCTTCGGCGCATTCCTCGGGGCGATCTCCGGCGTCCTGCGGGCCTATTTCGACGTGCCGTCGTTTGTCGCCACGCTCGGCATGTGGAGCGCGCTGCGCGGAACCGCGCTGTTTGTCACCGACGCGCTGCCGGTGTCGATCGGACGCAACGACATGCTGGATGCGCTCGACCGCTCGGTGTTCGGCATTCCGCCGGCGGCGATCATCATGCTCGTGCTCTTCGCCGCGTTTGCCTTCGTCAGCCGCAAAACGGCCTTCGGGCGCTCGGTCTTTGCAATCGGCGGCAATCCTCACGCGGCCTTCCTGAGCGGCATCAGCGTTTCCCGCATCCGTGTGGGACTGTTTGCAATCGGCGGCGCGATGGCGGCGATTTCCGGCATCCTGCTCGTGTCGCGGCTGGGATCGGGCAATGCGACGGCGGCCAGCGGACTGGAGTTCGACGTGATCGCCGCTGTCGTCGTCGGCGGCACGGCGCTGTCGGGTGGCCGCGGCTCCATGCTCGGCACGCTGCTCGGCGTGCTCGTGATCACCTTGATCGGCAACGGGCTCGTGCTGCTCGGCATCAACCCGTTCTTCCAGCAGGTGGTGCGCGGACTGATCATCGTCATTGCGGTGCTCGCCAATATCCAGGCAATCAAGCGAAGCCTGTCTCGCAACAAGGGGTGATGCCGATGACCGTCCTTGAACTGGCGTGCGGTGCTCTGTCCCTGCGCATCTCGACCGCCGGTGGCCTGGTCCTCGGCTTCTGGAAAGACGGCGCCGAAAGCCGGGACCAGGCCACCGGCGGTCGAGATG
>Ga0065165_1002953_pt1 | contig 12948 bp, 14 predicted proteins | sample AraplaMF_Cvi_mMF_FD_63813 | JGI IMG/M metagenome (GOLD analysis project Ga0065165, IMG submission 63813) | Arabidopsis root microbial communities from the University of North Carolina, USA - plate scrape MF_Cvi_mMF (version 2) (version 3) | ecosystem: Host-associated > Plants > Roots >... | reverse complement strand
CAGACTCCTCTACCGTAGAACCACCACGAATATCCTCATACTTCAGGCGTGGCAATCCCAACTCGGCAGGTGTAGACAAACGCTCACCGCCATTGTAGAAGTATTTAAAAGCACCCGTTAGCGAAATCTCGTCATAACCGTCGATCGAATGCAGTATCACAAAATCCTTATCGGTCTGCTGGTAGAGGTATCCGTACTGACGGGCCAGCTCCAGGCTGAACACGCCTACCAACTGTCGTTTCGGAAATGCAGGGTTCACCATCGGCCCAAGCATATTGAAAAAAGTCTTCACACCAAGATCCTTGCGAATCGGAGCCACATTCTTCATTGCCGGGTGAAACAGCGGCGCATGCATAAAGCAAATGTTCGCCTGATCGATACTACGCTTCAACGCGTCGATATCGTTGGTAAACTTATAACCGAAATACTCCAGCACGTTCGACGATCCACAGGCCGACGACACGCCATAGTTACCGTGCTTCGCTACCGGCTGCCCCGCGGCTGCCACCACAAAACTCGACAACGTAGACATATTGAAAGTATTCTTACCGTCGCCACCTGTACCGCACACATCCATAACCGGCGCATCGAAGTGCACGGGGATGCAAAGCTCAAGCATTGCATCGCGAAAACCCTGAAGCTCGTCAACCGTAATGCTCCGCATCATATACACCGTCATAAAGGCCGTCGTAAGACTTGGATTATAACGGCCCGACGCCAGATCTACCAGCACCTGTCGCGCAGTCTCCTGCGTAAGCGACCGGTGATCGATAAGTTCGTTTAATATCTGTTTCATGAGTTGAATAATTTATGTTGAAGATTGAACGCTGCTCTAAAAGCACTAAGACCTTTTATACTTCAGCCAGTTCTCAATCATACGGGGCCCTTCGGGTGTCATAATCGATTCCGGGTGAAACTGCACACCGCGTACATCGTATTGCGTATGGCGCAATGCCATAACCATTCCTTCATTATTCACAGCCGTGACCTTCATAACCGGTGTAAAGCTCTCCGGCTGCACCGCCCACGAGTGGTAGTGTGTTGCCTGAAACGTATCGCTTACCCCTTCAAACAGGTATTCGTCGCGATCGCGTACCTCGGCGGTAGACGTCACACCATGCAGCACTTTGGGAATATTGAACAGCCGAGCACCGTACACCTCACCGATGCCCTGGTGCCCCAGGCAAACACCCAGAATACTTTTTGTAGGGCCATACTTCTCAACAACCTGTTTCATGATACCGGCCTCATCGGGAATACCCGGGCCAGGAGAAAGCAGAATCTTATCGTACGCGCCAACATCGCTCAACGAAATCTTATCGTTGCGGAAAATATCTACCGCATACCCCAGGTGCGTAATAATGTGCACCAGGTTGTAGGTAAACGAATCGTAGTTATCCAGGACCAGTATTTTCATAATCTGTATAGATCAATAGAGTTTTATATCTTTTCGGCCAGCAGCACCGCCTTGCGCAGTGCCGTAAGCTTGTTGTTCACTTCCTGCAGTTCGCTTTCGGCAAGCGACTTCGAAACCACACCGGCTCCTGCCTGATACACCAGCTTGTTCTCATGACTCAGAAACGTACGAATCATAATAGCATGATTGAACGTACCCTCGAAACCGATAAAACCGATAGCACCACCGTAGAAGCTACGGTTAACGTTTTCGTATGAATCGATAAGCGTCATCGCCTTATGCTTCGGCGCGCCCGACAGTGTGCCCGCAGGGAATGTGTCAGCCGCCATACGAAGAACCGAAGAACCTTCTTTAAGCTTACCCGTAACCTTTGACACCAGGTGAATTACATGGGAGTAAAATTGAATCTCCTTAAACACCTCTACCGTAACACCACCTGCATTGCGGCTCATATCATTACGTGCAAGATCAACCAGCATAACGTGCTCGGCATTCTCCTTCTCATCGGCAGCAAGTTTCTCCGCTAGTGCGGCATCCTCCTGATCATTACCCGAGCGCCGGAACGTACCGGCTATAGGATAAATATGAGCATGGTCGCCCTTCACCTGAAGCTGTGCCTCGGGCGACGAACCGAACAACTTGAAATTACCGTAATCAAAATAGAATAAGTATGGCGAAGGATTGATGGAGCGCAACGCTCGGTATACGTTAAATTCATCCCCCTGAAAACCGCATGTAAACCGGCGCGACAATACAATCTGAAACACATCGCCCCGGTAGCAGTGTTCCTTACCCTTTTCAATCACGTTCAAAAATTCACTATCGGTGAAATTCGACGTCTCGCTGTCTGTAAGCGAAAAGCGATACGTAGAAAAACGATTGCTGAAAATGATCTGCTCAACCTTATCGAGTGTATTTGGGCATTCGCCGTTACCGGCATAGCAGTGTTCGAACAAACTGAGCTCGTTCGAGAAGTGATCTACCACAATAACGTAACGATACAGCTTATACAGAATATCGGGCATAACCTTCTGCCGCTGATTAATCGTTACGTCCTCAAAGAAACGCACAGCATCATACGCCATGTAACCAAAGAGGCCGCAGTTCTCGAATTTTGATGGCACACGATCCGGCTCGAAGGCATTACGGAAAGCATCGAGCTGTTCAACCGCTTCGCCGGGCCGGGTAAGGGTGTGCTGTTTTTCTGTACCATCAGGATACGTAATCGACACCGCGTTGCCCGTTACTTCGAATGTTGCCAGGGCGTCGCAGCAAATAAACGAAAGGCTGTTTTCGTGGCCGTGGTAATCAGAGCTTTCCAGCAGAATGCTACCCGCATACACATCGCGAAGTTTCAGATAAATGTTTACCGGCGTGAGTGTATCTGCCAGCAGCTTCTTCACATACGTTTTAAGTTTGTACTTCATCGGTCCGTTGTTAATTCAGGGCTTGGGGTATGGACAAAAAAAGAAGGCCTGCTGTGAACAGCAGGCCTTCGGCATATCGTTTTTAAACATAGCGAGGCTGTTCACATATCGGAGTCCGAAATGTGCCACCACCATGCCATGTTAGAAAATCCTTGCATTATCTAAATAAGATTAAGCGTCAGCTTTCTTTTTAGTTGTTCTTTTGGCAGCCTTTGCAGGAGCTTCTGCAGAGCCTTCGCCAGCGGCTTTCTTAGACGCGTTTCTTTTAATTCTGGTTTTGATAGCAGCTTTGTTTCTGCTTACACCGTAAGAGCCAATGGTACGCTTACCTTTTGCCGTCTTTTTGTCACCTCTTCCCATATTGGATAGTTCTATTTTGTCTATTTGTGCCGGCAATAATAGCAAACTCCACGTTGATTACAAATAAATACATCAGAAATTACCCAATTCCAGTTCAAATCATCGCCTTAATCGCCACGAAGCCCGGTCCACTCCCCCCCGGAAATGAAGCCGGGCACGTGTGATTAAGGATGATTCTCGATGCGACGCAGCGCCTGAAGCAGACGCTCCATCGACACCTGGAAGGTACTTTCGGGTACTTTCGCTGCCAAACCCATTGCCGCCGAACGCAGAGGCTTGAGGTGAAGCGGTGGTTCCGGCATACTGATCATAACAACCGACGGGAAGAAATCGCGCAACTTGAAAATCGCACTCAGCTCCTTTCGGTCGGACTCCGAAAAAAGAATAAGGTCAGGCATATCGTCGTAAGCGGCGCGTATCGCTTTGCCTCCGGTGATCTTACGAATCATATAGCCACGGGATAAAATCTTGTCTTCAAAATCAGCACTCAGCTCTACATTACCGATAAGCCAGGCCGTCTTCATATCTATATCTTGATCCATAACAACTTCTGTTTATTTCTGATACTACCAAGGCCAAGCATGTGCCAATTCACCAAACCCCATAAAAAAACGCTGAAACGCGGAATACGCCAAATCACTTTCCCAATCGGAGATTTTTTTCCGTTTGGACATGCCATTTTGTTTGATTCCGGGAACACCGCGAGCGCGTTTCCTGCCAGCACGTTCGTATCTTAGCATACCCCAACCAAAAAACGCTGTAACCATGGCCAGACAATCACTTCAGCTTATTGACGCACTTCGCGCCACTGCCGACAAACTGCAACACAGCAGCCAATACCAGTGGGGCCACATGGGAGCTTGTAACTGTGGTTTCCTCGCACAGCACATAACCCACCTGCGCAAAGAAGAAATTCATGCCCGCGCGATGCAGCGATATGGTGACTGGAACGAACAGCTCAATGACTACTGCCCAACCAGCGGCCTGCCGATGGACGACCTCATTACTGAACTCTTGAATTTTGGTTTTGATATCGACGACCTCAAGCATCTCGAACGACTCTCCGACCCTCGCGTATTGCAGACTCTCCCTCCAAAACAACGAAACCTTGAGCGCAACGCAAAAGCAGATGTAATCCGTTACATAAATACCTGGGCTAACCTGCTCGAAATACAATTGCTTCACCACATTACACTACCGGCATGGCCAACACACGCGTTATCTCCAACCCGGTAAATCCAACATAGTAACCGACAACCGCGCATAGAATTATCTACGCTAGACACGTAAGGCATGATGTTTTAACACATCATACATATCACTATTCGCATGTGACCAGCATACAGGCAACCGTAGTAAAAACCATGCTGTCTAACCGTTAAACATTCAGCGCCATGAAAAGACAACAAATATATCCCTACCGCATACTCATTCCGCTACTATTCGTGGCAATAGTGATCGCATGTTCCAACGACGACGACAATAACAGCGCCACTGAATCGGACATCAAGTATTTCAGAATCAAAAGCTGCCCCATCACGGCCCATGGAAACTGGCAGGATACCAGCTTCATCGTTGCCACCCGTAACAGCGACGTCATCAAACAATGCAGAGATGAACTCGCAAAGCCACTTGCCGAACGACGACTGTTTCCCTTTGGCGACATCGTGCCAGGAAACGGCAAATACAATAACAACGCCTCGCTTGAATTCAACTGGCGTTATGATGAACAAAACTGGAAGCTGGTGGAAACAAGTGTTGAAGTAAACGACGGCTGCCCTTACAGCGACGTACATGTAGACAATTGGGTGAACACGCTGAAACGATACGGCGGCTGGGGCAATCGAATCGCCGAAGAAGTTACCTATGCAAAAGGTAGATGATTCAACGGCTCTGGTACTTAATATCCGAAGCCCTTTGAAATGTCGTCGTTGATATCCGTAATACTATGCGTTAACAATTTCACCTTAACATGACCGGTAGCGGTATCGAAGATAATCTTACGTCCATATTGCCCACCCGTATTTTGCGACACCACCGGTATACCAGCCTCTTGAAGTACGTTGAGCGCCACGCGGATATTTCGCTCGCCCACCATAAAGTGATTGCTGCCCTTATACAACGAATTACAACCGCCAAACACCTTGGCCTCAAGCGTGGCCGGTGAAGCATGCCGATTCAACATAGCCTTAATCAACATACGCGTCGCACTGATACCACGGTTAGGATCTCCGGCTTTATCTTGCTCCTGCCCCGGCAACAGGTAGTGATTCATTCCGCCGAACTTGCGTTCTCGATCCCACAGACAGACACCTACACACGAACCCAGCACCGTCGAGATTTCGCCACCGGCTGTAGTAATAATGAACTGGCCGGCCATCAGGTACAACGGCTTACGTGCCGGCACAATCTTCAGATTATGCGGTGCACCACTATTATAATGATTTGCAGAAAGAGCGTTGCGTTTCATGGGTATAAACCGGATGTATTTTTCTTTACGGAGATAAACCCCGCTGCAACCGTTTGTAAAAAAAATAAATTAATGGCACTTCGCTAACAAAAGTTCGGCAGGACGGGTATCCCGCACGTTGAAAGAAGCTTCTGAGCCTGCCGAATTCTTTGCAAATATCGTGCGTTTATCGAAGGCCACGTGGGCCGCCAATTGCATTCTCAATCTGTCCAAAAAATGCCTCGGCGCGGTACGGCTTTCGTATCCAACCCGCAACGCCCGCGGCACGCGCCGCCTCTATTTTCTCAGGACTATGTTCTGTTGTTAAAAAAACTACCGCAACACCGGCAGTCGTATCGTTGGCTTTTATACGGATTAACAAATCGTAACCCGATCCGTCAGCCATCATGTAATCCGTCAAAACCAGGTCAACCGTGCCCGCATACTGATGCAACACATCGAACGCCTCCGCACTAGTCGCAGCCGATAAGGTATTGTATCCTTTCCGCTGCAACGCATCACAAATAACGTCGCGAACATTCACAAAATCATCCACCACCAGAATCGTCTTCCTCATACCGATTTGTGTTTTTTCCAGGTGCAAATTACCCAACCACAACGCCTAAGGCTACCCGCATTGAGTGAGCGGCCCGTATGGCCTAGTCTTCGGAAGTATAGGTCGGCTCGATGGAGAGGTAAACAAACGCGCCCGTTGAAGAATACTGACCGCCTTCGAATGTGAACGGTATCCCCAGCCCCGGAACAACCTGCACCTTGCCGATATCGAACGCCATACGTACACCGGGATTAATCGTCAGGTTGTGTTGACAAATTACATCCGAGTTGTCCAGTATCTCCTCCTGAAAACCCGACAAACACTCAAGCATCATATTGAAACCCGGACTTACCAGCCAAATTGCGCTTGCCCCTACCGTGGTAATCTCCAGATCCTTCTCGTAAACAAGCGTGGGATTCAGATCCTTATCATACCGGTAATAGTCAGAGCCCGAGTAATACGTATACCCGGCATTGTAATGTGTAACCACGCGACGCGATAAACGTTTGGTAACTGCTACGGCCAGTTGTCCACCCCAGGCCCCCTCACCGAGATTATAACGCGCGTTACCCGTAGGTATAATCAACGACACGCGTGGCGTAACCATAGCCCAATCGTTTTCGTCAAAAACCATGGAACGATAATGCACCGAAAAATCACCAAGCCCCGAGGTAACATAGGTAGTTTGTGCAATCGTGGTCATATGATCAGGCTCCTTTAAATCTGCATACGTCAGGCCGAAACTTAGCTGGTGCCGGGTATTGCGCAATGGCAATTCCTGCGTGTAGCTGTAGATAACATCACCATCGTTATAAACGGTCGAGAAGATGTGTTGAATAACACCGGTATCCTGGTTGAAAGCTTCTTCAAGAAACATAGAATTGTCCTCAATAGAAGGATGACTACCGTAATAACGGTAGCTACCTTTACGGGCCGATGCGGGCCTGGGGGCAAACGACGACAGCCGGTGCGTATCGTTTTCCTGCGCTTCGCAGACGCCACTGGTCGTGCAAAGCAATGCGTATAAGAACAGTCGTTTCATGGGAGGTTATTGCTGATCCTTACAAAATTTCCAACAAAAACAGCACAGACCGAAGCGCGACTGAGCAATCGGGAACCCCTGGTTAGCAAGTGGAAAGACACGCCCGAAACAACTACAAACGGCGGAAAACGGTAGGCTTTACTTGTTGCAACGAAAGCCCCATATGGTAAATAGATTCCGAATGACCAATAAAAAGATACCCTCCCGGGCGTAATTTAGACACAAGCTTTCGCACCACCTGCTCTTGCGTTTTGCGGTCGAAATAAATAAGTACGTTGCGACAAAAGATCACATCGAAGTCCGGCTCAACCTCGAGAATATCTTCCGTTAGGTTAAGGCGTTTGAATTGAACCTTCGTGCGCAACAACGGATCGATACGAACCGTAGGAGTCTCCTGGTTCTTACTGCGAAGAAGATATTTTTTACGCAAGTGCATCGGTATAGTCGATACAACACGCTCATCGTAAATACCCTTCACCGCACGTTCCAGAACCCGCGTGGAGATATCGGTAGCCGTAATAGCATACCGCAGGCCGGGATGGCGCCGCAGGCACTCCTCCAGAACAATAGCCGTGGTATAAGGCTCTTCACCCGACGAGCAGGCCGAACTCCATACCTTGAACGTACGCTCCGGACGTTGTGTCATATACTGCGGAATAACCTCGTTCTCCAGAAAATCGAAATGCACGGGCTCGCGAAAAAAGTCAGTCTTGTTTGTCGATATAGCATCGATCAAATGCACCAGCTCCTCGTTCGCGCCTGCCTTACTCATCACCAGATCGCAGTACGCAGTAAACGAATTTATGCGGAGAGCCGAGAGCCGCTTTTGCAAACGACTCTCGACCAATACTTTTTTAGGCTTCGACAGGTTGATACCGCACTGCTCGTAAACAAACACACTGATCCGATCGAACTCGCGATCCGTAAGCTTAACAGAAAGGTAACCAGTAGTAGTCATAACAAGAAAAGTATGCTATGGTTTAAACACGCGTTACATCGAATTAATAACGCTCATATTCATTGTCCAGAGCGTCGCCATGGCCGTTGCCCATATCCAGCAACACACCGCGTTGCTTACCGGCCTTCGGTGCCGGCGCTACAGGTGCCGCAACCGTTGTGCCTGAGGAACGCGCACGTTTCACCGGACGTGCACTACCGCTGCTCTGCGCCGCGCGCGATTGGTTTCGATCAATTCGAAAGAAACTGATCGTTTCGCGCAGATGGTCGGCCTGGCTGGCCAGTTCTTCAGCACCCGAAGCCATTTCCTCAGAGGCCGCGGCATTCTGCTGAATAACCTGGTTAAACTGTTGGATAGCATTATTTACCTGTTCAGCACCGGTATTCTGCTCCAGGCTGGCCGTGCTGATCTCCTGAACAAGACGCGCCGTATTCTGAATATTTGGGACAATCTGATCCAGTAAGCGGCCTGACTTATCTGCAATAGACACACTTGATCCTGATAGCTCATTAATCTCAGAAGCAGCACTCTGACTACGCTCCGCAAGTTTGCGCACCTCGGCCGCAACCACGGCAAAGCCACGACCCTGGTCTCCCGCACGGGCAGCCTCTACTGCGGCGTTTAAGGCGAGAAGGTTCGTCTGACGTGCTATCTCGCCAATAATCGAAATCTTCTCCGCAATACGTTTCATCGAATCAACCGTCTGGTTAACCGCACGGCTCCCTTCCTGAATATCGTCAGCAGCCTTCAAACCGATCTTCTCCGTTTGCTTTGCGTTGTCCGTATTCTGCTGAATGTTAGAAACCATCTCCTCCATCGATGAGGATATTTGCTCTGCCGACGCCGCCTGCTCCTGCGAACCTTGCGACATCTGCTGCGACGTAGCACTCATCTGCGTGCTCGCCGAATAAATGTGATCCGAAGCGGTAGAAATAAATGTCAATACCTCCTTCAGCTTATCCACCATCGTCTTAAGATAATCCAGCAACTCGCCGATCTCATCGTGCGAATAATTAGAAATCTCCACCGTAAGGTCACCTTCCGCCACGCGTTTGATAACCTCTTTTGCTTGTTGTATCGACTTCGAGATCGATTGAATAATCCACCAGGCAACACCTGCCGCAACCACAAGCGAGAAACCCAGCATAATCAGCATATTTGTACGGGCGTTGTCATACAGCAAATCCGTTGAAACACGCGCCTCGGCCAACGCCTTTTCGTTCTTCTTCAAAATCTGGTTCATAATACCAACGGCACCCATAGCGGCTTCGCGGCCGGTAGACGTCGAAAGCGCGTAGGCCTCCTCGTTAGTACTATCGGAATTCTTAAGGCTTAACGACTTGATTTTAGCATACACTTTTAGATAGTCTGTCCATTTAGCATTAAAGGACTCAATGATCTCCATACCTTTTTCATCGGATATGGAACGGAGTTGCTCCACACGCTCCTGGAGTTCAGCATTTCGGCTGTCGATAACGGCAGCGTACTCCTGGATTTCATCGAGCTGCTTCGAAAAGATCAGTTCTTTCTCACGTTTCGTAATAAACTGAATATCTTCTGCTGTCTTCGAAGCCAGCATAATCCGTTTCACATTGATATCAACAATGGTATTGATCTGCTCGTTCAGCGAAAAGGCATTCGTATTGCCAAGAAAAAAAATGGCACTCGAGAGGGCGATCAGAACGGCGAACGCCAAAATAAGCCGGGTTTTAATACTAAGTTTCATGTGGGGGGTATGTTTAACGTATACAGGGGGTGTTTCAAAAAGTCTCAGGCATCTACCGCGTTAGTCTCCGTAACCTCGCGAAGCATCAATACCTCGTCGGTGCTGAAGACAAGCGATGTATTTAGGATCATCACAAACTGATCACCTTCTTTCACCATACCTTCGATGAACTCGGTACGGTATTTAGATCCCAGGGTAGGCGGAGCCTGAATACGAGAAGATTCGATGTCCAGCACTTCCTGCACAGAGTCAACCAGTGCACCCAGCGTAACCTTCTGCTTCTCGGATTCGATGTTCAAAACAATAATGCACGTATTCACCGTGTCCTCAATACGGTCAAAACCGAACTTCATACGGGTATCGATAACCGGCAGCACATTGCCGCGCAGGTTGACCACGCCACGCATATACTCCGGCGAACGCGGTACGCGGGTAATCTTCGTAACTTCCAGAATCTCCAGCACATACGTCACGTGCGCTGCAAAACTTTCGTCGCCCAGACGAAACGTAAGGTAGGACTGTGTGGTAACAGTGTTTGGTTGCATATTAAATATCTTTAGGGGGGAAAAGACGATTAATATATCGTTAACGATATGGTAGTAATGGCGTACTGGTTCTTACACCGTGGGTTGAAGTATAAGTCGTTTAACAAGCTTGTTGGTATCGAATACCAGCGCCACACGGCCATCGCCCAGAATTGTAGCGCCGCTGAATTCCTCCTGGTGCTGATATGCATCGCCCAGGGGCTTGAGCACCGTTTGGTACTCACCTAAAATCATATCTACGGTAATGCCTACCGGGTAGCCATCGTGATGAATCTTGATAACTTGCAGGATCGACGGCCGGTGACCACGTTCATTAAAAATCTCCTGCATGTAAAACACCGGTACCAGGGCACCATCAAGCATAACCTTTTGGCAATGATCCGCCGTAAGATTCGCCGTAGATACCTCATAACACTTGTCAACCGCTGTAAGCGGCAAAATATACTCCGAGCTTCCGATACGAATCAGCAGACCTTCGATAATCGAACGCGACATCGGCAACCGGATATGAACCGACGTACCCTCGCCCGGAAAGCTTTTAATAGAAACATCACCGCGCAACTCGTGTATTTTCTGCTTCACCACATCCATCCCTACGCCCCGGCCTGAAACATCCGATACCGTTGCCGCCGTGCTAAGTCCGGAATGAAAGATCAACTGTAATATCTCATCATCACTCAGCAACGCATCTTTACTCACAATGCCCTTCTCCACAGCTTTGCGTAACACGTTCTCCTTGGAGATGCCCTTGCCGTCGTCGCTTATCGTAATGTTAACATACGACCCTGCGGTAAAAGCTTTGAGCTTTACCGTACCATGTTCCGCCTTGCCAGAAGCGCGACGCTCGGAAGGCTTCTCGATACCGTGGTCTATCGCGTTACGAATCAGGTGTATCATCGGATCGGCCATCAGCTCGATAACATCCTTGTCAACCTTGGTCTCAGCCCCTTCCGAAAGGAAATTAACCTTTTTATCCAGGTTCTTCGAAAGATCTCGCACCAGGCGTTTAAACTTCGTAACCAGGGTTTCGACAGGTACCAGACCAATTTCTAAAGACGTATCACGCAACTGGTGCGTAACACGGTACAGCTCTTCCGTTGCGTCCTTCAGTTCAACACTATCGATCGCCGCGGCAGCATTGGCAAACCGGGCTTGCAGAATGATCAATTCGCTGATCCAGTTCAGCAGATTATCGATGTTGTCCTTGTTTACCTTAATATACGTATCGTTCAGAACCTTTCGTCTTCCTGACGACATCGGTTCATCATCGGTCGAATCATTATTTTCTGCCTTAGCCGCAATCTTCTGTCCCGCCCACGACATAAGCGTATGCGGATCCGCCGGAGCGTCGCCAAGACTTTGGATATACGCGATAAAGTGTGGCTGATCGAATAAACTCTGCGATGCCAGTTTGCGGAACGCTACTGTACAATCACCATCCACAAAAATAAAATAGCTCTCCAGTTCTTCCTGCGAGACCGTTGTAGCTACGTATAATTCCCATTTGGCAACATTTCCAGTGGCATCTTTCATCACGCGCGTAAGCGCCGTGCCAAGCGCTGCTATATCCTGAATAATAAAAACAAGCGGGTGATTGCCGTCTTCCGTAATGGGCAGCGTCGGCACAATATCAATAGAGAACGTACACAATTCGTCCTTCTGCAAAGCGCTCGCTCCGTTACCTGGATTCAACGTGGCGTCGGCCATGCGGTGAAATTCAATCGCCCGGGCCGTATGCTCGTTCAGCGCATCAGAACTGGTTATACTCGCGATATCCGTTTCCTTAAGCAGATCGCGCACTTTATCGAACGCCTGTAACGTAATGCTGATCAGTTCGTCGGTAACCTGCATCTGCTGCTGCCGCACATAATCGAAGAGCGTTTCCAGGTGGTGAGCCAGCGTACCGATATTTTCGAAACCAAACATATTCGCAGCACCCTTGATCGTGTGCATGGTCCGGAACACCTGTTCCAGCGGTGCACGGGCGTGCGGATTGGCCTCCAGTTGCAAAAGCCCTTCGTCCAGCTCATTGAGCAAGTCCAGGGCATCCTCAATAAACCGACGTTGATTACTATCCATTACTCATGGCATTTTCGATCTGCGCAAAAAATGTCTCCGCTCGATAAGGCTTCTTAATCCAGGCACTTAAACCTGCTTCTCGGGCACTGCGCATCTTGTCTGGATTAGACTCCGTAGTCAAAAAAACTACCGGAACCTTCGACACCGTTGGATTTCCTTTGATTTTCTTTAATAACTCGAACCCGGTGCAATCCGGCATATTATAATCCGTAAGAACCAGGCTTACCTGGTCTGACTTCGCCGTAAGAACTGCGTAAGCCTCGTTTCCATTCGACGCACCCAGGGTATCGTAACCTTTGCGCTGCAACGTTTCGCATACATAATCGCGAATACTGGCAAAATCATCCACAACCAGAATTGTCTTTTTCATAGGGGGTTAATTACGTATG
>Ga0065165_1002951_pt1 | contig 12950 bp, 14 predicted proteins | sample AraplaMF_Cvi_mMF_FD_63813 | JGI IMG/M metagenome (GOLD analysis project Ga0065165, IMG submission 63813) | Arabidopsis root microbial communities from the University of North Carolina, USA - plate scrape MF_Cvi_mMF (version 2) (version 3) | ecosystem: Host-associated > Plants > Roots >... | reverse complement strand
TCGCTGGCGATCGTTCAGCATGAGCACCGACTTGTTGGAGCGTGAACAGGACCTCGCCGCACTTGTGCTGATCAGTTGCACGCTGGCCGCTCCAACCGCACCATCCGACGAGACGGCGGTTTGTGTTCAACACTTCACGAAGCGGCATCTCGCTGCGCGGCGAGCGCTCGCGGACGACGCCATGGCGGCTAGCCAAGGCGATATGTCGCGCAATGCGGCGCAGGCCTATGCGGCGGATGTCATCGCCGACTTCATCGAGATCGCGGCGAAGATTTGGGCAAGGCAGCGTCGCTTAATCGAAGAAGACACCGGCATATATTGATGCGGTCTAGCAGTCGGGAGGTAGACGATGCTTGGCCAGAATCTTACCCCGTTCAGTATTAGTTTCTGATCGGCAAACTTTGGCAGGCCCGTCGTTCGGCGGGCTGGTCGAAAACGACGCTAGCCGATCGGATTAACGTCGATGCCCAGACCATCACGCGGGTGCAAACCGACAAGCCCGCTGTCGATCAGAATCTGCGCCCCGCCGTGAAGTCGATCGCAGGCCCTCTCTCGCACCGGAACAGCACCGTCCGATTGACGTTTCGCTCAGGCATCATCGTCTGGTCGGTGAGAACCAGCGTTGTGCGATCTAGCTCGAGGCTCGACAGGACTGGACCCAGCGCGCCTGCGCCAGAGACGAGATCAGCATTCGGGCCCCTTAGCACTATCTTCGTATCCGTGATGCTAGCTAACCACTTCTGACTTTCTCCGTCTTCGTAGCGGCCGCGCTTGAGGTCGATGTTGAACCGCCGCACCGCACCGTCCTCCCCAGTGCACGTGATGCCAGTCGACGCAGGTTTCGCCGCTACCGCGGGCGCAGGCAGCAGCGCCAGAGTGAGCAACGCAAAGACAAGGCGTATCGCGGGCACTTCCATTGGCGATCGCCTCATCGCAAAACCGAACACAACGGAAACATATTTGTTGCCCACCAGAGCGATTGACGTCTAGACGTCAATCATAGATCGATTCTCTTGCGGGTGACTACATGAGCCAGGCACCGGGCGCCATACGCGATCCCATCATTCAGCATCTCGCTGCATTGCGCACGGACGCTAGCGTTCGCGAGATCGAGGTGGCAGTGAAGCGCCAACTCGGTGACGTGTCGTCATCCTCGATCCGGTCGTATCTCAACATCAACACGCCCGGCACGTTCGAGCGCGTGAGCCGTGGTCGCTACCGGCTGGCCGGCAGTGACGCTCCCGTTCAGTCGACGATCCCGCCCAGCTTCAAGGCCGGCAAGGCGACGATGTGGAATGCCGATTGCTTTGCCTGGCTCCGGGCGGCGTCGGCGAACTCCGTCGAGGCGGTGCTGACCGACCCGCCCTACGGTCTGGTCGAATACACCCAGGTCGAGAAGGACAAGCTGCGGGCGGGCAAGGGCGGAGGCGTCTGGCGGGTTCCCCCGTCGATCGGCGGACACACGCGCTCTCCACTGCCGCGCTTCACCACGCTGACCGAAGCCGATCGCCAGAACATGCACACGTTCTTCCGCGAATTCGCGACGCTGCTATCTCGTGTGGTCGTGCCGGGCGGCAACGTCGTCGTCGCTGCGAACCCCCTCCTCGCGCACATCGTCGCCTCAGCCATGTCAGAGGGCGGTCTAGAGATGCGGGGCATCATCACTCGTCTCGTCATGACGATGCGCGGCGGCGATCGGCCGAAGAACGCCCATGTCGAGTTCGCCGACGTGAGCGTCATGCCGAGGTCGCAGTCGGAACCATGGATCGTGCTACGGCGACCACTCGACGGCCGCGTCCAGGACAACTTGCGCAAGTGGAAGACGGGTGGCTTCCGGCGCATATCCGACGATCAGCCGTTCGGCGACGTGATCCGGTCGCGTCCCACTTCGGCTGCAGAGAAGAAGCTGGCGCCGCACCCGTCATTGAAGCCACAAGCTCTGCTGCGCGAACTCGCCCGCGCCTGCCTCCCCCTCGGGAAGGGCACTATACTCGATCCGTTTGCCGGGTCGGGTTCCACGCTCGCCGCTTGCAATGCGGTCGGCTACAAGAGCGTCGGTGTCGAGATGGACGAAGAGTTCTTCCGTCTCGCCGAGGCATCGATCCCAGCGTTGACGAAGCTGAAGGTCTAACGGCAATTTGCTGCATACCGGCCTTGGTCCGAGTCGGTCCGAGGGGGAAGCATGACGCCTGACGAGATCATCGACGACCTGAAAGCGAACTTCGCTCTTCGCCGTCCTCGGACCTACACGGGCGGGCTGCTGCCAGCGTTCTGCGACTTCCTGCTCGATATCGACAGTCCGTCGAAGGGCTGGACCTCGTTTGCCGACATGGTCGCGGCCCATCCGTTGATCACCGAAGGGACCAGCACGCTGACGATCACGTGGCCAGATGCCGCGACCGGCCAGAAGACGATCCGGCCCGCCTACAACGCCATCCACCACTTTTATATCTTCGAGAACAAGCGCCTCGGATATCCGCGTTCGGAGCCATACGCGACCGGCAAGTGGGCCGACTTCATCCCTTGGCTCGACTCCCTGGTGACCTTCACGGCGGCCGAGCTGGCCGACGTGCGCGATCGCGCCAAGGCTTTCGTGCTCGAAACCCTGCCGGAAACGAAATTCGATCCGTCCAGCGTGGTCGTCGACCCGCCGATCTTCCGCATTCTAATCGAGAAGTTCGGCTGGACCGAGCGGCGTGGACGCGAGCCGACCGGCGCGGCGTTCCAGGCGCTGGTCTTCGCCTACGTTCGTGCCGACGCGCCACACCTGCAGGTCGAGACCCGCAAGGTTCGGACCGGCGGCGCCCGTGTGAAGGGCATCGGCGACATCGACGCGTTCGAAGGCGAGCGGCTGACGATTTCGGCCGAGGTCAAGGCTTTTCGCTTCGCGCAAGACGATCTGGAGCATACGGAGCACTTCATCACGGAATCGCTGCAGCGGGGCGCTCTGGGACTGATCGTGGCGATCGGCTTCGTGGACGGCGTTGCGGACATGGTGCGGGACAGAGGCATCATACCCGTCACCCCTGATGATCTTCTGCGGACGGTCGCGCTATGGGATCCGGTGAAGCAGCGGGCCGCACTCAATGCTTTCGAATGGGCGATTGTTCACAAGGAGCAGTCGCCAGACCTCATCGCACGCTATCGCGACTTCCTCGAAGAGGTTGGCTATCGGAAGGCGGCGGTCAGCGAGGACATGGCCGAAGAGATTATCGCGGGCGCGATCGACACGGTAGCTGCCGATGACCCGCCGGGTGAAATGGCGGCCAGCTGATCGACACCAGCGGCTTGAACTCGGTTCCGTGTTTCTTCAACCTAGTCTCTCGCGGTTCCGCGCGGCGATTCGACATCGACGGAGAACATCATGCAGTTCGCTCACGACGCGGCGCTGCGAGCGTTTGCGAGCGCTATCTACGACGCCTGCTACCCGGGTGAGGAATGGACGCCCGTCCCGCTCGAGGAGGCCGAGCGCTACCGCACGGTCCACTACCGTCAGGCCGTCGACGCCGCGCTCCAAACGCGCGTGACGCTGGTGGACAGCCGGGACCGCCAGCTGCCGCTGATCTGAAGGGCTGCGCCTGCGATTGACGAAGGATCGGAAGCCTTCGGATCAACCGAAGGAATGAAAATTGGACGCACCCCGGCCGCGACGATCGACGACGGCATGGATGGCTGCCGGGCCGAGCAAGACCGCCACCTCGTGAGGGCGTACCCGCTGTGGCGCCGAGGCCGAGGCGACGACGCGGCCAGCCGGCGATCACGTCGGCAGTGGAAGCACGGCCGTAGAACACGGGGGCGACCTGTTCGCGCATGCGAGCCTGCTTCTCCTGCGACCGGCGGGCGATCGCGGCATCGGCCCGGCGCTCGTGGCGGTTGCCTCGTAGGCATGGCTTGCGCGCTGTCGCGCGTCGTATTCCGCCTGCATGCTGCGGGCGAGCGAGGAATCTGGTCTCTGTTCCTGCATGGTGCCTCCGTGGAAGGCGACCATTCTGGATCGTTTCGTGCTTTCCGCGCCGGTTGCTCAACGATCGACATGGGTTCATCGTCGGCCAAGCGGTCGAACGCCGGCGGAGACCGCCGCGCGCCGCTAGGAGGATGCATGAAGTTCATCTATGTCGACGAGAGCGGATCGCAGGGTGAAGGCGATGTTTTCACGATGTGCGGGCTGATGGTCGACGCCTACAAGCTGCGAAAGAAGACGGCCGACTTCGACGCGAAGCTCGAAGCGATCTTGGCGCAACATCCGGGTACGCGCGGCGATCTCAAGACGAAGCGGTTCATCAACGGCGGTGGCGCATGGAATCAGGTCGATCCGCAGGTGCGCAAAGACCTGCTCCGCGACATCTGCCAACTGGCCGTGGACAAAGGCGGCAAGATTTATGGCATCGGCATGTCGTTTCAGAGGTTCGACGCCGCCATCGGCGCCGGGCACGGCCATCCCTTCGCCAACAGCTATTGGATCGCTGGCGCCATGTTCGTGTCGTCACTCGTGCAGAAGAAGATGCAGGGCGTGGCGAACGCCAAGGGTCTCACCGTCTTCATCATGGACGACAACAAGCAGGAGATGCCGAACCTGTCGGATGGTCTCTACAAGTGCAGCGAATGGTATGACGGCCTCTACCAATGCAGAGGCACCAAGCGGGGCAAGAGCGTCTGGCTGGACCGCAGTCCGAAGGACAGGTTCGATCAGATCATCAACACCGCGTTCGCAATCAAGTCGGATCATTCCTCTCTCGTTCAGGTCGCGGACGCGCTCAGCTGGGTCTATCGCCGACATCTCGAACTGAAGGGGACGCCGGAAGCCTACGACGGCGAACAGGCCTACTATCAAAGCCTCGTGGAAATCCTTGAGCCACAGCGAGAGAAGCTGGGTCAGTGTCCAAAGGAGCCGTGCGTATCGTTCTTTCAGGCGGCAAGGCACGAAGGATGGGCGCTGTAGGCACGATCGATCAACGATGGTGGCCGGCTACGACATCATGGTCGATGGAGTCGGGAACAGCGAGAAGGAGGCCGGGAGTATCCAATGCCACGAGCCGTTGTTCAGTTCACTTGCAAACAGCCTGGCTGCGACGGCATCATATCAGAGACCCTTTGGGTGTCGGAACCGGACTATTCCGCCGAGCGCATGTCCGATGGTGATGCCGTCGAGGATCACGATGTCACATGTCCCGAGTGCGAAACCGACTATGAGGTTGAAACCGTCAACGGCATGGGCGGGTTCTATGCGACACTAGATGGCGAGACGCTGTCGACGGGGTTGGAGCACGATCCGGAACCGGACGATTACGAAGATTTCCTGCTCAACTACGTCCCGGCGAACGACACCGTCGGCGCGTTCGAAAAGGCGCGCAGCGAACTCCTCGCACTCTTGACGGCCTACCAGCCCATGCCCGCTTCGATGATGAGCAGGATGATCTATTCGCAGCTGATCGCGACCATGGAGCCCCACCTCTCGGACAAGATACTGAAGCTGGCCACCACGCACATTGAGATCAAGCAGCGATTGGCAAAGAGCGCCGGCTTTGTCCAAGGTCAGACGGTCAAGCTGTCCGACATTCTGCTCGACCCGGCCGTAGGCGAGAACAGCTTCAAGATCGGACTGCAGAGCGTACTCTATCACGATCTGGAAAAGGTGGAAAAGCTCTACAACGTCGCGTTCAAATGCCCATTCTTCCCCCCATCGGTCGACATCAAGAGCCGCCTCGAAGCGGCCGTGAAAATAAGGCACGATTGCGTGCATCGGAACGGAACTGACAAGGCAGGCACAGTTCACCAGTTCGACGCGACGATGATCCGCGATTTGGCGCGGAACATCACGACACTGGTCGATCACCTTGAGAAAGAAACGGGCAAGGCGGTGCAGGGCCTGAATTAATGAGGCGAAGTGGCTCCGTTCGGCTGTGGTGCTGGTTCGCGCAGCTGCTCGATCACGGCCGGGCCGGCGCCTCGGTCTTCGACCCGCCGGAAGCCGATGGTCGCGAGCAGCGCGCCGAGGATGGTCGGAACCAGATAGCGGATGATCGTCTTGCGCAGGACATTGCCTATGAAGAATGTCCAAGTGATCGACGGGGCGAACAACGCCACATTCAGCCCATTCTAGGCAACTGACGACGAGTTTACCACGATCTTCGTCGATGGATGCGATATGGAGCTGAAGACTCATTCGACCGCATTGGGGCCGACGCAGCATACCTATTGTTCGGCTATTTGGAGACAACCAATCCTCAAGCGCGATGCGCTCGGTCTGCACACGACACTGTTTTATGACAACGGTAGTCGGCGAATCCAGCACCAAAGCGGGCGCATTACTGACGTTGCCCGCATGATCAAAATGTGACCCTGAACGACATCACGTTCTGATCATCTGGCCCGCGTCACCCCGCCGGTTCGATCTCGTGGAGGCGGATTTGCCCGGTTGTGATCGTGCCGCGCTCGACCAATTGACGCAGACGCAGCGCGGCGCGGGCGATGCCACGCTCCCAGCCGTCGGGGCGGGCCGGCTTGTGGATCAGTTCGTCGGGTGCGAGCACGAAGTGGCCGCGGCCGTGCGGCGGCACGATGATGGTCCGCTTGCCGATCAGCGAGAGCTGGCAGTCGGGGTAGCTGTAGACGATGTTGTCACGCGACGCGCAGATGTGCAGGCCGGTCATCGTGTAGCCGTCGGCCGTGTCGCCGAACGTCAAGTGGACGAGGTCGGCACGGCTTTCGTTGGCGATACGGGCCAGTTCGATCTTCTTGATCATGGTAACCGGGCCGCCCGCGATCAGCGCAGCACCGGGCTTGAGCATCTTGCGGTTCAGCAGCATGCGGACGACCGCGTGAGTGTGGCGCTTGGCGATATCGATCTGGTCGGACATGGAGACTTCCTTTTTCCTTCCCACCACGGGGAGCGCCCCTTCCTTCTCCCTTCACTCATCATCGCGGGGTCGCCGCCGCATCAGCCGCACGATCTCGGCTGCGGCGCGGCACAGGCCGGTCGTGCGGTCCTCGGCGTCGAGAAACGGTGGCAGCATCTCGAGCCGCAGGCCGGTGCAGGTCAGTTCGACGAAGGGACCGCGTGTCGTTGGCAGGAGCCATAGTCCGCGGTCGGCATGTCGGAAGAACTGCATGTCGCGGAGGACCAGCGCCTCGTCCCCGTAGTGAAGCGCGACGTCGACGCTGACCGGGTCGAGGATCTCAGGATGGCGTCCCCCCCTGATCAACAGGACGTCGTCGCCGCCCGTGCGTGACACCTGTTCCAGGGTATCGGCGAACGCCGGTGCCGGCTCAGCAGTCGCCGCCACCAGCAAAGGGGTCTCGAGTATCCGTACCGTGCAAGCGGGCATATGCTCGATCGGTTCGGGCGGGATGACGATGACGGCGCGCATAGCGACGAGCGGCAGAGTGAGCAGGCGCGCAACAGCGTCCGCGCCGGCGGAGTCTTGAGAGGTCATGGGTATCCTTCGGAGCAGGGGCGGCTGTTCCAGGGTAGTCCCGAAGCAGCGACCAGTAGGGTTTTGGACTGGTCCAGGCGGCCGGCACGGCCGACCGCCCGCCATCGAACGATCGTTCGGTTACGAGCCGCGCGTGCGGTGATCGTCCCACAGCAAGGCCAGCTCACGCTGACCACGCGGGTAGCAGAACATGTGCTGGTAGCGCCCCAGGCCGAGCGAGTTCAGTTCGCGCGGGACAATCATCAGGTGGGCATGGATCGGATTGCTCGAGCCGGCGCGGAACGGCGCGTGTAGTGCCACGATCGTCGCCACCAGTTCACGCTCGGCGATGAGTTCGGCGAACGACCGCACCTCGCTCCAGACGCGATGCAGTCGGGTAGCACCGGGGTAATACAGCGTCGCGTAGCCAAGCAGTGCCGGCTTGCCGTTCACCGCGGTGCGGTCGACCTCGTTGGCCAGTTCGAATGGGTTGGCGAACCGATCGTCCGCGTCGATCGGCAGCACGACCTCTGCTCGCTCAGCGGTGATTGCGGGTCCGCCACCTTCGGGCGGCACGGGCTGGAGCTTGGCGGTGACGAACTCGAGTGCGCTGTTGGTGCGGTCGCCATGCTGCCGTTCCAAGACCCCGAACATGAAGTTCTCGGCGGTGTGGCTCTCGTCAGGGTTGAGGGTCAGCCAGCTATGCGGGTTGGCGGTGATAGCGGAAGCGGTCTTGAGCTTGGTCTTGGGCACGAACTTGTCCTTTGGGCTTGATGACCCGCGGACGGCTGTCCGCAGGTTGCGCCTCAAGGATTTTCCTTTTCCCCGAGGCACTGCCTCGGTCTTCCTGCTCATGCACTCAGGGTCCGCGCGGCCGCCGTGCCGCGCCTTTGGGTCAGGCGTCCGGCAGCGGCTCAGCCAGTCGCGCCTCGCAGACCTGGCGCACCAGGGTCTGCAGAATGGTCACTCGCTCGCCCAGCCACGCCAGTTCCTCGTCGGTGATCTTGTAGTGCGGCGAGTAGCGCGCATCGACATAGGCCCGGCGCAGCAGTTCGAAGCTGCGCTGTGCGAAACGCGTGTCACGCGGCCATGCCTCGATCAGCAATGGCGCGATGCTTTCAGCTTGCGAGCGCAGGACGTTCAGCTTGTGCGATTTCGGGCTGTAGAGGGTCAGCACCAGCAACGTGCAGTGATAGAGTCGTTCAGCAGCCTGATGCAAAAGGAAGGCGGCGTCGCGAGCAACACCGTCCTGAACGCTCACTTCAGCAATACGCTGAGCATGGACAGCCAACGGCATCCAGTGGTCGAAACTCGCTCGCGCTTCGGCTAGCGCCGCCTCCGGCGACAGCCGCTTCGGCTGATCGAACGGATGGTCTGGCGCCTCATAAAGCGCGATACCATCCTTCGCGATGTCGACGAAGAACGGCCGTCCACGTCGTAGTTGGGCGTTCACGTCGCTCAGGCTGTGAACGATGAAGTTGACCGGGGTGCGGATGCGACCACTCACCGTCTGCTCGCGCAGCAGATGGTCGTCGGCCTGACGCCAGTATTCGCTGACATCGGCAAGTTGATCGTGATTAACGACCACCAGCAGGTCGTAATCGCTGAAATAGCCGCCGACCGGATCGGCGGCCCAGTCACCGCGCGCGTACGAGCCGAACAGGATGATTTTCAGGATCCGACCGGCCTTGCGGTGCGGTGCCTTCCGACCCGCCAGCGCATCCTCCAACTCGTCGAACAGGATGCTCACCACCGCCTCGAGTTCGTGGCGCTTGGCGGCCGGCAGATGATCGAGGTCGGTGCGCATCTTTCCTATCTCTAGCCAATCAACGCAGCCAGGCCATCGGAGAGGCGCCGTAGCTTTAGACACTGACCCGCGACGATTAGCGGCCGACGCCATCGCCGCGGCCTCCCGGTTTTCCAATCTGATCTTCGTCCATGTCCACCTGTCGTCCAGGATCAGACTGGACATTCGCTGGACCAGCGAGTGGCTTCACTGGACGCGTGGGGCTTCCACCCGCCAACCCGCCGTCCGATCGTGCCCAATGAGCCTCGGCCTGTCGCAACAGGTCGACAAGCGCTGGCGTGCCACGCAGCAACGTCAAACTATGAGCAAGGCCCGAGCCTGTTGGCTCCAGCTCATCGAAAACTCCCTGCCGCACAGCGTCTCGCTGCCTGACGGCTATGCCGTTCAACGCAAAGCCGGCGGTCCGCACGGTATGCTGATGCTGGCGGAAGTAGAGCGCCTGGATTGCCGGATCGTCCTCAAATCGCGCTGCCGCCCGAAACGCGGCCAGCCGCCGGTCAAGCGGGTCGCCGAGGTCAAGATCGATGCTGAACCGCGGCGCCCCATTGGCGTCCGCGGGTTGAGGAACGAGTGGCAAATGACCGAACCGCTCAAGATCGCGGATAAGCTCCGTGATCTCTGCCACGCGTACCGGATCTGCCCGATGGTCAGGCACGTCGCGCCGCGACGTCGCCAGCCTGGGGGCTTCGGGTCTCTTTGAACCGACCGGTTCCAACCCCTTGGTGAGCCGCTGCGCTTGCGCCATGATTCCCTTGGCTAGCGGCGCTGGCACGTCACGCTTCGGCTCTAACGCCTCCGGGGCGGCGGGCGTGGGAGGTTTCGAACCGAACGAACTTTCGATTTCGACTGCAGGTGCGACAGTGTCGTGAAGCTCAGCAACACCGGGATCATCGACGATGGCCTGCCATTCGCGGCGCTGGCGCTCACGGTGTAGACGCTCCTGGACGACACGATCAGCGACAAACAACCTGAACAGACGATCGATCGATTTCTGGACGGCGGCGCCGATGGCTATTTCCTCGCCGTCGAAAATCAGAGCTTTCTCATCCCGCTCATGCCCATCGAGCCAGCGCAGCAGCCGCCCCCGGGTCTCATCGCGATGGCCATCTCTCACGGCGACACCATGACTGAAGCGCGCGCGGTAGGCGAAGTCGGGCAAGGCATTGCGGTCGAAGTCATCCGCTTTAGCCAGCGCAGCCCGCGCGGCATCACGATGATTGGCGACTATGGTGGCCTCAGCTTCTTGTTCGGCGTTTTGCGGCATGAGCGCGTCGATCTCGGTGATCCAGGTCTGCGCGTCCGCAACGGCCGCCTGCTCGAGCCGCCGCTTAGCCGGCGGCTGATCGTCGCCGCGTTGATGGGCGATGACCGCCTCGGCGCGTGAACGCAGCAGGGCTTCGGCGACCCCCAGCACACCGGCCTGCGCCTCGCGATGAAGCGCGGTGGCCTCGTGCCGCCGCCAGTCGCGGACCATGCGTTGCGCCGCCGCGGTCCTCGCCGCCGCAATTCTGGCGCGGGCACGCCTATGCAGGTCGCGTCGTGCAGCAGCGAGGTCTGCTCGCACCTGTCGCAAGCGATCGCCGAACATGACGAGCGCGTTGCGATGACCGGCTGGCGTGACGACCCCGCGTTTCTCGTTGGCGATGACCCGGTTTCCGAGGTGAGCGAGCGGCGTCAGGTTGATGTTGTTCTGACGGTAGGTGCCGGCTACGTAGGTTGGATTGTCGGGCCGCCCATCGACAATTTCGTTGGCGATCTGCGCAAAAGCAGCCCGCAGGCGCTTGTAATAGGCGCTGGCAACCTCGCGGCCGCTCGGCCCGCCCGCCTTGCCCCGCGCGATCGCGATCTTGTTCTGGCGAAAGGGATAGCTCCAGTCCCCGTTCCGCTTGCGCACACAGTATTCGAAATCCCAGCAGCTATGCGCGTCCAGCCAGCGGGACGGCCGGTCATAGGCATCGATGTGCAAATGGATGTTGGCTTGCGTATTATGCGGATCCGGGCGATGGATCGCGGCCACGAACATCCAGCCGTCCGCCGCCAGATAATCGCAATAACGGCGCATAATCTCGTGATACGACTGCGCGTCGAGATTGCGGGGCAGCTCTACAACGAAGCGGGTCTGCACACGGCCCGACCGGCCCTGGACAAAGTCCGGCAGCGCCGGCGAGCGCTTGCCGAATACCGCGTCGGCCTCGACCAGCCGGTCATAAGCCTGCGCCAGATTTACTTTCGTGACCGTCACAATCTGCTCGACGACCGGCTTCCGCTTCCGTGCCGCCGCCAGCACCTGCTTGACCTCAATGGCATCCAGCAGCTTCGAGGCGTCCCGCACCCACTCCAGTGCATCAGATTGCACCGCGGCGTCGCGCCACGCGGCGGCGTGCTTCGTCGACACTGTCAGCGTGCCGCCGTGTGCCTGACGCTCGCAGCGCTCGGCCGCCTCGAACAGGCTGCGCTGGCGTTCGGCGGTCACGCCGATGTTGGAATAGATCGCGAGGACATTTTCCTCACGATGCAGCTCCTCGAAGTCGAGAACGTCCATGACCGGCGTCGGATCGTGCGGATCGCGGCCGCCGGCCTGGCGCGTGATGTAGTCGTAATGCTTCGCTCGGCTAAGCGCGCCGCTTATCACGTAGCCGTGATGATCAGCCGCAACACCGGTAACAGCTGGATAGCGTTGATGAGTTTTGCCATCAGACGATACCGGCACGACCGTGCGGGTGACGTGCGTGATGTCGATGTGCTGGATCCGGGCGTAATCAGACTGGCGCCGCTCGGCGCTGATCGGACTTGCCCGGCTGAAATCCACCGTGGCGGTGCCACCGCCCTCCCCGAGCGCGCGGCCGCTCGGCAAGCGCCATTCAGGCACATGGACCGCCGCCCCGCGCTTGATGGCGGGTCCGAAATCTGGTGCGCGCACGCGGCGCAGAACTGGCCCGAACAGTTCGCGCTCTTCGCGCGCCATCCTCGCCAGCATCGCTGCTAATTGATGCGCAAAAGCCGGGTAGGATGAGCGATTGTCCTGCACCCCAATTATGTCGATTTCAGTCGATGCCAAAGCAAGTCATTTCTTCATGCTCAACCGAAGCACGCATCACATCACTTCTCACCGCCTTCCGGAGCGCCTCAGCGTGGAGGACATCGGCAACCGGCCGATCGCTCGCAAATGGGTGGTCACCACCTTTTTGCGCTGTTGCGCCTCCAGAATCGCAACATCAGGCTAGCGATTCCCCCCTGGGTCGCAGACCGGTTTTTCATGCTCGTCCAATACGGAAAGCCATGCCACGGCGGGTGACGCTGCAGAACCTTGGTTGGTCCGTCAGCTTCGGCGCGCGAGCGCGCCGTCTAGCATTTCATCGGAATTTACCGATGGGTCTTGCGCCGTACGATTGCATCGGATATTGCCGATAGATGGATGAGTTGTCCGCGATTTCTGTCTTAGCCGCGCTGGCGCATCCAACGCGTCTTGGGGCGTTTCGATTGCTCATTAGGAATGAGCCCGACGGTCTGCCGACTGGTGCGCTGGTCGAAGCGAGCGGGCTGAGCCAAAGCACTTTCTCAACCCATCTCGCCGTTATGGCGAAGGCGGGAATTGTAATCAGCGAGAAGCGCGGTCGCCAACAAATTCAGCGCGCCAGTATCGATACGCTTCGCGCGCTGATGACCTATCTCGCCAAGGACTGCTGCCAAGGTCGCGCTGACTTGTGCGAGCCGCTGCTAGTCGAACTCTC
>Ga0065165_1002949_pt1 | contig 12956 bp, 11 predicted proteins | sample AraplaMF_Cvi_mMF_FD_63813 | JGI IMG/M metagenome (GOLD analysis project Ga0065165, IMG submission 63813) | Arabidopsis root microbial communities from the University of North Carolina, USA - plate scrape MF_Cvi_mMF (version 2) (version 3) | ecosystem: Host-associated > Plants > Roots >... | reverse complement strand
GAGGAGGCAATTGTGGCGACGGCGGAGAGCCTGGTGCGGTTGGGGTTGGTGGGGCAGTAGAAGCCCCTCGCACCCGGAAAGTGGATCGATCGCGCCTCGATTGATGGTAACCTATTAGTTACCATGTTGGCATATGCCCCGAGGAAGCACTGAATGATCGAGCCACCTCACGATGAAACACTTACCAGGATCCACAGCCAGCGAGGCGTAATGCCATGGCACTGACCGTCGACTACCGCGAGACCATCGCGAACCGCATCCAAAACGACCCGGCATTTGCGCGCGCGCTGCTGGACGAGGCCACCTCCATGCTGCTCAACGGCGAGACGGAAGCGGCCCGCCTTCTGATGCGCGACCTGACGCACGGCCTGATGGGCTTCGAGGGCCTTTCCAAAGCCACCGGCACACCATCCAAGAGCCTGCATCGCATGCTTTCCAAAGCCGGCAACCCCGGCATGGATGCGTTGGGCGCGATCTTTCGCCAGCTCACCCGCGCGGTGCTCGATGCCCCGGCAGCAGTGGCACACGTGCAGCCCGCCGAGGCCCTTTCGGCCTGAGCGCATCGCCGCCATTTGCACCAGACCAAGGCATTGTCCATGATGGTGCAATGGACACGGCATCCTGGCGGGCCTGGGCGGAACCGATGTCGACCGGGCTGGCCCTGGTCGACGCGGGGCTGCGGGTGCTGTGGATCAATCCCGCGCTGGCGGAGTGGCTGGATACCGGGCCGCGCAGCGCGGCCGGGCAGCCGCTGGGTTTGTTGCTGCATGAGCCGGACTGGTTCGCCCAGGCCGGGCGCGCGCTGACCGAACAACGGGCGGTGCAGTTGCGTGGCGTGGCGCTGCGCACGGCGCGCGGGCGCGAATGGCCGGCCGACGTGGCGCTGCAGCCGGTGGACGGCGGGCTGCTGCTCGAAGTGCATGTGCTGGCGCCGGCCGCACCGGCTTCGTCGCCGCTGTCGGCGACGCTGCGCGGCTTTGCGCACGAAGTGAAGAACCCGCTCGCCGGCCTGCGCGGCGCGGCGCAGCTGCTGCAGCGGCGGGTGGCGGATGAGGACCTCAAGGCGCTGGCGGGACTGGTGATCGCCGAGGCTGACCGCCTCGCCTCGCTGGCCAACCGCCTGCTGCATCACGACGGCGCGCCGCGGCTGGGCCCGGTGAATATCCACGAGCAGCTCGAATGGCTGGCGGATCTGCTGCAGGCCGAGCCCGAGCCGCCGCAGCTGCGCCACGACTACGACCCCAGCCTGCCCGACGTGAAAGGCGACGCCGAGCGCCTGCAGCAAGTGCTGCTGAACCTGGCGCGCAATGCGGTGGAAGCCGGCGCGCGCACGCTCACCTTGCGCACGCGCGTGGAGCACGGCCTGCGCGTGGGCGAGCGCATGCTGCGCACCGCGCTGCGCGTGGACGTGGCCGACGACGGCCCGGGCGTGCCCGCCGCGCTGCGCGACACCTTGTTCGAACCGCTGGTCTCCGGGCGCGCCGACGGCAGCGGCCTGGGGCTGGCCCTGGCGCGCGAGATCGCGCGCGAGCACGGCGGCGAGCTGCGCTACGCCAGCCGGCCGGGCGAGACGGTGTTTTCGCTGTACCTGCCGCTGGAGCGCACGCATGAGTGAGGAAATCTGGATCGCCGACGACGACCGCGGCGTGCGCTTCGTGCTGGCCGAGGCGCTGCGCGACGCGGGCCTGGCGGTGCGCGAGTTCGGCGATGCGGAATCGGTGCGCGACGCCTTGCGCGATGCGCGCCCGGCCCTGCTGGTCACCGACGTGCGCATGCCGGGCGAGGACGGGCTGGCGCTGATCAACGATCTGAAGGCGCGCGGCATCGGACCGGTGATCGTGATGAGCGCCTTTACCGACGTGGCGACGACGGCCGCGGCGTATCGCGCGGGCGCCGCCGACTACCTGGCCAAGCCGTTCGATCTCGATCAGGCCGTGGCCGCGGTGCAGCGCGCGCTGGCCGACGTACCGGCCAGCGCGGCGCCGCCGCCGGCGCCGATGGCTCCCGCCCACGCGCTGCTCGGTGAAAGCCCGGCGATGCGCGAAGTGTTCCGCCTGATCGGCCGCATCGCGGCGAGCGAACTCAATGTGCTGATCACCGGCGAGACCGGCACCGGCAAGGAACTGGTGGCGCGCGCGCTGCACGAGGAAAGCGCGCGGCGCGATCGGCCCTTCGTCGCGCTCAACACGGCGGCGATTCCCAGCGAGCTGCTGGAAAGCGAACTGTTCGGCCACGAAGCCGGCGCCTTCACCGGCGCCACGCGCCGCTACGCCGGCCGCTTCGAACAGGCCGAAGGCGGTACGCTGTTCCTGGACGAGATCGGCGACATGCCGCTGGCGCTGCAGACGCGCCTTCTGCGCGTGCTGGCCGGCGGCGAGTTCTATCGCGTGGGCGGGCGCGAGCTGATCCGCGGCAACGTGCGCATCGTGGCGGCCACGCATCAGGATCTGGATGCGCGCGTCGCGGCCGGCCTGTTCCGCGCGGACCTCAAGCATCGCCTGGACGTGGTGCGCATCGAGCTGCCGCCGCTGCGCCAGCGCCGCGCGGATATTCCGCTGCTGGCGCAGCATTTCCTCGCCGCGGCGGCGCGCGAACTGAAGCTGCCGCCGAAGCGTTTTGCCAAGGCCGCGCTGAAAGCGGTGGCGCAGCGCGATTTCCCGGGCAATGTGCGCGAGCTGGAAAACCTGTGCCGCCGCCTGGCGGTCATCGCGCCCGGCGCGGAAATCCTGCCGGCCGATCTGGGCGGCGCGCCTGCCGTGCCCGCGCTGGGCGACTGGACGGATGCGCTGCGCGAATGGGCCGCGCAGGCGCTGGCCGATGGCGAGAGCGACATCCACGCGCGCGCCCGCGATGCGATGGATCACACCTTGATGCAGGCCGCGCTGGCCGTGCACGGTGGCCATCGCCAGAACGCGGCGGCCGCACTCGGCGTCGGCCGCAATACCTTGACGCGCAAGCTCGGCGCCTCGCGCACGCGGCGGCCGTCGCGGCCTTGAGCATTCACGATCACAGCGGAGTTCCAGCCATGTCGCTCACCGTCCGGGCCGCCCAGCGCGGCGATATCCATCACATCGCCAGCTGGAACCAGGCGATGGCCTGGGAGACCGAAAGCAAGCGGCTGGACCCCGAGGTATTGGCGCGCGGCGTGGCGGCGGTGTTCGACGAACCGCGGCGCGGCTTCTACCTGGTGGCCGAGCGCGACGGCGAGCCGGTGGGTTGCCTGCTGGTCACCTATGAATGGAGCGACTGGCGCTGCGGGGATTTCTTCTGGATCCAGAGCGTGTACGTGACCGCATCCGCGCGGCGCGGAGGCGTGTTCCGTGCGATGTACGAAGCGGTGGTGGCACGTGCGCGCGAGGCTCGCGCGGTGGGTGTGCGGCTCTATGTGGAGACGGAGAACGAGCGTGCGCAGCGGACGTATGCGGGGTTGGGGATGGAGCGGTGCCATTACTTCATGTACGAGGCGGGCTTCTGAAAGCTCGTCATTCCGGCGCAGGCCGGAATCCAGTGGCGACGGTGTCCGATTTTCGCGAAAGCGGCTGAGCAGGCTCTTCGCGAAAACCCGGCGATACCGTTACTGGATTCCGGCCTGCGCCGGAATGACGAGCTAATGCAGCGGCGTAGGTTGGGGTGAGCCGCAGGCGAACCCCAACACAGCCAGGCCGGAGCGCACCGCATCGTTGGGGTTCGCCCAGGGCTCACCCCAACCTGCATCGGTCTTCGGGTTTCAGGCCGGCACCAGCAAGCGTTCGAACTCCACCGCCGGCATCGGCGCGCCGTACAGGAAACCCTGCAGCAGCCGGCAGCCGGCCTGGCGCAGATAATCCGCCTGCTCCGGCGTTTCCACGCCTTCGGCCACCACGCTCATCTCCAGGCTTTGCGCCATGGTGATGATGGCGTCGGCGATCGCCGCGCTGTCGGTATCCGTCGCCACGTCGCGCACGAACGCGCGCGGGATCTTCAGTACGTCGATGGGAAAGTGCTTGAGGTAGGACAGGCTGCTGTAGCCCGTGCCGAAATCGTCCAGCGCCAGGCTCACGCCCAGCTCCTTCAGCTGCTGCATCAGCGCGCGGCTGTGGTCGCCGCCGGCCATCACCATGCGCTCGGTCAGTTCCAGCTCGATCATGCCGGGCGGCAGGCCGCTCTCGCGCAGGATCTCGCGCAGCACGTCGTGGAAGCCCGGCTGCAGGAACTGCGGCGGCGCCACGTTCACCGCGATCGACACACTGCGGCCGGAACGGTGCCAGGCGGCCGCCTGCTGGCAGGCCTGCTGCAGTGCCCAGCGGCCGAGCGGGCCGATCAGGCCGCTTTCCTCGGCCACCGGCACGAACTGGTCGGGGCGGTAGACGTCGTGGCCGTCCACCTGCCAGCGCAGCAGCGCCTCGGCACCGACCACCACGCCGGTGAGCGCGTCCACCTTCGGCTGGTAATGCAGCTGCAGGTCGCCGCGGCGCATGGCGGTGCGCAGGTCGCGCTCGATGCGCATCTGCGCCGCGGGGCGCTCGGTCATCGCCGCGGTGAACAGCCGGTAGCTGTTGCGGCCCTGCATCTTGGCTTCGTACATGGCGGTGTCGGCGTGGCGGATCAGCGCCTCGGCGTCGTCCGCATCGTCCGGATACAGGCTGATGCCGGCGCTGAAGCCCAGCGCCAGCTCGGCCAGCTCGTGCGGCGGGTGCTCGTGCCAGCGGCGCATCAGCAGCTCGCAGGTCTTGGCCGCGTCGCCGGCGCTGTCCACGTGCGGCAGCACCACCATGAACTCGTCGCCGGCGGTGCGGCTGACGATATGGTCGCCGCCGAGCAGGCCGCGCAGGTGCGCGGCGAACAGGCGCAGCAGCTGGTCGCCGGTCTGGTGGCCGAGCGAATCGTTGATGTGCTTGAAGTGATCCAGGTTGATGAAGATCAGCGCGGCGCGCCCGTGGCGGCGGCGCGCCGCGGCGATCACCTGGGCCAGCCGCGCCTGCAGCAGGTGCCGGTTCGGCAGGCCGGTCAGCGTGTCGTGCTGGGCCATGTGCGCCATCTTCAACACCAGCGCTCGGGTGGCGCTGACGTCGTGGAACACCAGCACGCCGCCGATCACGTTGCCCGCGTGGTCGTGGATGGACGCGGCCGAATCCTCGATCGGCGTGCGGAAGCCGTTGCGGTGCACCAGCATGGCGTTGCCGCGCAGCTCGACGATGGTGTCGCGGCCGATCGCCTCGCGCAGCGGGTTGCGCAGCAGTTCGCCGCTGTCGCCGTCGAGCAGGCGGAACACGTCTTCGATCGCGCGGCCCAGCGCCTCGGCGTGGCTCCAGCCGGTCATCGCCTCGGCGATGGGGTTGAGCGAGGTGACGCGCAGCTGCAGGTCGGTGGTGATCACCGCATCGCCGATCGAGCGCAGGGTGACCTCGGCCAGTTCGCGCTCGCGGAACAGCGCTTCCTCGTAGGCCTTGCGCTGGCTGATGTCCTGGATCTGCGCCACCGCGTGGAACGGCGTGCCGTCCGGCGCACGCACCAGCGACACGGTCAGCAGCACGTGCACCACGTGGCCGTCGCGGTGGAAGTAGCGCTTCTCCAGCTGGTAGGAATCGCGCTTGCCTTCCATCAGCTCGGTGGCCAGCTGGAAGCTCTTGGCCACGTCGTCGGGGTGGGTGATGTCGCGGATATTGAGCTGCAGCAGTTCCGGCTCGCGGTAGCCCAGCATGTGGCACAGCGCGGCGTTGACGCGCAGCAGGCGGCCATCCGGCGCGACCAGGCCCATGCCGATGGCGGCATGCTGGAAGGCGCCGAAGAAGCGCTGCTCGCTCTCGCGCAGGCGGGTTTCCAGTGCGTGGCGCTCGGTGATGTCGATCAGCACGGTGAAGATGCCGCAGACGGCGCCGTCGGCGTCGTAGTCCGGCTGGAAGCTGCCGTGCACGTAGCAGCGCGACTGGCCAGCGAACATCTCGCCTTCGTAGACGGAAGCGTGGCCGCGCAGGGCTTCTTCCAGGCAGGGGCCGGCGCGCTGCAGGCTGGCTTCGTCCAGCACTTCGGCCACGTGGCGGCCCTGCAGTTGCGCCGGGTCCACGCCCAGCCAGGACTGGTGCGCGGCGTTGGCGAAGCGGATGCGCAGCTCGCGGTCGATGTAGGCGATCAGCGCCGGCGCGCCGTGCACGACACGAGCGGCCCAATCGGGCTCGGACGACGCCGGCCCGGTCGGTCGATCGGGTTCGATCCGCTGCATGCCCATACCGCCCGTCCATCCACCCCTGTAGGACGCTAGAGATCGCATGATGCGCCAAGTCGCAGCGGGTGGGCAGTAGGCGGCGACCCCGATAAGGTGAAGGAAATGTCTAAGCCGCCGTACTTTTCTGAAGTGTGCCTTGCGGGCCTCAGTGCAGCGGTTCGGCCGGCGCGCCCAGGCGGCCGGACTCATCCAGCACGATGCGCCCCAGGGCGTGCAGCTCGGTGGCGATGCCGCTGCGCTCGGCCAGCGCGGCGACCAGCGGACCCAGTGCGCGCGGCTGCAGCGGATAGCCATTGGCCAGCACGCGTGCGCGGCCGTTCTCGCCGCGCTGGGCCAGGGTCACCGCGATCACGCCCAGGCCCGGCGCCTCATGCGCATGCAGGCGCGCCTCGCCGTAGGCCGGGTCGAGCGCACCGAACACTTCCAGCAGATAACCGGGCTCGGCCGCGGTGGCGGTGGCGTCGATCGATTCGAGCGCTTGCGGAATGCGATGGGCATCGAGCAGGGCCACGTACTGGCGCAGCTCGAACACGATGCCGGCCAGCTCATGCGCGCGCTGTGCCGGCTCGATCGCCTGCGCCGCGGCCCAGTCGGCCGGCGACTGGATCCACACCTTGCCCTCGGCATAGCGCAGCGCCAGGCCGCGGGCGGTGAGGGTGGTTTCCTCGCGGTAGGGCGTGAGCAGCGCGCATTCCAGCAGCGACCACAGCGCGGCGAGGTTGACGTGCTCGTACTGCACGCAGGTCATCGCCAGCAGGTCGTTGCGGCTGAGGTACCGCGCATGTTCCAGGCGCACACCCAGCGTGCGCATCAGCCAGTCCGAGCTGCGCGCGCCGGCTTCGCCGCGGCCGACCAGTTCCACTTCCAGGCGCTCGGCCAGTTCCTCGGCCAGCGCCTCGGGGGCGAGCAGGCTCAGCGGCAGCAGGCGCATCGGGCCGTCGGCGTAGCCGCGTTCCGGCTCCAGCGGCTGGGCCGGCATGCGGCCGTCGTGGGTGCCGAAGGCGACCACGTTGTCCAGGTGGCCGCGCGGCACGCGGCGGGCCAGCTCGTCCAGCGTGGCCCAGACGGGAAAGCCGGGGCGCAGCAGTTCCACCGCGTCGAACAGCGCCCCGGCCACGGCTAGGCGGCACTGCTCCACCTGCGGCACCAGCGCGTGCAGGTCGGCGGCGGCCAGGGCGGCCAGTTCGGCGGCCTCGTCGCGGCTCAGCGTGAGGCGGTCCGGCGTCTCGCCGGGCGACAGCTCCAGCGCGAGCACGATGGGCAGGGCGACCAGCGACGAGGCTTCCACGTGGGCGAATCCGAACGGCAAAGAACCGGGAGTCTAGCATTCACTTAACACGGGCTTTCGCGCGCTGGCGGGGCGCGCTAGCCTTGAACGCTCGGCCCGGCAGGAACCTTCTAGGACATGGACAACACCTCCAAGCGCGTCGGTGTGATCGGCGGCATCCGCATTCCCTTCTGCCGCAACAACACCGCGTATGCCGACGTCGGCAATTTCGGCATGTCGGTCAAGGTGCTCGGCGCCCTGGTCGAACGCTTCCGCCTGCATGGCGAGGAGCTGGGCGAAGTGGCGATGGGCGCGGTGATCAAGCATTCCTCGGAATGGAACCTGGCGCGCGAGGCGGTGCTGTCCTCGGGACTGGCGCCGACCACCCCCGGCATCACCACGGCGCGCGCCTGCGGCACCTCGCTGGACAACGCCATCATCATCGCCAACAAGATCGCCACCGGGCAGATCGAGGCCGGCATCGCCGGCGGCTCGGACACCACCAGCGACGTGCCGATCGTGCTGGGCGAGCGCTTCCGCAAGCGCCTGCTGGCGATCAACCGCGCCAAGGGCTGGCAGGACAAGATGGCCGCCTTCACCCGCGGCTTCTCGCTGAAGGAACTCAAGCCCTCCTTTCCCGGCGTGGCCGAGCCGCGCACCGGCATGTCGATGGGCGACCACTGCGAGCGCATGGCCAAGGAATGGCATATCGGCCGCGAGCCGCAGGACCGCCTGGCGCTGGAAAGCCACCAGAAGCTGGCCGCCGCCTACGAGGCCGGTTTCTTCGACGACCTGGTGGTGCCGTTCCGCGGCCTGAAGCGCGACGGCTTCCTGCGTCCGGACTCCACCATGGAGAAGCTCGGTACGCTCAAGCCCGCGTTCGACAAGATCTCCGGCCACGGCACGCTCACCGCCGGCAATTCCACCGGCCTTTCCGACGGCGCCGCCGCGGTGCTGCTGGGCAACGACGAATGGGCGGCCAGGCGCGGCCTGAAGGTGCAGGCGTATTTCCTCGACGCGGAAGTGGCGGCGGTGGACTTCGTGCACGGCGAGGGCCTGCTGATGGCGCCCACCGTGGCGGTGCCGCGCATGCTGGCGCGCCATGGGCTGAGCCTGCAGGACTTCGACTTCTACGAGATCCACGAAGCCTTCGCCGCCCAGGTGCTGTGCACGCTGCGCGCGTGGGAGAGCGAAACCTACTGCCGCAACCGCCTCGGGCTGGACCAGCCGCTGGGCAGCATCGACCCGGCCAAGCTCAACGTGCACGGCTCCAGCCTCGCCGTGGGCCACCCGTTCGCCGCCACCGGCGCGCGCATCATCGCCACCCTGGCCAAGCTGCTGGAAGAGAAGGGTTCGGGCCGCGGCCTGATCTCGATCTGCACCGCCGGCGGCATGGGCGTCACCGCCATCCTCGAGCGCTGAGGCACCGCCATGTTCCGCCTGCGCACCACCACCGCCCTGAGCCTGCTGGCACTGGCCGTGGGCGTGGCCGGTACCGCATGGCTGAGCGAACAGACCGCAGGCTGGAAGGGGCCGGAGCGGATCGCCGCCAGGCGCTCCGCCGCACCGGCCGAGCCGGCGCATCCACGCCTGGCTGCCGTGCCGCGGCGTCCCGCCCATGCCGTGCATCTGCCGCCGGTGGATGCCGAGCAGGCTATCGCCGCACCGGCGGCCGTAGACACGCCGACGCTGACGCCCATCGAGATGCCGCAGGCGCCCAGCTCGATCTTCAGCCGCCGCGTCGCGCGCGCCGGCCTGGTGGTGCTGCATCTCTCGGTCGACGGCCAGGGCCATGTCACGCACGCCGCGGTGGACCAGTCCAGCGGCGATCCGGCCCTGGACCAGGAGGCCGTGCAGACCGTGCAGGGCTGGCGCTTCGCCGTGCCGGCCGACCACCCCGAAGGCCTCAGCGGCAACCTGCCGATGCGCTTCGCCGCGGACGACCGCCAGGCCTGATCCGGCCTCGGCCGATCAAAGAATCCCGTTGGCCCCGGCGCCGAACGCCGTCAGCAGGCGCGTATAGATCAGCTTGGGCGGGCTGGCCACTTCCGGGAAATCGCCCACCGCCTCGTAGCAGCTGAAGAAGTTCGGGTCGCTCGGCCGCATCGGCGTGCAGCCCTGCTTGAGCTGATAGCTGGTGGCGTAGCGGTACGGCCAGAAATCGAACAGCGGCAGGGCGGCGGAGATGTCGCCGATGGCGGCGCTCAGGTCCGACAGCAACGGAATGGAGCGCTGGCGCGGTCCGATCACCCAGGCGTTCTCCGGCTCGGTCTCGCGCATGATCGCCGTGCGCAGCTGCTGTGCGAAGGCGGCGTCGTACACGATCACGCCGGCCTCGGTGTTGTAGTGGTCCGAGCGCGGGTCGAAGTTGTGCGAGCCGACCATGGCGAAGCGGTCGTCCACCACGATGGACTTGGCATGCAGGCCGAAGCGCCGGCCCGCGCTGAGCAGCGGCGCCGGCCGGTTGCGCTTGCCGCCGCGGCCGAGCAGGGTGCGCGCCTCCACGCCCACGTAGCGGCGCTTGCTGGCTGGCTTGCCGGCGGTGGGTCTGGCATCGCTGGCGGTGTCGTCGTCGGGGCCGTCGTCCGAGCTGGCCCAGGCGTTGTCCTGCGCGGGGCCGAGCGCGCGCGGCTTCAGTTCGTAGATCTCGAAGCCGTATTCCTTGAGATAGCGCTTGCGGTGCTTGTACGACATCGCATACACCGCGAACGCGTCGGTGGAGGCCAGCGAATTGGTGGAGACCACGATGCGCGGCGGCGCGTCCTGCTTCTGCAGCCGGTCGAAGATCTTCCGCGCGCGCTTGCTCATTACGAGGTAGGGCGTCTGCAGCACCACTTCCTGCTTGGCCGAGCCGACCATGCGCATCACGTTGGCGGTGAATTCGCGGGCGGCGCGTTCGCGCGGTTGGTCGGTCTTGGCCGGCAGGTCGCTGAAGAATTCCACCGGCGCGGTGGTGCGCAGGGTGGGCGCCACCAGGTATTCGTCCAGCCAGTCCGGGTCGTCGGCTTCTTCCTGCACGCGCGCCACGCGCTGCGGGTGCAGGTACACCGGCTCGCGCCAGGGCGAGGGCGTGCCGTCGACAAGCAAGCGATAGATGTCGCGCAGATGGGTCAGCGGCACCGAGCGCTTGTGTGCCCAGAAACGCTCGAAGGTCTCGCCCATCGCCTGCGCGGCGGGGCCGCCGACCATCACGTCGCGGTCGACGTAGTCGAAGTCGTTGTCCCAGTCGAAATAGCGGTCCTGGTAGTTGCGCCCGCCGGTGATGCCGATGCTGTTGTCCACCAGCAGGATCTTGTTGTGCATGCGCTGGTTGAACTTGTAGAAGCAGCACACGATGCCGGCGGCGAATTCCAGCGGCGAGGTTTCCGACTTGTGGAAGGTCGGGTTGTACAGCCGGATCTGCAGGTTCTCGTGCGCCCGCGCCAGGCGGGTCAGCCACACGCTGTCGTTGAAGGAGAACAGCTGGTCGGCCAGCACGCGCACCTTCACGCCGCGGCGCGCGGCGCGCACCAGTTCGTCCAGGATCAGCTGGCCGGCATCGTCCTGGTCCCAGATGTAGATCTGGATGTCGATCGAGTGCTTCGCCGCGCGGATCAGGTTGATGCGCGCCACCATTGCCGGCTCGCTGTCGTTGAGCAGGGTGACCACGTGCACCGGTGCCTGCGCGGTGGAGGCGGCGATCGCGGCGCTGGCGGCATCCAGCAGGGGCGAGGCTTCGGCGCAGGCGGTGCCGGGGTTGTCGCAGTCGATCCGGTGGTCGGTCTGCGCGGCCACGATGGCGTCGGCACGGCGGATCTTCGCCGCCGACAGGCTGCATCCCGGCAGCAGGGTCGAGGCGAGCAGCAGAAGGAGAACGCACGTCCAGCGCGGTGACATTCCGCGATGATAAATAACCCCGGGGCATTCCGTCGCCGGTCCACCGGCCGGCGCGCGGGCGCCGGGCCAGCGCGCGTTCATGACCCGCTGCTGGCGGGCGCGCGGTCGATGGCGATGACCAGCCCGAGGCGGACCTGGTCGGACAAGGCGGTGCGATGCCCGGTCATGCCGAACTCGCTGCGCTGGATGTCGCCGCGCGCTTCGATGCGGCAGTCGCTGGGGTTGGTGAGGATGGACTCGTTCAGCGGACAGGGCGAGGGCAGCAGCTCGAAGCGTGCCGGCCGCGATATGCCGCGCAAGGTGAGCGTGCCGAACAGCTCGCCGCCATGTTCCAGCGCGGCCACCGGCACCGGCTCGGAGACGAAGTGGATGGTGGGGTAGCGCTCGGCGTCGAAGAATTCCGGCGCCATCACCCAGCGGCGGAAGCGCTCGGACGACATGCGGATGCTGTCCACCGCGATATGCGCGTCGACCACGGCCACGTCGCGCCGGGCGCTCAGGGTCACGTCGCCGTCGATGCGCTCGAAGCTGCCGGTGACCTGGGTGAGCCACAGCAGGCGCACGCCGAATTCGGCGTGCGAGCGGGCCGGGTCGATGCGGTAGTCGGCGGCGTGGAGCGAGGCGGCCGCGGCAGCGAGAACGAGGCAGGCGGCGGCGCGCTGGCCAGGCCAGCGGCGGCGCGGGCGGCTCACGGCGACCAGAAAGCTTCCAGGCGGGCGTGGCCCGGTTCGAAGCCCTCGTCCGAATGGAACACCGCGATGCCGGCCGGCGGCATGCCGCGGTATTCGTCGGAACGTCCCTCGGCCAGCAGCGCGACGAGGCGCTCGATGCCGGGGTTGTGGCCGACCAGCAGCACCGAATCGGCGTCGCTGTGGTCGTCCAGCAGGGCCAGCAGCTCGCCCTGGGTGGCCTCGTAGATGTCTTCGCACAGCTCCGGCTCCGGCGCGCCGTTCACTTCGGCCAGCGCCAGCGTGGCGGTGGCGCGGGTGCGCTCGGAGGGCGAGCAGAGCACGCGGCTGGGCCGCTGCTGGCCATGCCGTTTCAGCCATTGCTCGAGCCAGCGGCCCGCGGCGCGGGCCTCCTGCTCGCCACGTCCGCTCAGGCGGCGGCCTAGGTCGTCGCCCCCGGGCTGCGAGGGCTGGGCTTCGGCGTGGCGCAACAGGATGAGTTCTCGCATGGACGGCTCCGGGACGGACGGTGAATTAATGCTGGCGCTTGATCCAGCGCAGGAGTTGTTTCCAGTCTTCCTGGTGGTTGCGCACCTGCTCGGAGGCATAGTCGAAGATGCCCTTGCCGAGCGCGGTGAGCAGCACGTAGGCCTGGCTGTCGCGCAGCTCGGCCACCAGCGGGAACGGCGCGTCGGCGGCGAGCCGCTCCATCGCGTCCTGGCTGGCATGGGTCCACGGCTTGAGGCGGTTGCCGACCAGGCCCACCGGCAGCTTGCCGCGCTTGATGCGCGGGATCTCCCCGAGGTGGGCGAGGAAGTCCATGGTGGCGTCCATGTCGAAGCTGGACGGCAGCACCGGCACCAGCAGCACGCTGGCCTGTTCCAGGTAGGGTTCCAGCTCGCGCTCGTGCGAGCCGGCGGGTGTGTCGATCAGGGTGCGCTGG
>Ga0065165_1002948_pt1 | contig 12963 bp, 12 predicted proteins | sample AraplaMF_Cvi_mMF_FD_63813 | JGI IMG/M metagenome (GOLD analysis project Ga0065165, IMG submission 63813) | Arabidopsis root microbial communities from the University of North Carolina, USA - plate scrape MF_Cvi_mMF (version 2) (version 3) | ecosystem: Host-associated > Plants > Roots >... | reverse complement strand
CGCCGCGCCTCCTTGGGCTCCTCATATTCGGCGCGCAGCTCGATCTCGGTATTCTCGTCGATATGGACGATCCCGCGCGGCGTGGTCGACAGCACCGACAGGCGGATTTCCTGCAGCGCATAGGCCGGCGCGCGCAGATATTGCGCGACATGTGGCGGCACGTCGGCGACGCGCTGCTGCCCGACCGTGGCGACGATGTCGCCCTGCGTCATCGGCCGCGCGAAGAAGGTGCGCTTGAGCGCGTTGGCCGAGCCCTCGAGGCGCAGATTGGCCTGGGCCGGGGCGAGCACGACGCGCGTCGCGGGCTTGCTCTCGGTGCGGCGCACCTCGACGAAGTCGCCCGAGCCGACGCCGGCATTGGCGCGCTGCAGGCCGTCGATGCGAAGGATCTCGAGCCCTTCGTCCTCGGCATAAGGCATCACCGCGCGCGCCGGGGTCGAGCGCTTGCCGACGATCTCCACGACATCGCCTTCCTGCAGGCCGAGCGCGGTCATCAATGTGCGGGGGAGATGGGCCAGTCCGCGTCCGCTATCCTCGGGTCGGGAATTGGCCACCTGGAGCTTGCGGCCTTGTTTGTCGTCGTCGGCCATTGCCGTACCTTTCTCGTCGTGACGCGGCGGAGATAGGTACGCGGATCGGGGCTGCAACGATCCCTGTCGATGAGGCGGGCACAAAAAAAAGGCCGGTCACGAGGACCGGCCGGGAAAGTTTTAGGAGAGGATGCCTGAAAGGCCTGCTCTATGTGCAGTGCAGCACGTTATTGTGCAAGTGCGAAAAGAATGATGTCGCTTGCATGACTTGCAATCGTCGCAATGCATGAGCATAAAGCAAGCGAAACCGGTGATTGCGGGTCAACGCAACCGCTTGCGCCGGCGTGAAATTCGGGTGATGCAGCGCACAAGAATATGCGAAGGCTTCCACCGCTCACCGCCATCGAGGCGTTCGTCCAGGTCGCCCGGCTCGGCTCGATCAAGGCCGCGGCCGAAGAGCTTGCCCTGTCCTCGCCCGCGCTCAGCCGCCGCGTCCAGGCGCTCGAGCGCTTCATCGGCAAGCCCTTGTTCGAGCGCCGCCATCAGGCGCTCAAGCTCAATCCGGACGGCGAACGGCTGCTCGGCATGATCGCGCCCGCGCTCGATGCGATGAGCGACGCGGTCGAGGCGATGACCAGCGGCACCGAATTGCTGCGGCTGCGACTCGGCGTGCTCCCCCTGTTCGCAACGCAGCGGCTGCTGCCCAAATTGCCCGACCTCAAGCGCCGCCATCCGGAGCTACATCTCGACGTCGACACCGCCAGCCATGGAGTGGCGCGACTCGGCGACGGGCTCGATGCGGCGATCGTGATCGCGCGCGACGTCGATTCGGGTCTCTATGCCCGCCGACTCGACCGCAACCGCGTCCATGTCATCGCCTCGCGCGACCTGCTCGAGGGCAACCACCCGGTCACCCGTCCCGAGCAGCTCGCCGGGCTCACCGTCCTGCTCCACCGCGAGATGCCCGAGACCTTCACCGCGTGGCGCAACGCTGCGGGCCTGCCCGAGCTCGAGCCCGCCGCGGTCGACCATTTCGATTCGGGCACCCTGATGCTCGAGGCCGCGGCGCAGGGCCTCGGCGTCGCCTTCATGCTCGAATCGCATTTCGAAGCGGCGCGCGACGAGCGGCTGGTCCAGTTGTTCGATCTCACCGTGGAGAGCAGCTACAGCTATTGGTTCGTATGTCGCCCCCGCGCGCTCGCGCAGCGCCCGGTACGCCTGTTCCACGACTGGCTGGTCGAGGCGCTGGGCGCCGTCGAGCAGTAACTAGCTCGCCAGCGCTGGAAAGGCCGCGCGGAACGCCGCCACCTTGGGCTTGTCCCAGCGCACGACGTACGGATGGTTCGGGTTCTTCCGGTAGAAGCCCTGGTGGTAGGCCTCGGCCGGGTAGAATCCGCCGCTCTCGATCTTCGTCACGATCGGCGCCTTATAGGCATGGGCAGCGCTCAGCTGTGCGATATAGGCTGTCGCCACCTGCCGCTGCTGCTGGTTCTGCGGGAAGATCGCCGAGCGATAGCTGGGGCCGACATCCGGCGTCTGGCGATTGAGTTGGGTCGGATCGTGCGCCGCGGCGAAATAGATGCGCAGCAGCGTGCCGTAGCTCACCACCGCGGGATCATAGACGATCTTCACCGCCTCGGCATGGCCGGTGGTTTCGGTCGACACTTGTTCATAGCTCGCGCTGCCCGCGCTGCCGCCGGCGAAGCCGCTGGTGACCGAGCGAACGCCCTTCACCTGCTCGAACAGCCCTTCCATGCCCCAGAAGCAGCCGCCGGCGAGCACCGCGGTCTGCATGCCTTTGGCGCCGGTGATGTCCCTGGTCGGTGCGGGAACGTTGACCACGCCCTCGGCGCTGGCGCCTCCGAGCGTGAGCAGGCCGAGGCCCAAAGCAGCCCCGGCAGGGATGAGAAACTTCAGCATGAAATCACCTCCGGCCCCTCGATCGCGAAGATCGTGGGTCCGGAGGTAATGCGCAAGTGGTTCAGCGCAGCGCCGCGCAGGCGGTCTGGATGCGCTCGCAGGCCTGGGTCAGCAGCTCTTCCGACGTGGCGTAGCTGACGCGGAACGCCGGCTCGAGCCCGAAGGCCCCGCCATGCACCGCGGCGACGCGCGCGTCGTCGAGGAAATAGGTGACGAGCGCCTCGTCATTCTCGATGACCTTGCCGCCGGGCGTGGTCTTGCCGATCAGGCCCGACACGTCCGGATAGACATAGAAGGCGCCTTCCGGACGCGGGGTGTGGACGCCGTTGATCTGGTTGAGCATCGACACGACCAGGTCGCGGCGGCGCTTGAACGCGGTGTTGCGCTCGACGAGGAACGACTGGTCGCCGTTCAGCGCCGCGGTCGCCGCGGCCTGCGCGATCGAGCATGGGTTCGAGGTCGACTGCGACTGGAGCTTGGCCATCGCCTTGATGATCTTCTCCGAGCCGCCGGCGAAGCCGATGCGCCAGCCGGTCATCGAATAAGCCTTGGAACACCCGTTCACCGTCAGCACGCGCTCGTAGAGATCGGGTGCGACCTGCGCGATCGTGCAGAACTCGAAATCGTCATAGACGATATGCTCGTACATATCGTCGGCCATCACCCACACATGCGGGTGGCGGCGCAGCACCTCGGCAATCGCCTGCAACTCGGCGCGCGAATAAGCGGCACCGGTCGGGTTCGACGGCGAGTTGAGGATCAGCCACTTGGTGCGCTCGGTGATCGCCGCCTCGAGCTGCTCCGCGCCGATCTTGTAGTTCTGCGCCGCGCCCGCCTTGACCACCACCGGCGTGCCGCCGGCGAAGTTCACGATATCGGGATAGCTTACCCAATACGGCGCGGGGATGATCACCTCGTCGCCCGCCTCGACGGTGGCGACCAGCGCGTTGAACAGGGTGTGCTTGCCGCCGACGTTCACGCTGATCTGGCTCGGCTTATAGTCGAGATCGTTGTCGCGCTTGAACTTGGCGGCGATGGCGGCCTTGAGCTCGGCGGTGCCGTCGACATTGGTATATTTGGTCTTGTTGCCGCGGATCGCCTCGATCGCCGCTTCCTTGACGAAGTCCGGTGTGGGGAAATCGGGCTCGCCGGCCGCGAGACCGATCACGTCGATGCCCTGCGCCTTGAGCTCGAGCGTGCGCGTCGTCATCGCGAGCGTGGCGGAAGGCTGGATACGGCCCAGCGCGGCGGAAATCTGCATGGGAAGGTCCTTTGTGCGGCTGCGAACGCGCCTATAGAGACGCCTTCACCGGTTGCGCAACCGTCTGTGCACGAATCAATCCCCGCAAAGCGTTTCCAAGCAAGAATCCGTCGCGCAGATCCTCCGCCATCAGGTCGCCTTCCACTGCGCGACCACTCTCGATCAGCTCGGCGCGCAACACGCCCGGCAGCAGTCCGCGCGCCAGCGGCGGGGTGACGAGCAGCCCGTCGCGCTCGACGAAGATCGAGGTAAAGCTGCCCTCGGTGAGATGGCCCGAGGGGTCGGCGAACACCGTCTCGAACGCCCCCTTCACGCGCGCGCGGTCATAGAAGCCGCGGTTGCTCGTCTTGTGGCGCAGCCGGAAATCGTCCGATTCGACGGGCAGCGGCGCGATCGCGACCGAAACGGGCTGTGCTGGCGCGGACGGCATCGGCGCGATACCGATCGCGATCGCTCCCGACGGTGCCAGCAGCAGCCGCACGCGCGACGAAAGGCCGAGCCGGAAGGTCGCCGCCTGCAGTTCGTTGCGCGTGGCATGGCGATCGAAGGAGAAGCCCAGCGCCAGCGCACTCGCCTTCATCCGCGCGAGATGCCGCTCGAGCAAAGGAATGCCGTGCTCGGGATCGAAGGCCATGGTCTCGATCAGATCGAAACCGCGCTGGCCGGCGGTGACGAAGGCGCCCTTGGCCAGTGCTTCCTGCCACTCCTCCTCCTCGCGCGAATCGGCGACGATCCCGCCGCCGAGGCCGAGGGTCGCGGTGCCTGCGCCGGCAGGGATGTGCAGCGTACGGATCGCGACGTTGAATCCGGTCGTCCCGTCCGGATCGATCCGCCCGATCGCGCCGCAATAGGGGCCGCGCGGCGCTGCCTCGATCTCGGCGATGATCTCCATCGCGCGCATCTTGGGCGCGCCGGTGATCGATCCGCAGGGGAAGAGACTCTCGATCGCGTCGACCGGGCCCCTGTCGGGCATCAGCTCCGCGGTGACGGTCGAGACCATCTGATGGACGGTGGGATAGGTCTCGACCTTGAAGCTCTGCGGCACCCCCACGCTGCCCGGCACCGCGACGCGCGACAGGTCGTTGCGCAGCAGATCGACGATCATGAGATTCTCGGCGCGTTGCTTCGGATCCTCGGTCAGGCTGCGCGCCAACCGCTCGTCTTCCTCGGGGCTGGCGCTACGCGGGGCGGTCCCCTTCATCGGCCGCGCGGTGAGGTGTCCGTCCTTCGCCGAGAAGAAAAGCTCGGGCGAGAGCGAGAGGAGCCAGTCCTGGCCGGTCCACACCACGCCGCCATAGCCGGCCTTCGCCCGTCCGCGCAGCGCGGCATAGAGCGCCAGCGGGCTGCCGGCGAAGGGCACGTCGGCGCGCAAAGTGAGATTGGCCTGATAAATGTCGCCGGCATGGATCAGCTCGATCACATGGCGGAAGCGCTCGCCATAGGTTTCGCGGCTGATTCGCGGACGCGGGCTGCCCGCCCAAGCGCCCGCCGGATCGGGCAGCAGCGCCGGCACGCGTTCCGCCGGGATCTCCTCGAACGAATCGAACAGCCCGAACCAGAGCGACGGGCAGCCGGGATCGACGGCGGGCAGCGCGCGGGGGGCAAGTGCCTGCCCCGCCTCATAGGCCAGGAATCCCGCCACCCAATGACCGGCGGTGCGCGCCGCCTCCAGCTCCGCCAGCGCCGGCCATACCTGCTCTGCGCGATCGGCGCGGATTACGCGCCGGGGATCGCGATAGAGCCGTGCCGGCCGGGCAAGCGCGCGCGCATCGTCGAGCAGCACGAAGGGAGTGGCGTCATCGAGGCGCATCATGCGGGAAATGCAGCCCGAATGGCCGCGGGGCAACCCCATGTTGCCGCGGCGCCGCCCCGCGCCTATCTCCGCGGGCATGACCAACCCGCCGATGCGCGCGGCCATCGTGCCGGTTACCCCGCTCCAGCAGAACTGCACGCTCCTCTGGTGCACCGAGACGATGCGCGGCGCGTTCAGCGATCCCGGCGGCGATCTCGACAAGCTCCGCGCGGCGGCAAAGCAGCATGGCGTGACGATCGAGAAGATCCTGATCACGCACGGCCATATCGATCATTGCGGCGCCGCGGGCGAGTTCGCGAAGGAGCTCGGCGTGCCGATCGAGGGTCCGCACGAGGCCGATCGCTTCTGGATCGCGCGGCTCGACGAGGACGGGATGCGCTACGGCGTGCGAGGCACGCCGTTCGAGCCCGACCGCTGGCTGGTCAACGGCGATCAGGTGACCGTCGGCAATCTGGTGCTCGACGTCTATCACTGCCCGGGCCACACGCCGGGCCATGTCGTGTTCCACCACGCGCCCTCGAAATTCGCGATCGTTGGCGATGTGCTGTTCAAGGGCTCGATGGGGCGCACCGATTTCCCGCTCGGCAATCACCAGGATCTGATCGATTCGATTACCGGCAAGCTCTGGCCGCTCGGCGACGAGACCGTGTTCGTCCCCGGCCATATGGAGCCGAGCACCTTCGGCCACGAGCGTCAGACCAACCCTTTCGTCGCGGACGCGGTTCTGGCGCGGGGCTAAAGCCTCGCTCCAAAGATTTTTCGATGATGTGGGTGTCGACCGCGTCAGCCGCGCGTTGGTGCGGCGAGACGAATCAGCGCATCGGATTGCCATATTGGAAGGCGAGCAGCAGCGCATAGGCGGCCAGCCCGATCATCGTCAGCATGGTGATGGCGATGCCGATACGGCGGCCCGGCATCCAGCCGTCCATCCCGATCGCATGCGCGATGCGCCCGGCTATATATATGGTGCCGACCGCCCACAGCCCGAGCGTGGTGCCGCCGCCCAGCTCGACCAACGCCAGCAGGATCAGCACCAGCGGGGTATATTCGGCGAAGTTGAGCTGCGCGCGCATCCGCGCGGTCAGACGGGCGTTGCCGCCGTCGCCGACCAGGACCTTCTCCGCGATGCGGATCCGGCCGATTCGGTAGCCGAGCCAGAAATTGACCAGCGCCGCGGCGCCCGTGGTGGTAAGCGCGACCGGCAGCAGCAGCATGGTTCTCGTCCCCTCGTCTTTCCTCGTCGGAAGAACAGGTGCCATGCCCGCCATTCGCTTGCAACGGCGGCCAAAATCGCTATACGCGCGGGCTCGCTTCGTGACCTGCCCGGCGCTTGGTCCGGCGAGCTGCCGGCCCTGCCGTCGCTCGCCCGGTGCCTGCTGAAGGTGTATCACGATCTGATTTTTCTAGTGATTTCAAGAAGGTGCCGAGATGGCCGTTCCCAAGAGAAAAACTTCGCCGTCGCGGCGTGGCATGCGTCGTGCGCATGATTCGCTCAAGGTCGAGGCGTTCCAGGAATGCCCGAACTGTGGCGAGCTCAAGCGCCCGCACAATCTGTGCAACGCGTGCGGCCATTATAATGGCCGTGAGATCGTCTCCGTCGAGGGCTGATCTACGCTCCGACAGGGGGACATGCTGAAATGACCATAGCCTCGCGAATCGCCGTCGATGCGATGGGCGGTGACGAGGGGCTTGCGGTCATGCTCGCCGGTGTCGCGCGTGCGCGGCGCCGCTTCGAGGGCATGCAGTTCCTGCTCGTGGGCGACGAGGCCGCGATTCGCGCGGGGCTCGAGCATCATCCGAACCTGACCGCGGCTTCCGAGATCGTGCACGCGCCCGAAGTGGTCGCGTCCGACGAGAAGCCGAGCCAGGCGATTCGTCGCGCCAAGACGACGTCGATGGGCGTCGCCATCGATCTGGTGAAGCAGGGCCGCGCCGGCGCCGCCGTCTCCTCGGGCAATACCGGGGCGCTGATGGCGATGGCCAAGCTGTCGTTGCGCACCATGCCCGGGATCGACCGGCCGGCGCTGGCGGCTTTGATGCCGACGCTCGGCGAGAACGACACGGTGATGCTCGACCTCGGTGCCAATACCGAGTGCGACGCGCGTAACCTCGTTCAGTTCGCGGTGATGGGCGCCGCCTATGCACGTACCGCGCTCGATCTCGAGGCGCCGCGCGTGGCGCTGCTCAACATCGGCACCGAGGAGATGAAGGGCACCGACGAGATCCGCGAAGCCGCGGCGCAGATCCGCGCGGCACCGCATCTCCCGCTCGACTTCAAGGGTTTCATCGAGGGCAATCGCCTGTCGCGCGGCGAAGTCGATGTGATCGTGTGCGACGGCTTCTCGGGCAATATCGCGCTCAAGACGGTCGAGGGCACGGCGCGCTTCGTGGCCGACCTGCTCAAGCGCGCCTTCAGCAGCTCGACGCGCTCGAAGATCGGCTTCCTGATCTCGCGCCCTGCGACCGAGCTGCTGCGTCATCATCTCGACCCCAACAACCATAATGGCGCCGTGTTTCTCGGGCTGAACGGGCTGGTCGTGAAGTCGCACGGCAGCGCGAACGAGGTGGGCGTCGACACTGCGATCGGGCTCGCCGCCAAGATGGTGCGCGACGATCTGACGCGCCGGATCCTCGACGATCTGGGTAATTTCGAGGCCAAGGCAGCATGACATTGCGTTCCGTGATTACCGGCACCGGCTCGGCGCTCCCGCCGCGCCGCGTTTCCAATGCCGAACTCGCGGAGACCGTCGACACCTCGGACGAATGGATCATTGAGCGGACCGGCATCCGCTTCCGCCACATCGCCGGCCCCGACGAGACCACTGCGACGCTGGCAACCGAAGCCGCCAAGGCCGCGCTTGCCTCGGCCGGTATCGCCGCGGCGGATATCGACCTGATCGTGCTCGCCACGGCGACGCCCGACCAGACCTTTCCCGCCACTGCCACCAAAGTGCAGACGGCGCTCGGCATCCTCGACTGCGTCGCGTTCGACGTCGCCGCGGTCTGCTCGGGCTTCCTTTATGCGCTGCAGGTTGCGGACTCGATGCTGCGTGGCGGCAATGCCAAGCGCGCGCTGGTGATCGGCGCAGAGACCTTCAGCCGCATCCTCGACTGGGAAGACCGCACCACCTGCGTGCTGTTCGGCGACGGCGCCGGCGCGATCGTGATCGAGGCCCAGGATGTGGCCGACGACAGCCGCGGCATCCTCGCGACCAAGCTCCATGCCGATGGCCGCTATAACGAACTCCTCTATGTCGACGGCGGTCCCTCGACCACCGGCACGGTCGGCAAGCTGCGCATGAAGGGCCGCGAGGTGTTCCGTCACGCCGTGGTCAATCTCGCCGCGGTGATGCAGGAATCGCTCTCGGCCGCCGGGCTCAAGGCGGAGGATGTCGATTGGGTGGTACCCCATCAGGCCAATGCCCGCATCCTCGATGCCACCGCGCGCAAGCTCGGTCTGGCGAACGAGAAGGTGATCGTCACCGTCGACGAGCATGCCAATACCTCGGCCGCCTCGGTGCCGCTTGCGCTCGATACGGCGGTGCGCGATGGGCGTATCAAGCGGGGCGATCTGCTGGTACTTGAGGCCATGGGCGGGGGCTTCACCTGGGGCGCCGCGGTGGTCCGGTTCTGATCCGGGAAACACCGGGATTTACATAGATTAAGCTACTCATTACCGTCGCGTAATGTTCCCGTTTCAACGGGCACATTGATCTGGTAGTATGCAAGACTGCCAAGCGAAGGGAGAGGCGGCATGAGCTCCGCTGGAACACTCACCCGGGCCGACCTGGCCGAGGCGCTTCATCACGAGGTGGGGCTGTCGCGGGCGGATGCCGCGCGCATCGTCGAGCAGGTTCTCTCGCACATGTGCGACGCGCTCGAAAAGGGCGAGAACGTCAAGATCTCCGGCTTTGGCAGCTTCATCCTGCGCGACAAGGGTGAGCGGGTCGGGCGCAATCCCAAGACCGGCGTCGAGGTGCCGATCGCGCCGCGCCGCGTGCTCACCTTCCGCGCCAGCCAGATGATGCGCGATCGCATCGTCAGCGCCGGATAAGCGAACGATGTCCGGGTCCGAGAAAGCCGCGGGTGCTTTCCGGACGATCGGTGAGGTCGCCCAGGAGATCGGGCGCCCCCAACATATCCTAAGATATTGGGAGACGCGCTTCCCGCAATTGCGTCCGCTCACGCGGGCTGGCGGACGGCGCTATTACCGGCCCGAGGATGTCGCGCTGGTGCGGCGCATCCACAACCTGCTCGGCGCCGAGGGCTATACGATTCCGGGCGTCCAGCGCTTGCTCGCCGCCGAACGGGGCAGCCGCAGCCGCGGCCGGCCCAACGCGCTCCAGGCGATTCGCGACACGCTGATCGACGCGCTCGAAGCGGACGGGGTCTAGCGGTCGGGGCCCAGCGCGGGATCAAGATCGCGCGGGCGGATGAAGCGGGCAAGCTCGGCGCGGCCCGGCGTCACCTTGCCCCAATCCGCCACATCGAAGCGCAGCTCCGCCAGGCTCGCGGTCGGGAACTTCTCCTGCACGGAGCCGCGTAGCGCGCCGGCGCTGTCTGGCACCAGCAGCAGTACCAGTTCCTCAAGTCCGGGATTATGCCCGACGATCAGCGCACGCCCGGCGCCGACGGGCAGTTCGTGGATGATGTCGAGCAGAGTCGCGGGCGAGGCGAGATAGACGCGCTGGTCCCAGGCGGGGGCGAGCGCGCAGCCATAGCCGGCCTCGACCTGTTCGAGCGTCTCGACCACCCGCGTCGCGGGCGAGGCCACGACATGGTCGAACGCGATTCCCAGTGCCTTGAGGTTGCGCCCCACCGCCAAAGCGGCGCGCTGGCCCTTGGAATTGAGCGGCCGATCGAAGTCGCGGAGGCCCGGATCGTCCCAGCCCGACTTGGCGTGGCGCAGCAGCGTCAGCGTCTTCATTCCGCTCCCCGTCAGGCGTGTGCGGGCGCCTCATGCCCCAAGGCGGCGCGCGAGGAAAGCACCCGCGTCACCGCTTCGTCCAGCGTCACGCGACGCACCGGGGTTTCCGCGGGAAAGGCGGTGAGCAGGCGCGACGGCATCGCGGCGGAAAGCAAAACGAACGTCCCGCGGTCGCTCGCGCGGCGAATCAGCCGGCCGAACGCCTGGGCGAGTCGGGCGCGGACGATGCGGTCGTCATAGGCGCTGCCACCACCCGCCAGCCGGCGCGCGGCGTGGAGCACGGTCGGTTTGGGCCAGGGCACGCCCTCCATCACGACCAGACGCAACGACTCGCCGGGCACGTCGACGCCGTCGCGAAGCGCGTCGGTGCCGATCAGCGAGGCGCGCGGATCATCGCGAAAGATGTCCACAAGCGTGCCCGTGTCGATCGGGTCGACATGCTGGGCGAGGAGCGGCAGACCCTCGCGGGCGAGGCGGTCGGCGATGCGGGCGTGGACGGCGCGGAGGCGGCGGATCGCGGTGAACAGGCCGAGCGTGCCGCCGTCCGCGGCGACGATGAGCCGGGCATAGGCGTTGGCGAGCGCAGGAAGATCGCCGCGTTTCACGTCGGTTACGATCAATACCTCAGACTGGGAGCCGTAATCGAACGGGCTCGGGGCCTCGAAATGCACGGGTGGTCGCAGCAGATGCGATGCGCCCGAGCGCGAATCGGCGACATCCCAATCGCCGCCGGCGCGCAGGGTAGCGGAGGTGACGAGCACGCCGTGCGCCGGCTCGAGCACGGTCTTGGCGAAGGGGCGTGAAGGATCGAGCCAGTGGCGGTGCAGCCCGACGTCATATTCGCGCCCCTCGACACGATCGACCGCGAGCCAGTCGACGAAGGCCGGGTCGGCCGGTCCGCCGATCCGCGCGATCAGCGCGAGCCACGCGCTCACCGTCTCGGTGCGCCAGCCGAGCGAGGCGATCGCACCCTCGATCCGGGCGCGCGCCGGGCCATCCATCCAGTCGGGTGCCTCGGTCAGCACCGCTTCGAGCCGGCGCCCCAGCGCAACCAAAGGGCGCAGCAACTTGTCGAGTGCGGCACCGGCTGGCCCGGCCGCCTCGACTAATGTCGCGTCGGGCTCGGCCAACTCGGTCTCGAGTCCATACCCCGCCTCGCTCGCGCCCTCGGTGTCGCGCGCATAGACGAGCCCGCGTACCGCCGCGAGCAACGCCTCGATCGGGCCGAACGGATTGCCCTCGGCGAGTCGTTGAATCCATTGATCGGTCGGCAGCGCGTGCGCGGCGTCGAGCGCCTCGGCGATCGCGCGGCCGCCTTCCTCGTCATAGCTGGCGACGTCGGACAGGCGCGCGGCGAGCCCGCGGCGGCGCCCGCGCGAGCCCTTCTCCGGCCCGGTGATCCAGCGCCTGAGCTCGATCGCCTCCTGCCCCGACAAGGCGACAGAGAACATCGCGTCGGCCGCGTCGAAGAGGTGATGCCCCTCGTCGAACACATAGCGCGTCGGCCGGCTCGCTGCCTCGCGGCCCCGCGCGGCATTGACCATCACCAGCGCATGGTTGGCGATGACGATATCGGCATCGGCCGAGGCGCGCGCGGCGCGCTCGATGAAGCACTTCCGGTAATGCGGGCAGCCGGCATAGATGCACTCGCCGCGCCGGTCGGTGAGCGCGGTCGAGCCGTTGCGGCGGAACAGGGTGGGCAGCCAGCCGGGCAGGTCGCCGCCGATCATGTCGCCATCGACGCTATACGCCGCCCAACGCGCGACCAGCTGGGCGAGGATCGCCGCGCGCCCCGCGAACCCGCCTTGCAGCGCATCCTCCAGATTGAGCAGGCAGAGATAATTTTCGCGCCCCTTGCGGGTGACGATGCGCCGTTTGCGCGCCACCGGATCGGCGATCAGCCGCTCGCCCTCATGGCCGAGCTGACGCTGCAGCGCCTTGGTGAAGGTCGACACCCAAACCGCCCCGTCCGCCTGTTCGGCCCAGAGCGATGCAGGGGCGAGATAGCCGAGCGTCTTGCCGATCCCCGTCCCCGCCTCGGCGAGCACGAGATTGGGCGTGTCGCGCATGTCCCTCGGCGCGAAGGCGCGTGCGGCGGTCTCGGCATAGGCGCGCTGTCCCGGCCGCTGTTCGGCGCCGTCGCCGGTCAGGCGGCGGAGGCGATCGGCGACCATGTCCTCGTCGAGCGTGACGATGCGCGGCGCGGCGCGCGGTGCCCCCTCCTCCCATTCGGGCAGGCGCGAGAAGAGCCAGCGCTCGGCCTGGGCGGGGCGAGCGAGGCGCTGCGTCACCAAGGGCGCCCAGGGCCAGTGCAGCCTGAACAAAGATTGCGCGGAGTGCCAGGCACCTTCACGCTCCGGCCAATCGCCATCGGCGACCGAAAGCATCGCCTCGGCGGCGCGTAGCAGCATCGGCGCGATCCCGGCGTCGTTCGCCGGCGGCTCGAGTCCGGCGGTGCGCGCGAGACCCTTGGGCGTCGGCACCATGAAACGTGCGGGATGAAGGAAGGCAA
>Ga0065165_1002947_pt1 | contig 12963 bp, 11 predicted proteins | sample AraplaMF_Cvi_mMF_FD_63813 | JGI IMG/M metagenome (GOLD analysis project Ga0065165, IMG submission 63813) | Arabidopsis root microbial communities from the University of North Carolina, USA - plate scrape MF_Cvi_mMF (version 2) (version 3) | ecosystem: Host-associated > Plants > Roots >... | reverse complement strand
TGTCCTTCTTCAGCTCGGCGACCCGCGAGAAGGGCACGAAGATGGCTGCATCGAGCTGTCCGGCCTGCACGTTGAGCATGCGGGTGTTGTCGTCGGGCACGGAGATCCATTCCACGCCGTCGAGCTTTACGCGGTCCGCCTGCCAGAAGTTCGGGTTCTTCTTGAGGATGATGCGGTCACCGCGCCGCCATTCCTCGACTGTGAAGGCACCGGACGCAACCGGCTTCTCCGCATAGGCATCCGGCCCGAGCGCCTCCATGCCGGCCTTCGAGATCACCGAGGCGTTGGGCAGTGCCAGCGTCGACAGGAAGGGCGCCGACGGATTTTTCAGCTTGATCGTCAGCGTATGCGGGTCGGTCGCGACCGCCGTGTCGATGACCTTGTAGGAATCGCTCCAGAGCGAGGCGGCATCGTCGCGGATGCGCAGCAGGCTGAAGGCGGCGTCCGACGCCGTCAGCGGCGAGTCGTCCGAGAACTTTGCGTCACGGATCTTGAAGACATAGGTGAGCCCGTCGTCCGAAGCGGTCCAGCTTTCGGCCAGACCAGGTTCGAGCTTGGTGCCGGTCTTGTCGACCCGGATCAGCACGTCGTAGACATTCGAAAACACCCAGTTGTCGATATTCTGGGCGGTCTTGATCGGGTCGAACGTGGTCGAGTCCTCCCGGCGCCCGATAGTAAGGACGCCTGCCGCTTCCGCATAGCTCGCGCTGAGCGTCAGGCCAGCCAGAAGCGCGGCAAGTCCGATGGATTTCCATGTCTTGGTCATGTGTCTGTTCCCTTTGTTATGATGGCATGCGTTTGACAGGCAGTTCCGGCAGGATCGACTGGACGCTCCCCGACGCCTTCTCCCCGAGCAGCGGCCGGTCCGGGTCGATATCGGGAATGGCGGCAATGAGAGCCGCGGTGTAGGCGTGCCTCGGCCGGGCGAACACCTCGTCCGAGCGGCCCTCCTCGACGACCTCGCCGCGATACATCACCACCACGCGCTCACAAAGATTGCGGACGATGGCAAGGTCATGGGCAATGAACAGCAGCGTCAGGTTCATCTTCAGCGTCAGCTCGCGAAACAGGGCGATGATCTGCGCCTGGATCGTCACGTCGAGCGCGGCGACGCATTCGTCGGCGATGATCATCTTGGGATCGACCGCGAGCGCCCGGGCAATGCCGGCCCGCTGGCACTGGCCGCCGCTCATGCTCCGGGGCTTGCGCTGTGCGAACTCTCGATCGAGCCCGACCAGATCGAGCAGTTCACCGACGCGCCCGGGAATAGCCGACCGTGCCACCTTGCCTTGAACCGCAAGCACTTCGGCAAGCGTCTGGCCAATCGTCATCCGCGGGTTGAGGGCGTTGTAGGGGTCCTGGAAGACCATCGCAGTCTCGCGGCGCAGCTTGGCGAGGCCCGCGGTTCGCTGCTGCCCGACATCGATGCCGTCAAAGGTCACATGTCCGGACGAAATCTCGGTCAGGCCGAGGATCGCCCGCGCCAGGGTACTCTTGCCGCTGCCCGATTCACCAACGATGCCGATCGTCTCGCCGGGCATGACCTGCAGGCTGACGCCGGATACCGCCTTGACCGTCTTTGCCCCTGCCTTGAAGAGGCTGCCGCCGCTGCGGAAATCCACATGCAGGTCGTCGATCTCCAAAAGCGGCTTGGTGATCGGCCTTAGGCTTTCATCCCTTGCAGCAGGCCCGGTCGCCTGGTCGGGCATCGACGGGTGGCTGTTGATTAGGTTGATCGTATAGGGGTCCTGCGGCCGCGCCAGGATCTGTCGCTTCGGGCCCTGTTCGAGCAGCCGGCCGCCCTGCATCACCGCGATCCGGTCACAGGTCTGCGCGACGATGCCAAGGTCGTGCGTGATCAGGATGATCGCCAGCCCTCTCTTGTCCCGGATATCCATCAGCAGCGTCAGGATCTGAGCCTGGATGGTCACGTCGAGCGCCGTGGTCGGTTCGTCGGCGATCAGGATCTTCGGATCGCACGACAGGGCGACGCCGATCATGGCGCGCTGCCGCATGCCGCCGGAGAACTCGTGCGGATAGCTGTCATACTGGCGGATGGGGTCGGGGAAGCCGACCTGCGTCAGGATCTCGACCGCCGCCTCGCGCGCCTGCGTCGCGCCGATCTTCTGGTGATAGCGGATGCCCTCCGCGATCTGGTCGCCGATCCGCATGACCGGATCGAGATGACTGGTCGGGTTCTGGAAGATCATGCCGATCTCGCCGCCGCGCACCTCGAGCATCTCGGCATCGCTGATCCTGGTCAGGTCGCGCCCGGCCAGCACCACCATGCCGGCATCGATCGTGATCAGCGACGAGGGCATCAGGCGCACCAGGGTACGGCAGAGCAGGCTCTTACCGGACCCGCTTTCGCCGACAAGGCCGAGGATCTCGCCCTTGGCGAGGTCGAAGGAGACGTGGTCGATCAGCGTTCGCGGGCTGTCGTCCATGCGGACACTGACGGTGAGATCTTTCACGGACAGCACGGAGGCACTCATTCGTGGACCCCGAGAAGTTCGCCGAGGGCATCACCCAGCATGCTGAAGCCGAAGGCGAGGCAGACGATTGAGAGGCCGGGAAAGAGGGCGATCCACCAGGCCGTGGTGATGAAACTCTGCCCCTCGGCCACCATCACGCCCCACTCTGCGACCGGCGGCTGCACGCCGAGCCCCAGATAGCTGACGGCGGCACCGCTCAGCAGCACGAGAGTCGCGTCTGACATGGAGAAGACGATGGAGCCGGCGATCGCATTCGGGAGCAGATGGCGGAACATGATGCGGGTACGGCTGAACCCCAGGCTGACGGCGGCCACCGCATAGTCGCTGCTTTTCAGCACCAGCATCTGCGCGCGAATGAGGCGGGCATAGGAAACCCAGCCGACAAGGGCCATGGCAATGTAGAAGCTACCGAGCCCGGGCCCGAGAATGGCGATGATCGACAACATCAGGACCAGGAAGGGGAAGGCGAGGATGATGTCGACGAGCCGCATGAACACAGCATCAATGATGCCGCCAAAGAAGCCGGCGATCGTGCCGACGGTGGTCCCGATCAGAAATGGAAAGAGCACGCCGATGACGGCGATCTCCAGATCGATCTGCGCACCCCAGATGACCCGGGAGAGAATGTCGCGCCCGAAATTGTCCGTCCCGAGGAGATGCGCCAGAGAGGGCGGCTGCAGCCGCGCAGCTGCGTCCTGGAAGATCGGATCGTAGGGTGCCACGAGCGGCCCTGCGACCGAGAGGAACAGGAAGAACGTCAGTATTGCGATCCCGACCACCAAGGTCAGGCGCCGTCCGGCGACGCGGCGCCAGGCCGGGGCTGCAGGCAGGGCCAATCCGGCACTCATAGCTTCACCCGCGGATCGACGGCGACCGTGACGATGTCGGCGATGAAGTTGACGAGCACGGTGGCGCAGGCAAACGTCATGGCGACGCCCTGCACGACCATGTAGTCGCGCGAGAAAATTGCCCGCACCAGAAGCTGACCCATGCCCGGTAGCGCAAACACGCTTTCGACGACCACCGTGCCGCCGATCAGCCAGCCGATATTGACGGCGAGCAGATTGATCGTCGGAACGAGGGAGTTCGGCACCACGTGGCGCCAGAAGACGATGCCTTCCGGCATGCCGCGCGCCCGCGCCGCGGTGGCGACGTCCGACTTCAGGGCTTCCACCATGGCCGACCGCAGGCTGCGGGTGAGGACTGTCGAGAGCGACAGGGCGACCGTCAGGCTGGGCAGGACGAGATGGGCCAGCTTGTCCCCGAGGCTGGACCCGTAGCCGGACACCGGAAGAACGCCGAGCTGGACGCTGAACAGGATGATCAGCATCAGGCCGAGCCAGAACGGCGGCAAACCGATCCCGAAGGTGGAGACAACCCGCACGGCATGATCTGGCGCGCGCCCGACATTGCGGGCGGCGATCGCCGACATCGGAAGGGCTATCAGGATGGACAGGACGACACTGGCAAGGACGAGCGTGAGCGTCGGCTCGATGCGAGTCGAAATCAACGGCAGGACGTCGATCTTGTAGAGAATCGACTTACCCATTTCGCCATTGGCGAGGTTTTTCAGAAAGTAGAAATACTGCAGCCAGATGGGCTGGTCGAGACCGTACTGGGCGCGGATATTGGCGAGCGCCGTCGGCGTCGCCCGGGTCCCGAGAATGTTGCGCGCCGGGTCACCGGGAATGAGGCGCACCAGAATGAAGGTGATGACGCTGATCCCGAACAGGACGGGGAGAAATTGCACCGGGCGGGTCAGGACAAACTTATAGCGGTGCATGGGGGCGCCTGCCTTCCGGTCGGTCTCGGGCTTCGCTCGCTCGATTGTGCATCAGTCTGCCCTGTGGCGCGACAGAAAGTCGATCAAGTCCGGATAATAGTCCTGCGGGTTCTCGTAGAACGGCATGTGGCTGGCGTTGGCGAAGACCTTGAGTTCCGCGTTCGGCAGGGCGAGCTTCATCCGCAGGGCGCAGGCCGGCGTCAGCTCGTCATGCTCGCCGGTGGTGATCAGCACCGGCATCGTCAGACGGGGCAGATCGGGGATCCGGTTCCAGTCCTTGAGGTTGCCGATATAGAGAAACTCGTTGGGGCCCTGCATCGTCTCGTAGGGTCCCATGTTCCAGTCGTCCAGCGAGCGGCGCACCGGTGCCGGCCATTCCGGCAGGCGGCAGACGTGCCGGTAGTTGAGAATGGTGACCGCCGCCAGATATTCCGGGTGGCTGTAGGTGCCCTGTGCCTCGTGCTTTTGCATCATCGAGACCGTTTCGGGACCAAGTGCCGCTCTCAGCCGCTCCAGCTCGGTGACGAGATGCGGCATGTCGGCGACGGTGTCCTCGAGGATGAGGGTCTGGAGGTTTTCCGGATAGGTGAGCGCATAGTCAATTGCCAGCCAGCCGCCCCAGGAGTGCCCCAGCATATGCACCTTGCCGAGGCCGAGCGCCTTCCGCACAGTCTCGGTCTCTTCCACATAGCGGCCGATGGTCCAAAGCGACCGATCCTGCGGCCGGTCTGAGGCCCCCGTCCCCAACTGGTCGAAGGCGACCACGCGGTAACCCTGGTCGATCAGGCAGGAGTGCGCTTCCCGCAGGTAATCGCACGGCAGGCCCGGTCCGCCGTTGAGACAAAAGACGGTCTCGTTGCCGCTCCCGAAGCTGTAGGTGACGACATTATAGCCGTCGACCTCGACGTCCTGACGCGTCCCCGGCTCGATTTCACGCCACATTGACAGCTCCGGACCAAGATTCTACTTGCCCAAGAACTGGGCATGGCTAAATTTTTACCGAAGCCGGCAGCTATTGCCAGCTATAACAAGTGATAGGTGCGGCAATCGTACCCGCCCGGAGCCCGCAATGCTTGATGAAATCGGCACGATCAGACGGCAACTGACGGCGCCCGAGACGCTCGAAGCGCGCATCGACCGTGCATTCGATGCGATGAAGGCGATCGGGTTCGACGCCATGATCTATGATTATACGCCTGTCCCTTACGACCTGGACGGCCAGATCATGGTGCCGTCGCTGCTGAAACTGCGCAATATTTCCGAAGACATGCGGGAATACTGGTTCGATCGCGGCTATTTCCGCATCGACCCGGTCCAGCAACTGGCGCTTCGCACGAGCGCGCCCTTTTACTGGAACTACGACACGTGCACGGACAGCCCGATCGGCCGCTTCATGAGCGACGACACCGCACCCGTGCGGCGCTATCTGCGGGAGCGCGACATGTCCACCGGGGTCACGGTCCCCGTCCACATGCCGCGCGGTGATTGCGCGACGGTGACCGGCATACGGTTCGGTGCCGACCGGGCGTTCGAGCAGCATGCCCTGCGTTCGATCGCCGACTTCAATCTCCTCGCCCATGTCTTTCACGAAGCGATCTGTCCACTCTTCGACAACAATGCCTTCAGCGTCGGCAAGATCCGGCTGACCGAGCGGGAGCGGGAATGCCTGCGGTATTCGGCCGAAGGGCTATCGGCCAAGGAGATCTCCCGCATCATCGAACGGTCGGTGCCGACCGTCGTCATGCATCTCAATGCCGCGGCCAAGAAGCTCGGCGCCCGCAACCGGACCCAGGCGGTGGTGCGCGCGGCGCATTACCGGCTGCTCGAGGACCGGCCATCCTATCTGTTGTGATAGCTGACGCGGGGCGTGCAGCGACGCTAAAAGTCTTCCTGCCTATGAGACAGGGAGACCCCGATGGCCGAGATTCCAAGCAGCCAAGACTATCTGCCGTTCGGCGAGTACCGCACCTGGTACCGGATCACGGGCTCGCTGAATTCGCCGAGAGTGCCGCTGGTCGTCGCTCATGGCGGCCCTGGCTGCACCCACGACTACGTCGATTCTTTCAAGGGTATTGCCGAACTGGACGGACGCGCAGTCATCCACTACGACCAGCTCGGCAACGGACACTCGACCCGACTGCCGGACAAGGGCCCCGACTTCTGGACGCCGGCGCTGTTCCTCGACGAACTGGACGCCTTGCTGCGACATCTCGGCATTGCGGATCGCTACGCCTTTCTCGGCCAGTCCTGGGGCGGAATGCTGGGCGCCGAACACGCAGTACGCCGGCCGGAGGGTCTGAAGGCCCTGGTCATCGCCAATTCGCCCGCCAACATGCACACATGGGTCGCTGAAGCGAACCGCTTGCGGGCCGACCTTCCGCAGGACGTCCAGGATCGGCTGCTGCGCCACGAACAGGCCGGGACGATCACCGATCCGGACTATATCGCCGCGTCGCGGATCTTCTACGACCGGCATGTCTGCCGCGTCACGCCTTGGCCGCCGGAGGTGGCACGGACCTTCGCCGCCATGGATGAGGACAATACCGTCTATCGCCACATGAACGGACCGACCGAGTTCCACGTCATCGGCACGATGAAGGATTGGACGATCGAGGATCGCCTGCATCTCATCGAGGCGCCGACGCTGGTAATCTCCGGTGCGCATGACGAAGCGACGCCGCTGGTAGTCAAGCCTTACGTCGACCAAGTGCCGGGATGCGAGTGGGTGTTGTTCGAGCAGTCGAGCCACATGCCGCATGTCGAGGAGAAGGAGCTTTGCCTTCGGACCGTCTCCGGCTTCCTGTCGCGACACGACTGAGCCGCCGAATGCCGGGTCTGCACTGGCGGCGCAAGGGCGGGTGCCCTAAAACCCTGAGAGCAGAGGCGGGACCTGTGTAATCGCAGGCGTGCTCGCGCCCGAGTCGATGATCTCGAACACCGTGCTCAGCATGGCCGGCACGTCCTGCTTGACCATCTCGATTTCGTTGCCGAGTAGGGCGACGAACGGGTCCCAGTCGAAACAGCCCAGCACGATGCTGCGGTCGTCGAGGTGACCGGTCCGCCGTACCCAGCGCATGACGCCTTCCAGCGAGATGGTCGAGTTGACGAACATGCCCTGAGGCGGCAGGCCACCGCTTGCGATCAGCTTGTCCAGCGCCTTTTCCGCCTTTTCCGGCGCGTAGCCGCAGGGCAGGATATGCGCCTCGTCAATCGCGACACCGAAGTCCGCATGCGCCTCGCGAAATCCGCGGATACGCTCGGCCGTGTTGTGATCGCTGCCGCGCCCGCCGATGAACAGCAGCGACTGCCTGCGTCCAAGCCGTCGCTCGCAGTTCACGAGTACGCGCCGCGTCAACTCCCGGGCGCCGGCAAAATTGTCGGTGATGACCGATGGTGCGAGTGAGCCGGGGAGATCGAGATTGAGCGTGCGCACGCCTGACGCGGCACAGAGCTCGGTGATCCGGTCGGGATCGGTGGCGCCGGTCGCGATCAGGCAGTCGACCTGGTAGGACAACATGGTGCGCGCCGCCTCCAACTCCAGTTCCGGGTCGCGTCGCGTACAGGTGATGATCGGGAAAAGACCCCGGGCGCGAGCCATTTCCTCGAACAGCTCGACGATCGAGCCGAAATAGCGGTTGTCGTATTTGGGAACGATCATGCCGATGATGTGCGACTTGTCGCGGCGCAGAAGGCTTGCCTGCATGTTGAGCGCATAGCCCTGTTCGTCGGCAATCCGCATGATCTTTTCCGCGAGCTGGCTGCTGATCCGCCGCTTCTTCCAGTTGCCGTTGAGGACGGCGCTGACGGCGCTGGCCGACGTGCCCGCAAGATCGGCAAGATCATAGATCGTCGTCCGCTTGGCGGGCTTGGGGCTACTCAAATCAATTCTCCCTTTTTGGTAACTTGACACCAAACCATGAAAGTGGCAATTCTTGCTTCATCGATTGAGCAACAATGCTCAATCGATGCTGCAGTAGGAGCTGCGCTGGTACAGGGAGGCTGTTTCCAGGACACTACAGACGAACCTTGCGACTGCGCAGATGCCCGCTCGACAGGACGCGGCGGCTGCGGGGCAGGGCCACTCTTTCGGCGTCCGGCGATGCCTGAGCATGCCGTCAATCATTCAAGGAGGAGACTATGAACTATCGCAATCTGCTTTTGGCTTCCGCCGTCGCCATGCTCGGATCATCTGCCGTGGCCGTGGCCCAGGAAGCATCCACCGTCGCGTTCCTGATGCCCGACCAGGCATCGACACGCTACGAGCAGCACGACTTCCCCGGCTTCAAGGCCGAAATGGCCAAGCTGTGCGCCAAGTGCACGGTGATCTACCAGAACGGCAACGGCGATGCATCGTTGCAGCAGCAGCAATTCAACTCGGTCATCGCCCAGGGCGCCAAGGTCATCGTTCTCGACCCGGTCGATTCCTCGGCGGCAGCCGGCATGGTGGAAATTGCCCAGTCGCAGGGCGTCAAGGTCATCGCCTATGACCGCCCCATCCCGGACAAGCCGGCCGATTACTACGTCTCCTTCGACAATCAGGGCATCGGCTATGCGATCGCCAAGTCGCTGGTTGCCCATCTCAAGGCTGCGGGCGTTCCGGACGGCGCGGGCGTGCTGCAGATCAACGGCTCGCCGACGGATGCTGCTGCCGGGCTGATCCGCGACGGCATCCACAAGGGACTGAAGGAATCCGCTTACAAGACCCTGGCCGAATACGACACGCCCGAATGGGCGCCGCCGAAGGCGCAGGAATGGGCGGCTGGCCAGATCACCCGCTTCGGCGCCGACATCAAGGGCGTCGTGGCCGCCAATGACGGCACGGGCGGCGGCGCGATCGCGGCCTTCAAGGCGGCAGGCGTCAAGCCGGTGCCGCCGGTGACCGGCAATGATGCGACCATCGCGGCGCTGCAGCTGGTGATCTCCGGCGATCAGTACAACACTATCTCCAAGCCGTCCGAAGTCGTCGCGGCCGCGGCAGCCAAGGTCGCGGTTCAGATTCTCAAGGGTGAAACCCCGGAAGCCAAGACGACGCTCTACAACACCCCGTCGGAGCTCTTCATCCCCGCCGTCGTCACCGCCGAGAACATCAAGGCCGAGATCTTCGACAAGAAGATCCAGACGGCCGACCAGATCTGCACCGGCGAATATGCCGAAGGCTGCAAGAAGCTCGGCATCACCAAGTAACTCCACTTATAGCACCCGGCCGCCCGATGGCGGCCGGGGACTTGTGCAGGCAATGAGGGCTGCAGTCATGGGCACCGTGAACGGCATGCCGGCGAAGGGACAAACCATTCTCCGGCTGAGCAAGATTTCCAAGAATTTCGGGGCCGTTTCGGCCCTCACCGACATCGATCTCGAGGTCAAGGCCGGCGAGGTCGTCGCTCTGGTCGGCGACAACGGCGCGGGCAAGTCGACGCTGGTCAAAGTGCTTGCGGGCGTGCATCGGCCGTCATCGGGATCGATCGAGTTCTGCGGTCGCAGCGTCGAACTCGACAGCCCGGGCGCGGCGCTCGAACTCGGCATCGCAACCGTCTTCCAGGATCTCGCGCTGTGCGAAAACCTCGACGTCGTCGCCAACCTGTTTCTCGGGCACGAGATCTCGCCATGGGGTCTCGACGAGATCGCCATGGAAGTGCGGGCATGGACCCTGCTTCGTGAACTGGCTGCCCGTATTCCATCGGTGCGCGAACCGATTGCGTCCCTGTCGGGCGGGCAGCGCCAGACGGTCGCCATCGCGCGCTCCCTGCTGCTCGATCCGAAGATCATCATGCTCGACGAGCCGACGGCAGCGCTCGGGGTAGCCCAGACAGCCGAAGTGCTCAACCTGATCGAGCGGGTGCGCGAGCGCGGTCTCGGCGTCATCATCATCAGCCACAACATGGAAGACGTGCGGGCCGTGGCCGACCGCATCGTCGTGCTGCGCCTTGGCCGCAACAACGGCGTCTTCACGCCGGACGCATCCAACCAGGAACTCGTCGCCTCCATCACCGGAGCAACGGAAAATTCGGTCTCCCGCCGCATCGAGCGCAAGACAGGCGCCGCACCGGAGACCACGGGGAGACCGGCATGAGCCATAACACATCCGATCCACGTCCGGCGCCTGCCGGCACTCTCGACCGTAGCGACGAACGTGTCAGGCACGACGACAGCATTGGCGCCATGGTCAAGGCCTTCTTCGACCGGGTCCGGTCGGGAGATCTCGGCATGCTGCCGGTGTTCGTCGGCCTGATCGTCATCTCGACGGTGTTTTCGCTGCTCAATCCGATCTTCCTGGCGCCGAACAACCTCGTCAACCTGCTCTTCGATTGCGCCACGGTCGGCGTCATTTCACTCGGCATCGTCTGCGTGCTGATCCTCGGCGAGATCGACCTGTCGGTCGGCTCCATGAGCGGGCTCGCATCGGCAATCCTCGGCGTGTTCTGGGTCAACAGCGGATGGCCCATCGCCCTTGCGATCGTCGTTGCCCTCATGGCCGGCATGGCCGTCGGCACGCTCTATGCGGTGCTCTTCAACCGTCTCGGAATGCCGAGCTTCGTCGCGACGCTGGCCGGCCTGCTCGCACTGCTCGGCCTGCAGCTCTACATCCTCGGCCCGAGCGGCAGCATCAATCTGCCCTATGCCTCGCCGCTCGTGCGGTTCGGCCAGATCCTGGTGATGCCGCACTGGTTCTCGCAGCTGCTGGCGCTGGTGCCCGGCCTCGTGATGATCGTGATCGGCCTGCGCAGCCGGCAGAAGCGCCTTTCGGTCAACCTGTCGGCCCAGCCTCTTGGGGCGCTTGTCATCAAGGCGGTTGCCTTGACGGTCGCACTGGAATTTGCCGTCTACTATCTCAACCTCGGGCGCGGTATTCCGTGGATGTTCGGCCTCTTCGTCGGCATCGCGGTCATCCTCAACTACGGCCTGACCCGCACGCAGTGGGGACGCTCGATGTTTGCCGTCGGAGGCAACCGGGAAGCGGCACGCCGGGCAGGCATCAATGTACGCCGCATCTATCTCAGCGCGTTCATGCTGTGCTCGACGCTTGCGACGATCGGCGGGATGCTGTCGGCCTCGCGGCTTGCCTCGTCGAGCCAGCAGGCCGGCACGGGCGACGTCAATCTCAACGCGATCGCCGCTGCCGTGATCGGTGGCACCAGCCTGTTCGGCGGCCGTGGAAGTGCCTATTCTGCGGTGCTCGGCATTCTCGTCATCCAGGCCATCTCGAATGGCCTGACACTTCTCAATCTCAGCTCGTCGCTGCGCTACATGATCACCGGCGCCGTGCTCGCCATCGCCGTCATCGTCGATTCGCTTGCGCGCCGGTCCCGTGTCAGCCACGGACGGGCCTGATCCAAACTCTAGGAGTTCGCAATGACTGATCTCATGAAGGGCAAGGTCGCCGCCATTACCGGTGCTGCGTCCGGCATCGGGCTCGAATGTGCCCGCACGCTGCATGCCGAAGGCGCCACCGTCATCCTGGTCGACCGCGCCAAGGAAAAGCTCGACACCCTGTGCGCCGAAATGGGCGAGGGCGCGCTGCCGCTGGTCGTCGATCTGCTCGACGGCAAGCAGGTATCGGGCATCCTGCCGCGCATCCTGGAGCTTGCCGGCAGGCTCGATATCTTCCACGCCAATGCGGGTGCCTATATCGGCGGCCCGGTGGCGGAAGGCGATCCGGATGCCTGGGACCGCATGCTCAATCTCAACATCAATGCAGCCTTCCGCTCCGTGCATGCGGTCCTGCCGCACATGATCGCGCAGAAGTCCGGCGACATCCTGTTCACCAGCTCGATTGCCGGGGTCGTCCCGGTGATCTGGGAACCGATCTACACCGCATCGAAATTCGCCGTTCAGGCCTTCGTGCATGCCACCCGCCGGCAGGTGGCGCCGCATGGCGTGCGCGTCGGCGCGGTCCTGCCCGGCCCGGTCGTGACGGCGCTGCTCGACGACTGGCCGAAAGCGAAAATGGACGAGGCGCTCGCCAATGGCAGCCTGATGCAGCCGAAGGAAGTGGCAGACGCCGTCCTGTTCATGCTGTCGCGTCCGCGAAACGTGACGGTCCGCGATCTGGTGATCTTGCCCAACAGCGTCGATCTCTAGAGACTGTCGAGAGCGGCTGCGGGCCCGAAGGGGTGGCCGCTTGCCCATTCTGCCGATGAAGAGCGAGAGACCATGACCGAGCCATCTACCACACCTCAAGTCGGTGACCACCATGTCGTGGGCGTCGATGTCGGCACAGGCAGCGCCCGGGCCGGTGTCTTCGACCTGACAGGGAGGATGCTGGCATCGGCCAAACGGGACATCACGCTTTTCCGCGAAGCGGGCACGATGGTGGAGCAGTCCAGCACGGAAATCTGGGCCGCCGTCTGCGGCGCCGTGCGCGAAGCGGTCTCGGAGGCTGGCATCGATCCCGCAAGCGTCGCCGGGCTCGGTTTCGACGCCACCTGTTCGCTCGTCGTCCTCGGCGACGGCGGGCGCCCGCTGGCCGTTGGACCTTCCGAGGATCCGCAGCGCAACATCATCGTCTGGATGGATCATCGCGCGGTGGGCCAGGCCGAGCGCATCAATGCCATGGGGCACGAGGTGCTGCGCTATGTCGGCGGGCGCATTTCGCCGGAGATGGAAACGCCAAAGCTGCTGTGGCTCAAGGAAAACCGTCCTCACATCTTCGATGCCGCCTGGCAGTTCTTCGACCTTGCGGACTTT
>Ga0065165_1002946_pt1 | contig 12963 bp, 9 predicted proteins | sample AraplaMF_Cvi_mMF_FD_63813 | JGI IMG/M metagenome (GOLD analysis project Ga0065165, IMG submission 63813) | Arabidopsis root microbial communities from the University of North Carolina, USA - plate scrape MF_Cvi_mMF (version 2) (version 3) | ecosystem: Host-associated > Plants > Roots > Endosphere... | reverse complement strand
GGCCTTCCACCGCATCAACGAGGTCAGCGCGATGCTGCCCCAGACATTCGACGCGGCGCATTTCGAGTTCTTCAGCCACAAGCTCAACGGCACGCCCAAGGCGCGTCCGCGCGACAAGCGGGCGATAGCCGCGGTGAATAGCTGGCTTGGCGACGCAGTGGGGCAGCTCTACGTGAAGCAGTTCTTCCCGGCCTCGTCCAAGACCGACATCCAGGCGATGGTGAAGAATATCCTTGCCGCGTTCGACCGCCGCGTGGCGGCGTTGCCGTGGATGGCCGACACGACCAAGGCCGAGGCGCGGAAGAAGATCGAGACGCTGCGGGTTGGGGTCGGCTATCCCGAGGCGTGGCGCAGTTATGCCGCGCTCGACGTCAAGGCCGACGACCCGGTAGGCAATTTCCGCCGTGCACAGTTGGCGGAATATCGCCACCAGCTCGCCAAGATCGGCAAGCCGGTCGATCGCGGCGAATGGTGGATGACGCCGCAGACGGTGAACGCGGTCAACCTGCCGCTGCAGAATGCGCTCAACTTCCCGGCGGCGATCCTGCAGGCGCCCTATTACGATCCGACGGCGGACGCCGCGGCCAATTACGGCGCGATCGGATCGGTGATCGGGCACGAGATCAGCCACAGCTTCGACAATCTCGGCTCGGACTTCGATGCCGAGGGCCGGCTGCGCAACTGGTGGACGCCCGCGGATCTCGCGCATTTCGAGGCGGCGGGCGCGGCATTGGCAGCGCAGTTCGACGCTTATGAGGCGCTGCCGGGGCTGCACCTCAAGGGCAAGCAGGAGCTGGGTGAGAATATCGCCGACGTGGCCGGGCTGGCCGCCGCCTATGAGGCGTACCACGCCTCGCTGAACGGCAAGGAGCCGCCGGTGATCGGCGGGCTGACCGGCGACCAGCGCTTCTTCCTGTCCTTCGCGCAGAGCTGGCGCACCAAGATGCGCGAGCAACTGCTGCGCGCGCGCATCGCCACCGACGTCCATGCGCCGGCACGCTGGCGCGTCCAGACGGTGCGCAACATCGACGCCTGGTATCCGGCGTTCAACGTCCAGCCGGGGCAGCTGCTGTACTTGCCGGCCGACAAGCGTGTGAAGGTCTGGTGAGAGGTTAAAACTCCTCCCCGAGCTTGTCTCGGGGAGGGGGACCATTCGCGTAGCGAATGGCGGAGGGGCAATCCTTCACCTCTGTCGCATGCCCCTCCACCACCGCCTTCGGCGGCGGTCCCCCTCCCCGAGACAAGCTGGGGGAGGAGTTTACTTGTGCCCGCATTCACCATTTCGATGTAAATTCCCGCCTATAAATATCCATGCGCACTGGATCTCGGGAAGAAGCGGCGGCGATGCCGCGGGTCGCGCCCGACGCGGCTTTGCTAGCCGAACAATATCGCTCGCTGTTTTCGCTGATCCCGACCATGTACCTGGTCCTCGTATCGAATTCGCTTTTCCTTGAATTCGTTACGGCAACGGACCGATGGGACCTGCGCTCCTATCGCATGTCGACCCTGTTCGCGGCGATCAGTGCCGCGCGCATCCTGCTCTGGTATCGCAGTCGCAGCCGCGTGCGCTCGCCCGAGACGATTCGCGCGATGCTCATGGTCACCAAGGCGACCGCCTTCGTTATTGCCGTCACGCTGGCGGCATGGAGCATGATCGTGCTCGACACGGTCGATCCGGCGCTGCGCAGCTATGTCCCGCTGTTCACCGCGCTCAGCACGATCACCTGCGCCGCCTGCCTGACAGCCCTGCCATCCGCCGCCTATATCGTCGTGGGCGCGGGCACGGTGCCGATCGCGACGGCGTTGTTGCTCTCGGGCAATGCCGGCCTCGCCGCGTCGGGGGCGAACCTGCTGATCATCACGGCGCTGATGGTCGGTCTCGTGCGCCGTCAATATTTCCAGCTGCGCCGCATGGTCGCCGCGCATGGCGAGACGATGCGCGAGAAGCAGCGTGCCGCCGAATTGGCGTTCAGCGATCCACTCACCGGACTGCCCAACCGCCGCGCCTTTCTCGAGACGCTCGAGGAATTGGGCAATGGCGCCGCGGCGCGGCGCGTGGCGGCGGCGATGCTCGATCTCGACGGGTTCAAGGCGATCAACGACTCGCTCGGCCACGTCGCCGGCGACGGGCTGCTGGCTGCGGTAGGCGAACGGTTGTCGGCCGCGCTGCGGCGGGGGGACGTGCTCGCGCGGCTCGGCGGCGACGAGTTCGCGCTGTTGCTGCGGGACGTCGACACGCTGGCCGGCGCGCGCAAACGGCTGGAGCCGATCGCGCGTGCGTTCGAGCAGCCCTTCGTGGTCGACGGCAAGAACCTCATGGTGCGCTGCTCGATCGGTGTCGCGCATGGCGGCGACAGCGACTTCGCTTTGGTGGAATTGCTCCACCGCGCCGATCTCGCGCTCTACGACGCCAAGGCCTCGGGCGCCTCGCGGATCAGCGCCTTCGAGGAGGAGATGGCGGAGCAGATGCGCCGCCGCATGCTGATCGAGCAGGCCGCGAGCAGCGACAGCGCGCTCGCCGGCCTCACCGTGATCTTCCAGCCGATCGTACGCATGGCCGACATGCAGCTCGACGGCTTCGAGACGCTGGCGCGCTGGCGTCATCCGGTGCTGGGCGAGATTCTCCCGGCCGAGTTCATCGCTATCGCCGAGCGCCGCGGGCTGACCTCGCGGCTCACCGCCGTGCTGTTCCGCCAGGCGGTAGCTGAGGCCGCGTGCTGGCCCGCGCCGCTGCGGCTGGCGTTCAACCTGAGCTCGGTCGAGCTGGCCTCGCCGCAGGTGTGCGAGCTGATCTTCGGCCTGTGCGCCGAGCACGGCTTCCCGACCGAGCGCCTGTCGATCGAGGTGACCGAGACTGCCCTGCTCAACGATTTCGTCACCGCACGCGACGTGATCGACCGGTTCCGCGCGGGCGGCGTTCGCGTGTTGCTCGACGATTTCGGCGCGGGATTCGCCTCGATCGGCTATCTCCGCCAGATCCGCTTCGACGGGATCAAGCTCGACGGCAGCCTGATCGCCTCGATCACCGACAGCGCGGGCGCGCGCGACCTGCTGATCGGCGTGCTCCACCTGTGCCGCGCGATCGGCGTGCCCGTGACGGCGGAGATGGTCGAGACACAGGAGCATCTCGACCTGCTGCGCATGCTCGGGGTCGACAAGGTGCAGGGCTATCTGTTCGGCCAGCCCTCGTCCACGGTCGAGATCGGCAGCATCGCGGCACTCCGTTCGCGGGCTTAGGTTGCAGACGCAAATTCGGGATCGTCACCCCGGCCTTGAGCCGGGGTCCCGCTGCTTGCCCGCGAAAGAAGTAGCGGGATCCCGGGTCAAGCCCGGGATGACGGTTGTCGGGTTGGGCGCTTAATTCGCCCCGATCAGCTCGCGTCCGATCAGCATACGGCGGATCTCGTTGGTTCCAGCGCCGATATCGAGCAGCTTCGCGTCGCGCAGGAAGCGCTCGACCGGCCAGTCCCTGGTATAGCCCGCTCCGCCCAGCGCCTGCACCGCCTCGCCGGCGACACGGAAAGCGTTCTCCGATGCCAGCAGGATCGCGCCCGCCGCGTCGAAGCGCGTGGTCTGCCCGGAATCGCAGGCGCGCGCGACGGCGTAGACATAGGCCCGGGCAGAATTGAGCGCGACATACATGTCGGCGATCTTGGCCTGCATCAGCTGGAAATGGCCGATCGACTGGCCGAACTGCTTGCGCTCGCGGACATAGGGCAGGACCACGTCGAGGCACGCCTGCATGATGCCGAGCTGGATGCCGGCGAGCACGGTGCGCTCATAATCGAGCCCCGACATCAGCACGCCGACGCCGCCATTGACCGGGCCCATGACATTCTCGTCGGGCACCTCGCAGTCGTTGAACACGAGTTCCGCGGTCGGAGAGCCGCGCATACCCATCTTGTCGATCTTCTGGCCGATCGAGAAGCCGGGCATGTCCTTCTCGATCAGGAAGGTGGTGATGCCACGCGAGCCGTCGCCGGTCTTGGCGTAGACGACCAAAGTGTCGGCATAGGCCGCATTGGTAATCCAGAACTTCGTGCCGTTGAGGACATAACCGGTGTCGGTCTTGTCGGCGCGCAGCTTCATGCCGACCACGTCCGAGCCGGCGCCGGCCTCGGACATCGCTAGCGACCCGACATGCTCGCCCGAGATCAATTTGGGCAGGTATTTGGCCTTCTGCTCGGGATTGGCCCAGCGGCGGATCTGGTTGACGCAGAGGTTGGAGTGCGCGCCATAGCTGAGGCCGATCGACGCCGAGGCGCGGCTGACTTCCTCGCAGGCGATGACATGCTCGAGATAGCCGAGCCCGAGCCCGCCATATTCCTCATCCACCGTGATGCCGTGCAGTCCGAGCTCGCCCATCGCCGGCCACAATTCGCGCGGGAACCAGTCCTCGGCGTCGATCTTCGCCGCGAGGGGGGCAATCTTGTCGGTCGCGAAACGCTGCGTGGTGTCACGGATCATCTCGGCATTCTCGCCGAGCGCGAAGTCGAGGGTCGGCTGCATAAACTCTCCCGATGGTCAGCATTGCTGTCCTATTATGCCGCCTTTTCCTCCTTTTCGTCGTGCGCGGCAAGGGGGCTCAGGCGGTGACGATATTCCCCTCGCTGACCGTCACCGGCCATGGCGTGAGCCCGGCACCGGCACAGGGGCCGCCGACACAAGCGCCGTCGTCGATGCGGAACAGCGCGCCGTGCCACGAGCAGGCGATCAGGCTGCGGTCCTGCGTGAGATAATCGTCGAGATCGCGCGCGAGCGGCAGGCCCTGGTGCGGGCAACGATCGACATAGCCGCGGACCTCTTCACCGCGCCGCACGACGAAGCCGTGGAAGCGACCGGCGCGCATCTCGAGCACGAAGTTGCGCGCCTTGCCGTCTTCGATCAGCGCGAGCGGGCCGAGCGTGACGCCGGGTGGGGTGGAAGAAAGCCGTTCCATTTTGAAATTGGTCTCGTTTTCCGAACTTGTGATAGGGCGTGGTGAAGGGGAGGGTAAGCAAGCGTGCTTCGAGTCTTGGAAGAATATTCCGGCACCGCGATTCCCGCGGGTTTCGACGGTTTCAGGCTATCCGAGGCCGATTGGCGCGTCTTGCATGTCGCGATCGGGCAGCATCGAGGGAACGTGCGGGAAATCCTCCCGCTGGTCCAGGCTCTGACCGCGCAGTCGCCGCAGGTCTTTGCGAGCCTCGCCGACCTGCGCGCGTCGCTGGGCAATGCCGAGCCCCTGTCGCCGCGTACGATCAAGGTTTTTCGGGACATCTTCCTGAATGCGGCCGATCGGCGCCTCCAGCGCCTCTACCGGCGCTATCTGCGGGACAATGCGGCGCCCGCGGGACTGCGACATCAGGAGAAGATCGACCATCTTTCCGGTACACGCGCGGAAGCGCAGGCACTTGTCGATGCGCATGACTGGGATTGGCTCGCCGCTTGGCTGGATCTCGAGCGGATTGGTGCCAGTGCCGAGGATTGCGTCGGCCGGCTGTCGAACCTGGCGTTCCCGATCCGGACGGTGAACTTCCGCTTCACCTACCATTGCAACATATCCTGCGCGCATTGCTACAACCGCTCCGGCCCGGGGCGCAAAACCGAGCGCATTCAGCTCGAGCGCATGCTCGCGATCATCGAGCAGATGCCGGGCGCCGGCCTCAACCGCCTCACGATCACCGGGGGCGAGCCCTTTCTGTATCTCGACGATGTGTTCGCGATGATCACGGCCGCGCGCAAGGCCGAGGTCCGCCGGATCAGCATCAACAGCAACGGCTTCTGGGCAGTCAGCGACGACCGGGCGCAGCGGATTCTCGAACAGCTGTGCGCGGCCGGCTTCGATCCCAAGGGCGAAGACAGGCTGAAGATCAGCAGTGGGATCTTCCACAGCAAGTTCGTCGCGCTGGACCGGATATTCACGCTCGCCCGCGCATATCACGGACGGTTCGGCCGGCCGCTCCTGATCGATTTCGAATCGTCGCGGGACAGGCCCGATGCCCAGCCTGAGGCGCTCGAACGGTTCCGCGAGGCGAATCTGCTCGACCGGGTGGATCTGCGCTTCCGCAACGTGTCGGGCATGGGCCGCGCCAGCGAACTGGACGGGATCGGTACCGGCGAGTGCACGGTGCCGTGCCTCGGGATCGACGAGATCGTGTTCGATCCCGATGACAGCGTCCGCCCTTGTTGCGGATTGAACAACGAGAATGAGGGCGTCGTCGTCGGACGGCTCGGCGATCATTCGCTCCGCGATCTGGTGAAGCGATCGCAGAACGATCCGGTGCTGCAGCTGCTCGCCAGCCGTCCGATGGACAGCATCTTCGAGGAATTCGGCAAGAGCGCCCGGCCGGAAGGCTATTCCGGTATCTGCGACCTTTGCCAGGATGCGATCGGCGGCCTGCGTGACAAGGAACCGGTCCAGGCGAAGCTCTTCGGGAGCCAGCTTCTCTATCCCTTCTGGTTCACGCGGGCGGGGAAATAATCGGTCATTACCGGTTGCGGTAATGGCCGGGGGTGAGCTCGCGATACGCTACCAGCGTGCTCCCCCCGGCCTTCCTCTCCAACTCGCTGATCCGCGCTTCCGCACGAACCCAATTCCTTACGCGTCGACCTTGATCACGCCGCGGCGAATCTGGTCGAGTTCGATAGACTCGAAAAGCGCCTGAAAGTTCCCGTTGCCGAAGCCTTCATTACCTTTTCGCTGGATGATTTCGAAGAAAATCGGACCGAACATGTTTTCGGTGAAGATCTGGAGCAGGATGCCTTCGTCGCCGACATTGCCGTCGATGAGGATACGGTTCTTCCTGAGGCGCTCGAGATCCTCGCCATGGCCGGGGACGCGCTTGTCGACCAGCTCGTAATAGGTCTCGATCGTGTCCTGCAGCTTCACGCCGCGGGCGCGCAGCCGCTCGACCGTGTCGTAGATGTCGGGCGTGGTCAGCGCGAGGTGCTGGATGCCCTCGCCATGATATTCGCGGATGAACTCCTCGATCTGGCTCTTGTCGTCCTGGCTCTCGTTGAGCGGGATGCGGATAGCCTTGTCGGGGGCGATCATCGCCTGGCTGAACAGCCCGGTCGCCTGGCCCTTGATGTCGAAATATTTCTGCTCCTCGAAGCCGAAAAGCGTGCGGTAGAACTCGCTCCACACCCGCATCTGCCCGCGGCGGACATTGTGGGTGAGGTGGTCCAGCAGGTCGAGCCCGACATTGTTTTTCGCCTCGGTCTCGCGCCAGCCCGGGAATTCGGCCCAGTCGGCATAGAGGTCGTGGCCGTCCTCGATGAAATAGAGATAGGAGCCGCCGATGCCGAGGATGACGGTGTCGTCCTCGTCGGTCGGTTTGGCGCCGTGTGCGAGCGCCCATTGCATCGCCTTGGCCGGATCAGAGACGCGGAATGCCATCGCGCTGGCCGAGGGGCCATGTTCGCCGCGGAACGAGGCGACCCGGCCGGCCTCGTCGCGGTTGAGCATCAGGTTGATACGTCCCTGCTTGTAGCGGGTGACATTCTTGGTGGGATGCCGGTGGGTCGACACGAAGCCGAGCTGCTCGAACTGACGGCCCATCGCCTCGGGATCGGGCGAGGTGAATTCGACGAACTCGAAGCCGTTGAGGCCGAGGGGGTTGGCGGGATCCACGGTCATGACACTCTCCGAAAGCATGGCGGCCAGATAGGCATGCGGGGAATTAGTGTCAAATGATACTAGATGGGCCGTGGCCGCGCGGGGGTAGTTCCCCGCTGCGTGAGCCCGGACAAACCCTGATTCTGCGCTCAGGATCGCGTGCCTAGACTGGCCGCCCGATCCCGGAGCGCGCGAAGATGGTGGCAAGGCGGGCGATCCTGAGCACAGCCGCCGGTCTCGCGCTGGCGCTGGGCGGCTGTACCAATATCGGCGCTGCACGGCTGGGGATCGACCGCTCCGACTATGCCAATCACCTGCGCGAGACCAACAAGGAGCAATTGCTGCTCAACATCGTGGCGATGCGCTACGGGGATTCGCCTTTGTTCCTCGAGGTCAGCTCGGTCATCAGTCAATATACGCGCGAAGGATCACTTCACGCCGATGCCGAGATCAAACCCCCGGCGGGCGACGCCAAGGGCGGTGTGGGCGGGTCGATCCTGCTGCGCGAAACGCCGACCATCACCTACACCCCGCTCGCGGGCGAGCGGTTCGCGCGCAACCTGTTATCGCCGATCTCGCCGGCCTCGCTCCTGGGCATGCTCGAGTCCGGCTGGTCGGTGGACCCCTTGTTCCGGCTCGCGGTGCGCTCGATCAACGGTGTGTCGAACGGCGGACGCGAGCCGCTCTTCGCGCATCGCGCGGACACGGATTTCGTCGAGGTGATCGGCGCGATGGATCGGCTGCAACGCGACGGGGGGCTCGCGATCCATATCGAACGCGACAAGGACAAGGACGGCAAGTTCATGGCGAGCGGGCAGATCGCCGAGGCGCTCACCGAGCGCGACCGCGCCGACCTCGCCTTGCTGCGCAAGCGCTTCAAGCTGCCGGGCACGGGCGGGCAGCTTCAGATCAGCTTCGGCAACGCCCAGACCGCGCCCAATCAGCTCGCGATCGGCACGCGCTCGATGTTCGAAATCATCACCGAGATGGCGCAGGGCGTCGACGTGCCGGCGGACGAGAAGGGGCGGGCGATGCCGCCCGAGCCGGGCACCGAGGCGGACGTGCCGCTGATCCATATCCGCAGCGGCACTTCACAACCCGCCGATGCGCATGTCGCGGTCCATTATCGCGGCCGCTGGTTCTGGATCGACGGCGGCGACGTCGAGTCGAAACGCATGTTCCTGATCGTGCAGATCCTGCAGTCGCTCAACGACACCAGCGGCGGGGCCAATGCACCGCTGGTGACGATCCCGACAGGGTAGGGACTCAGGATTCCGGGGCGAATGCGCGCAGGAAGGTCTCGGTCGCGAAGCTGGCCTCGACCTCGATCGCGAGCGGGTCGGGCGGGGCGGCGCCCCACAGCATCATGTGTTGCGAGCCGAGGCACAGGCTGGTGAGCGCGCGTGCTGCTGCGAGCGGGTCGTCACGGCGCAGCCGGCCCTCGATCATATGCGCCTCGAGGAAGCGGCCGAGCCGCAGCTGCGTCGCGCGCGGGGCGCGTTCGTTGAAGATGCGGCCGACCTCGGGGAAGCGGCCCGACTCGGCGGCAACCAGCCGGTGCAGCGCGAGTCCGTCGCACGACGTGACCTTGGTGATGAAACCGCGACAATAGTTGAAGAGGGTGGTGCGCAGATCGGCATTCGCGTCGAGCACGGTATCGACCTGGGCGCGATAGGCGGCGGTCCGATCGTCAAGGACGGCCTCGAAAAGCTCCTCTTTCGATCGGAAATAGTTCCATAAAGTGCCTTTGGAGCCACCCAGCTCGGCAGCGATCGCCGACATCGAGGTGCCAGCATAACCCTGCTCGAAAAAGGAGCGCGCGGCGATGTTGAGGATTGCCTCGCGGCGCTCCTGCTTGCGTGCCTCTCGCTTGCCCTGTGGCACCTTTTCATCGGTGTCTTGCATAACCGTACTATAGGGTACGATTTTCGCTTGACAAGCTTTTGTCACGAGACCATTTGCTCGCCGTACCAACCAGTACGGTATAGATTTCCATGACAGTCACGATGCGCCGGGCGTTCGCTGCAACGCTTCTCGGCTCGACCCTTCTCGCTGCCTGCGCGCCGGTGCCCAATCTGGGCGCCCGGCCCGAAGTGCAGACGCCCGCCGCCTTCGCCGCGGATCGCTCGTTGCCGGCCGAAAATGCCGCGAACTGGCCCGCTTCGGGCTGGTGGGCCGCTTATGGCGACCCGCAACTCAGCGCTCTGATCGAGGAGGGACTGCAGGACGCGCCCGACCTCGCCATCGCCGCGGCGCGGCTGCACGCGGCGCAGGGCTATGCGCAGCAGGCCGGCGCGGCGACCTTGCCGAGTGTCGGTGTCAGCGCCGGCGCGAACCTCGCCAAGCAGAGCTACAATAACGGCATTCCCGCCGATTTCGTACCGCATGGCTGGCAGGACACGGGTAATGTCTCGGGCAATCTGAGCTTCGACCTCGATCTGTGGGGCAAGAACCGCGCGGCTTTGCGCGCGGCGACTTCGGATGCCGAGGCCGCGCGGATCGAGCTCGAGGAAGCGCGACTGGTGCTCTCGACCAACATCGCCAGCGCCTATGCCGACCTCGCCCAGTTCTATGCGGAGCGTGACGTGCAGGAGAAGGCGCTCGACATCCGCACCAGCACGCAGAAGCTGGTCTCGGACCGCGTCACCAACGGCCTCGATACCCGCGCCGAGCTCAAGCAGGCCGACGCCGCGGTGCCCGCCGCCCGCGCCGATCTCGCCGCGACCGACGAGGCGATCGGGCTCACCCGCAACCGCATCGCGGCCCTGCTCGGCAAGGGGCCGGACCGTGGCCTGAGCGTCGAGCGGCCGCGCGCGACGGTGCAGGCGCAAGGCCTGCCCGCGGGCGTGACCACGGATCTGATCGGCCGCCGCCCCGACATCGCCGCTGCCCGCGCCCGGGTGGAAAGTGCTGCACAGCGCATCAAGGTGGCGCGCGCCGATTTCTACCCCTCGGTCAGCCTGAGCGCGCTGGTCGGCTTCCAGTCGCTGGGGCTCGACAATCTGCTCAAGAGCGGCTCGACCTTCGGCCAGGTCGGCCCGGCCGTGTCGCTGCCGATCTTCCGCGGCGGGGCGCTGCAGGGCCAGTATAAGGGCGCGCGCGCCGGCTATGACGAGGCGGTTGCGACTTATGACAAGACCGTCGCCGAAGCCTATCATCAGGTCGCGGACGCGGTGACCAGCCGCAAGGCACTGGGCGTGCGGCTCGCCGAGAGCCGGCAGGCCCTGGCGGATTCCGAGGCGGCGTTCGACGTCGCCAGCCAGCGCTACAAGGGCGGGCTCTCCACCTATCTCGACGTGCTTTCGGCCGAGGACCGGCTGCTCGTGAGCCGGCGCATCGTCGCCGATCTCGAGGCGCGCGCCTTCACGCTCGACGTCCAGCTCGTCCGCGCGCTCGGCGGCGGCTTCTCCAATCCCACCGGGGCGGCAGCCGCCCCGACCACCAAGGATAACAACAATGGCTGAGGCCGATCCCGCACAGCTCCACGACGCCAACGAGGCCCGCAAGGCCGAGGCGCGCGGCAACCTCCGCAAGAAACTGCTCGGCGGCATCGGTGGCGTGGTGCTGCTCGCCGGTGCGGTGAGCGGCGGCTGGTATGTCCTCGTGGGCAGCCACCGTGTGACCACCGACAATGCCTATGTCGGCGCCGACACCGCGCAGGTAACCCCGATGGTCGCCGGGCAGGTGGCGCAGGTGCTGGTGCGCGACACGCAGCAGGTGAAGCAGGGCGACGTGCTAATTCAGCTCGACGATCGCGACGCACGCATCGCCCTCGCCCAGGCCGAGGCCGATCTCGCCAAGGCCGAGCGCCAGTTCGGCAAGACTTCGGCCACCAGCACGGCACTCGCCGCACAGGTCCAGGCGCGCGGAGCGGATGTCGCGCGCGCCAATGCTCAGCTCGTTTCCGCACAGGCCGATTACGAAAAGGCCCGTGTCGACCTCGACCGACGCCGCGCCCTCGCCCCCAACGGCGCGGTGTCGGGCGAGGAGTTGACCTCGGCGTCCACCGCTTTCGCCTCGGCCAAGGCCAATCTCGAGCTGGCGAGGGCAGGCGTGGCGCAGGCCAGCGCGACGCGCGGCTCGGCCGCTGGCGATCTCGCCGCCAACGATGCGCTGATCCGCGGCACGACCGTTTCGGGCAATCCCGACGTGCTCGCGGCGCAGGCCAAGGTGAACCAGGCGAAGCTCGATCTCGAGCGCACCGTGATCCGCGCGCCGATCGATGGTGTGGTCACGCGCCGCTCGGTGCAGGTCGGCCAGCGCGTCGCGCCTGGCGCGCAGGTGATGATGATCGTGCCGCTCGCGCAGATGTTCGTCGATGCGAACTTCAAGGAAGGCCAGCTCAGCCGGGTCAAGGTCGGGCAGGAGGTGACGCTCACCTCGGACCTCTACGGCTCGGGCGTGACCTATCACGGCAAGGTCGCGGGCTTCTCCGGCGGCACCGGCTCGTCTTTCGCGCTGATCCCGGCGCAGAACGCCACGGGCAACTGGATCAAGGTGGTCCAGCGCCTGCCGGTGCGCGTGACGCTCGACCCGAAGGAACTGGCCGAGCATCCGCTGCGTGTCGGCCTGTCGATGGACGCCGAGATCCACCTCAACTGAAGGCAGGGCCCATGAACGGCAATGCGCAAGCCACGCCCGCGCCCCTCACGGGCGTTCGGCTGGTGCTCGCGGGCATGGTGCTCGCGCTCACGAACTTCATGGTGGTGCTCGACACCACCATCGCCAACGTGTCGGTTCCGCATATCGGCGGCAGCCTCGGCATCTCGGCGAGCCAGGGGACGTGGATCATCACCTCCTATGCGGTCGCCGAGGCGATCTGCGTGCCGCTCACCGGCTGGCTCGCGGGGCGGTTCGGCGCGGTGCGCACCTTCACCTTCGGGATGATCGGGTTCGGCATCTTCTCGATGCTGTGCGGCATGTCGACCAGCCTCGGCATGCTCGTCGCCTGCCGTATCGGGCAGGGACTATGCGGCGGCCCGCTGATGCCGCTGAGCCAGACCTTGCTGCTGCGCATCTTCAAGAAGGAGCAGCATGCTCAGGCGATGGGCGTGTGGGCGATGACTACGGTCGTCGCGCCGATCCTCGGCCCGATCCTTGGCGGCACGATCAGCGACAATTGGTCGTGGCACTGGATCTTCTTCATCAACCTGCCGGTCGCCGCGCTCTGTGTGTTCGGTGCGAGCAGCCTGCTGCGCAGTTCGGAGACGCCGACGCAGAAGCTCAAGGTCGACACGGTCGGCCTGTCGCTGATGGTGTTCTGGATCGCTTCGCTGCAGATCATGCTCGACATCGGGCGCGAGCATGACTGGTTCGGCGACGCGCGGATCGTGGCGCTGGCGATCGCGGCGGGAATCGGCTTC
>Ga0065165_1002943_pt1 | contig 12977 bp, 15 predicted proteins | sample AraplaMF_Cvi_mMF_FD_63813 | JGI IMG/M metagenome (GOLD analysis project Ga0065165, IMG submission 63813) | Arabidopsis root microbial communities from the University of North Carolina, USA - plate scrape MF_Cvi_mMF (version 2) (version 3) | ecosystem: Host-associated > Plants > Roots >... | reverse complement strand
GGGGGCGGCCGAAGGCCGGTGGGGGGGAGTTGTTGGATCGTCGATCCTAGGCGCGTCCATCTGCCGAACGCTCCCCCCACCGTCGGCTTCGCCGACACCTCCCCACAGGGGAAGGACCGGGAGATAACCGGTTCTTAGCCCAGCACAACCTTCCCATCGACCCGCCGCGCGATGCCCAGCGGGTTGGCGTCCTGCAGCTCCGCCGGCAGCAGGGCGGCCGGCAGGTTCTGGTAGCTGACCGGACGCAGGAAGCGGAAGATCGCCAGCGAGCCGACCGAGGTCGAGCGGCTGTCCGAGGTCGACGGGAACGGGCCGCCGTGGACCATGGCGTGGCCCACTTCGACGCCGGTGCCGAAGCCGTTGACCAGCACCCGACCGGCCTTCAGCTCCAGGGTCGGCAGGAGGGCGCGGGCCAGGTCGGTGTCGGCCTCGTCCATGTGCACGGCGATGGTCAGCTGGCCTTCCAGGGCGGCCAGCACCTGGGTCAGCTGGGCCAGGTCCTTGGCGCGGACCACCAGAGAGGCGGCGCCGAACACCTCGTCCTGCAGGTGCGGCGTGGCCAGGAAAGTGTCGGCGGTCACCGAAAACAGGGCCGCGCGGCCGTGGCCGTGGCCGCCGTCCTGGCCATGGGCGACCTTGGTGACGCCGTCTGTGGTCTCCAGGGCGTGGACGCCGCCGCTATAGGCCTTGCAGATGCCAGGGGTCAGCATCAGGGCGGCGGGGGCCTTGGCGACGACCTCGGCGGTGGTCGCCAGGAAGGCGTCCAGCTCGGGACCGTCGATGCCCAGGATCAGGCCGGGATTGGTGCAGAACTGGCCCGCGCCCTGCGTCAAGGCGGCGACGAAGTCGGGAGCGATGGCCGGGCCGCGCGCCTTCAGGGCGGCGGGCAGCAGCAGGACCGGGTTGATGCTGCTCATCTCGGCATAGAACGGGATCGGCTCGGGACGGCCCTGGGCGATGGCCGTCAGGGCCAGGCCGGCGCGGCGCGAGCCGGTGAAGCCGGCGGCCTTGATGCGGGCGTCGGCGACCAGGCCTTGCGAGATCTCGATGCCCGCATCGTGCAGCAGGGCGAAGACGCCCGACGGCAGGCCGCAGGCCTTGACCGCGTCCTGGACGGCGCGGCCGACCAGTTCCGACGTGCCGGGATGGGCCGGGTGGGCCTTGACCACCACGGGACAGCCGGCCGCCAGGGCCGAGGCGGTGTCGCCGCCGGCCACCGAGAAGGCCAGCGGGAAATTCGACGCGCCGAACACGGCCACGGGACCCAGCGGCACGTTGCGCAGACGCAGGTCGACGCGGGGCAGGGGCTTGCGGTCCGGCTGGGCCGGGTCGATGCGGGCTTCCAGCCAGCCGCCGTCGCGCAGCACGCCGGCGAACATCTTCAGCTGGCCCATGGTGCGGCCGCGCTCGCCTTCGAGGCGGGCGCGGGGCAGGCCGGTCTCGGCCATGGCGCGGACGATCAGGGCGTCGCCGATCGCCTCGATCCTGGCGGCCACGGTTTCCAGGAACACGGCGCGCTGCTCGGGCGAGGTGGCGCGGTAGGGGCCAAAGGCGGCCGCCGCCAGGGCGCAGGCCTCGTCGAGGTCAGCCTTGGTCGCGCCGCCGAAGGTCACGTCCAGCGCATCGCCGGTGCCGGGATCGAGCGCGTGGATCGCGCCGCCGGTCCCGCGGCGGGCGCCGCCGTCGATCAGAAGTTCACCGGTGATGGTCATGGCGCGGTCCCTCGTGTCGTGTTCGTTCGTTGCGTGGTCATAAATGATACCGCTCCCATGAACGTCAAGCGGTGCGGGCCCGCTTGACAAATCCATAACTCGTCAGTTATGAGTAATTCATAGCCAACGGGTTATAAGTTTCCATGACCGACGCTCACGACTTGCTTTTCAGGACGCTCGCCGATCCCACCCGACGTGGGATCTTCGAGCGGCTGTGCCGGGACGGCGAGCAGACGGTCGGGGCCCTGACGGCTCTGGCGGGGGTTTCGCAGCCGGCGGTCTCCAAGCACCTGGGGGTGCTGAAGCAGGCCGGCCTGGTCAGCGACCGCCATGAGGGCCGACAGACGCACTACAGCGCCCAGGTCAACGCCCTGGCCCCGTTGGTCGACTGGACAAGCCGCATGGCCGGGTTCTGGGAGACCCGGTTCGACAATCTCGAAGACCTGCTCAACAGGATGGACCAATGACCAGCATCACGACGCAAACGCGTTCCGTCGTCGTCGAACGCGACATCGCGCATCCCCCCGAAAAGCTCTGGCGCGCCCTGACCCAGCCGCACCTGATGGAGGAGTGGCTGATGAAGAACGACTTCAAGCCCCAGGTGGGCCACGGCTTCCAGTTGCGCGGCGAGTGGGGCGGGGTTCTGGACTGCGAGGTCCTGGCCGTAGAGCCGAACAAGACCCTGTCCTACACCTGGAACCACGAGCACCCGGACCCGGCCTACGCGCTGCGGAGCGTGGTGACCTTCACCCTGACCCCGACGGCCACGGGCACGCACCTGCGCGTCGAGCAGGCCGGTTTCCATCCCGACCAGAAGCAGGCCTACGGCGGCGCCCACGCCGGCTGGAAGGCGTTCCTTGGCAACCTGGACCAGCTGCTGGACCGGCTGGACTAGCCGCACCGCCCGGCCCGACTTCAAAGGAGAGTTCCCGTGAACTTCAACGCCCTCATCCGCCAGACCCATCGCTGGCTGTCGATCCTCTTCACCGCCGGCGTCGTCGGCTACATGATCGTGATGACGCGGGGCCAGCCGCCGGCGTGGGTCGGGATGTTCGCCCTGGTCCCGCTGATCTTGCTCCTGGTCAGCGGCCTGTACATGTTCGTGCTGCCCCATGTCCTCAGGGGGCGGAGCGGACGAGGCGCGGGAGGATAGGAGAACCGCCATGGCCGAGCAGGCGTCCGAGCCGGAGCTGCTGTCGGGCGGCAATCCGCAGATCGCCAAGGGCCATGGCGACGCCCCGGTCCAGGCTTATATCGCGGCCATGCCCGGCTGGAAGAGCGCGGTCGGGCGCAGGCTCGACACGCTGATCGAGGCCGCCGTTCCCGGCGTGCGCAAGGCGGTCAAGTGGAACTCGCCGTTCTATGGCGTCGAGGAGAAGACCTGGTTCCTCGCCGTCCATTGCTACGCGAAGTACGTCAAGGTGGCCTTCTTCCGCGGCGCGGCGCTCGATCCCTTGCCGCCGGTCGGCTCCAAGCAGAAGGATGCGCGCTATGTCCACATCCACGAGGACGAGGCGATCGACGAGGCCCGGTTCACGGACTGGGTGAAGCAGGCCAGCCAATTGCCCGGCGAACGCATGTGAGCCGCCAGTACGAGGCGCCAAAACCATGAAGAAGAAGATGGGCGGAACGCCGGAAGGGCCGCCTTCCGAGCTGATCGACAAGGCGATCGCGGCGCTGGACGACTGGCGCGGCCAGACGCTGGCCAGGATCCGCAAGCTGATCCACGAGGCCGACCCGGAGGTGGTCGAGGAGTGGAAGTGGGGCATCCCGGTGTGGTCGCACGACGGCATCCTGTGCACAGGTGAGACCTACAAGGCCGCCGTCAAGACGACCTTCCCCAAGGGCGCGTCGCTGGAGGATCCCTTGGGCCTGTTCAACTCCAGCCTGGAGGGCGCCACACGGCGGGCCATCGATTTCCGCCAGGGCGAGGCGATCAACGAGGCGGCGTTCAAGGCGCTGATCCACGCTACGGTGGCGCTGAACGCCTCGACGCGAAAGGCGTCGAAGACGCGCGCCTGAAGAGAGCGTTCGGGCCCACCGATCGCGCGGCGGGCCCGAGCCGCCTCCGTCAGGCCAGGGTGGTGGTGACGTCGATATTGCCGTGGACCGCCTTGGAATAGGGGCAGATCCCGTGCGCGGCTTCGATCAGCCGTTGCGCCACCTCGCGGTCGACGCCCGGCAGGCTGACGTCGAGACGGGCGCGCAGGAAGAAGGCGCCGGCCTCGTTGACCAGGTCGATCTCGGCGTCGACCGAGGGCTCCACCGGAAGCGTCACCTTTTGCTGGCCGGCGGCCAGCTGTATCGCGCCGATGTAGCAGGCCGACCAGGCGGCCCCGAACAGGTTCTCGGCGGCCGGGTGGGGCTGGGCCAGCTTGACGTCCAGGAAGCCGTCGGCGCTGCGCGCCGCGCCATCGCGACCGGCCGTGATGTGGGTCTTGCCGGTGAAGAGGACCTTGGCGGTCATGGGGAAATTCCTTCGGTGTGATGTTGATCGTGTACGCTTCAATCGGATGCGATGTAATTAGTCGCGCCCATTCCCGGTGTCAACGTGTCCGATTAAATCGGATACGATTTATTTCGTGTGGCGACTCGGACGCGATTCCAGCGCCGCGCGGTTCAAGCCTGAAACCGCACGCCTAGGATCCGTCCCGCGTCTCTTCCGAAGGTCGCAGCCTTAGCCGCATGAACACCGTGCCGTCCGGCGTCGGCGCGTAATAGGGGCCGGTGCGTTCGAAGCCGAGGGCCTCGTAGAGCCGCATGGCGGTGGTCATGCTGGGCAGGGTGTCCAGCCGCAGTTCGTCATAGCCGAGGGCCCGCGCCGCCTGGATCACCGCCTCGGTCATGGCCTTGCCCAGGCCCAGGCCCCGCGCGGCCGGCAGGAGATAGAGGCGCTTCATCTCGCAGCAGCCGTCGGGCGGGATCGGGCGCAGGGCCGCGCAGCCCAGCGGCTGGCCGGCGGCGTCGCGCGCCAGCAGCAGTTCGCCCCCGGGCGGCGCGTACTTGCCGGGCAGGCCGGCCAGTTCATGGCTGAAGTCCTGGTAACCCAGGTCGACGTCCAGGGTGGCGACATAGTCCTGGAACAGCGCGGCCACCGCCGCCAGGTCGCCGGCGGTTCGGACGGGGCGGATGGAGAAGTCTGTCGCCATGCGCTGATGGAAGCAGACTTCTCCGCCGCCCGGCAAGGCCGGGCTACTTCTTGTCGGTCGTCAGCTTGAACACCATGACGTTGCTGTACTTCTGGCCCGGATCCAGCCGCACCGGCGCGAAGGCCGGCTTGTTGGGGGCGTCGGGGAAGTGTTGCGGCTCCAGGGCGATGCCGTCGCCCTGGCGATAGATCTTGCCGCTCTTGCTCACCGTAGTGCCGTCGATGAAGTTGCCAGTGTAGAGCTGGATGCCGGGCTGGTCGCTGAGGATCTCCAGCACCCGGCCGCTCTTGGGGTCGGCCAGGCGCGCGGCCAGGCGTGGAGCGCCGCCGGCCTTGCCGGTCAGCACCATGTTGTGGTCGTAGCCGCGGCCGATGACGATCTGCGGGTCGCGGGCGTCGCGGAGGCGCTCGGCCACCACATGGGGCTTGCGGAAGTCGAACGGCGTGCCGGCCACCGGCGTGATCGCGCCGGTCGGGATCAGCTCGGCGTCGACCGGCGTATAGCCGTCCGAGGCCAGGGTCAGGACATTGCCCATCGCCCCGTCGGCCGAACCTTCGCCGGCGAGGTTGAACAGGGCGTGGTTGGTCAGGTTGACGATGGTCGGCTTGTCGGTGGTGGCGCCATAGGTGATCGTCAGCTGGTTGGCTTCGTCCAGGGCGTAGGTGGCCGTCGCGGTCAGGGTTCCGGGATAGCCCTCCTCGCCGTCTGGGCTGACATAGGTGAAGGTGACCGAGGCGACCGGGCCGCGCTTGACGTCGCTCACCTTCCAGACCTGCTTGTCGAAGCCCTTGACCCCGCCGTGCAGGGCGGCGACGCCGTTGTTGTTCAGCGCCAGCTGGTAGGTCTTGCCGTCCAGGGTGAACTTGCCCTTGCCGATGCGGTTGGCGAACCGGCCGACCGAGGATCCGAAATAGCTGGCGTTCTTGGCGTAGGTTTCGGCGTCCTTGAAGCCCAGGGCGATGTCGGCCTTGGTCCCGTCGCGGCCGGGCGCGATCAGCGACTGCAGGGTGGCGCCGTAGGTGATCACCGTGGCGCTGACGCCCTTGCCGTTGGTCAGGGTGATGGCCTCGACCGCGACGCCGTCGGGCGTCTTGCCGAACGGGGCGCGGGCGTAGTCGGCCGCGAAGGCTCCCGCCGGAAGCGCGATGGCGGTGGCGGCCAGGAGGACGCCGGTCAGTTTGCGGCCTGAAATCTTCATGGGGTTCCTCGTTCCAATGGGTCGGGAGCGGCTCTGATGGCGCTTGGCAGTCATATAGTCCGACAAATACGGCCGGTGCAATCGAAGCTGGACGGAAAGCAGGGGCGCCCTTCAGGGGCGCGGTCGGAACGCCGCGATCAGGGCCGGCCAAGGGGCCAGGACGAGGACTCTCGGGCGTCGGACAGGCGGGGACAGGCGCATGCGCCTGTCCCCATTTTCGGACGAGGTCTACAGCACCCCGTCAATGGCCCGCCGCACGCCCAGCGGGTTGTCGGCCTTCAGCGCGGCCGGCAGCAGGGTGTCGGGGATGTCCTGGTAGCAGACAGGGCGCAGGAAGCGCTCGATGGCGCGGGTGCCGACCGAGGTGCCGCGCGGGTCGGACGTCGCCGGGAACGGGCCGCCGTGGACCATGGCGTTGGAGACCTCCACGCCGGTCGGCCAGCCGTTGGCCAGGATGCGGCCGGCCTTGCGCTCCAGGATCGGCAGCAGGGGCCGGGCGGCCTCGGCGTCGGCCGGATCCATCTGCAGGGTGGCGGTCAGCTGGCCCTCCAGCCCTTCCAGCACCTCGGCCAGCTGGCCGGCGTCCTTGACCCGCACGATCAGCGACGACGAGCCGAACACCTCGTGGCTCAGCACCGCGTCGCGCTGGAAGGTCTCGGCATCGACGCTGAACAGCGCGCCGACCGCCTGGTTGACGCCGTCGCCGACGCAGCCGCGGGCCAGCAGCTTGACGCCGTCGCGGTCGAGCAGCTGGTTCACGCCCTGCTCATAGGCGCCGAAGATGCCCGGGGTCAGCATGACCTGCGGCTGGGCGGCGGTCAGGGCGGCGGTCGCGGCGGCCTCGAAGCGGTCGAGGTCGGGACCGTCCAGAGCGAAGACCAGGCCGGGATTGGTGCAGAACTGGCCCGCGCCCATGGTCAGTGAGCCGATGAAGGCGGTTCCCAGGGCCTCGGCCCGGGCGGCCAGGGCGGCGGGCATCAGCACCACGGGGTTGATGCTGCTCATCTCGGCGAAGACCGGAATCGGCTCGCGACGTTCGGCGGCGATCCGCATGAAGGCCACGCCGCCGGCCCGCGAGCCGGTGAAGCCCACGGCCTTGATGCGCGGATCGGCGACCAGGCCGGCGCCCAGGGTGCGCTGCTGGCCGATCAGCAGGGCGAAGACCCCGGCCGGTAGGCCGGCGGCCTTGACCGCCTTGTCGATCGCGCCGCCGATCATCGCGCCGGTGTTGGGGTGAGCCGAGTGGCCTTTGACGATCACCGGGCAGCCGGCCGCCAGGGCCGAGGCGGTGTCGCCGCCGCCCGTCGAGAAGGCCAGGGGGAAGTTGCTGGCGCCGAACACCACGACCGGACCCAGCGGGATGAAGCGCTGGCGCAGATCGGCGCGGGGCAGGGGCGTGCGCTCGGGCATGGCCGGGTCGATTCGCGCGCCGATCCAGTCGCCGCGCCGCACGACCTGGGCGAACAGCCGCAGTTGGCCGGTGGTGCGGCCGCGCTCGCCGGTGATGCGGGCCTGGGGCAGGCCGGTCTCGGCCATGGCGGTCTGGATCAGCTCGTCGCCCAGCGCCTCGATCTCGGCGGCGATCGCCTCGAGGAAGGCCGCGCGGGTCTCGAGGTCGGTCTCGCGATAGGTGTCGAACGCGGCGGCCGCGGCGGCGCAGGCCGCCTCGATCTGGGCGGCGCTGGGCTCCGGGAAGCTGGGACCGAAGTGTTCGTTGGTGGCGGGGTTGAGGGCCCGCAAGGCAGCTTTGACGGCGGCTTCGGCCATGGTGATCTTTCTCTACTCGATGAAGGCTGGGGCGACGACTCGCCGGCCCAGCAGGAAGGCGTCGGCGACGTGACGCAGCGGGCTGACGTCGACGTCGCTGGCGGAGCCGGCCACCAGACCCGCGAAGGCGTCGTAGAGACCGGCGTATTCGGCGTCCGGCCCCTCATGGAGCAGATCGCCGTCGATGAACAGCTTGGCGCCGCCGTGCGACAGCTTCAACACGCCGGCGTCGGTTTCAACGGCGATGTCCCAGCTTTGCGGGCCCGTCTGCAGGAAGTCGAACTCGGCACGAACCGGCGCGCCGGCCGCGTCGACGAAGTCCAGCTCGGCCTGGATCGGCGACTGGCAGTTCTCGGGCACGTGCAGCACGGCGCCGGTCAGGAAGAACGGCCGGGGCAGGATGGCGGTGGCGATCGACAGGGCGTTGATGCCGGGATCGAACACGCCCAGGCCGCCGGCCTCCCAGATCCAGGTCTGGCCCGGATGCCAGACGCGGACGTCCTCGCGCCAGTCGATGCGCACGGCCTTGATGGTCTTGTCGGCCAGCCAGGCGCGGGCCGGCGCCACGCCCTGGGCGTAGCGCGAGTGCCAGGTGGTCTGCAGGGTCAAGCCGCGGGCGGCGGCGGTCAGGCGCAGGTCCTCGACCTCGCTCAGCGTCGCCCCGGGCGGCTTTTCCAGCATCACGTGCTTGCCGGCCGCCAGGGCCAGGTGGGCCAGGGCGTGGCGCGGCTGGGGCGGGGTGCACAGCGACACAGCGTCGACCGCCACGTCGCTGGCCAGTAGGTCGGCCAGGGTCGTGAAGTGGGCCACGCCGTCGAGATCGGCGTTGCGGCTGACTACGGCGACCAGCTCGAAGCGGTCGTCGGCGGCGATGGCGGGCAGGTGCTGGTCGCGGGCGATCTTGCCCAGGCCGACCAGGGCGAGGCGGATCTTGCTCACAGGCTGCGCACCGTCACGGGCTTGTCCTCGGCTTGCGCCAGGGGATTGCTGACCGAATAGAGGAACGGCGCGGCGCCGATCTCGAACACGTCGCCGACCTTCGTCTGGAAGCCCTCCGAGAACGACAGGGTGGCCGTGCCGAAGAAGTGCACATGCACGTCGCCCGGCTTGCGGAAGATGTCGTACTTGAAGTGGTGGTGCTCGAGGTTGGCGATCGTGTGGGACATGTTCGCCTCGCCCGACAAGAAGGGCTTTTCCCAGACCACCTGGCCATCGCGCAGGATCTTGCTGGCGCCGCGCACGTCGGCGGGCAGCGGGCCGGTCAGCAGTTCGGGGCCCAGGGCCGCCTGGCGCAGTTTGGAGTGGGCCAGCCACAGATAGTTGCCGCGCTCGATCACATGGTCCGAGAACTCGTTGGCCAGGCAGAAGCCCAGGCGATGGGGCGTTCCGTCCGGGCCGATCAGATAGACGCCGGCGATCTCGGGCTCCTCGCCGCCGTCCTTGGCGAAGGCGGGCGAGGTCAGGGGCGCGCCATGGCCGACGACGTGCGAGCCGTCGCCCTTGTAGAACCACTCCGGCTGGGCCCCGACCTGGCCGTCGGCGGGCTTGCCGCCCTCGACGCCCATCAGGAACATCCGCATGGAATCGGTCAGCTGCTCGCCGGCCTGGGCGGCCTTGTGCATCTTGTCGCGGCCCTCGGCCGAGCCCAGATGGGTCAGGCCGGTGCCTGTCAGCACCAGGTGGGCGGGATCGGGATGGTCGATCGGGGCCAGCACCCGGCCCTCGGCCAGGGCGGCGGCGATGTCGACCTCGGCGCCGAGCGGATGAGCCTGGGCGGCCTCGGCCAGGGTGGCGCCGGCCGTCAAGGCGGCTTGCGCCAGGGCCAGCAGGGTGTCGGCCACCTCGACCTTGCGGGCCAGGCCCGAATCGTTGACCGCCGCGAGAATTCGCGTCCCGCCCCGTTCCTTCAGTTGCACGAACCGCAGCACCATGGCTGTCGCTACCTCCCAGCGGGTTTGGCTATTTAGTCAGACAAATAGCGATCTGCCGGACGGTGTCAAACCCGGATCGACGGGTTCGCGACGGCGGTCTCGCGAGGCTGGACGCTGTGATAGCACGGGAACCGGCGCAAACCCACGCCGCGCCGGGGTTTGGCAATCATCGTACTTTTGAACCTGGATTTTGGCCATGGGATCGGCGGCCGGCCGCGAAATCCCTTGTCGGCGCATGAACTGTCTCGTTAGTGTCGTCCTGCGCCGGATCGGCGGATGGTCGGGAATCCGCCCGTCGACGGGCAGGGAGCGAGGCGCGCGTGCGGAAGAAGAACAAGGCCGGCGACGGAGAGTTCGCGCGGGAGGGGCTGGCCGGCAGCCGGATCCACGGCTCGATCGCCCGCACTCTGGGCGTGGCCATCGTCTCGGGCCAGTACGCGCCGGGCGACATCCTCAACAACGAGATCGATTCCAGCGAGCAGCTTCAGGTCTCGCGCAGCGCCTATCGCGAGGCCATCCGCATCCTGGCCGCCAAGGGCCTGGTCGAGAGCCGGCCCAAGACCGGCACCCGGGTGACCGACCGCCATCGCTGGAGCCTGCTGGACCCCGAAGTCCTGGCCTGGTTCTTTGAATCCGAGCCCAGCGAGGAATTCCTCAAGGGCCTGTACGAACTGCGGATGATCGTCGAGCCGGCCGCCGCCGCCCTGGCCGCCGAGCGCCGCGACGACGGCCAGCTGGAGCGCATGCGCAAGGCGCTGATCCAGATGGAGAGCCAGACCCTGGCCACCGAGGCCGGTCAGGCCGCCGACCGCGACTTCCACGACACCGTGCTGGAGGCTACCGGCAACGCGCCGCTGTTCACTCTCAGCAGCAGCATCGGCGCGGCGGTGCGCTGGACCACGATCTTCAAGCAGCGCAAGCGTGAACTGCCGCGCGACCCGATGCCCGACCACTGGAAGGTGTTCGACGCCATCGCCGCCGCCCGGCCGGATCAGGCGCGGCAGGCGATGGAGAAGCTGGTCGGCCTGGCCCTGGAAGACACCCGGGCGGCGATCGACCCGAAGGACTGAGCCGGAGACCCGCGATGAGTTTCGATTTCCCGCCGTCGCGGCGCGCTGTGATGGCCGGCGCCGGCGCGGCTGTGCTGGGCGGCGTCTCCGCGCCGGTCGAGGCCGGGGCCAAAGGTCCCGCCCCTGTGGCGCGCAACCCGCTGGTGCGACAGCGGGCCGACGCCCAGGTGTTCCGCCACGACGACGGCGACTACTACATGACCGCCTCGGTCCCCGAATATGACCGGCTGGTCCTGCGCCGCGCGCGGACGCTGGCCGGCCTGGCGACCGCGCCGGAGGCGGTGATCTGGCGGCGGCCCGGCCAAGGCAAGCTCGGCGGCTACATCTGGGCGCCGGAGCTGCACCAGATCGACGGGCGCTGGCACATGTATTTCGCGGCCGGCGACGCGGGCGAGCCGTTCCACATCCGCACCTACGTCCTGCGCTGCCGGGACCGCGACGCCCTGACCGGCCGCTGGGAGGTGCTGGGCCAGCTCCAGACGCCGTGGGACACCTTCACCCTGGATTCCACCGTCTTCAGCCATCACGGCGTGCGCTATCTGTGCTGGGCCCAGCAGGAGCCGGGGATCCAGACCAACAGCAACCTCTACCTGGCCCCGCTGGCCACTCCGCTGACCCTGGCCCGGCCGCCGGTGCGCTTGAGCACGCCGACCCTGCCGTGGGAGATCGAGGGCTACAAGGTCAACGAGGCCCCGGCCGTCCTGGCCCGCAACGGCCGCCTGTTCGTCGCCTATTCCGCCAGCGCCACGGACGCGCGCTACTGTCTGGGCCTGCTGACCGCCGACACCAGCGCCGACCTGATGTCGCCCGGCGCCTGGAGCAAGTCCCAGACCCCAGTCTTTGTCTCGTCGGAAGAGACCGGCGTCTACGGACCGGGGCACAATTCGTTCACCGTCGACGAGCAGGGCCGCGACGTGCTGGTCTTCCACGGCCGCGACTACAAGACCATCCAGGGCGACCCGCTGTTCGATCCGAACCGGCACACGCGGGTGCAGCGGCTCTATTATGGTCCAGACGGGACGCCGGACTTTGGCGTACCGGTCGGGGCCGGCGAGATCCCCGACCGGTACACGCCGCTGGACCGGCCGGGCGCCTATCTGCGTCTGGACGGGACGCGGTTGGCGGTCGGCGAGGGCGCCTTGGCGACCACCCAGTTCCGCCAGAAGCCCGGGTCGGCCGAAGCGGTGGTCCTGGAGCCGATCCTGAAACCCGGCCAGGTGTTGCACGCGTCGCCGGGCGGCGAGGTCGTGCTGGGCGGCGCGGCCGACGATCCCGCGCGCAGCGGCTTTCGTCGGGTGCGCGGGCTGGCGGACGGCCGGGGAGTCTCGTTCGTCGCCCTGGCGCCGGGCGGGGGCTATCTGCGCCACCGCGACGGCGCGGTCGTGGTCGGGCCGGTCGAGGACGCCGCCGGCCGGGCCAGCGCGACGTTCCTGGTCAGCTGAGCCAGCCTTTCCCCGGGGGAGAAAGGCGCGCCGTCACCGGTCGGCGCCGCGCCGGTTCACCGCCGGCGCCGCGTCATGGGTCGGCTGGGTCGTGGCCGCCGGATCCGGCCCAGCTGTTCCGGCCCATGGGCGGGGCGGGCGCCGGGCGGCGGAAGCGAGGGAATCAGCGCTTCGCGCAATCCCCGGAAACCAGGGCGCGGCGACTGACGCGGCCAGTAAAGGTCCGGCGCAGGGTGCGGAATTGGCCGGTGACGAGGGAATTTTTCGAGTCCATCGGCGCTTCCTGCTTGATCTTTCGTCCGACAACTGCGGGCGAACGATTTGCTAGTGCGTTCAATCGGAAAACACGGCTTGCCGCGCTTGTCGAGCGGCGCAGCTCTCACGTTGACGCCGCATCGGGAGCGGTATAGTCAGACAAATGAACAGGGGTGAAACGAACGGGATGTCGATCGCTCCGCCCGGGTGGCGGACAATCCTCACGATGTCCCGCCAAGCCTTCCCGCCGTCGCCGACCCAAGGCCCCTTCTCCCATCGAGGGCCGCCTTATCAAGGACTGTCATGAGCTCTGCCGCCGTCCCGCCCCGCGCCCTTCGTTCGCGCGCCTGGTTTGACAATCCCGACAACGCGGACATGACGGCGCTGTATCTGGAGCGCTACCTGAACTTTGGGCTGTCGCTGGAGGAGCTGCAGTCGGGCAAGCCGATCATC
>Ga0065165_1002942_pt1 | contig 12985 bp, 14 predicted proteins | sample AraplaMF_Cvi_mMF_FD_63813 | JGI IMG/M metagenome (GOLD analysis project Ga0065165, IMG submission 63813) | Arabidopsis root microbial communities from the University of North Carolina, USA - plate scrape MF_Cvi_mMF (version 2) (version 3) | ecosystem: Host-associated > Plants > Roots >... | reverse complement strand
GGGGGGGGGGGGGGGGGGGGGGGGGGGGGGGGGCGGGCGGCGTCGGCCGTGGGAGACCCCCTCAGTCGGCTTCGCCGACAGCTCTCCCAGAGGGGGAGCATCTCAACGCCTCGTCCACGATTTCAGGGTTAATATGGGCCAAAGTCCCACGAGCCCCCGCCCATGACCGCCCCCTATATCGAGATCGCCGGCCGCCGGATCGGCGCCGATCATCCGCCCTATCTGATCTGTGAACTCTCGGGCAATCACAACGGCAGCCTGGAGCGGGCGCTCGAGATGGTCGACGCGGCGGCCGACACCGGCGCCGACGCCATAAAGCTGCAGACCTACACCGCCGACACCATCACGCTGGACGTCGACCGGCCCGAGTTCAAGATCCACGGCGGCCTGTGGGACGGGCGCAGCCTGCATGAGCTCTACCAGGAGGCCCAGACCCCCTACGAGTGGCATGGCCCGATCTTCGAGCGGGCCCGCCGGCGCGGCGTGACCATCTTCTCCAGCCCGTTCGACGAGACCGCCGTCGACCTGCTGGCGGGGCTGGACGCCCCGGCCTACAAGATCGCCTCGTTCGAGGCCGTCGACCTGCCGCTGATCCGCTACGCCGCCCGCCAGGGCAAGCCGCTGATCATCTCGACCGGCATGGCCAACCTGCAGGAGATGCGGACGGCCCTGGACACCGCCCTGGAGGCCGGCGCGGCGGGCGTGCTGCTGCTGCACTGCGTGTCCAGCTATCCGGCCAGCTTCGAGGACGCCAATGTCCGCACCGTGGTCGACATGGCCCAGCGGTTCGGCTGCCCGATCGGCCTGTCGGACCACACCCCGGGCACGGCGGCCTCGGTGGCGGCGGTGTCGCTGGGCGCCTGCGCGGTCGAGAAGCACTTCACCCTGGCCCGGGCCGACGGCGGCCCCGACGCCGCCTTCAGCCTGGAGCCGGCCGAGTTCCGCGCCCTGTGCGACGACACCCGCAACGCCTGGAAGGCCCTGGGCGGCGTCAATTACGACCTGCTGGGCAGCGAGCGCGGCAACCGCCAGTTCCGCCGCTCGCTGTACGTCACCGCCGACGTCGCGGCCGGCGAGCTCCTGACCCGGGCCAATGTCCGCTCGGTCCGCCCGGGCGAGGGCCTGCCCCCCGCCGACTACGAGGCCGTGCTGGGCCGCCCGGCCGCCCGGGCCCTGAAGCGCGGCGAGCCCCTGGCCTGGGACATGGTGGGGTAGGAAGCGTCAGGTTTGGACCTCGACATGCGCCTCTGCGTCCATGGCCAGGAGCAGGCGGCCCGCCGCCTTCAGGGTCATGTTGCGCGGGTCCGACAGCCATTCGTGAATCTGGGACCGTGAGACGCCTAGCGCCGCCGCCAGGTCGGCCTGGCGGAGCCCTTCGGCCGTCTTGAGGTGTTCGAAGCGCGCGACCACGCCGCACCACATCGCCGCCTGCGCCCTGCCGATGGCCTGGGCCTGCTCCTCGGGACCGAAACGCCGCACACGCCGTTCCAATCGGGACTCCGTCGCCAGACGCGGCGTCACGGGCCGACCCGTGACGCCGTTCCGTCAGAACTTGGCGCTTAGCACCAGGCGCACGTCGCGGCCCGGCATCACGACCGAATCCTTGTTGAGCGCCGTGGCGTTGCGGATCGTCTCGTCGGCCAGGTTGTGGCCGACCAGCAGCAGCTGGAGCCCCGGCTTGGCCTTGAACGGCTTCCAACGCACCTGGGCGTCGACGGAGGTATAGCCGTCGGTCGCCGGATCGGCCACGCCGACATGGTCCTGCGAGGACACCGCCAGCACCAGGAAGCTGGCGTCGATGGTCCCGTTGTCCCAGTCCAGGCCGCCGCCGAAGCGTCCGGGCTGGATGCGCGGCACGTCGCCGCCGCCGCCGGTGAACTTGGCGCGGACATAGTCGCCCAGCACCTGGCCCGACAGCTTGCCGCCGCCCACTGCGGTCAGCGGGAAGAAGGCCTTGGCCTCCGCGCCCCAGAAGCTGGCGTCCCGCTGGCCGTAGTTCAGCTCCTTCAGGTCGCCGGCGCCGCCGACTGCGCAGACGCCGTCCTCCTCGCACAGGCGCCCGGTCAGCGCGCCGTAGATGTAGTTGTCGAACCGCGCGCCCCAGACCGAGGCCTCGATGCGGCCTTCCGAGCCGATCTTGTAGCGCGCCGTCGCCTCCAGGGAATTGGCCCGCTCGATCTTCAGGCTCGGGTCGCCGGTCTCGAACGTCGCCGGTCCGTCGTGTGGTCCGATGGCGAAAAGTTCGGTCTGGGCCGGGGCCCGGGCGGCCGAAGCGGCGGTCAGGCCCAGGCGCAGGGCGTCGGACGCTTCGTAGGTGAAACCTGCCGAGACGCTGACCGGCGTGAAGTTGCGCCGCGTCTCGACGCCCGAAGCCGGCGTGCCGTTGATCCGGATCTGTTCCACGCGCGCCGCGCCCTGGAACTGCAGAGGGCCGACCGGCGCCTCCACGAACACGAAGCCTGCGGCGCTCTGGGTGTGCGTCGGCAGCAGATAGTCGGCCCCCTCGCCCAGGGCGCTGAACTTGCGGTCCTGGAACTGGACGCCCAGGGCCGAAGCCGACAGCGGACCCGTCGCGCCGAACAGCGCCTCGGCGCGGCCGTCCCATTCCTTGTTGTTGAACGTCGAGAGGACCACGTTGCCTTCCGGGTCGATCTCGCTGTGGGTGTAGTCGGCGTAGCCGGCGTCGACATTGATGCGTTGCAGGGCGCCCTGGTCGAGCTTGATCGAAGAGCCGAACGCGCCCTTGTCCTGCTTCATGCGGATGAAGGTGTCGTCGGACGGGATGCCGTATTTGGCTTCGTAATGCGTGCCGCTGGCGCCGACGCGGCTGTCGTCGCCGAAGAAGTAGGACGCTCCGCCCGAATAGCCGTTGCCGCGGAACCACGAATTGGGCTGCCGGCCGTCGGGCGTGTCGTAGTCGCTGGCCCGCCGTCCGAAGCCGTCCAGGTGGGCGGCGAAGGGGCCCTGGCCCGCATCGACGCTGAGCGTGCCCTCGCCGGTCCGGGCGCTGGACGAATAGGCGGTGGTGGCCTCGCCCTCGATCCCGTCGACGGGCTTGAGCGGGATGCGGTTGTTGATCACGTTGACCACCCCGCCGATCGCCTGGCTGCCATAGCGCAGGGTGGCCGCGCCGCGCACCACCTCGATGTCCTGGGCGGCCAGCGGATCGATTGGCACGCCGTGGTCGGGGCCGACATCCGAGACGTCCGAACTGGACAGGCCGTTCTCGGCCAGCTTGACGCGCTGGGCGTCCATGCCGCGGATCACCGGGCGGCTGGCGCCGGCGGCGAAGCCGGTGCCTGCGACGCCGGGGACGTTGCGCAGCGCGTCGGCGATGCTGGCGCCGCCATTGCTCAGCACCTGGTCGCGGCTCACCTGCTCGACGATCGTCGCGAAACGGTCCGGATCGCCGCTGAGCGGCGAGGCGGTGACCACCACCTCGGACACGGCGGCATGGCCCAGATCCTGGGCCTGGGCGGCCGAGGCGCAGGCCAGGAGGATCCCGGCGCTGGACGCCGTCAACAACATCGAACGCAGCCGCATAAGGCTCTCCAAAAAAAGCGAACCTCGGCTCTTTATGTTATATCATAACGTACGCCAAGCGGATCGTTGGCGAGGAGGCGTGAAGATCGGCTGGGTGATGCATTTTGGCCATGTCGCCGACGGATTGGATCGGCGACCAGACGAGCCGCGCCTAGCCTGAATCGACATTCAGCTCTTGGGGGGTGGCGAAAATCTCGTCCTTCGACAAGCGCAGGATGAGGTTTTCGATTGACTGGGCCTATCCATGGTCCGCTCTAGAGCATTTTCGAGGGAAGCGGACACCGGTTCGCGTGAAGAAAGTGCGTTAAAACAAAGGCCTAGAGCCGGATTGATGCAATCAGGTCGGGGTTCTAGTCCGGCAGCAACCCCAGCCGCTTCCCCACGATCCGGTCCAGCGTCCGCTTGGGCAGGAGGTCGGCCATCAGCATCTGCATCGGCTGGGGAGTGATCGTGTAGCGGACCTTGGGCCTGGCGACGGTCAGGGCGGCGTGCACCGCCTGGCCGATCCGCTCGGGCGGCAGGCCCGACTTGCCGATCGACAGCATGTAGGCGCGCAGCCGGTCCAGGGCCGGGGCGTAGACGGTGCCGGCGTAGGCGCTGGTGTCGGTCTCGTCGGCCTTGTCCCAGATCGGCGTGGCCACCGCGCCGGGGGCGATCACCACCACGTCGACGCCGAACGGCAAGAGCTCGCGGCGCAAGGATTCCGACAGGCCCTCCAGCCCGAACTTGCTGGTGCAGTAGGGGCCCATGAACGGATTGGCGTTGCGGCCGCCGACCGAGCCAATGTTGACGATCCGTCCCGGGGTTCCGCCGGCCGGCTTGCGGGCCCCGACCAGCGGCGCGAAGGCCTGGGTGGCGATCACCACCCCGGTCAGGTTGACCTCCAGCTGTCGGCGCCATTCGTCGATCGGCAGGTGCAGCAGCGGGCCGGCCACGGCGATGCCGGCGTTGTTGACCAGCCCGGCCAGGGTCCGGCCGCCCAGCGCCGTCTCGACTTGCGCGGCGGCCGCGCGCACGGCGGCCTCGTCGGTGACGTCGAACAGCAGGGGCGTGACGGCCTGGCCGAACGCCGCGGCCAGCCGCTCGGCGTCGGCCGGCTTGCGCACGCTGCCGAACACGTGGAAGCCGCGCTGGGTCAGCACCTGGGCCACGGCCCAGCCGATGCCGGTCGAGGCGCCGGTGACGACGACGGATGGGCTGTTCATGCGCTCGCTCCCCTGGGTCATGGCCAGGATGGGATAGGTGAACGGCGTTATCCAGCCCGTTTCCGCGCGATCACCTCCAGAAAGTGCGCCGCGACCCGCGCCGCCCCGCGCCCGTCGCAGACCGCGGCCGAGGCGGCCGACAGGCGGTCGCGCAGGGACGGGTCGCCCAGCAGGCGGGAGAGCTGGGCCGCGAAGGCCGCCTCGAAGTCCGGATCGGCGACGTCCAGGGTCAGGACCGCGTCGGCCCGAGCCAGGGCCTGGCTGGCCTCGCCCTGGTTGGCGGCCAGCACCAGCAGCAGGGTCGGCAGGGCCAGGACGCAGCGCTCCCAGGTGCTGGAGCCGCCGGCCCCGACGGCCAGGTCGGCTTCCAGGGTCAGGCGCGGCATGTCCTGGCTGTCGATGTGCAGGACCAGGCGGGGGTCGCGGGCGGCCAGGGCGCGCAGGCGCGGCAGGCTGGGCGCGCCCGAGCCCAGCACCACGTCCAGCACGGTCTGGCCCGCGCCGTTCTTTTTCAGGCGCGGCAGGATCAGGTCCACGACCTGGGCAGTGATCCCGCCCACGTCGGTCAGGCCCAGCGACACCAGGATACGCCGCACCGGCGGGGCGCCGGCCCGACGGGCCAGGGCCTCGCGGCGCAGGGCGGCGAAGGCGGGCCGGACGGGGGCGTGGTTGGGACCCAGCAGCAGCTCGACCTGGGCCGGGACCAGGCCGTCATAGTCGGCCGCCGCGCGGGCCGGGCCGGAGTCCAGCACCAGGTCGGCGGCCAGGGGGCGGTCGGCCAGGTCGTCGATGACCAGGGCGGGCCGGCCGGCGGCGATCGCCCGGTGATCGGGGGCGGACAGGCCGTAGTGGTCGATGACCACGGCGTCGTAGGTCCCGGTCGCGTTCGCGGCGGCCTCGACCAGCGCCGCCGGCGTGTCCGCGCCGGTCTCGATCCGCGCGACGCCGGCCCCGAAGGCGTCCAGCAGCGCCGCCGCGGCAGGCGGGGCGACGAAGGCGCAGGTCGCGCCGGCGTCCTCCAGCGCCCGCGCCAGGGTCAGGCTGCGCATCACGTGGCCGCCGCCCACGCGGGGGCCGGCGTCGGCGACGAACAGGATGCGGGGAAAGGGAGTCATGCCGGGCCGCCCCCTTCGGTCCGCTGATGGGAGGGAGGGCGAGCAGGCGTCCTCACAGCCGCCTCACGCCCCCGAACGTCGCCAGGTCCGGGCGCTGTTCCAGCAGTCGCCGCACGTCGGCCGAGGTGAAGGCGCGGTTGGCCGGGTAAAGGGCGTCATAGACCGCCGCCACGAAGGCGTAGTCGGCCGGACCCTCGACGGCCCATCGCACCGCGCCCTGGTCGGGCTGGGCCAGCAGGGCCAGGGACGACCAGCGGACGGGCGGCGGCGGGGCCGCCGGGGCGTCGCCGGCGTGCAGCCGCAACGCCGCGCTCTCGGCGGCCAGCCGGCGCAGGCCGTCGGCGGTGATCACCTCCACCCCCTGGCCGGCCGGAAAGGCCGCGCCGGGCGAGCGGTTGGTGGTGTGGTCGGCGTGCTCGGCCAGGTGCAGCGCGACCGTCGCGTCGATCAGGTCGGGGTCGATCAGCGGGCTGTCGTCGCCGATCCGCACGACGTGGTCGGCCGGATGGGCCGCCAGGGCCCCGGCCAGCCGGGCCAGCTCGTCCTGGGGCGGACCGCGATGGACGGCGATGGCCTCGCGCCGGACCACGGCCTCCAGGACGTCGTCTGCCGGGTCGGTCGTGGTCGAGACCACGATCCGGTCTACGCGCCGGGCCCGCGCCATCCGCTCGATCTGCCGCACGATCATCGGCGCCCGGGCCAGCGGCATCGACGGCCGGCCCGGCAGGCGTTCGGAACCCATGCGGGCCTGGAGGACGGCGAGGATCAAGAACGCGCTTCCCGTAACTCAGGGGGCGGCATGATCGCCCGGTCGGGCGGGCGACGCAACGCGGCCTATTCGCTGGTCAACAGCCGCGCCGCCGTGGCCTTGGGCTGGGCCAGGAGCGCGAGACGACGAGACATGAAACCTCCGGAACCACTCACGGCCAAGCTAGTGGGGGCCGGGGAACGAGGCTAGGGGCCGTGCGCTCGAAGCACCGCCCTATGACGTCCTCGCCGCCCGCGCGTCCATCCGCGCCACCACCTCGGCCGCCGCCCGGCCGGTCTCGTCGACCGGCTCGTAGGTCCAGCCGTGGAAGGCCCCGCCATAGGGGCGGGCCGCGCCCATGCCTTCCAGCTCCTGGTGGAACAGGCGGAACTTCAGGCTCTGGCCGTCCATCTTCAGGATGAACACCGGCTTGCCCGTCGAGGCCGCCTCGGTGGCCATGTTGGTGGAGTCCTCGGTGACCAGGATGTAGTCGGCCGCCGCCAGGAAGGCGAAATAGGGATTGGGTCCCTGGCCGTCCCAGATGATCCCCGGCAGGTGGCGCAGGCGGGCCGTCAGCAGGGCCTGGGCCGGTTCGGGCGTGCGCCGCGAGAAGGTCATCAGCAGGCTGCCGCCCTCCTGCTCCAGCGGCAGCTGGATCTGGTGGGCCATCTCGGCGGCGCGCACCGCCGACAGGTCGAAGGCCTTGGACTTGCCGCCCAGCAGCACCGCCACGCGTGGACGGGGCAGGGCCTCGATCTGGTCCTCGAACTTCTCGTATTCGCTGGCGAGCCGCGCGGCCGTGACCCGGTGCGGCGAGCCGGTGATCGGCAGGACGTTGTCGCCGCTCAGCCGGTCGTGCTTGGGGGGGATCACCAGGTCGAACATGTGGGCCGGGACGCGCGGGTCCTGGATCTGCACAACATAGGTCTTGCCGCCCGACCAGCGCCGGGCGCGGATCGACAGGGGCAGGGTGGCGCGGCCGGCGGCGATCCACAGGTCGGGCCAGGGCGGCTGGATCTCGCTTTCGGGCGTCAGCCAGCGGCGCGGCAGCCAGTTGGCCCACCAGGGCAGGCGGCCGGTGCGGCCGCTCCAGCCCACGCGCTTGACGACGATCTTGGCCGGAACCTGGCGGGCCACGGCCTCGGCCAGGCCCACGGCCTGGGCCTCGATGCCGGCCCGGCCGTCCGAGAGCGCCCAGATGACGATCGGGTCGCGGGCGGGGGCCGCGGGGACGATCGGCGCGGCGGGTTCGGGCGCCGGGGTCTCGGCGGCCTTGCGCGGGGCGGGCTTGGGTCTGGGCGCGGGGACCGAACCAGGCTCGGGCGCCGTCTCGACGACAGGCGCGGCCTCGGCCTCGACAGAACCCGGGCGCGATTTCGGCCGGGCCGCGGCGCGCGGCTTGGGCGCCGCTTCGGCCTTGGCCGAAGCCTCGACCTTGGCCGTCTTCGGGCGCTTGGAGGCCGGCGGCTTGGCGGCCTTCGCGGCGGCGGTCGTCCCGGCCGGCGCCTTGCGCGTCCTGGCGGCCTTCGGCTCCGCCGCTTCGGTGCTCTTCTTTTCAACCACGTCGGTGATCCCGGCCATAGCAAAGCGACGCGCCGGCCAAGCTGGAGCGGCCGGCGCGTCGCACGCCAATGTCCCTGGAATGGGGCTTAAGCTAGACCCACTCGACCTTGAGGATCTCGTAGGCCTTCACGCCGCCGGGCGTGTTGACCTCGACCACCTCGCCGACTTCCTTGCCGATCATGGCGCGCGACAGCGGCGAGCTCAGCGAGATGCGGCCCGACTTCACGTCGGCCTCGTGCTCGCCGACGATCTGGTAGCGAGCCTCCTCCTCGGTGTCCTCGTCGACGACGCTGACCGTCGCGCCGAACTTCACCTGCTTGCCCGACAGTTTCGAGACGTCGATGACCTGGGCCCGGGCGATCTTGTCCTCGATCTCGGCGATGCGGCCTTCGATCCAGCCCTGGCGTTCCTTGGCCGCGTGATACTCGGCGTTTTCCGACAGGTCGCCATGCGACCGCGCCTCGGAAATCGCGGCGATCACCGCCGGCCGTTCGATCGTCTTCAAACGCTTCAGTTCTTCGTCGAGGGTTTGGTAACCCCCGGCGGTCATCGGCACTTTTTCCATTGCGGATTTTAGCTCGGTTCGCCCAAAGGGAGGAAGACTCCCGGACGTTGGCGCGGACGACCGGGGGCTAAGAGGATAGGCGCCGCGCTGGCGATAAGCAAGTGCCCGCCCATAAAGCGAAGCTTGTCCCCATTGGCGGCCAGGATCAAGCGCGCTGGCGGGGGCGTGGTTCCACGGGGCGTTTCGAGTGCGATGCGGCTGGGGACAGGCCCATGGGCCTGTCCCCAATCCGGGCAGGGCGTCCTCAGCTTGCGTAATCGTACGGCCCGCCGCGCTCCAGGGCCGCGCGATAGGCGGGACGGGCGTGGATGCGGTCCAGGAACGCCTTGATCCTCGGGCGCGAGGCGGCCCCGGCCCGGGCGGCGCCGGCCTCCAGCGGGAAGCTCATCATGATGTCGGCGGCGGTGAAGTCCGGGCCGGCGAACCAGGCGCTCTTGCCCAGCTCGGCGTCCCAGTAGTCGATGTGGCTCTTCAGCTGCGGATCGACGAAGCCGCTCTGGGCCTTGGCGGCGACGGCCTTGACCAGGCCCTTCAGCAGGCCGGGCGCGCGGGCCGGCAGGGCGGTGAACACCAGCTTCAGCAGCAGCGGCGTCATGGCCGAGCCCTCGGCGTAGTGCAGCCAGTAGGTCCAGCGCAGGCGTTCCGGCGTTCCGGCGGCCGGGACCAGCCGGCCCTGGCCGTAGGTCTCGACCAGGTATTCGACGATCGCCCCGGTCTCGGCGATGGTCTTGTCGCCGTCGGTGATCCCATCATCTGTAAGAATTGGCGACTTGCCCAGCGGGTGGACGGCCAGCAGCTCCGGCGGGGCCAGCATGGTCCTGGCGTCGCGTTCGTAGCGCCTGACCTCGTAGGGGACGCCCAGCTCCTCCAGCAGCCACAGCACCCGCTGGCTGCGCGAGTTGTTCAGGTGATGGACGACGATCATGGCGGGCTCCCGGGGGCTGGGGCGCACGGTGGCATGGGGGTGGGCGCGTTCGTCAAGGATGAACGGCCGCCCCAGGGGCTTTGCGCGCCGTGACCGCCCGCGCGGGTGGTTCGCGCTACTGGGCCGTCGGCTTCAGGAACAAGGCGGCCACCGCCTTGGCGGCGACCAAGCCCATGCCTTGAGCGACGGCGTAGTCCTTGGTCCCGCACACCATGGACAAGGCCTCCCGGCCCAGCGTGCCGGGCTTTTCCGCCTGAAAGTCCGAGGCGGAGGTGTTCTCGTTGCTGATCACCGCGTCGGTCTCGTCGAAGACGACGATGCGGTCGATCTTCGAGGCCAGGCCCGAGCAGTCGAATTCATAGGCCAGAATCGTATAGGCCTCCTTCGGGTCGAAGCGCCGGTCCCTGCTGAACATCAGGGCGCGCGCCGATCGGATGCGGCCGTCGTCCTTCACGGTCGAGCGATCGATCAGCATGACCGCCTGATCGGTCTTGCCTACGAACCCGTAGTCGGCGCTGGCGGCCGGGCCGGCCGTGGCCAGCAGGCCGGTCGCGGCCAGGCCCAAGATCATGGTCTTTCGTCCCAACGGTCATCCCCCATCGCGCATGGACGCGCTGTCGTGGCGACTGGACGCGCGAGCGTCAAGCGCCGGCCAAGCTTTTGCGCCACATCGCCAGCCCGACCACCAGGGCCGCGACCTGCGCGAACAGGATCAGCGTCAGCCAGGCCGAGAACGGCTGCTTGCGGGTCTTGTGGCGGAACACCGGGCGGGCCAGCAGGGCGCCGGGGCCGCCGCCCAGGGCGGCCAGGGCCAGCAGGGCGCGCTCGGACACGCGCGAGCGCTTGTCGACGGCGGCGGCCTTGTCGAAACCGAAGACCGCGAAGGTCAGGAGGTTCAGCACGGCCAGATAGACGGTCGCGAAGACGATCACGCCGGCGTCTCGACGGGAGGGCCGACCGGGGCCTCCAGCGGCCGCAGGTCCGGCTCGACCCAGCCGCGCCGGGCCGCGACGCTGAACAGCCGCTCGCGCGACCAGAAGCCCAGCGGCCAAGCCTTGTCGCCCATCGGCGTGGCCAGCAGACGGGCGGCGGCCTCGCTGTCGGAGGTTCCGGCCGGCAGGGTCGCGACGAAGGCGCGGATGGCGGCCAGATAGGCCTGGGTGATGGTCTCGTGATAGCCGTTGTGGTCGTCGTTCACCCCGCCGACCGCGACGTTGTAGGTCTGGATGATGCGCGGCATGTCGCGCTCCAGGCCATCGTTCCGTGTACGGACGAGGCGCAGGGTGGCGGTCAGGTGCGCGGCGTGGGTCCACTGGTCCTTGGGCAGGCTGTGGTCGAGCAGGCGGCGGGCCAGGTCGGCGATTTCGGCGTCGGTATAGGGGGTCATGCGGCAAGGCTTAGCCCTTGCCGGGACGGGGCTCAATTGGGGCTGAAGCTGTAGTTCCGTTTTCGAGCCGTTGCGGACTCTTCGAGCGCCGTGCGTGCTTCGAGGCCCGCCTGGAGCGCCGTCGCCAAGGTCAGCTTTCTGGTAGTGACCACAGAGGCGCTTTCGACCCTAAGCGGAAGTTCGGAAGGTCCGTTGCTGATCGCCATGGCAAGGCTCTAAAGTGCAGCAAGGGCGTGCTTTTCAGAGCTGCATTTTTGAGAATTTCAGGCTCATGGAAAATCAGGCGGGCTATCGCAAACCGCTGCTCAGCGTGAGATTTGCCTCCAGACTCTGGCCGTTGCTGGCGATTGCATGGCTGGTTCTGTGGATTTGGTTGATGTCGCGAGCGTCGAGCCTCCCTTGGGTTCAGGCGCTCGCTGCCCCCTTCTACGTAGTGGGCGGAGTTATGCTGCTAAAAGCAGTGTTCAAGTGTCCCGCCTGCGGCGCGGTCACCTTCACGACGTCTGGCAGTATTTGGGGAGGATATATGTGGTTCCGGGTCCCGCGCAGCTGTCCCAAGTGCCATGCGGACTTCACTACAACAGAGTTCAAGCCAGGCCTTGGGCATCGCGCCGACGGCGTCCGATAACCACGGTGGGCTCAACCGAGACATTGAGGGCGTATAAAAAAGGTGCACGTTATTCGAGCTGCACGGCGCGGTTCAGGTGCAGGAAAGACGCCACAATGTTTCGGACTGCCGCTATTAGTCTTCTCGGCTTTGGACTTTTTGCTTCAGCCGGTCAGGCAGCGGACATGTCCACCTGGGAAGCGGCCGTAAGCGCGAACTGCCCAACTCGCCATTTGGAGTGGACGTGTGACGGTTGCTGGGATGATTTCCTGGCCGATTTTGAGAGTACGCTCCCAGAATCTACGCAAAGTCGAATTATTGAGTTAGCTGACTATCGTCGCAAATGTCCGAACGAAGTCGCCGGATTTTCATGTGAAATGTCTGCGCACGTAGATGCGATGAGCAAATTGGGCCTTCTAGAGCGCTTCGTCGTCTATGGATGTGCGCACTATAGCTGCGAGGAAGCAGCGATCTGCACTCGGTCGCCACCTCAAAAAAGATAGGTCCGCAACCCACCTTCTCGGAAATTCCGAAGGTCCGCTTGGCGCAAGCCCCCATCCGCCCCGGATGGGGCCGCGCCTTAAAGCCTTGGTGGATCGGAGCTCTGGCGTCTGGCCGAGTCAAGGACGACGCGCCGCGTCGCCGCGACGCGGCCGCCAGAGGCGGTCCTTGACTCGGCCGGACGCCAGAGCAGGCTCGCCATCGAGGTTTTAAGGCGCGGCCTCGCCGTGGCGGAGGACGTCAGGGCGGAAAGGCCCTCCCTTCCCACGGTGGGAGGATGATCCTCACAGCCGCCCGCGTCGGCCGCCCTTGAGCTTGTCCAGCGCGCGGCGGGTATGTTCGGCTTGGGCGGCCGCTGGGGCGGCCACTGGGGCGGCCACGGGGGCCGCAGGGTCGGCCGTCGGCCGCGAGGCCATGATCATCGCGCTCACGTTCGCCACGCCTTGGGCGGCGTGCAGGCCCGCGGCGGCCGTTTCGGTCAGCGGCGGCTTGCCGCGGGGCGTCGGCACGATCAGGGCGACCTTGCGGGCCATGGCGGCCAGTTCGCCGACGGCTTTCGCCTTGTCGCGGGCCTGGCGGATGACGGCGGGATCGGTGGCGGCCTCGATGGTCTTCCAGGCCGCGTCGAGGGCGGCCATCAGCTTGAGCTGGAAGGCGGCGCACCAGGTGGGGGTGTCTTGAGCTTGGGTCATGCCCCTAGTGTGCGGCCGTCCTGGAGGGTGGGGATCGGAAACATGCGTTTTTGTATAGGGCGTTGGATTCGTTGAGGTCGTCTTCGGCAATTGCGGGGATAGAGCGTAAAATCCTCCCCCTGTGGGGAGGTGGC
>Ga0065165_1002941_pt1 | contig 12986 bp, 16 predicted proteins | sample AraplaMF_Cvi_mMF_FD_63813 | JGI IMG/M metagenome (GOLD analysis project Ga0065165, IMG submission 63813) | Arabidopsis root microbial communities from the University of North Carolina, USA - plate scrape MF_Cvi_mMF (version 2) (version 3) | ecosystem: Host-associated > Plants > Roots >... | reverse complement strand
CTTCGGTGTGATCAACAATGGCAGCGGCCAGGTGTGGATCGATCGCCTCGGCTTCGAGCAGGTTGGCCAGGACGTTCCGGTCGATGTCCGGAAGCCGGTCCTCGCACTGCCGGCAGTGCCGGTCCTGTGACGGAGCGCATTGATACCGCCGCCGTGGTGCGGCGCCTGTACGGCTGCAGCACGCGCCAGGGCTTGTGCAGCCTGGCGGTGCTGTGCGCCTTCGTCGCGGGCGCCGCTTTCCTGCAGCGTTACTCCCTGATCGGTTTGTTTGCCGCGATCCTGGGGCCGATGCTGCTGGCCTGCGCGGTGCTGCTGCTGGGCGCACGCCTGTCCACCGGCCGCTTCGGCTGGAGCGCGGCATGGAGCGCGCTGCTGCTGGCCTGCGCCGCCGGCACGCTGGGCATGCTGTTCCCTTACCACGCCTGGATGCGTTCCTACGGCCTGCCCGGCTTGCCCGACCTGCAGGTGCTGGCCTGCACCTTCGGCGTGAGCGTGGTGGCGCTCGGGCTGCCGCTGTGGCAGGCCCAGGTCCGCGCCCGCGCCCAGCAGCTGGCGGGGCTGCGGCATGCGGTACTGGCCGCCGAGCTGAAGGCCTTGCAGGCCCAGGTCGAGCCGCACTTCCTGTACAACACCCTCGCCAACACCCGCTATCTGGCGCGCCACGATCCGGAGCGCGCCGCGCAGATGCTGGAGCACCTGATCGCCTACCTGCACAGCGCCTTGCCTGATATGCGCAGCCAGGAGTCGACGCTGGGACGCGAATTCGACCTGGCCGGCCATTACCTGGCCCTGATGGCGATCCGCTTCGGCGAACGCCTGCACTACCGCTTGGTTTGCCCGGAGGCCCTGGCCGATATGCCGATGCCGCCGCTGCTCCTGATGACGCTGGTGGAAAATGCGATCAAGCACGGGGTCGAGCGCAAGCCCGGGCTGGTGAGCGTGAGCCTCGATGCGCAGCGCGCTGGCACAGCGGTGACGATCACGGTGGGCGACGATGGGGCGGGGATCGAAGGCACGGTGCTGGGCAGCGGCGTCGGCCTGCGCAACCTGCGCCAGCGCCTGGCCGCGCTGTACGGGGACGCGGCGGCCTTCGACCTGCGCCGCACACCGGCCGGCGTCACCGAAGCGGTGCTGACGCTGCCGTGCGTGAAGTTGGAGATGGCGGCATGAGCGCCCCCTGCATCCTGGTCGCGGACGACGAGCCGCTGCTGCGCGCCGAGCTCACGGAAGCGCTGGCGCGGCTGTGGCCGGAAGCCCGCATCGTGCAGGCGCAGGACGGCATCGAAGCGCTGCGCCTGGGCCGCGAGATGGCGCCGCAGGTGGCTTTCCTCGACATCCGCATGCCCGGCCTCGACGGCCTGGAGCTGGCGCGCGTGTTCGGCGCGCGCACCCATGTCGTGTTCGTGACGGCGTATGGCGAGCATGCCCTGGAAGCCTTCGACGAAGGCGCGGCCGACTACGTGATGAAACCGCTGAGCATGGAACGCCTCGCGCGCGCCCTCGAGCGGGTGCGGGCTCGCCTGGGTGCGGCGCCACCTAGCCTTTCGCGGCCGGCCATGCCGGCACAGAACAGGCCACAGCAACCGGCCTGGCTGCAGGCCACAGTCGGCAACACGATCCACTTCATCGACCTGGCGGACGTCGTCTATTTCTGCGCCGACGCCAAGTACACGCGGGTGGTCACGGATTCAATGGAGGCGCACATCCGCCTGAGTTTGAAGGAGCTGGCGGAGTCGCTGGACGGTGCGGCGTTCTGGCAGATCCACCGCGGCTACATGGTGGCGGTCAAGCGCATTGCCGCGGCGGCGCGCGCCGAGGATGGGACTTTATGGGTGCAGCTGCGCGGGCACGGTGCCAGGCTGCCCGTCAGCCAGCGTTTCCAGCACCTGTTCCGCGGCATGTGAAATACCCCCTCAAAAAAATGCACAGGAGGTCAGAGATGATTCGTCGATCAGCGATGGCGACGTTCTGCGCTGCTTTATTCGCCTTGGGTACGCGTGCAGAGGCCGCCGATTCGCCGGCCGACACGATTCCGGCCCCGCTCGCCCGCCAGGTCGTGGACAAGACCATCGAACTGGTCGAGAGCCGCGGCCTCTATCCACGCCAGCAGTCCGAGTACGCCCAGGCCAAGGGCGAGCTGCTGGCCGCATTCGACAGCCAGCCTGCGGATATCGTCCGCAAGGACCTGTACGGGCGCATCCGCAAGCTGCTCGGCACCCTGGACACCGACAAGCATTCCTTCATCATCCCCGCCGGCCAGGCGCTGCATGCGCCGCGCCGGGCCGGTGCACTGGAAGACCTGCTTCCGCCCACTTTCAAGCTGCTCACGACCGGCCACGGCGCCGTGCTCCGCTGGACTCCGCCGGCCATGGTTGGCGGCGGCCCGGCCGACATCGCGCCCTACCTGAAACGCTTCTACGACGAGGCGGCCGCGCGCCCGGATATCGCCGGCGCCTGCGCCCTCGTGGTCGACCTGAGCGAACAGACGGGCGGCAACGCCTGGCCGCCCTTCGTGGCCATGTATCCGCTGTTCGGCGGCGCCAACAAGGCGAATTGGGTGGACCGCGACGGCAAGCGCACTGCTTTCGTCAGTCTCGCCAGGCTGCAGGAAATGAACCGGCAATATGCCCCGGACCGCGTCAATCCGCTGGCCCGCTTCGGCAGCGGCCCGCTGGCCGTCGTGGTGGGCAAGCGCACGGCCAGCGCCGGCGAGATGCTGCTGGTGGCGCTGCTGGGCGAGGAACGGGTGCAGACCTTCGGCAGCACCTCGTACGGCAAGTCGACGGCGAATGGCAGCTATTCGCTGGCGGATGGATCGACCCTGGTGCTGACCACCTCGCGCTATGCGCTTGGCGACGGGCCGGTCTATCAGGGAGGTATCCCGGCGATGCATCCGGCAGCGCAGGACGCGCCGGTCGAGGACGCGGTGAAGACGGCCGCGGAATGGGCGGCGGCCAATTCGCCGCAATGCAGGGCCAAGCTGCCGCCAGCCACGTAGACGGCGGGATGTAATTAAGCCAGCGCTTCCTTGGCCGCTTCTTCAGGCGTAAGACCATCGTAGAACAAGTCGGTAAACCACTCGACCTGCTCCTCGATGTGTTCCTGCGCCTGTTTCTGGGTAGCGCCACCGGCCACCAGGTGTTTTTCGACTTCGATGCACCAGTTAATCAGTGCCATCGTTTCTTCGTCGAGCTCTTCCTTCTTTGCCATCGCTCAGCCCAATACCTTCTTGAGGAAAGCCGAAATCGCCTGGACTTCTTCGAGGCACACCGAGTGCTGCATGGTGTACTCGTGCCATTCGACCTGGTAGCCCAGCGAGACCAGCAGGTCGCGCGACATTTCGGCGCGGTTGAAGGGCACCACGTTGTCGTGGCGGCCGTGGGCCATGAAGATCGGCGTCTTCAGGCTTTCCTGGGTGCGTTCAGTCGCCAGCTTGGCGGACAGCGGCACGTAGCCGGACAGGCAGATCATGCCGGCCAGCGGTTCCGGGTGGCGCAGGCCGGTCTGGATGGTCATCGCGCAGCCCTGCGAGAAGCCGGCCAGCACGATGCGCGAGGCCGGGATGCCGCGCGCCTTTTCGCGCGCGATGAAGGCTTCGACTTCCAGCTGCGAAGCGCGCAGGCCGTTCTCGTCTTCGCGACGGGTCAGCTCGGCCCCGGTGATGTCGTACCAGGCGCGCATCACGTAGCCGCCGTTGACCGTCACCGGCATGGTGCGCGCATGCGGGAAGATGAAGCGGATGCCGGGCAGGCCGGCCAGGTCCAGCTCGCGCACGATGGGTACGAAGTCGTTGCCGTCCGCGCCCAGGCCATGCAGCCAGATCACGGAGATTTCCGGGTTGTCGCTGGTGTCGATCGTGACGTGTTCGAGCAGCTCGCTCATGCGCTTATCCTTGATGCTTATTTTTTCTTGGGACGCCAGGCAAGGCAGACGTCCGGGTTGGTGTCGCTGAACGGGCCGCCGATCAGGTCGATGCAGTAGGGGACGGCGGCGAAGATGCCGTTGACGACGGTCTTGCCGTCCGCATCCTTCAGGCCTTCGAGGGTTTCCTTGATCGACTTCGGCTGGCCGGGCAGGTTCATGACCAGGGCGGCATGGTCCGGCGTCTCGCGGATCACCGCCACCTGGCGCGACAGGATCGCGGTCGGCACGAAGTGCAGGCTGACCTGGCGCATCTGCTCGCCGAAGCCCGGCATTTCCTTGGTGCCGATCGCCAGCGTGGCCTCGGGGGTAACGTCGCGCCGCGCCGGGCCGGTGCCGCCGGTGGTCAGCACCAGGTGGCAGCGCGCCTCGTCGACCAGCTCGATCAGCGTGCTTTCGATCTCGTCGCGGTCATCGGGAATCAGGCGGGTTTCGATGCGGAAAGGCGTGGTCAGGGCCTTGCCCAGCCATTCCTGCAGGGCCGGGATTCCCTTGTCCTCGTAGATGCCGCCGCTGGCGCGGTCCGAGACCGACACCAGGCCGATGACCAACTCGTGAACCTTATTCTCCAGACTCATCGTCTTCGTCCTCGCCTTCGTCTTCCGAGGGAGCGGCCTTGGCCGGCTTGGCCAGGTCCTTCAGGATCTGGAAGATCTCGCGGTAGGCCTTGGGCGGCTTGTTCTCGGCCTGTTCCTTGCGCGCATTGCGGATCAATGTGCGCAGCTGCTGCACGTCCAGTTGCGGATGCTCTTCCAGCAGCTGGGTCAGCGCCTTGTCGTCGGCCAGCAGCTTGTCGCGGCGGCGTTCCAGCGCATGCAGGGCGGCGGTTTCGGCTTTCGAAGCGCCTTTCCAGCTCTCGATGGTGCGCTGGATGACGGCGACTTCCTCTTCGTCGAGGGTGCGCATCATCTTGCCCACATACTGCAGCTGGCGGCGGCGGCCTTCGTGGTTGGTGATGGTCTGGGCCATCAGGATCGCGTCCTTGACCTCGTCCGGCATCGGCACGCGCTTGACGCGGTCGCGCGGCGCTTCGATGAGCTGTTCGCCGAGCTTTTGCAACTCGTTACTCTGCCGCTTCAGTTCGGACTTGGAAGGGCGTTCGTATTCGGGTTCGAACTCGTCGGAGCGGAAGCCGACAGCGCCGCGGTTTGCATTTGGCATGATGATCTAGATTCGTCAGACGCGCGTCTGGACGGTAAAAACAGTAAACGGCTGCTATGATAACTGTTTTAGGGCTCGCTACGAAAAACGCACATGAACGACTCCGTCTTCACCCATACCCAGGATCAGCTCAAGCAGCTCGCGCAGGACGTGCTGGCGATTGCAAAGGAAACCGGCGCCAGCGACGCGGCGGTCGAGATCAGCGAGGGTAGCGGGCTGGCGGTGACGGTGCGCAAGGGCCAGGTCGAAACCATCGAGCAGAACAAGGACAAGGGCATCGGCGTGACCGTCTACTGCGGCCAGCGCCGCGGCCATGCCAGCACCTCCGATTTCTCCAGCACCTCGCTGCGCGCGACTGTGGAAGCGGCCTACAACATCGCCCGCTTCACCGCCGAAGACCCGGCCGCCGGCCTGCCGGACGCCGAGCTGCTGGAAATGAACCCGCGCGACCTGCGCCTGTGCTACCCATGGGACATCGACGCCGAGGAAGCCGTGCGGATCGCCCAGCGCTGCGAAGCGGCGGCCTTCGGCGTCGACAAGCGCATCACCAACAGCGAAGGCGCCAGCGTCTACGTCCAGCAGTCGCACTTCGTGGCCGCCAACAGCCTCGGTTTCTGCGCCGGCTACCCGTTCTCGCGCCACACCCTGTCGGTGGCACCGATCGCCGGCAAGGGCAACAAGATGCAGCGCGACGACTGGTACAGCTCGGCGCGCGACCCGAACAAGCTGGCCGATGCCGAAAAAGTCGGCCGCTATGCCGCCGAGCGCGCATTGGCTCGCCTGAATGCCCGCAAGCTCGACACCCGCACCTGCCCGGTGCTGTTCGAAGCCCCGCTGGCCGCCGGCCTGCTCGGCGCTTTCGTCCAGGCAACCTCGGGCGGCGCCCTCTACCGCAAATCGACCTTCCTGCTCGATTCGCTCGGCAAATCGATTTTCCCGTCGCACATCAATATCGTCGAAGACCCGCACATCGTCGGCGCGGTCGGCTCCTCGCCCTTTGACGAAGAAGGCGTGCGCACCCAGACCCGCAAAGTCGTCGATAACGGCGTGCTGCAGGGTTATTTCCTGTCTTCTTATTCGGCACGCAAGATGGGCATGCAGACCACCGGCAACGCCGGCGGCTCGCACAACCTCGAAATGCTGTCGAAGGAAACGAAGATTGCCGACGACTTCGAAGGCATGCTGCGCAAGATGGGCACCGGCCTGCTGGTGACCGAGCTGATGGGGCAGGGCACCAACTACGTCACCGGCGACTATTCGCGCGGCGCTTCCGGCTACTGGGTCGAGAACGGTGTTATCCAGTACCCGGTCGAGGAAATCACCATCGCCGGCAACATGAAGGACATGTTCCAGTCCATCGTCGGCATCGGCAATGATGTGCTGACGCGCGGCAACAAGTCGACGGGCTCGATCCTGATCGAGAAAATGGTCATCGCCGGCAGCTGAATCCGGTTCCTGCAATAATGTGTGGATTATGCATCGCACCGCATTGCATCCACATTAAGGAACCCGATGAGCATCCTCGCCGCCGCCACCAAGCGCCACACCACCAAGGCCTACGACCCGACCCGCCGCGTCCCCGACGAACTCATGCAGCAGATCTACGGTCTGCTGCGCAACAGCCCCTCGTCGGTGAACTCGCAGCCCTGGCACTTCATCGTCGCCAGCACGCCGGACGCGAAGGCGCGCATGGCCAAGGGCGCGCAGGGCGGTTTCATCTACAACGAAGCGAAGATCACGAATGCCTCGCACGTGATCCTGTTCTGCGTGCGCGCCGACGCCGACCAGCAGCACCTCGACAATATCCTGGAAAAGGAAGAGCGCGACGGCCGTTTCAAGGACGAAGCCGCGAAGGCCGGCCAGGCCAAGGGCCGCCTGGGCTATGTGAACCTGCACCGCTACACCCAGAAAGACCTGCCGCAGTGGCTGGAAAAGCAGGTCTATATCGCTTTGGGTAGCGCCATGCTGGGCGCCGCCAACCTGGGCATCGACACCACGCCGATGGAAGGCATCGACGTTGCCGCGCTGGACGCGGAGTTCGGCCTGCACGAGCGCGGCCTCACCAGCCTGGTGATGCTGAGCTTCGGCTACCACGCCGAGACCGACTTCAACGCGGGCCTGCCGAAGTCGCGCCTGGCCGAAGAACAGGTCTTCACCTTCCTGTAAGGACCTCCGGCTTCACGATGCCGAATGGCGCGAGCATGGGAAACCAGGCCCGCTCGAGGATTTTCACGAAGCCCTCGCGGGTCGGGTAGCCCTCGTTTTCCCAGTCTTCCAGGTAGTGCGGGGCGTCGGTCTCCAGCACGCCGCGGCTGTCGACGTGGAACACGTGCTCGAGAGGCGAGTGGAATTCCGCCAGCACCTCGTCGTTGACGGCGTCGATCATGTGTTTCATGACCTGGGTGCGGAAGGCCGGGTCGGGGTTGACGTTGGCGTCGTCCATCACCGTCGTGATCCAGCCGCCATGGCTGTCGACGAAGCCGCGGCCATCGGGTACCGGGTAGTCGTAGCCGTTCAGGAAGATCGGCTGCTGCCAGGGCGTCTTGCGGTAGGCCCAGCGGATGGCGCGGATGATACCGTTCAGGCCTTCGCTGATGTGGTAGAGCATCAGGTCGAGGCGTGTGGACGAAAAGCAGGCTGCGGGGTCGGGCGCGGAGGTGCAGTCGTCGCGCAGGGCCAGCCGGTGCTCGAGCGCATCGTTGGCGAAGCCGCCCAGATAGAACTCGGTGAAGTGAAAATTCGGCGCCAGCTCCATGTGAACGACCCCGGCATACGGGCCGTCGCCGATGTACTGGTTCAGGCGGGCGCCGTTGAAGCCGAGCAGGCGGATGGCCGCATGCTCGGGCGCGACGTGCGGATGCTCGACCAGCGCCTGCAACAGCGTCTGCTCGGCATGCCAGAACCAGGAGTCGCCCAGCGCCAGCCCGGCGGGAAGCAGCGCCCCCGGTTCCGGATTTTCACCTGGCCGATACACAATCCCCATTCCCGTCTCCGCTCATTGCCGCCACTCATGCTTTTGACAGGGGCGGCGCAGTCTGGTTCCGGAATGGGTTTGTGCAGACCGATACTTACTTGATCGCCGGATCGCCGGACCGGCGAATAGCCTGCAGCACTGGCTGCAGCACGGCGGCACCGAGGCGGGCACTGCGTGCGCCGTCCCAGCCGACTTGCGGATCCGGGTCGTTGGCGTTGTCCTTGAACGGCAGTTCCAGGGTCAGCGACAGGCAGCCGAAGGCGTGGGTGATGTGCGGCGACCCCATGGTCAGGGTTTCTTCGCTGTAGGGCGTTTCGCCGTAGCCGTGCACGTCCTGGAAGTCCGGGCTGGCGATCATGAAGGCGTCCGAGAATGCCTTCTGCGCGGCGGCCTGTTCGGCGGTGAAGTTCGGCAGGGATTCGCTGCCGGCCACGAACACGTAGGGCAGGCCTTCGTCGCCGTGCACGTCCAGGCACATGTCGACGCCGGTTTCATGCATCTTCTGGCGCACCAGGAAGACTTCCGGGCTGCGTTCCATGCTCGGGTTCAGCCACTCGCGGTTCAGGTTGGCGCCGGCGGCATTCGTACGCAGGTTGCCGCGCACCGAGCCGTCCGGGTTCATGTTCGGCACCACGTAGAACACCGATTCTTTCAACAGCTGACGCCCGAAGGGGTGAGCCGGATCCAGCAGGGCGTCCAGCATGCCTTCGACGAACCACTCGGCCATGGTCTCACCCGGGTGCTGGCGTGCAATTACCCAGACCTTTTTCTTTTCAGCTGAAGGCTCGCCGATGATCAGCATGTTCAGGTCGCGGCCGTCGACGGTCGAACCCAGGTCGACCATGCGCACGTGCTCGGACTGCTGGGCGCGGTCGAGCAGTTCCAGGTGGCGTTCCCACGAGTATGGCTCGAAGTAGGCGTAGTAGACGCTGTCCATGGCCGGGGTGTGCTCGATCGTCAGCACCTGGCCGTCGAAGCTGGTCGGCACGCGGAACCAGTTGATGCGGTCGTAGCTCGCCATCGCGTTGTAGTCTTCCCAGCCTTTCGGGTAGGCCGACTGGCCGGCGTTGAGCAGGCGGATCGTGCACGGCTCGCCCTGCGCGCCCTGCAGGCGGAAGTAGAACCACTGGATGATGTCGGCGTGCGAATCCTTGCGGATGTTCAGGTCGATGGCGTTGGCGCTCGTGGCGTTCACGATATCGATGGCGCCAGCGTCGAACTGGCTACTGATCTTGATAGACATGGTATGCCTTGTAGATGGGACCTAGGCCCGGTTATTTGGGTGGTAAGGCACGCATGATACCCATACCCTCTTTCAACGCGCAAATCCGCTCATCTGTTGCCGCTCAAACGCAGGCGTTCCGGCTTTTGCTAACGTTGCTGTTTGGGAGGGAAAGAATGAAGAACGAAATCCGTGTGGCACGGGCAGAAATCACCACCATCGACCAGCAAGGCTTCTGGCTGCGCTGCCGTCGTGAAGAGCTGTACCTGCCGTTCGCCATGTTTCCGTGGTTCGAGCACGCGACCGTGGCCCAGCTGTGCCGGGTCGAATGCTTCGGCGATACCTGTCTCTATTGGCCGGGGCTCGACCTCGAGCTGAGCGTCGACAGCATCCGGCTGTCGATGGCAGCGCCTCAGCGCAATCCGCCGAACCTGTCGTAGAAGCCGGCGTCCGCTTCCGGCGCTTCCGTATCTTCCTTGCGCAGCACGTCCATCAGGTGCGCTTCGGCCCGTTCCCAGGTCAGGCGGTAGATCGCCTGCGCCAGCGCATAGGCTTCCGAGCCCGGCCAGGGTTTCGGCAGCAGGTCCAGCGGCAGCATCGGATCGTGCAGCTGGACCCGGCGGTAGGCGTGGATCAGGAGGCTGCGCACCACAAAGGCGGACTGGTTCGCGAGTGCCGGCTCCTTGCGCAGCAGCTCGAGCAGGGGCGTGAATTCGCCGATGAAGCGGCGGTAGTCGGCCACCACGCCGGACAAGTCCCAGCCTTCGCGCACCAGTTCTCCCAGCGGGCGGGAGCCCGAGGCCGGCAGTTCGGCGGCACTGCAGACGAAGATCTTGCCGGTGCCGTCGACGCGTTCGAGGATCTCGGCCAGCGGCGCCGGATCGGCCGCCGGATGCGCCAGCAGGCCCGGCGCCAGCATCGCGTAACCCTCCCACTCGAGCTCCTTGCGCACGGCCGCGCGCAAGGGCGCATCGATGCTGCCGTTCGGGGCCATGACGATGGTCCAGCGGCCATCCCAGTCGAGGCCGGGCGGCGCGTAGATGCGGCGGTTCGCGCGTTCGAAGCGCGGACGCGCTTCCGGCAGCAGGGCATAGCTGCTGCGCCGGCCCTCGCGATTGGCGACCAGCCAGCCTTCCTGCGCCAGGCGGAACACGCTGGTGCGGATCAGGCGGTCGGTCACGCCCATCGGCGCCACCAGTTCGATCAGGCTGCCCAGCCACAGGCGTGCGCCGTGCGGGGCGATGGCGTCGCCGAAGATCGTCATCACCAGCGATTTCGAGCGCGGCGGATCGGTGGCGAGGAAGTGGGCAATCCAGTCGTTGCTGCTGAGCATTTTCATACGATTACTTTACCGCAATCACGATGGGTAGTGAGCACCTGGGGGTAGCTTGTTGCATCTCGATATGATTCAAAATTTTGGTGTACATCTGATTTTTTGTATCGTATTATGGATTCAGTCAGAACACAAATGGAGACCGCCATGTACGCCCAAATGGTAGAAACCGGCCTCAAGAAGGTGCAGACCCGCGACGACATGAGCGCGGAAGAACAAGCCTTCCAGGCCCGCATCGACGCCGGCGTCAAGATCGAGCCGAAAGACTGGATGCCCGAGGCTTACCGCAAGACCCTGGTGCGCCAGATTTCCCAGCACGCGCACTCGGAGATCGTCGGCCAGCTGCCGGAAGGGAACTGGGTCACCCGTGCGCCCACGCTCAAGCGCAAGTCGATTTTGCTGGCCAAGATCCAGGACGAAGCCGGCCACGGCCTGTACTTGTATAGCGCCGCCGAAACCCTCGGCGTCTCGCGCGACGAGCTGCTGGATGCCCTGCATGCGGGCAAGGCCAAGTACTCGAGCATCTTCAATTACCCGACCCTGACCTGGGCCGACATCGGCGCGATCGGCTGGCTGGTCGACGGCTCGGCCATCATCAACCAGATTCCGCTCTGCCGCTGCTCCTACGGCCCGTATGCGCGCGCCATGATCCGCGTGTGCAAGGAAGAGTCCTTCCACGCGCGCCAGGGCTACGACATCATGATGAAGCTGGCCCAGGGCTCGCCGGAGCAGAAGGCGATGGCCCAGGATGCGCTGAACCGCTGGTGGTGGCCTTCCCTGATGATGTTCGGCCCCTCCGATGCGGAGTCGGTCAACAGCGCGCAGTCGACCCAGTGGCGGATCAAGCTGTTCTCGAACGACGAACTGCGCCAGCGCATGGTCGACCAGACCGTGCCGCAAGCCGAATTCCTCGGCCTGACCGTTCCCGATCCGGACCTCAAATGGAACGAGGAACGCGGCAGCTACGACTTCGGCGAGATCGACTGGGACGAATTCCACAACGTCTTGAAGGGCAACGGCCCCTGCAACAAGGAGCGCCTGCGTACGCGGGTGAAGGCCTGGGAAGACGGGGCATGGTTCCGCGATGCGCTGGTGGCGTATGCGGACAAGCAGGCGGACAAGCAAGCCGCGGCGTAACAACACGGAGACAAAAATGAGCAAAGAATGGCCGCTGTGGGAAGTCTTCATCCGCAGCCAGCACGGACTCGCCCACAAGCACGTCGGCAGCCTGCACGCACCGGACGCCGAGATGGCGATCAACAACGCACGCGACGTCTACACGCGCCGTAACGAAGGCGTCTCGATCTGGGTCGTGAAGGCGGCCGACATCGTCGCCTCCAGCCCGAGCGACAAGGACGCGCTGTTCGAGCCCTCGAACAGCAAGGTCTATCGCCACCCGACCTTCTTCCCGATGCCGGAAGAAGTCAAGAACCTGTGAGGCCCGTAGTGGGATCGAACATGGACGCGAAGCTCGCCAAGATTGAATACCTCCTGCGCCAGGGCGACAACGCCCTGATCCTGTCCCAGCAGCTCTCGCAGCTGTGCGGCAAGGGCCCGGCGCTGGAAGAAGACATGGCGCTCACCAACGTCGCCCTCGACCTGCTGGGCCAGACCCGCATGTGGCTGACCTATGCCGGCGAACTCGAAGGCCATGGCCGCGACGAGGACCGCCTGGCCTACCTGCGCGACAGCCGCGAGTTCCGCAATGTCCTGCTGGTCGAACAGCCGAACGGCGACTACGCCCAGACGATGGTGCGCCAGTTCTTCTTCGATACCTGGCACTACTTCCTGATGCGCGAGCTGCTGGCATCGAAAGACAAGCGCATCGCCGAGATCGCGGAAAAATCGCTCAAGGAAGTCACCTATCACCTGCGCCGCAGCGGCGACCTGGTGGTGCGCCTGGGCGACGGCACCGACATCAGCCACGCGAAAATGCAGGCCGCCGTCGACGAGCTGTGGACCTACACCGGCGAGATGTTCATCTACGACGAGATCGACCAGGCCATGGCGGAGCAGGGCGTGGCGCCGCGCGCGGAAACGCTGCTCGACGCCTTCCTGCAGCACGTCGGCGAGGTGCTGCAGGAAGCCACCTTGAGCATGCCCTCGCCGAGCGCCTACATGCAGCGCGGCGGCAAGCAGGGCAAACACAGCGAACGCCTCGGCTACATCCTGGCCGAGATGCAGTTCCTGCAGCGCGCCTATCCCGGCGTGGAATGGTAATGACCGATACCGCGCAAGTCTGGGCCTGGCTGGCCTCGGTGCCCGATCCCGAGATCCCCGTGATCTCGGTGGTCGACCTGGGCATCGTGCGCGACGTCGCTATCGACGATGCCAGCGGCGAGTGCGTGGTGACGATCACCCCGACCTATTCCGGC
>Ga0065165_1002939_pt1 | contig 12989 bp, 7 predicted proteins | sample AraplaMF_Cvi_mMF_FD_63813 | JGI IMG/M metagenome (GOLD analysis project Ga0065165, IMG submission 63813) | Arabidopsis root microbial communities from the University of North Carolina, USA - plate scrape MF_Cvi_mMF (version 2) (version 3) | ecosystem: Host-associated > Plants > Roots > Endosphere... | reverse complement strand
CGTCGAGAGCGCCAGCGACAGCGGGATGATCAGCAGCATCAGGAAGCCGAACACGGTGAGCGCCTGCTGCCAGCCGAAATTGTCGATCAGCGCCACGCCGATCGGCGCGAACAGGAACTGGCCGAACGAGCCCGCCGCGGTGCCGGCACCGAGCGCAAGGCCGCGCTTCTCGGCCGGCAACAGCTTGGTGAAGGCTGACAGCACCAGGTTGAACGAGCAGCCGGCAAGTCCGAATCCGACCATCACGCCGGCGCCGATGTTGAGCGACAGCGGCGTCGAGGAATAGCGCATCAGCAAGAGGCCGCCGGCATAGAGCAGCGCGCCGACGCACATCACCCGGAACAGGCCGAAGCGATCGGCGACGGCGCCGGCGATCGGCTGGCCCAACCCCCACAACAGATTTTGAAAGGCGATCGCGAGGCCAAACACGTCACGGCCCCACGCATATTCGTGGCTCATCGGCTGCACGAAGAAGCCGAGCGCCGAGCGCGGGCCGAAGCCGAGCATGCCAATGGCGCAACCGCAGAGAATGATGATCGCCGGCGTACGCCAGGAAGAACGTGAGACAGGAGCGAGCTCGCCTGCTTGCGTCGACATGGGGAGTTCCTCACCAGGCACTCGCGGCTCCGGGATAGGTCACCGCTGGACGGGTCGTTTAATGCAAATGCATGGAAACCCCAAGTCAAAAATCATTGCGTTCCGCGAAGGGCTGCCGCGGGAGCATTGCGTTTCCTGGCGTCCCGGGGCGACGCAGCGAAACATGTCTTGACGGGAATGTGTGCGGCGGGACCTAGCGGCCTCGGGCAGAGCGTGTTATCTTTGATTTACTCAGATTGAGTATATCTAAGCTCTGGGAAACCTGACCGGCCGTCACGGCCGGATTTCTCGGGCTCAATATATACTCATATCGAGCATAATTGACATGCACGGGAGGCTTCAATGCCGATCACTGGAATTTACGGCCCCGACGACTTTGCAGGCCGGCCGCAGGGCCAAATCACCTCGTCTCCGCGCGCAACGCCGGCACGAACGGAGGCCGTGCTGCCAATGCCCTCGCTGGAATGGACCAGCGAGGTCGAGCGCGCCACTGCCCCCCTCTATGAACGCGTCAAGCACGTGATCCCGCCGATCGAGTGGCCGCTGATGGCGCCGACGATCCACGCGATCAACGAGCTGAAGCGGACGCGCGGCGCGGTGATCCTCGCGCACAATTACCAGGCCCCGGAGATCTTCCACTGCGTCGCCGACATCGGCGGCGACTCGCTCCAGCTCGCGGTCGAAGCCACCAAGGTGAAGGCAGGCATCATCGTCCAGTGCGGCGTGCACTTCATGGCGGAGACGTCCAAATTGCTCAACCCCGAGAAGACGGTGCTGATCCCCGATTCGCGCGCCGGCTGCTCGCTCGCCGCCAGCATCACGGGCGCCGACGTTCGGCTGCTGCGCGAAAAATTTCCCGGCGTGCCTGTCGTCGCCTATGTCAACACATCGGCGGAGGTGAAGGCCGAGGTCGACATCTGCTGCACCTCCTCGAACGCGGTGCAGGTGGTCGAGAGCCTCAATGCGCCGACCGTGATCTTCCTGCCCGACCGCTATCTCGCCACCTATGTCGCGTCGAAGACCGACGTGAAGATCATCGCCTGGAAGGGCGCCTGCGAGGTGCACGAGCGCTTCAAGGGTGAGGAGCTGCGCGCCTATCGCGAGGCCGATCCGTCCGTGCAGATCATCGCGCATCCGGAATGCCCGCCTGACGTGCTGGCTGAAGCGGACTTCACCGGCTCGACCGCGCACATGATCAACTGGGTGCGCGAGAAGCGGCCGCGGCGGCTGGTGATGATCACGGAATGCTCGATGGCCGACAATGTTCGCGCCGAGCTGCCCGACGTCGAGATGCTGCGTCCCTGCAATCTCTGCCCGCACATGAAGCGCATCACGCTCGCCAACATCCTGGAGAGCCTGCTGATGCTGCGCGAGGAAGTGACGATCGATCCGGCGTTGGCGGTGCGCGCACGGCGTTCGGTCGAGCGGATGATCAATCTGAAGAATTGAAGGCAACACGCAAACGCAAACTCAGCTGTCGTGCCGGACAAGCGAAGCGCAGATCCGGGACCCATAGCCACAGGAAGATGTTTGGCGAAGAACGACATGAACAGCTTCGCGCAACAACGACTGCCACGGAGTTTGGGTCCCCGCGTTCGAGGGGACGACGGCGGAGTGAAAGGATAAAGCTATGACAAACAACATCCACAACCTCACCCGCAGCACCGACGACGTCGTCATCGTCGGCGGCGGCCTTGCCGGATTATTCTGCGCGCTCAAGCTCGCGCCGCGGCCGGTGACGCTGATCTCGGCCGCGCCGCTTGGACAAGGCGCATCCTCCGCCTGGGCGCAAGGCGGCATCGCCGCGGCGGTGGCCGAGGGCGATACGCCGGAGGCGCATGCCGCCGACACCATCGCCGTCGGTGGCGGCCTCGTCGACGAGGCGGTCGCGCTCGGCATCGCGCGCGAAGCCGCATCGCGCATTCATGACCTCCTCACCTATGGCGTACCGTTCGATCGCGACCTCGAAGGCCGGCTCGCGGTCGGGCGCGAAGCTGCGCACTCCGCGCGGCGCATCGTTCACGTTCGCGGCGACGGGGCCGGCGCGGCCATCATCGCAGCACTCAGCGAGGCGGTGCGCCGCACGCCGTCGATCCGCCTGATCGAAGGTTTTGTCGCCGAAGCGCTGCTAACGGAAGACGGCGTTGTCGCCGGGCTTCAATTGCGCGAGGCCGGCAACTTTGCAGCGAAGCCCGTGACGATCGCCTCGCGTGCGATGGTGCTCGCGACCGGCGGCATCGGCCATCTCTATGCCGTCACGACCAATCCGGATGAGGCCAGCGGATCTGGCCTCGCCATCGCCGCGCGCGCCGGCGCCATCATCGCAGATCCCGAGTTCGTGCAGTTTCACCCGACCGCCATCATGGTCGGTCGCGATCCCGCCCCGCTCGCGACCGAAGCATTGCGCGGCGAAGGGGCGACGCTGATCAACGGCGATGGCGCGCGTTTCATGCGTGCGCGTCATCCGCTCGCCGAGCTCGCCCCGCGCGACATCGTGGCTCGCGGCGTATTTGCCGAGATCGCGGCCGGGCGCGGCGCCTTCCTCGACGCACGAGAGGCGCTGGGCGCGCGCTTCGCCGACAAATTTCCGACGGTGCATGCGAGCTGCATCGCCGCCGGCATCGATCCGGCGACGCAGATCATCCCGATCGCTCCGGCGGCGCACTACCACATGGGCGGCATCGCGGTGGACGCGCGCGGACGCAGCTCGATCGATGGCCTCTGGGCCGGTGGCGAGGTGTCCAGCACCGGCGCACATGGCGCCAACCGGCTTGCCTCCAATTCGCTGCTGGAGGCCGTGGTCTACGCCGCCCGGATCGCGGACGACATCGCCGGTCGCGCCATCCTCGCGCCGGCCCGCGTCCCCGATGCGCCGGTGATGCCGCGTGGCGGCGCACCGGATGCCGCGGCCGTGAAACGGCTCCGCGCGATGATGAGCGCGCATGTCGGCGTCATCAGGGACGATGAGGGGCTTGCGGAGGCCGTGCGCAGCTTTGCCGCGCTGGAACGCGAAGCCACCGGCGTTGCTGACCGCAACATGGCCACGACGGCCCTGCTGGTCGCAGCCTCGGCCTGGACGCGGCGCGAGAGCCGCGGCGCGCATTTCCGCTCCGACCATCCGGCGGATGTCCCCGCCCTTGCACAGCGAACGATGACCACGCTCGCCGCAGCGCGCGAGGTCGCGGAAAACCTCACCGAACGTCCAACGCCGCGCATCGCGCAATCCATGATCGCCTGACGGAGCCTGTCATGATCACCCCCGCCTCCCTGCTCTATCCCGACGCTTTTCTCTCGCTGTTCGCCATCGACGAGGCCGTGCACCGCGCGCTCGACGAGGATCTCGGCCGTGCCGGCGACATCACCTCGCTGGCGACGATACCCGAAGCGACCAGCGCGCAAGCCATCCTCGTCGCGCGCCAGTCCGGCGTGATCGCCGGCCTGCCGCTGGCCCTGGCGACGTTGCAAAAGCTGTCGCCCGACATCGAGGTGCGCGCCCATGTCCGCGACGCCGCGCGCGTGGCTCGCGGGCAGCAGGTGCTGACGATCTCGGGCCCCGCACGCGCCATTCTCACCGCGGAGCGGACTGCGCTGAATTTCGTCGGCCGTCTGTCGGGCGTCGCAACGCTGACGGCCGACTACGTCGCGCGGACCGAAGGCACGAAAATGCGGATCTGCTGCACCCGCAAGACGACGCCGGGATTGCGCGCGCTGGAGAAATACGCGGTGCGCTGCGGCGGCGGCTTCAACCACCGCTTCGGGCTCGACGATGCGATCCTGATCAAGGACAATCACATCGCGGTCGCCGGCGGCATCCGTCCCGTGCTGGAGCGTGCGCGGGCGCATGCGGGGCATCTCGTCAAGATCGAGATCGAGGTGGATACGCTGGCGCAGCTGCGCGAGGTGCTGGACAGCGGAATGGCTGACGCCGTGCTGCTCGACAACATGGATCATGCGACGCTGCGCGAGGCTGTCAGGATGAACGAAGGCCGCCTCGAGCTGGAGGCATCGGGAGGCGTGACGCTGGACTCGATCGCCGCCATCGCGGCAACCGGCGTCGACTATACGTCGTCGGGTGCGCTGACGCACTCGGCGCCGAATTTCGACTGTGCGCTGGATATCGAGGCGTGAGGTCTTCGCCTCTCCCCGCCTGCGGGGAGAGGCCGGAATGCGCGCGTAGCGCGGATTCCGGGTGAGGGGGACTCTCCGCGAGTCCAATAGGCACCGTCCCCGTGAAGAGCCCCCCTCACCCCAACCCTCTCCCCGCAAGCGGGGCGAGGGAGCAGACCTGCGTCGTGGTGAACTATCGCCGCTCGCTCACGCCCATCTCGGCGGAGCTCTTGGCTTCCTGCGCGAGCTCGGCCGAGAGCGCGGCGGTCTGCGCCGGAGTGCCCCAGCTCGGCTCCTCACTGCCGTCGCCCCAGTTGCGCGGCCGATAGAAGGTGTGCACGCCGGTCTTGTACATCTTCTTCATCTCGGCGACCCAGGACGGGCGCACCCAATAGGCGTGGTAGTGCGTGGACTTGCCGACTTCGGGCAGCCAGATCTGGCCGTCGAGCATCGCCTTCGAGATCTTTTTCGCGCGCTCCCACATTTCGGGTTCGCGGATCACGTCGGGATTGTTGTCGCAGGCGAAGGTGAACTGGCAGGCGAAGTGGCGGTACTTGTTCTGGTAGACCACGCCGCACACCGTATCGGGGTATTTGCCGGAGAACACGCGGTTCATCACGACCTGCGCGACCGCCATCTGGCCGCGCACGGCCTCGCCGCGGGATTCGAAATAGACGGCTTCGGCGAGACACTTCTCCGACTTGGCGCGCGACTTTTCGTCGAGCGCGAGCCGCTCCGCCGGCGATTTGGCGCGCTGGTTGTCGGCGTTGACCTCGCCCTTCGGCGCGACGCTTTCGCCGCTCTCGATGTCCTTGGCGATCTCCTCCGTCGGCGGCGTCAGCGAGGCCGTCACCTTCATGTCAGGATCGGGCATCACGATCAGCGGCTCGGCACCGGGCTGCCAGCTCTCGATGCTCTCGACATTGCCGCCGAGCGAGGAGCTGCCGAAGAAAAGATTCGAGGTCTTGACACTGAAGGGATCGCGCGCAGGCGCCGCTGGCGCGGTGGCTCGTTTCAGCGCCTCGAGCGGCTGGACCGCGAAGGAACGCGCGACGTCGCTCGCCTTTGGCGGATTGGCATATTGCGGCAGCGGCGGCGCGCGCAGCGCTTCGGCCAGCTCCGGGTCGAGCGCGGCCGCGGACTCCGGCGACATGGCCTGCGGCAACGCGGCGGTCTTGGCGCCGAACACCGAGCTGTTCGACGTCGCCGGATCTTCCTGAGCCGGTGCTGCGGCAGGTGCAGCGGTCTCGGGAGACTGGGCGGGTGTGACGGTTGCGAGGCGATCGCCCTTCATGGAGCGATCGACCTTGGGAAAATCTGCGGCCTGGTAGCGGGCCGGCGCCTGAAGCACCGGATTGCGGCCGATCGCGCCGGTGATGTCGCGTCCATCGAGGCTTGCGAGCCGAACCATCGCGCTCTGCGGAACCGAGGTGCCGATGGGGCGGGAAAAACTGTAGGTGGCGAGCTGGATCGAGGAGGCTGCCGAATAGACCTGCTTCTGCCAACGCTCGGCGACGCCGGGCTGTCGGGCCAGCAAGGAGGCAATGTCCTGATAGCCGGTCTCTCTCGGCATCAATGCGAAGATGCAGAGACCGATGCCGAAGGACGCGAACCGCGCGCCCTTCGGATGGTTACGCAACACTGACATCAACACGCTCACGCTACGCTTACAGTAGAGAGATCGAGCCGCAGTACATCCGTGCAATTCGATCTTTATCGTGAGTATCTAATTTAGGTTGCCGGGGCGTTAATCGGCGTTGCGCGCGCGGCACACTCAAGCAAACACAGGTGTTTTCACGGGAGATCGCGCCTGTTGGTAAATGCGCGCTGACGTGAAACGGTAAACATCTGGTCAACGCGAATGGTGAAGGAACTCTTGCGCGCAGGTATCGGGACGGGACATGTGACGAGTTCCCGGTGTTGCGACAACAACCGCTGTCATGCCCCGGCTTGACCGGGGCATCCAGTACGCCGCGGCCTCTCGGCTCAATCACTGCTGTCTCTGGAATACTGGATCGCCCGGTCAAGCCGGGCGACGACAGCGAGTGTACGGCGCTCGCAAGGACGGCGTGGAGAGAGCGTCGCGCAAAAAGAAAGAGGCGGGGTTTGGCCCCGCCTCTCCACACCCACTATTTCAGTTCGGCTTACGCCTGGCTCGCGACCGCCTTGCCGAGCGCGGCCTGCGCTGCTGCTAGCCGCGCGATCGGCACGCGATAGGGCGAGCACGAGACGTAGTCGAGGCCGATATTGTGGCAGAAGGTGACGGAGGCGGGATCGCCTCCGTGCTCGCCGCAGATGCCGACCTTGAGCTTCGGGCGCGTCTTGCGGCCACGGGCGACGCCGATCTTGATCAGCTCGCCGACGCCTTCCTGGTCGAGCGCGACGAAGGGATCGACCGACAGGATACCCTTCGACAAGTAGGGGCCGAGGAAGCTCGCCGCATCGTCGCGGCTGATGCCGTAGGTGGTCTGCGTCAGATCGTTGGTGCCGAACGAGAAGAACTCGGCGCTCTCCGCGATCTCGGCCGCGAGCAGGCAGGCGCGCGGCAGCTCGATCATGGTGCCGACCTGATAGGTCAGCTTGGTGTTGGTGTCGCGCATCACCGCCTTCGCGGTGGAATCGATCCGCGCCTTGACGAGGTCGAGCTCCATCTTGGTGGCGATCAGCGGCACCATCACCTCGAGGCCGACGGCCTTGCCGGTGCGCTTCTCGGCCTCGACGGCGGCCTCGAAGATCGCCCGCGCCTGCATCTCCGCGATCTCAGGATAGGCGATCGCGATGCGGCAGCCGCGGAAGCCGAGCATCGGATTGAACTCCGAGAGCTCGCGCGCGCGGTCCGCCAGGCGCCGCGGGTCGGTGTTCATGGCACGCGCCACTTCCTCGACCTCGGCATGGGTGTGCGGCAGGAACTCGTGCAGCGGCGGATCAAGCAGCCGGATCGTGACGGGCAGGCCCTTCATGATCTCGAACAGCTCGACGAAGTCCGCGCGCTGCATCGGCAGCAGCTTGGCGAGCGCGGCGCGGCGCGACTGCTCGTCCTCGGAGAGGATCATCTCGCGCACCGTGCGGATGCGGGTCTCCTCGAAGAACATGTGCTCGGTGCGGCAGAGGCCGATGCCTTCCGCGCCGAACTTGATCGCGGTGCGGGCATCGTCGGGCGTGTCGCCGTTGACGCGAACGCCGATCTTGCGGACCTGGTCGGCCCACTTCATCAGCGTACCGAACTCGCCCGAAAGCTCCGGCTCGATCATCGGCATGCGGCCGGCGAGCACCTGGCCGAGCGAGCCGTCGATGGTGATGACGTCGCCGGTCTTGTAGGTGCGCGAGCCGATGCTCATGGTGCCACGGCCGTAATCGACGCGGATGGTGCCGCAGCCGGAGACGCAGGGCTTGCCCATGCCGCGTGCGACCACCGCGGCATGCGAGGTCATGCCGCCGCGCGTGGTCAGGATGCCTTCGGCGGCGTGCATGCCGTGGATGTCTTCCGGGCTGGTCTCGATGCGCACCAGGATGACCTTGCGCCCGTCGCCCTGAAGCTTGGCCGCTTCGTCCGAGGAGAACACGATCTCGCCGGAGGCTGCACCGGGCGAGGCCGGCAGGCCGGTCGCGATCACGTCGCGCTTGGCCCCGGGATCGATGGTCGGATGCAGCAGCTGGTCGAGCGAGGCGGGATCGATCCGCATCACCGCTTCGCTCTTGGTGATCAGGCCTTCATTGGCGAGCTCGACCGCGATGCGCAGCGCCGCCTTCGCGGTGCGCTTGCCGCTGCGGGTCTGGAGCATCCACAGCTTGCCCTGCTCGACCGTGAACTCCATGTCCTGCATGTCGCGGTAGTGCTTCTCGAGCAGCGTGTAGATCCGCGTCAGCTCCTTGAAGGCCTCCGGCATCGCCGCTTCCATCGAAGCCTTGTCGGAGCCCGATTCCTTGCGCGCCTCCTCGGTGATGTCCTGCGGCGTGCGGATGCCCGCCACCACGTCCTCGCCTTGCGCGTTGATCAGGAACTCGCCGTAGAGCTTGCTCTCGCCGGTCGAGGGATTGCGGGTGAAGGCGACGCCGGTGGCCGAGGTCTCGCCCATGTTGCCGAACACCATGGCCTGCACGTTGACGGCGGTGCCCCACGACTCCGGGATATCGTGCAGCTTGCGGTAGGTCACCGCGCGCGCGTTCATCCAGGATGAGAACACCGCACCGATCGCGCCCCAGAGTTGGTCGTGCGGATCCTGCGGGAAATCCTTGCCGGTCTCGCGGGCGACCGCGTCCTTGTACTTGCCGACCAGATCGACCCAGTCCTCGGCGGAGAGGTCGGTGTCGAGCGTGTAGCCCTGGCTGTCCTTGAAGGTGTCGAGGATTTCCTCGAAGTGATGATGCTCGAAGCCGAGCACCACGTCGGAATACATGGTGATGAAGCGGCGATAGCTGTCATAGGCGAAGCGGCGGTCGCCCGACAGTTCCGACAGCGCTTCCACCGTCTCGTCGTTGAGGCCGAGATTGAGCACGGTGTCCATCATGCCCGGCATCGAGGCGCGCGCGCCGGAGCGGACGGAGACCAGCAGCGGGTTCTTGGTGTCGCCGAACACCTTGCCGGTCAACTTGCCGACATGGTCGAGCGCCTTCTCAACCTGCGACTGCAATTCCTTCGGATAGGATTTGTCGTGGGCATAGAAATAGGTGCAGACCGAGGTCGGGATGGTGAAGCCTGGGGGGACCGGCAGGCCGAGATTGGCCATCTCGGCGAGGTTGGCGCCCTTGCCGCCGAGCAGGTCGCGCATTTCCGTCCGGCCCTCGGCCTTGCCGTCGCCGAATGTGAACACCCATTTGTTGGCCGGAATCTTGGCCGGCGCGCTCTTGGCTGGCGCGCTCTTGGCGGGGGCGCTCTTGGCGGGGGCCGCCTTGGCAGCGACCTTCGGAGCAACCGGCTTGGCCGCAGGCTTCACAGCCGCTTTGGCCGCAGGCTTGGCCGCCGGCTTCGCGGCGCTCTTCACGGCGCTCTTGGCGAGCGCCTTGCGGGCTGCCGGAGCAGCTTTCCTCGTAGCGGAGGGCTTTGATTTCGCTGGAGATTTCTTAGGCTTCGAGGCGGCTTTGGCCATAGCTTGCACACAACCTGCGAGAGGAACGGGAAATTGCGGGCCTTACACCACTTTGAGCAGGCCCGCGCAAGTCGAAGAGTTCCGGAAAATGAAGGCCTAGAGATGGAGCCACTTCAATAAACCGAGCCCGATCGCTCCATTGATGATGAGAAAGATCGCGACGATGAAGTTGAGCAGCCGGGGCATGATCAGAATCAGCACGCCCGCAAGCAGCGACAGGATCGGCGAGATATGGGCGACGGTGAGGTGCATGAATTATCTTTCCGTACGTTAAGGCGAATCGCGGGCGGATCATAGCGGACCGGGTTCCGCGGGTAGAGACGCGCAAGACGCGAGCGGGTTCCCGGCTTCGCGAAAACTGCCCGAAAATGCCGCGAATGCGGCAGGCATTTTCCGGAACATCGCGCGCGTCGCAGCATTGGCAACCGGTCGCGCCACTGGCGCTTCCCGAAAACCGTCTCGAAGGAGTTGCTCATGCGGAACAGGATTCTTGCCCTAGCAGCGCTTGGCGTTGCGATCGGCTCGCCCCTTGCGGCGCAGGCGCAAAGCGGCGTCACGGTGGGACGTGCGCCCGTCGTGGTCGACAGCGGCCCGACCATCGCGGTCGAGCAGCGGCCGGCCTTCCGCGACTATGTCGTCGAACAACGCGTGCCGGCCTTCCGTATTCCGGATCGCGTGGTGGTCGGCGCCACCTTACCCGAAAGCGGCGTCACCTACTATGACGTGCCGCAGCGTTTCGGCGCCACCACCTACCGCTACACCGTCGTGAACGGCGAGACCGTTCTGGTCGAGCCGCGCTCGCGACGCATCGTCGAGGTGATGGACTAGTTCAACACGAGTTCAACTCGATGTCCGGCGCGTCACATCAATCAGGCTGACGCGAGCAGTGAAAAATCGGACATCGGCCCCGCCCGGTCTTCCCCCCGCCGGGCGGGGCTTTTTTATCCTCTCGTGTCCCGGACGCGCTGCAACGCGTAGCGTTGCTGCGCAGAGCCGGGACCCAGAAAGGCACACGCACTATGTGGCGACATGGGCCCCGGCTCTGCAGCGCACCGCCAAGTGGCGCTGCAGAGCGTCCGGGGCACGAGATCAATCCTGGATCTTCGAGAAATCAGCCACCGCACGCGTGGCGCTGCGGATTTCATTCAGCAGCTTAAGGCGGTTCTCACGCACCTTGGCATCGTCGTCGTTGACGCGCACCTTGTCGAAGAACGCATCGACCGGCGGACGCAGCTTGGCCATCGCGCTCATAGCGGCGGCGAAGTCTTCCTTCGCGACGGCAGCGCTTGCTTCCGCCTTCACCTCGCCGATCGCCTTGGCCAGCGCCTTCTCCTCGCCGAGGCCGTAGAGCGCAGCATCGGGCGCGCCGTCGAAGCTGCGCTTGTCCTTCTTCTCCTCAATGCCGAGGATGTTGCTCGCACGCTTGATGCCGGCGAGCAAATTCCTGCCGTCGTCGCTCTCGAGGAATTTGCCGAGCGCCTCGACGCGGCGGACGATCATCAAGAGATCGTCCTGGCCGCCGAGCGCGAACACGGCATCAACCAGATCATGCCGCGCGCCCTGCTCGCGGAGCTGGACCTTGAGGCGGTCGGCGAAGAAGGCGAGGAGATCGCCCGGAAGCTTCTGCCCATCCGCTGGCTTCACCGACAAGCCGGCGAGCGCGGATGCCGATACTTTCATGAGCGACAACCGAAGGCCGTTCTCGGCGATCAGCCGGATCACGCCCAGCGCCGCGCGACGCAGCGCATACGGATCCTTCGATCCTGTCGGCTTTTCGTCGATCGCCCAGAAGCCCACGAGCGTATCGAGCTTGTCCGCGAGCGCCACTGCCACACTGACCGGATCGGTCGGGACGCGATCGGCAGGCCCCTGCGGCTTGTAGTGCTCCTCGCATGCCGCGGCGACGGAGGCATCCTCGCCCTGCGCAAGCGCGTAGTACTTGCCCATCAGCCCCTGGACTTCAGGGAATTCGCCGACGACTTCGGTCAGCAGATCCGCTTTGGCCAGATGCGCGGCGCGCGTCGCCTTCGCGACATCGGCGCCGACCAGCGGCGCGATCTCTGCAGCGAGTCGCTCGATACGCTTGATGCGTTCCGCCTGCGTCCCGAGCTTTTCATGGAACACGATCTGCTCGAACTTCGGCAGCCGGTCCTCGAGCTTGGTCTTCAAATCCGTCTCATAGAAAAACTTCGCATCCGACAGGCGCGGACGGATCACGCGTTCGTTGCCGGAGACGATGGTCTTGCCGCCATCGGCCGCCTCGATATTGGCGGTGAGGACGAACTTGTTGGTCAGCTTGCCGGTCTTGGCATCCCTGACCACAAAACACTTCTGGTTGTTGCGGATGGTGGCGCGGATCACCTCTTCGGGGATCGCAAGATATTCCGGCTCGAACGATCCCATCATGACAACAGGCCATTCGACAAGGCCTGAAACTTCGTCCAGCAGCACCTGATCCTCGACGAGTTCAAAACCTTGCGCGAAGGTCAGCTCCTTGGCGTCGGCGAAGATGATGTCCTTGCGCGCCTGCGGATCGAGGATGACCTTTGCGGCTTTCAGCTTCGCCTCGTAGTCCTCGAAGCGGCGCACGGAGATCGCGTCCGGCGCCATGAAACGATGACCATACGTCGTCTGGCCGGTCGCGATGCCGTCGACCTCGAACTTCACGACATCGGGCTCTTCCGTCTCGGGCCCGAAGGTCGCGGTGATCGCGTGCAGCGGACGCACCCAGCTCAGCGAGCCCGGCTTGCCCGAGCGCGCGCCCCAGCGCATCGATTTCGGCCAGGGGAAGGTGCGGATGATCACGGGCAGGATTTCCGCGAGCACCTCGATCGCGTCGCGGCCGGGCTTCTCGATCAAGCCGATGTAGAAATCGCCCTTGGGGTCGCGCTGGATCTTGGCTTCGTCCAGCGATTTCAGGCCCGTCGCTTTCAGAAAGCCCTGCACGGCCGCATCGGGCGCGCCGACTTTCGGTCCACGGCGCTCGGTCTTGAGATCAGGCTGGCGCGCAGGGATTCCGTGCACAGTCAATGCGAGACGGCGCGGCGTCGAAAACGCCTTCGCGCCCTCATAGACCAAGCCTTCGGCGACGAGCTTGTCGGTGACCATGCGGCGCAGATCGTCGGCCGCCTTGGCCTGCATGCGCGCGGGGATTTCTTCCGAGAACAGTTCAAGCAAAAGATCGGGCATCAGGCCGCT
>Ga0065165_1002938_pt1 | contig 12990 bp, 14 predicted proteins | sample AraplaMF_Cvi_mMF_FD_63813 | JGI IMG/M metagenome (GOLD analysis project Ga0065165, IMG submission 63813) | Arabidopsis root microbial communities from the University of North Carolina, USA - plate scrape MF_Cvi_mMF (version 2) (version 3) | ecosystem: Host-associated > Plants > Roots >... | reverse complement strand
CTATCCCTCGAAGGAAGCCGATTTCCGCAACCTGCTGAGCTATTCGCCCTATCACAATATCAAGGGCGGGCGGGACTATCCGGCGATCCTCGTGACCACGGCGGACACCGACGACCGCGTCGTGCCGGGGCACAGCTTCAAATATACCGCGGCACTGCAGGCTACGGACATCGGGCCCAAGCCGCATCTCGCGCGGATCGAGACCCGCGCCGGCCACGGCTCGGGCAAGCCGACCGACAAGATCATCGAGGAGACCGCGGATCTCTGGGCGTTCGCGGCGAAATGGACCGGGCTCGACGTCAAGGAGGCCCGGTGATCCGGCGGCTTGCACCCGCGGGCCTCGCCGTCCTCCTCCTCCTTTTCTCCTCGGCACCCGCTCTCGCGCAAAACGAGACGACGACGGAGCGGGCGCTACAGTTCCAGGATGTGCCGGACACACTGAGCTCCGTCCCGCGCACGCCAGATTGCGCGCTGCGCGTCACCACTGGCGTGGTGGGAGGCGAAAGTCTCGATGCCGGCCCGGCCGGAGTTCTGGGGGTGGCGATGGTTTCGATGATGCATGCCAAGCGGCGCGCACATTATCGCGCCGCGCTGCCCGACGCGGTGTCGCCTGCATGGCAGATGGACCGTGCAACCATCAGCTCCCAATTCTTCCCGCTGATGACCAAGCCTGTTCGCGTCTTCGACATGCGCGCAGAGAGCCCCTCCAAGGACGGCAAGCTTCCCGGTTCCGACATGCCCTGCCAAGGGGATCTGATCGTCGAACGTGTCGAGATGACGTCGACGGCGACATGGTCGGGACTGGTCGTTACCTTTTCCTACTCGGCGCATAGCGACAAAGCGGAGGCGCCGGTCGTGCTGAAGCACAAAAGGTTCGAAACCAAGCTCGCGCTGTTCGATGAAAGCAAGGGCGAGAGCTATGTCAAAAACGACTTGGCCAGCGCGTTCGAGGCCTGCCTTACCGAGTTCTTGCAAGAGTTCGGTCATTTTACTTGAGCCCAGGGGACCTGAAGCCGAGGGACCGTCGGCTATCGCAGGCGCCATTGGCCGGATGGCGCCCCGCGCGCGGTTTCCCATATAATGCGTCGCCGCTGGCCGCGGCGATCGGGCCACGCCCGCATCTGGTGCGATCTTGACGCGCGTCGGCCACGGCTCGGGCAAGCCGACTGACAAGATCATCGAGGAGACCGCCGACCCGTGGGCCTTCGCGGCGTAACGGACCGGCCTTGAGGTTGGCGCGAAGGAATAGGGTCACGCCGCCCCTTCCGCGCATGCGGACGGGACGGTCGTCGGATGTCGAGGCGTTCGAAGGCGGGATTTGGCCGATTGCTGCCCGGCGCGTTTCGGCGCGGCCGGCGGGCCTTCCACACATCCGATTGCCACGCGTATCAGACCGCTGCCGGCACCGACTGCGCATCCGGGACCGGAAGGCAGATCCTTCCCCTATAATGGAGACATCCAGTCGGTTTTACGCATTGCCGGGGAACGCGCTTGTCCATCTACGAAGAAACGCTCGACGCCGCGGAGTCGACGATTGTCGACGGCGAGATCGCTGCCTGGCAGGCTTCCGACATCATGCTGAGCGTGCTCTCCGACGGGCTCGACCATCCCGAGCTATGGCCCCTGGTGCCTGAGCTTGCGGCGGAAAATTCGCTGATACCGGATGTGCTGCGCAACCGGGGCATGGGCGAGCCCGACCCGCGGGTGCGCGTGCAGCTGCAGACGCTGCTGGCGCTGTGCCTTGGTCACGACGAAGCGCTCGCCATGCTGATGCCGCTGAATGCTGCGGAGAGCCAGAACGTGCAGGTGCAGGGCGCTCTCTTTCGCATCGAGAGTCTGCTCGACCCCGGCAATCCGAAATACCAGCTCAAGGGCAAGATTTGCCCGAAGCCGTTTCTCCAGCTCGACGTGCTGGAAAACGCCACCCACCTGTGTTGCGCCAGCTGGCTGCCCACATCGACGGGTGACCTGACGACCGCTGCGGCGCAAGACGTGTGGAACGGCGAGAAGGCGCAGGCGATCCGCGCCAGCATATTCGACGGTTCCTATCGCTACTGCAACAAGCGCACCTGCCCCTGGATTCAGAGCGACCAACTCCGTGCGGTCGAACAAATGGAGGCGGAGGCGCGGTGGCGCGTGATCGTCAAGGAGCACCAGACCGCGATGCCGCATGGCCCGGAAATGGTGAATCTGGCCTATGACCGAACCTGCAATCTTTCCTGCCCCAGCTGCCGCACGGAACGCTACGCCGCCGACGATGCCACGCGCTTGCGAATCAATGCGATGCAGGAACGGGCAATCCTGCCGCTCCTGAAGAACGCCAAAACCGTCGTCGTGACGGGTTCGGGAGATCCTTTCGCCAGCAAGAATTTCCGCGGTCTGATGCAGCAACTCGATGCGGGAGGATATCCCGATCTCAAATTCATTATCATGACCAACGGCATGCTGTTCACGCGTCGGCAATGGGCCGAATTTCCCAGCCTGCATGGCCGGGTTCAGTCGCTGCGCGTCAGTCTCGACGCGGCCACCGGGCCCACGCACGAGCTTCTGCGTCGCGGTGCACGCTGGTCGGTGATGCAGGAGAATTTGAAGTTCGCCGGGGAATTGCTCGCCGCCGGGCTGATCGACGAGTTCATGATCACCTTCATCGTCCAGGCCGAAAACTACCGGGAGATGGGTGACGCGGTCGATTTGGCGCGCGAAATCGGCGCCAGCAAAATCTACTTCGCCCGGATCACCAATTGGGGAACGTTCACCGCTGCCGAATATCGGGAAAAAGCCGTCTTCGTTCCGGGGCATCCCCGATATGAGGATTTTCTCGCTGTCACGCGGGATCCACGCCTGCGCGACCCGATCATGGCGCCTACCGATCTCGACGAATTCATACGCGCAGCCTGAGCTGAAACGAGCAAGCCGAACCGGGCGGCGGCGTTTGATCGGCCCCCGTCCCGGGATCGCTCAGGCCGGAATGCGCGTGTTGCGCTTCACGCCTTCGCGATTGCCGGAAACACCGTGATCCGCAATTTGGGTGCGGCATAGGGCATGAGCACCAGCCGCTCTGCTTCGCCCGCTGCCCGCGCGTCCGTGGGCGGCGGCGCTGCTGCGTTGTCCTGTTCGTTCCAGGTAGCGACGCGATGCCCCTGCGTCACAAGGACGACCGGTGGGGACCGACGCGAGAAGGGCACGGGCCCGACCGCGCGTTCGACGCGCTCGATCGCCGCACCCTCGGCCAGCGCATAGCGCCACTCACCCTCGGGCAGCACCGCCCAGTCGGCCGTGAGCCCGTGATCGCGCAGCTTCTGCCATTGTTCCTGGATCGGCAGCGCGAAGACGAGCGGCCCCTGCTCGAGGAAACTGCCTTCTGCGGTCGACGTGAGCCGCGCCGTGGCGGTGAATTCCAGCTCGACACGATCGCCGGCGCGCCACTCGCGGACGAGGCGCGCGAAGCTACCGGGCTTTCCCGCCGCCATCGCCCTGCCGTTGACGCGGACACTGACCCCGCTCGCCCAGCCGGGCACGCGCAACGCCAGTGGGAAATGCACCGGGTGCGCCGGGTCGACGTGCACCACGATCCGCTCGCGGAACGGGTAGTCGGTCTCCTCGCGCAGGCGCACCGCCACCCCGCTGACGGTCGTCGCCACCTCGCACGGGCCGTAGAGCGCAGCCGCCAGCCCGCCATCGGCCGTCGCCATCCACAGGCTCGCGACCAGCTTGGGCCAGCCCTGATGGAAATTGGCGGTACAGCAGCCGAAATTGGGTTCGAGGCCGAACAGGTTTGCCTCGGGCCCGTTGGTCGTCCACGGCCCTTTTTCGTGCGCGCAGCGTATCTGGTTGGGCTGCTGATCGTACTGGTGCGCCCACATGTCGTCGGTGAAAGTCGCCTGCAGCGCGTTGTAGGCGATCCGCTCGATCCGATCGCCCAGCGCAGCATCGCCGGTGATCGCCAGCGCCAGCTCGAGCGAATACATCGCCTCGACGATCGTGCAGAGCTCGACCCCCTGGCTCGGGCTGCGCCCGGCGAGATGCTCGTCGGCGGAATAGATGCCGATCGGGAGCCCGTGATAGCGATCGAGCAGCTCGAGCTGGCGGTGGATCGCCCGCCGGTCCGCCTCGCTTCCGGACACCATTGCCCAGACCGGCGACGCCTTGAGCCCCTGGGCGTTGTTGACGCCGTGGACCGAAAGCGCTGGGTCCTTCAGACCGTTGGGGATCTCCCCCGCCACGTCGGGCCGATCGAGGCCGATATCGGCCTTGGCGGTCTTGCCGCGGTACGGATAGTCTCCGGCGAACAGCCCCTGCCAGTCGAAGCCCTGTGCCTTGAGCAGCGCGGCGAGTTCGAGCAGCTTGGCGTCGCCGGTGCGATTATAGAGCCAGAGTACCGAGACGACCTCGTCCTGCCAGCGGAACCGGCCCCAGTCGCGCAGCGGCCGTTTGGGCATTTCGGCGAGCTGGTGGTGGAAATAGCGGGTCATCACCGGGATGACGCGCGGATCGTTCGTCAGCTCATGATACTGGGTGAGCACCTTCAGCATCACCATGCGCGGCCACCAGTCGTCGTTGCTGCGCGGGCCGATCATCCCGTCCGGCGCGGGATTGTCGAGCGTCCAGTCGAGGAATTTCTGCGCCTTGGCCTTGAGCGGTGCTGAATCGAGCATCCACGCCAGCGGCACCAGTCCGTCGAGGAAATAGGGGCCGCGCTCCCAGCTCTCGCCCTTGCCGCCCAGCCAGCCGCTGTCGGGGCCGAGATCGGGCCAAATTTCGTCGACCCGCCCGCCCATTCCCGCTGCCTGGATCTCGAGCTGGTGTCGCAGCCATCCCGCCGGCCGCACTGCGCCGACCGGCAGCGCGTAGAAGGGCTGCGGCGCAAGCGGCGCGCGATTGGCCGGAGGCGCCGGGGTAACCGCTGCGGCAGGCACGGCTTCGAGCCGTCCCGCAGCGAAGGTCGTCCCGATGGCAGCAGCTCCCGTCAGGAAGCTGCGGCGGTTGGCGGAATAACGACCCATATTTCCTCTCCCGTCGCGCACGCCGCCGCTCTCTGGGCAGCCTTCGCATCGCGTCTGTTCGGGGCAAGAGCTAGCACGGTCAAATGCGGCCGCACAAACTTGAATTATTAATATGATATAGCTCGCACGGACGAACGGAAGCGCCGAGGAACGACCTCGGGAGCGTCGCGAGCCCCCGTCCAGGCACCTTGAAATGTTGGATTTCCTCTGCTTGGCTCGGCGGGTCGGGCTCGTGTCCGGCAGCTCTTTGACACCGTCCGACGTCCTCTCCGGCGCGCGCGCGAAAGCATGCGTTCGCCTAACCTTTACTAACCTTTCGCGCCGCCCGCGACTTCGCGGCGCTGTTCCTGTCAACGCGTTGTCGCGGCGGTTCAGCCTTCGGACAGCCGCAATCCCCTAGAAGACAGGCACAAAGTCTCTCGAACGGGGTTTGGGTCAGATGCGGATGATCAGGTTACTCGGCGGCGTGGCCGCTTCGGTGGCGATGCTTGGAATGGCAGTGCCGGCGAGTGCGCAGTCGTGGGGTCGAGGGCCCTATCGCGGCTATCATGGTCATTATCATGGCGACCGGATCGACGGCGGCGACGTGCTGCTCGGTGCGCTGCTCGCGGGCGGTATCATCGCGGTCGCGGCTGCGGCGAGCAAGCCGCGCGCGCCGGTGGTCCAGCCCTATGACGCACCCCCGCCGCCGCCGCCTCCTCCGGCTTACGACACGGCGCCGCCCCCGCCGGCCTATGACGCTCCGCCGCCGCCTCCGGGTGATGGCAGCTACGAGCCGGGGCCGAACGGTTACGAGCCCGCGCCGGGTGCGGTGTCCAATGCCGACGAGGCGGCCGATGCCTGCGCCGCCGCGGCCGAGGGCGAGGGCACGCACTATGCGCGGCTGGCGCATGTGCTGAACATCGCCTCGGTCGATCCGCAGGGCGGCGACTGGGCGGTGCGCGGCACGCTCGAGCTGCGCGATTCCTATCGCTCGGACGGCACGACGCGCGGCTTCCGCTGCATGATCGTCGGAAACAGCGCGCCTGATGTGCGGATCGACGGGATCAACCGCTAGCCATTCTCCAGACGTGGATCGTCGCGGTCCGCCTTCCCGGTAAACGGGGAGGGGGCCGCGATTTTCCTGCGCGAGGCTCACCATCGTTCGCCGCGCTGGCGTCGGCGGTGCAATAAGCACCTCGACACCCTTCCCACACCGCGCGGTTCTGCTATGCGCACCGGGCATGAACCAGCATGCCGATTCCATCCTGATCGTCGATTTCGGAAGCCAGGTGACCCAGCTGATCGCGCGCCGCGTGCGCGAGGCGGGCGTCTATAGCGAGATCGCTCCCTTCACCACCGCCGCGGAAGCGTTCGAACGGATGAAGCCGAAGGGCATCATCCTGTCGGGCTCGCCCGCATCGGTGCTCGACGAGGGCAGTCCGCGCGTGCCCGACGCGATCTTCGACTCCGGGCTCCCGGTGCTCGGCATCTGCTACGGTCAGCAAGTGATGATGCACCAGCTTGGCGGCAAGGTGGTGTTGGGCGACAGCGGCGAGTTCGGGCGCGCCTTCATCGAGATTCAGGACAGCTGCGTGCTGTTCGATGGCCTTTGGGCCGAGGGCGAGAGCCATCAGGTGTGGATGAGCCATGGTGACAAGGTGGTCGAGCTGGCGCCGGGCTTCCGCCCCGTAGCGGTGAGCCCGGGGTCACCCTTCGCGGTCGTCGCCGACGATGCGCGGCGCTATTACGCGACGCAGTTCCATCCCGAGGTGGTGCACACGCCCGACGGCGCGCGTTTCCTCGCCAATTTCGTGCGCCATGTCTGCGGGCTGACCGGCGACTGGACGATGGCCGAATTCCGCGCGGCGAAGATCGAGGAGATTCGCGCGCAGGTCGGCAAGGGCCGGGTGATCTGCGGGCTTTCGGGCGGCGTCGACAGCGCAGTGGCGGCGGTGCTGATCCATGAGGCGATCGGCGAGCAGCTGACCTGCGTGTTCGTCGACCATGGGCTGATGCGTGCGGCGGAGGCGGATCAGGTCGTCAGCTTGTTCCGCGGGCATTACAATATCCCGCTCGTCCATGTGAATGCCGAGACTTTGTTCCTGAACGGGCTGGCCGGGGTCACCGATCCCGAGGCCAAGCGCAAGTTCATCGGCAAGACCTTCATCGACGTGTTCGAGGAGGAAGCGAGGAAGATCGGCGGCGCCGAGTTCCTCGCGCAGGGCACGCTCTATCCCGACGTGATCGAGAGCGTGAGCTTCACCGGCGGCCCGTCGGTGACGATCAAGAGCCACCACAATGTTGGTGGTCTGCCCGAGCGCATGAACATGAAGCTGGTCGAGCCGCTGCGCGAGCTCTTCAAGGACGAGGTCCGTGCGCTCGGCCGCGAACTGGGGCTGCCCGACATCTTCGTCGGTCGCCACCCGTTCCCCGGGCCGGGCCTCGCGATCCGCATCCCGGGCGAGGTGACCAAGGAGCGCTGCGACATTCTCCGGAAAGCCGACGCGATCTATCTCGAGGAGATCCGTAACGCCGGGCTCTACGACGCGATCTGGCAAGCCTTCGCGGTGCTGCTGCCGGTGCGCACGGTGGGCGTGATGGGCGACGGGCGCACCTATGATTCGGTGCTCGGCCTGCGCGCCGTGACCTCGATCGACGGCATGACCGCCGAGGCGTTCGAATTCCCTGGCGGTTTCCTGCCGCACGTCGCGACTCGCATCATCAACGAGGTGCGCGGGGTGAACCGGGTGGTCTACGACTATACGTCGAAGCCGCCGGGCACGATCGAGTGGGAGTGACGCCTGAGGCGGCGACGGCCGCCGATCGGGAGACCGTGGTCGCGCTGTGGCGCGACTGCGGGCTGACGCGGCCGTGGAACGATCCGGACGCGGACTTCGCGCTGGCGCTGGATACCCCGGCCTCCACGGTGCTCGTCACGCGCGACGGTGAGACTATCACCGGCAGCGTGATGGTCGGCTTCGACGGGCATCGCGGCTGGGTCTATTATCTCGCGGTGGCACCAGATGTGCGTCGAGGCGGACTGGGGCGGGCGTTGATGGCGGCCGCCGAGGCTTGGCTGCGCGAGCGCGGTGCGCCCAAGATCCAGCTGATGGTGCGTGCCGACAATGCGAACGCGCTTGGTTTCTACGCCGCGCTGGGGCTCGAACCGCAAAAGGTGGTGACGCTCGGCCGCTTCCTCTGACCTTGGCGCGCGCTGGCGAAGCTGGCATGAGCCGAACAGCAGCAGGGGACCGGGAAGCGTGAGCAAGCCGTTGCAGCAGGGCCAGCCAAATCTCTATTCCTGCTTCGATTTTCGGCTGCGCTCGGAGATTGCGCTGCCCGAGCTGCACCCGGCCGACGATCCCGCCGACACGCGACCGGTGGTCGAGGTGCGGATCGGCGCGGTGCCGGAGGAATTGCCCGGCGCGACGGTGAGACGACCGCGCATCGAGGTCGCGGGCGATCTTGCGCTGATCAAGACCCCTGGGATGGCGCGCTATCTGGTGCGTGGCGCGGACAGCGTGACGGTGGAACCCGTGCCCGGCGGATCGGCGCGCAATCTGCGACTGTTTCTGCTCGGATCGGTGGTGGGGCTCGTCGCGTGGCGGCGCGGGCTGCTGCCGCTCCACGCCAATGCGATCGTGGTGGACGGGCAGGCGGTGGCGTTCGCCGGCAATTCGGGCGCGGGCAAGTCGACGCTCGCTGCGTGGTTCCAGCGTGCCGGCTATACGGTGCTGTGCGACGATGTCTGCGTGCTGCGCTTCGACGCGGACGGGCGGCCCATGGCGTGGCCGGGCCTGCCGCGGCTCAAATTATGGGGCGATGCCGCCGATGCGATGGGCCACGACACCAATGCGCTCGACCGGGTGATCGAGGGCAAGGACAAGTTCAGCGTCGGACTGGCGGCCGATCCGGCGTTGCACCCGGTGCCGCTCCGCCGGCTCTACCATCTCGCGCGCGCCGAGGACACGCCGGGTATCGTGCCAGTGCGCGGACCCGAGGCGCTGCGTATGGCGATGGAGCAGGCCTATCGCCCGCGCTATCCCCGGGTGCTCGGGCTGGGCGAGGAGCATGTCCGGCGCAGCGCGGCTCTGGTCGAGCGGGTCGAGCTGTTCGAGGCGCGGCGGGTGTGGGGATTCGATGTGTTCGAGCGTGAGGCGCAGGCGATCGCGCGGCATCTGCGCAAAGGCTGAGCGGCTTGCCCGCGCCGCGCGAGGCTGCAACATGGGGGCTTCATCTGGGGAGATCGCGAATGCGACGGATCTGGACGGTATCGGGGGCGGGAATCGCATTGTTCGTGACGGCATGTTCGAGCGAGCCCGTGAGCAACCGCGCAGAACGGGACCGTGGAACGAATACCTCGGCACCGGCGAACGATCACGCTGCGAACGACGCGGTGCCTGCGGCCAAGGTAGCGCTCGCGCCGGACGGGCTACTGCTGGGCGGTACGCAGGCGCTCGAATTCGGTGCGACCACCGATTCGGTGATCGGCGCGGTGGGCGGTGCGCTCGGCGCCGAGGCGAAGCGCAACGAGAATAGTGAATGCGCAGCCGGTCCGCTCGCCCTCGCGCAATATCCTGGCGGGCTCACCCTGTTCTTTCAGGACAGCAAGTTTGTCGGCTGGGACGTCGACGGGCGAGAGAAGGGGCGCTTTCCCGCGCCCGACGGGTTGGCGATCGGCACGACGCGAGCCGAGCTGCAGGCGCGCGGCGATCTGCAGATGCAGGCGAGCACGGTCGGGGCCGAGTTCAGCTTCGGCGGGATTTCGGGACTGCTCGCCTCGAAGGACCAGAATGCCCGGGTGACCAATCTCTGGGCCGGCACTACCTGCATCTTCCGCTGACGGGAAATCGACGTGACCATCAAGCTCTATGGCATCAAGAATTGCGACACGATGAAGAAGGCGCGCACATGGCTCGACGCCAGTGGCGTGGCCTATGATTTCCACGACTATAAGGTGGAAGGCGCCGATCCGGTGCATCTCGCGCGCTGGATCGAGGCGGCGGGGTGGGAGACGGTGCTGAACCGCGCCGGCACCACGTTTCGCAAGCTGCCCGATGCCGACAAGACGAATCTGAATGCGGAAAAGGCGACTGCGGTGATGCTCGCCAATCCCTCGGCGATCAAGCGGCCGGTGCTCGAGCATCCCGGCGGGATCCTGATCGGCTTCTCGCCGGAAAAATACGCACAGGCATTGCTTTAGGGGCAGTTCCGCCCCTGTAGCGCAATCGTTCGCTTTGCGTTATGGAGTCCGTCCGAGGAGCTGGAGGGGTCGCCGGCTTCGCGGGGAAAACGTCGCAATGGCGAGATATATCCGGCAGCGCCCGCCGCGCTGGTTCCAGCCGGTCTGCCTCGTGGCAGCCGCTTGGGGACTGTTCTGCAGCTTCTTCTTTCTGCGTCACCTGCTGTTCGGGCCCGCCGCGATGGGGCCGCCCACACCCGCCGATATCCGTGCGTTCGAGGCGCTGCCGCGATGGTACGGGCCCGTCTACGGGCTAGCAGTGACGACCACGACGCTCGGCGGCTTCGCGCTGATGGCGCGGGCGGCGGGCGCGCGGATGCTGTTCGCGGTGTCGCTGGCGGCGTTGCTCGTGCAGTTCGCATGGCTGTTGCTGGGCACGCCGTTGCTCGGGCTGAAGGGTGGGGCGGCGCTCGTGTTCCCGGCCTTTCTGATCGCGGTGGCGGCGCTCGAGACGTGGTTCACGCACAAGGCGCGGCGGCGCGGCTGGATTTCCTGAGACGCCCGGACTAGGTCCCGCGCATGGCCGATGCCCCCGCCGACATCAAGGTCCGTGCCGAGCTGCTCGGCCTGTACGAAACCGCCGTCCTCCACGGCCGACTGACCGAGTTCGAGCCGATGACGCAGGCACTCGAGGCGGCGATCCGCGGGCATATGGCATTGGATTCGGGGTTGAATCGCTCGAATGTCGGAGGCTGGCATTCGAACACCGACATGCTCGACTGGGGCGGGCCGGCGGCGGGGCAGTTGGCCGAACTGGCGATCCGCATGGCGAAGCGGCTCTCCCATTTCGACGGGCGGGATCCGGCCAAAGTGGAATGGTCGACGCGTATGTGGGCGAACATCACGCCGCCGGGGGGGCTCAATATGAGCCATGCCCATCCGGGTGTCCTCTGGGCGGCGAGTTATTATGTCGACATGGGAGACGGTTCGGACGGCGAAGTTGGCGGCGAGTTCTACTTCGAAGACCCGCGTTTCCCCGTGCCGCTGATGACCATGCCCGGCTTCCGTGCGATCGGGATCGACGGCCAGCCCCAGCAGAACGAGCGCAAGCTGTTGACGAAGCGCGGAGATCTGGTGCTGTTCCCCGGCTATCTCCGCCACGGCGTAAGGCCCTACAATGGCACGCGCGAGCGCATCTCGATCGCCATGAACATATACGCCAAATAATTCCGGAAGCGCCTCAGCCCTCCCACTGGAACACCTCCTCGAGCGGCTTGCCGAAGACGCGGGCGATGCGGAAGGCGGCCTCGAGCGAGGGGGAATATTTCCCCTGCTCGATCGCAGCAATCGTCTGGCGCGTCATGCCGATGCGGTCACCGAGCTCGGCCTGCGTCATCTCGCCGGCCATGAAGCGCAGCGTGCGGATCTGGTTGGCGATCTGTGGCCTAGCCATGCCAGCCTCGCCGATAGCTCCACACGGTCGCGCCGTAGCGGACGAACTCGGTGGTGACGATCGCGAGCAGCGAGCCCTGCGCGATCCGCCACGCGCTGGTGCCGAAGGGCGAGATCACGCCGACCCAGATCACCGCGACCATGAGCACATAATAAGCGATCGCGGCGGCGCGCCGATCGATCGCGCGGTCGCGTTCGTCGGGTGCAGCATAGTCGCCGCGCGGACTGCGCCAGCGCAGGAGCGCGATCCCCAGACCGAAGGTCAGCCCCTGGCCGAGCGAGGCTGCGGCGAACCAGAACAGCCAGCGCAGATCGACCAGACCGTCCACCGGCACCGGCACGTTGGTGAAATAGATGCCATAGGCGATCGCCAGCGTGGCGAGGCCGAGCCAGGCGCGCTTCTCGCGCCATGCCATGCCCGAGTCGCGCCCGGGCGCATCGAAGTGCGTCGCCATGATCAGCCTCCGCGGCGATAGAGGAAGAGCTGGGTGCCCGAGCGGACCAGCTCGGCGAGCACCAGCGAGAGCAGAAGCGCGTTGCTGATGACGATCGCGACGGTGATCGCCGGCCGCGCGCCGAGCCACGCCGGCGCGGTCATGATCGTCATCGGCGCCACCACCGTGAGCGTCGCCACCAGCAGGCTGAGGGTGACGAAGGCGGGGACATAGGCGCGCCGGGCGAACTCGCGGTCGCGATCGTCGGCGGCCGCGCTGGCCTCCTTCGGCGTCCAGATGGCGAGCGCGGTGATCGCGACGACCTGGATCACAACCAGCAGGAACACCGCACCGAGGAAGCGGCCGGTGGCCGCGCCGGGATCGAATCCGGGAGCGGCGAGCGCCGCGACAAAGCCGATGAAATACCAGCCCCACACGCCGATCGTGGTGGCGAGCGAGACCCAGAGCACTTTCTCCTTGAACGACATGTCATGCCTCCCAAGTCAAATTTACGCGACGTCATGTAAAAAATATATAACATGATGTCAACAGGGATTGGCATTGCACGCGGTTCCGCTGGCAAGCCACCGCGGCGGCGACTAGAGCGCTGGCCCATGTCCACGACCTACACGATCGACACTTCGGCCAGCCGCGCCACACCGACTCCGGCACCGATGAAGCGGCTGACGGTTCCGGCGATTCAGGCGCGCAAGGGCAAGGACCCGGTGGTGATGCTCACCGCCTACACGGCGCGCATGGCCCAGCTGCTCGATCCGCATTGCGACGTGCTGCTGGTCGGCGACAGCCTCGGGCAGGTGATCTACGGCCTGCCGTCGACGCTGGCGGTGACGCTCGACATGATGTGTGCGCACGGCGCGGCGGTGGTGCGCGGCAGCTATCACGCGATGGTGATCGTCGACATGCCGTTCGGCAGCTA
>Ga0065165_1002937_pt1 | contig 12990 bp, 11 predicted proteins | sample AraplaMF_Cvi_mMF_FD_63813 | JGI IMG/M metagenome (GOLD analysis project Ga0065165, IMG submission 63813) | Arabidopsis root microbial communities from the University of North Carolina, USA - plate scrape MF_Cvi_mMF (version 2) (version 3) | ecosystem: Host-associated > Plants > Roots >... | reverse complement strand
GCATTACTGGGTCACAGGATTCGGCTTGTTCGGATCGATGCCGTACTTCGCGATCGCGTCCTGCACGACTTGCGCCGGGATCTCGCCTTCCTCTGCCAGGGACTTCAGCGCGGCGACCGTGATGTAGTAGCGGTTCACCTCGAAGAACTCGCGCAGCTTGACGCGCGAATCCGAGCGGCCGAAGCCGTCGGTGCCCAGCACCTTGTAGGTGCGGCCGTTCGGGATGTAGGCGCGGATCTGCTCGGCAAACAGGCGCATGTAATCGGTGGTCGCGACGATCGGGCCGGTGGTGTCCTTCAGCAGCTGGGTCACGTACGGCAGGCGCGGCGCCTCGAGCGGGTGCGTCAGGTTCCAGCGGTCGGCATCCTGGCCGTCACGCGCCAGCAGGGTCAGCGACGGGCAGGACCAGACGTCGGCAGCCACGTTCCAGTCGTTCTTCAGCAGCTCGGCGGCGAACTCCGACTCGCGCAGGATGGTGCCGGAGCCCATCAGCTGGACGCGGTTGGCGGCGCTCTTGTCGCCTTCCTTGAGCAGGTACATACCCTTGAGGATGCCCTCTTCGGTACCCGGCTTCAGGCCCGGCTGCTCGTAGTTCTCGTTCATGATGGTGATGTAGTAGAAGACGTCTTCCTGCTTCTCCACCATGCGCTTCAGGCCGTCCTGGATGATCACCGCCACTTCGTGGCCGTAGGTCGGGTCGTAAGGGATGCAGTTCGGGACCGTGGCCGCGATGACATGGCTGTGGCCGTCCTCGTGCTGCAGGCCTTCGCCGTTCAGCGTGGTGCGGCCGGCGGTGCCGCCCATCAGGAAGCCGCGGGCGCGGATGTCGCCGGCCAGCCAGACCAGGTCGCCGACGCGCTGCATGCCGAACATCGAGTAGAAGGTGTAGAACGGGATCATCACGCGGTTGTTCGACGAGTAGGAAGTCGCCGCTGCGATCCACGAGCACATGCCGCCCGCTTCGTTGATGCCTTCCTGGAGGATCTGGCCCGCCTTGTCTTCGCGGTAGTACATCACCTGGTCCTTGTCGACCGGTTCGTACAGCTGGCCCTGCTGGTTGAAGATACCGATCTGGCGGAACAGGCCTTCCATGCCGAAGGTACGCGATTCGTCGACCAGGATCGGCACGATGCGCTGGCCGATTTCCTTGTCCTTCAGCAGCGCGGTAATCACGCGCACATAGGCCTGGGTGGTCGAGATCTCGCGGCCGGCAGCGGTCGGCTCCAGCACGGCCTTGAAGGTTTCCAGCGGCGGCACCGGCAGCTTCTCGTCGGCCTGTTCGCGGCGCGACGGCAGGTAGCCGCCGAGGGCCGCGCGGCGCTCGTGCAGGTACTTGATTTCAGGCGCGTCGTCGGACGGCTTGAAGAACGGGATCTCGGCCAGCTTGTCGTCCGGGATCGGGATGGCAAAGCGGTCGCGCATTTCGCGGATGGCTTCGTCGTCCAGCTTCTTGGTCTGGTGCGCGGTGTTGCGCGCTTCGCCCGACTTGCCCATGCCGAAGCCCTTGACGGTCTTGACCAGCAGGACGGTCGGCGAGCCCTTGTTTTCCTGGGCGTTCTTGAAAGCGGCGTAGATCTTGTGCGGATCGTGGCCGCCGCGGGTCAGGCGCCAGATGTCGTCGTCGGTCATGTTCGCCACCATCTTCAGCAGCTCGGGGTGCTTGCCGAAGAAGTGCTTGCGCACGTAGGCGCCGTCTTTCGCCTTGTAGTTCTGGTATTCGCCGTCGACGGTTTCCATCATCACGCGCTGCAGGATGCCGTCCTTGTCCTTGGCCAGCAGGGCGTCCCAGCCCGGGCCCCAGATGACCTTGACGACGTTCCAGCCGGCGCCGCGGAAGTCGGCTTCGAGTTCCTGGATGATCTTGCCGTTGCCGCGCACCGGACCGTCCAGGCGCTGCAGGTTGCAGTTGACGACCATGACCAGGTTGTCGAGCTTCTCGCGCGCGGCCATGCCGATCGCGCCCATCGATTCCGGCTCGTCCATCTCGCCGTCGCCGCAGAAGACCCAGACCTTGCGGTTGTCGGTTTCGGCGATGCCGCGGGCCTGCAGGTACTTCAGGAAGCGCGCCTGGTAGATCGCCATCAGCGGGCCCAGGCCCATCGAGACGGTCGGGAACTGCCAGAAGTTCGGCATCAGTTTCGGGTGCGGGTAGGACGACAGGCCCTTGCCGTCGACTTCGCGGCGGAAGTTCAGCAGCTGTTCTTCGCTGATGCGGCCTTCCAGGAAGGCACGGGCATACACGCCCGGCGACGAGTGGCCCTGGATGTACAGCAGGTCGCCGCCGTGGTTTTCGCTCGGGGCTTTCCAGAAGTGGTTGAAGCCGATGCCCAGCATGTTGGCCAGCGAGGCGAAGGACGACAGGTGGCCGCCCAGGTCGCCGTCAGCGCGGTTGGCCTTGACGACCATCGCCATGGCGTTCCAGCGCATCCACGAGCGCAGGCGCTCTTCATATTCGAGGTTGCCCGGGCAGTGCTCTTCGAGGTGCGCCGGGATGGTGTTGACGTAAGCGGTATTGCTGGAGAACGGCATCTGGGCGCCGCGGCGGCGGGCCAGGTCGACCAGGCGCTCCAGCAGGTAGTGGGCGCGATCGGTGCCTTCGAATTCGATGACTGCTTCGAGCGCGTCGAGCCATTCCTTGGTTTCGAGCGAATCCGGGTCATTGGCGGCCTGGGCCGTCAACTGGTCGAGTTGAGCTGACATTACTACGTCTCCTTGAGTTGGTGCCCCACTCGATTCCAGAATCCACTGGACGCATGGTGGCGAAAAGACTATCCCTAAATTAAAGCCTGTCGATTCTACCAGTGGAGCACTTGTTTTTCAAAATACGATATACGATTTCATAATATGAAAATTACCCATGCGCGATACATGCGTGGAGCACGCGCAGCTGCGAAAGTGACGGAAATTACTGCTGAGAACACTAACCTGCAGTCGAATACAGGCACGTCTATAAATATGACAACGAACGGCTCATCGCGGCGCGCGATACCGGGCTGGCACGTATAATTTCGTTTTTGTCCAGCCTCGAGTCCCGCCATGCCTGCCCAACTGATCGACGGAGTCAAACTTTCCCAGCAACTGCGCGCCGATATCGCCCGCCGCGCCGCCGAACTCACCGCCAAGGGCCACCAGCCCGGACTGGCCGTGATCATCGTCGGCGACGATCCGGCCAGCCACGTCTACGTGCGCAACAAGGTCAAGGCCTGCGGCGAAGCCGGCTTCCACTCGGTACTGGAAAAGTACGAGGCCGATTTCAGTGAGCAGGCGCTGCTGGACCGCATCGCCGCCCTCAACGTGGACCCGGCCATCCACGGCATCCTCGTGCAGATGCCGCTGCCCAAGCACATCGACCCGTCGAAGGTGATCGAAGCGATCGCCACCACCAAGGACGTGGACGGCTACTCGGTGCTGTCGGCCGGCGAGCTGGTCGCCAACCTGCCGGGCTTCCGCCCCTGCACGCCCTACGGCTGCATGAAGCTGATCGAAACCACCGGCGTCGACCTGCGCGGCAAGCACGCCGTCGTGATCGGCCGCTCGAACACGGTCGGCAAGCCGATGGCGCTGCTGCTCTTGCAGGCGAATGCCACCGTCACCATCTGCCATAGCGCGACCCCGGACCTGGGCTACCACACCCGCCAGGCCGATGTGATCGTCGCCGCGGTCGGCCGCCGCAATACCGTCACCGCCGACATGGTCAAGCCGGGCGCGATCGTGATCGACGTCGGCATGAACCGCAACGACGAAGGCAAGCTGTGCGGCGACGTCGACTTCGACGGCGTCAGCGAAGTGGCCGCGCACATTACGCCGGTGCCGGGCGGCGTCGGCCCGATGACGATTACCATGCTGTTGATGAACACCCTCGAGTCCGCGGAACGTGGGCTTGCCAAGAAACAAGAACAGCCTGCCCAGGGCGCGGGCATGATCCCGAAGCCCGGCATTGCATAAATAAACTCAGGAAGGAGCACCATGACTACCGAAACCAGCAATCCCCTCCTCGACTTCACGGGCCTGCCCCGCTTCGACCTGATCAAGCCGGAGCACGTGACCCCGGCGATCGAACAGCTGATCGCGGACGCGCGCCAGGTCGTCCAGCAGTTGGAGGCGCCTGCGGAGAATGTCAGCTGGGACAATTTCGTGGTGCCCCTCGAGGAAGCAACCGAACGCCTGGGCCGCGCCTGGGGCGTGGTCAACCACCTGAACCACGTGATGGACACGCCCGAGCTGCGTGCCACCTATAACGAGAACCAGCCGAAGGTGACGGAGTTCTGGACCGAGCTGGGCCAGAACGAGGCGCTGTTCGGCAAATACAAGCAGCTGCGTGGCGCGCCTGAGTTCGTGAACCTGGCGCCGGCGCGCAAGCGCATCGTCGAAAACGCCCTGCGCGACTTCCGCCTGGGCGGCGCCGAACTTCCCGAGAAACAGAAGGAACGCTTCGCCGAAATCCAGGAACAGCAGGCGGCCCTGTCGACCCGCTTCTCGGAAAACGTGCTGGACGCGACCAACGACTTCAAGCTGCTGGTCGAGAACGAAGCCGAGCTGGCCGGCCTGCCGGATGATGTGAAAGCCGCGGCCCGCGCCGCCGCCGAGCGTGACGGTAAAACTGGCTGGCAGTTCTCGCTGCACTTCCCGTCCTACTTCCCGGTGCTGCAATTCGCCGACAGCCGCGAGCTGCGCGAGAAGATCTACCGCGCCAACGCCACCAAAGCCTCCGAGATGGGCGCCGTGTTCTCGGAAGTCGAGAAGTGGGACAACACCAGCAACATCGCCCAGCTGCTGAAGCTGCGCGACGAGGAAGCCAAGCTGCTGGATTTCCGCAGCTTCGCCGACGTCTCCTTGGCCCCGAAGATGGCGGAAAGCCCGGAACACGTAATCGAGTTCCTGGAAGACCTGGCCCGCCGCGCCCGTCCGTATGCGGAAAAAGACCTGGCGGAGCTGCGCGCCTTTGCGAAGGACGAACTGGGCATCGCCGACATGCAGGCCTGGGATGTCACCTATGCCTCCGAAAAGCTGCGCGAGAAGCGCTACGCCTTCTCGGCCCAGGAAGTGAAGCAGTACTTCCCCGAGCCTAAGGTCGTGGCCGGCCTGTTCGGCGTGATCTCGAAGCTGTTCAATGTGAGCATCGCCCCGGACCAGGCCCCGGTCTGGCATCCGGACGTGCGCTTCTTCCGCATCGAAAAAAACGGCCAGCTGATCGGCCAGTTCTACCTGGACCTGTACGCCCGTCCAGGCAAGGGCCAGGGCGCGTGGATGGACGACGCGCGCGGCCGCAGGCTCACCACGGGCGGCATCGTGCAGACCCCGATCGCCTACCTGACCTGCAACTTCACGCCGCCGGCCACGGTTGACGGCCAGCTGCAGCCTTCGCTGTTCACTCACGACGAAGTGACGACCCTGTTCCACGAGTTCGGCCACGGCCTGCACCACATGCTGACCGAAGTCGACGAACTGTCGGTGTCCGGCATCTCGGGCGTGGAATGGGATGCAGTCGAGCTGCCCTCGCAGTTCATGGAAAACTTCTGCTGGGAGTGGGATGTCCTGCAAGGCATGACGGCGCACGTGAAGACGGGCGAGCCGCTGCCGAAAGAACTCTACGAGAAGATGCTGGCGGCGAAGAACTTCCAGTCCGGCATGCAGACGCTGCGCCAGGTCGAGTTCTCGCTCATCGACATGCACCTGCACTACGACTTCGACCCGAACAGCCAGAAGACGGTGCAGGACCTGGTCGACGAAGTGCGCAGCAAGTTCTCGGTGCTGATTCCGCCTTCCTTCAACCGCTTCCAGCACAGCTTCGGCCACATCTTTGCCGGCGGCTATGCGGCGGGGTACTATAGCTACAAGTGGGCGGAAGTGCTGTCGGCCGATGCCTATGCGGCCTTCGAAGAAGCGCTCGAAGCCGGCGGCAGCGCGCTCGACGAGACCGGCAAGCGCTTCCACCGCGAGATCCTGTCGGTGGGCGGCTCGCGTCCGGCACTCGAATCGTTCAAGGCCTTCCGCGGCCGCGAACCGCAGATCGATGCGCTGCTGCGCCACAACGGCATGCAGGCGGCCTGAAGGCTAAAAGGCTCGGGCGATGTAAAGGATGGAGCGATGAAGGAAAAGCGGCAGCAGGCGGGGAGACGATTCGGGCGGCGCATGCTGCCGGGCTTCGTGCTGCTGTTCGCCAGCTTCTGCGCTTCCGCCCAGGTGTATAAATGGACTGACGCCCAAGGCACGGTCCACTACTCCGACACCCCGCCGCCGGCCCAGAAGGCCAATCAGATCAAAACGCCGTCTACCGGCCAGGGTGGCCAGAACGCCGCCCCGCGCGCCCTGCCCTACGAGCTGGCGCGCGCCGTGAAAGCCAGCCCGGTCACGCTCTACACCACGACGCAAACCGCCTGTCCCGGCTGCGAGCAGGGCCGCAGCATGCTGCGCGCGCGTGGCATCCCCTATACCGAAAAAACCGTCAACACCGACGAAGACAAGGAACAGCTGCGCCAGCTCACCGGCAAGCTGGAACTGCCCCTGCTGGTGGTCGGCAGCCGCAAGGTGGCCGGCTTCCAGGACGCGGCCTGGCAGGACGCCTTGAGCGCCGCCGCCTATCCGCGCTCGGGCCAGCTGCCGCCCGGCTACCAGTACGCATCGCCGGAATCGGCCGCAGCGACGGCGCCCGCCAGCGTGCCGGCGCCGCCCGCGCGCGCGAAGAACGCCGCACCGGCCGATGAAGCGTCGGCCCAGGCCGCCGAACAGCAGCCGCGCCGCCCGGCCGCGCGCGAATCCACGCCGCCGAAGCAGCAGCCGAACAAGAACGCGCCGCCCGGTTTCCAATTCTGACGCATCGACCTCCATGACCCGGATCGACTTCCATACCAATATCCCCGACAAGCTCGGCTACGCATGCCGGCTGGCGCGCAAGGCCTATGCCGCGCGCGGCAAGGTCGTGCTGCTGGCCGAGACCAGCGCCCAGGCCGAGCAGCTGAACGAAGCGCTGTGGAGCCTGTCCGGCACCGATTTCATCCCGCACGTGATGGCGGGCGATCCGCTGGCGCCCGAGACGCCGGTGATCGTCACCTTCGACGAGCACGCCGAGCTGCCGCACCGCGACATGCTGGTCAACCTGACGCGCCGCACGCCCGACGGTTTCGACCAGTTCGCGCGCGTGTTCGAGATCATCTCGACCGACGAGGAAGACGCCGCCGCCGGCCGCGCCCGCTACGTGGCCTACCGCAAGCAGGACTATCCGCTGACCCACTTCGTGGCAGGCCAGTCATGACCGATACCCCATCCTTCGACGAGATTCCGGTGCTGACCGAGGTGGTGGCCGAGACCAGGCCGGTGCCGGCTGCCGTCACCGTGGCGGAGGAGCTTGCCGCTGCGGCGCCCGCTGCCGTTGACGCTGACGCTTTGCCGCCTGCCGCGGAAGCGCCTGCCGCCGATGAGCTTGAGGCCATCCCCGTTCTCGAGGTTGAAGCGGCTCCCACGCCCGCCGCGGACCAATCGGCCGCCGCCGGCGACGACGCCTGGCGCGAACTGGAAGACCGCCTGGTCACGCGCGTGCTGGACCGCCTGCAGCCGCGCATCGACGTGGTGCTGGAAGACCAGGTGCGCGACCAGATGGCGATCGTGCTGGACCACGTGGCCGAGCGCCTCGGCCTCGAACTGCGCAGCGCGCTGCAGCAGTCGATCGAGCATGTCGTCGCCCGCGCCGTGCAGCAGGAACTGGCCCACCTGATCGCGCGCCAATCCTGAGCGTTTCGTCCCTTTCCTGACCTGTTGCGGGGCAGCCTTGCACCGGCCCCGTGCAGCCCTCAGCTTTTGCTTTGCAAAGCGCTGAGAGTGATGTACCTTTTCCTGGCGTAAGGACCTATCCCGATAGGAAAGAGGAAGTTGATGGCGATGCATGGCAAGCGCGGGCAAGGCGCGAGGAGGCCGCATGGCGAGCCATGCAACGACGAGCAACGCCGCCCCCCGCTTGTCAGGCGCGCCAGCAACGACTCTTTCCTATTGGGATAGGTCCTCAGGACGCTATCACTTGGAGAGGACATGCAGGTCAACATCAAAACCACCCTGATTCCGGCCGCCGTCGCGCTGGCCTTCGCCGGCTCCGCCTGGGCCCAGCAAGTCGTCAAGATCGGCCATGTGGCACCGATTTCCGGCCCCAGCGCCCACCTTGGCAAGGACAACGAGAATGCCGCGCGCATGGCGATCGACGAACTGAATGCCAAGCCCTTCACCATCAACGGCCAGAAGGTCACGCTGCAGCTGATTTCCGAAGACGACGGCGCCGATCCCAAGCAGGGTACGGCGGTGGCGCAGAAGCTGGTCGACGCCCACGTCAACGGCGTGATCGGCCACCTGAATTCGGGCACCACCGTGCCCGCCTCGAAGATCTACAACGATGCCGGCATCGTGCAGATCTCGCCGGCCACCACGGCCCCGGCCTACACCCGCCAGCGCTTCCCGGGCGCCTTCCGCGTGGTGGCAAGCGACGCCAAGCTGGGCGGCACGCTGGCCAAATACGCGATCGATACGCTGAAGGTGAAGAACATCGCCGTCATCGACGACCGCACCACCTACGGCCAGGGCGTGGCCGACGAATTCGTGAAGGGCACCAAGGGCGGCGCGGGCGTGCGCGTGGTGGGCCGCGAGTTCACCAATGACAAAGCCACCGACTACACCGCCATCCTCACCTCGATCAAGGCCAAGAAGCCGGACCTGGTCTTCTTTGGCGGCATGGACTCGGTGGCCGGCCCCATGCTCAAGCAGATGAAGGCGCTGGGCATCCAGGCCACCTTCATGGGCGGCGACGGCATGTGCACGGAAGCGCTGGGCCGCCTGGCCGGCGACGGCATCGGCGAAGGCAAGGTGATCTGCGCCGAAGCCGGCGGCGTGAAGGGTCCGCAGGAAAAGGTGATGGACGATTTCCGCGCGCGCTACAAGAAGAAGTTCAACCAGGACGTGCAGCTGTACGCGCCTTACGTGTACGACTCGGTGATGGTGATGGCGACCGCGATGCAGAACGCGAAATCGGCCGATCCGGCGAAGTATCTGCCGGTGCTGAAGACCATCAAGTACGAGGGCGTGACCGGCACCATCCAGTTCGACCAGAGCGGCGACATCAAGGATGGCGCGCTGACCCTGTTCACCTACAAGGGCGGCAAGCGCAGCAAGATCGACGTGGTGCGCTGAGGTTTTTGGCGGCTACGGCGGCCATGAAAAAAGCGCCCCGCGGGGCGCTTATTTTATATCTGGCTTATTTCTGGGACAGGACCCACTTCACCAGGCTGCGGGCTTCGGCCTCGCTGACCTGCGGGTTGGCCGGCATCGGCACCGGGCCCCAGACGCCCGAACCGCCCTTCATGACCTTCTGCACCAGCTTGTCCTCGGCGCCCTTCTGGCCCGCGTATTTGGCCGCCACGTCCTTGTAGGCCGGGCCGACCAGCTTGTTGCCGATGGCGTGGCACGCCATGCAATTCTTTGCCTTGGCCAGGTCTGCCTGCGCGAAGGCGCTGGTCGACACCAGGGCGGAGACCGCCATCAACATCATCAGGGACCGTTTCATTCCTTACTCTCCAAATTGTAATCCTGTGCAGATTCTATCCTGTTTCCCCTGTACAGGGAGAAGGGATACAGACGGTAACGGCTGATACACATTTTGGTTGACGCAATGGTAGGATGATTGCTGCTCTAAAGGAACTCCCATGCCCCTCATCCTCCTGCTCGTCGCCCTGATCGCCCTGCGCTACTTCGAAGTCTGGAAATTCGCCGACATGTCCTGGTGGTGGATCATCGCTTTGGCCGTGGCCGGCTTCATCTGGTTCGAATTCATCGAAAAAATGCTCGGCCTGGACAAGAAAAAAGCCCACGACGTCGACGAAGCCCGCCGCAAGGCCCGCGTCAAGCAAAGCTTCGACAAGCGTAAGTGACCCGTAAATTCGTAAATTCGGGGTCAGAGCACTTTTTTGGGAAACTGCTCCCAGGATTGACTCCATTCTTTCAGCCTGCATGCACGCATGCACGCATGCACGCACCAGCTTACGTAAAGGTATGCGTAGAACGCACAGTTCCATAGGGCAGAAGAAATTGATCAGAAAAGTGCTCTGACCCCGAATTTGCGCGAAAAAGTGCTCTGACCCCGAATTACGAAAAAGTGCTCTGACCCCGAATTATTCCAGGCTGCTGTGATACATTCCGCGAATAGATAAGCCAAAATTCGCGGGAAATGCATATCACATGAATCTGGAACTGCGCCAGCTGCGCTATTTCGTCGCCGTCGCCGAGGAGTTGCATTTCGGGCGGGCGGCGGCGCGTTTGCACATGACCCAGCCGCCGCTGTCGCAGGCGATCGCGGCGCTCGAGGATTTGCTCGGTGCGCCGCTGTTCCTGCGCAACCGCCGCACCGTCGAACTGGCCGCGGCCGGCATCGCCCTGCTGCCCGAGGCGCGGCGCCTGCTGGCCCAGGCCGATGGCTTGCCGGAGCTGGCGCGCAGGGCGGCCGGCGGCGAGGCCGGCAGGCTGCGGCTGGCCTTCGTCACCTCCTGCGACTACAGCGTGCTGCCGCCTTTTCTCCGCCGCTACAGCGAGCGCTACCCGGACGTTCACCTCAGCCTGCTGGAAGCGACCTCCGACGTGCAGGCCGAGGAACTGCTGCGCGGCCGCATCGACGCTGGCCTCCTGATCCCGCCGCTGCCCGACAAGGCGCTCGACGAACTCGATTACCTGAAGGTGCTGGAAGAACCGCTGATCCTGTGCGCCCCGGCCGGCCTTCCGACGCTCGCCGATCAAAAACCGGTCCGCCTGCAAGACCTGCCCAGAATCCCCCTGATCATCTTCCCGCGCGAGATCTCGCCGGCCCTGCACGACGCCATCCTGTCATGCTTCCGCGCGGCCGGCATCACCCCCGTCATCGGCCAGCTGGCGATCCAAATGCAGACCATCGTCAGCCTGGTCTCCAGCGGCATGGGCCTGGCACTTGTGCCACAATCGGTCTCCAACCTGATGCGGCCCGGCGTAGAATACCGTGCCCTCGCCGATCCGACCCCACTTGTCGAGACCGGCATCGCCTGGCGCCGCGATAACCCGTCGCCCGTGCTGAAGGGCTTCCTGGAACTACTGAGGACACACTGAATATGCTCGTTCACCCGAATCCGGACCCCGTCGCCTTTCATATCGGCCCCTTGCCTATCCACTGGTACGGGATCATGTACGTGGTCGCCTTCGCCCTCTTCATCATCCTCGGCCGCGTGCGCATCAAGACCCAGCCGCACATCCAGGCCCAGGGCTGGACCAAGGAGGACCTCGACGACATGCTGTTCTACGGGATGCTCGGCGTGGTGATCGGCGGACGCCTCGGCGAGGTGCTGTTCTACCAGCCGGCCCACTTTGCCGCGCACCCGCTCGAGATCTTCAAGACCTGGCAGGGCGGCATGTCCTACCACGGCGGCTTCATCGGCGTGCTGGTGGCGATGGCGCTGTGGGCCCGCAAGCGCAAGCGCAACCTGCTCGACGTCTATGACTTCATCGCGCCGATGGTCCCGATCGGCTATGCCTGCGGACGCCTCGGCAACTTCATCAACCACGAACTGCCGGGCCGCATGGCCGATCCGTCCCTGCCCTGGGCCATGCAGTGGCCGGGCATCACGGACCACCTGGTCCATCCCTCGCCGCTGTACCAGATGCTGGTCGACGGCGTGCTGTGCTTCGTGATCATGTGGATCTTCGCGCGCAAGCCGCGTCCGCGCCTGGCGGTCGGCGCCCTCTACACCCTGCTGTACGGCTGCGCGCGTTTCTTCACCGAGTACTTCCGCGTGCCGGACTGGGAGACCACGGTGATGGGCCTGCCGATCACCTCCGGCCAGGTGCTGTCGCTGCCGATGATCGTGGCCGGCCTGCTGATGCTGGGCTGGGCCTATTCCGGCGCGAACAAGCGCGCCGTGCACGCTTAAACGACGGCGACGCATGCGCCGCCGGCTGCTGCCTTTGTTCGCTGCCGCCCTGCTTGTCGGCGGCTGTGCGGGCACGCCACCGCAGGACAGGGCCAGCGCCCTCGCCGTCGGCAAGTTCAAGCCCTCGCTGCCCGACGGCGTGCTCCTGCTGCGGCCCGCGCGCGGGTCCATGCAGCTCGTCACCGCGCAGGGCCAGGCGCGCATCGAACCGCCGCTGGCCAATGAAGCGCGGACCCGCTTCCCGGTCGGCTCGATCTCCAAGTGGATCACCACGGTGGCGGTGCTGCGCCTGGTGGACCAGGGCCGCATCGACCTCGATCGTCCCATCACCGACTACCTGCCCGAACTGCCGCCGGAAAGCGGCGTGGTCACCGTGCGCCACCTGCTGTCGAATACGAGCGGCATCCCGAACGGCCTGGCACAGGCCCTGAAACAGGACCGCGCGGCCACCGAAGCGCTGCGCATCGCACCGCTGGCGGGCGCGTTACGCTTCGGTACCGGCGCACCGGCCTTCCAGCCGGGTACCCGGTTCGACTACTCCTTCACCAACTGGGTGATCGTGGGCGGCATCGTCGAACGCGTCACCGGCGAACCCTTCCAGCGGGCGATCGAAGGCCTGGTGCTGCGTCCCAGCGGCGTGCGCGACACCGGCTTCGCCGACGATGCCTACGAGGCCCTGCCGCGCGCCGCCCTCGCCTACGCCAAGGACAAATCGACACGCAAGATGAGCGCGATGCCGCCGATGGTCGCCGCCAGCGGCACGATCTACAGCACCGCGGCCGACCTGGTGGCGATTGCCGATGCCGTGTACGCGGGCGATCTCTTATCGAAGAAAGCGCGCACGGAGCTGCTCACCGTGCAGCACGCGCCCGAAGAGTATGCGCTGGGCGGCCGCGTGCGCGAGATCGGCAGCGGCGCGAGCAAACGCAGCGTGGCCTGGGAATCCGGCGTGATCGGCGGCTTCAAGACCCTGCTGGTGTACGCGCCCGTGGATGGCGCGGCGGTGGTGCTGCTGAATAACACGGATATGGAACAATCCGAGCAGGCAAAGCTGGCGGAAGGCCTG
>Ga0065165_1002936_pt1 | contig 12996 bp, 10 predicted proteins | sample AraplaMF_Cvi_mMF_FD_63813 | JGI IMG/M metagenome (GOLD analysis project Ga0065165, IMG submission 63813) | Arabidopsis root microbial communities from the University of North Carolina, USA - plate scrape MF_Cvi_mMF (version 2) (version 3) | ecosystem: Host-associated > Plants > Roots >... | reverse complement strand
CGCCGCGTCACGCTCGCCCCCAACCAGCAGGTTCTTCTGAATCAGACGCTTGCATCCTGATCGTTTCGCTCCAGAATCGCGAATAGATCGCAGGAGGAACCACGGCGCCCGCCCGCCGATTGAGGCATCCTACCCTGCGCAGGGGAGCACGCGATGGACAGGCCGTCCGATTTCGATCTAACCCGCCGCGAGATGCTCGCGAGCGGTGCCGCCGTTATGGCGGTCACCGCCGCGCCGCACGCCGCCGAAGCGGAGACCCAGGTGACCCATTCCGCCCCGCCGCCGGTGCTGGCCGAAATCGCCTTCAAGGTGAACGGCAAGCCGCGCACGCTGAAGGTCGACACACGCACCACCCTGCTCGACGCGCTGCGCGAGCATCTCCACCTCACCGGCACCAAGAAGGGCTGCGACCACGGCCAGTGCGGCGCCTGCACGGTGATCGTCGACGGGCGCCGCATCAATAGCTGCCTCAGCCTCGCGGTGATGCACCAGGGGGATTCGATAACGACGATCGAGGGTCTCGGCACCCCCGGGAACCTCCACCCGATGCAGGCCGCCTTCGTGAAGCATGACGGTTATCAGTGCGGCTATTGCACGCCCGGCCAGATCTGCTCGGCGGTGGCGGTGCTCGACGAGATCCGCGCCGGCATCCCCAGCCATGTCAGCGGCGACATCACCGCCGCCCCGCGCATGAGCACCGACGAGATACGCGAGCGGATGAGCGGCAATATCTGTCGCTGCGGCGCCTATTCGAACATCGTCGAGGCGATCACCGAAGTCGCGGGGAAGCGGGCATGAGACCCTTCAGCTACCAGCGCGCCGCCTCCCCCGCCGAAGCCGCCGCGCTCGCGGCGCGCACGCCCGGCGCGAAGTTCATCGCCGGCGGCACCAATCTGCTCGACCTGATGAAGCTCGAGATCGAGACGCCGGCGCATCTGATCGACGTCAACGGGCTCGCGCTCGACAAGATCGAAGCAACGCCCGAGGGCGGGCTGCGCATCGGCGCTCTCGTGCGCAACACCGATCTTGCCGCCGACAAGCGCGTGCGGCGCGATTATGCCGTGCTCTCCCGCGCGCTGCTCGCCGGCGCCTCGGGCCAGCTGCGCAACAAGGCGACCACCGCCGGCAACCTGCTCCAGCGCACGCGCTGCCCCTATTTCTACGACACCAACCAGCCCTGCAACAAACGCAAGCCCGGCAGCGGCTGTGCGGCGATCGGCGGATTCAGCCGTGGACTGGCGGTGATCGGCGCGAGCGAGGCGTGCATCGCGACGCACCCCAGCGACATGGCGGTGGCGATGCGGCTGCTCGACGCGCAGGTGGAAACCGTGCGCCCCGACGGCACCACCCGCTCCATCCCGATCGCCGATTTCCACCGGCTCCCCGGCAACACCCCCGCGATCGAGACCAGCCTAGCGCCCGGCGAACTGATCACCGCGGTGACCCTGCCCAAGCCGCTCGGCGGCCAGCATTTCTACCACAAGGTCCGCGACCGGGCTTCCTATGCCTTCGCGTTGGTCTCGGTCGCCGCGGTGGTGCAGAAGGACGGCAGCGGCCGCGTCGCGCTGGGCGGCGTGGCGCACAAACCGTGGCGCGTCGAGGCCGCCGAGGCGCACCTCCCGCAAGGCGCCAAACCCACCGCCGCCACATTGCTCGCGGGAGCGCATCCGACGCACGACAACGCCTTCAAACTGCCGCTGGTCGAGCGCACGCTCGGCGCGGTGCTGGCCGAAGCGAGGGCCTGAGCGATGAAGTTCGACCAGCCAGCCACCACCAACCCGATCGACCAGCTCCGCGTGGTCGGCAAACCGACCGACCGGATCGAGGGCCCGCTCAAGACGACGGGCACCGCGACCTATGCCTATGAGCATCATGATGTCGCGCCCAACCCGGCTTATGGCTATGTCGTCGGCTCCGCGGTTGCCAAGGGCAGCATCCGCAATATCGACTTGGCCGCCGCCAAAGCCGCGCCCGGCGTGCTCGCGATCGTCACCGCGGACAATGCCGGCCCACTCGGCAAGGGCGACTTCAACACCGCGCATCTGCTCGGCGGCCCGGCGATCGAGCATTATCATCAGGCGGTCGCCCTCGTCGTCGCCGAGAGTTTCGAACAGGCCCGCGCCGCCGCGGCTTTGGTGCGTGTCGATTATGCCCGGACCAAGGGAGACTGGGACCTCGCCGCGGTCAAGGACAGCGCCAAACCGCCCCACGGCGGCTTCGGCGGCTCGGCGGACACCGCAGTGGGCGATTTCGACGCCGCCTTCGCCGCCGCCCCGGTGAAGATCGACGCCGAATATTTCACGCCCGATCAAGGCCATGCGATGATGGAGCCCCACGCGTCGATCGCGCTCTGGGAGGGCGACCAGCTCAAGCTGTGGACCGCCAACCAGATGATCGCCTGGTCCAAAGCCGACATGGCCAAGACGCTCGGCATCCCCAAGGAAAAGATCCGCCTGATCTCGCCTTATATCGGCGGCGGCTTCGGCGGGAAGCTCTTCATCCGCGCGGACGCGGTGCTCGCGGCACTGGGTGCGAAGGCGACGGGCCGCGCGGTCAAGGTCGCGCTGCCGCGTCCGCTGATGTTCAACAACACCACGCACCGCCCCGCGACGCTCCAGCGCATCCGCATCGGCGCGACTCCCGACGGCAAGATCACCGCGATCGGCCATGAGGGCTGGTCGGGCGACCTGCCCGGCGGCGACGCCGAGACCGCGGTCAACCAGACCCGCCTGCTCTATGCCGGCGCCAACCGCATGACGCGTACCCGGCTTGCGGTGCTCGACCTGCCCGAGGGTAACGCGATGCGCGCGCCCGGCGAGGCGCCCGGGCTGATGGCGCTCGAGATCGCGATGGACGAGATGGCGGAGAAGCTTGGGCTGGACCCGATCAAATTCCGCGCGATCAACGACACGCAGGTCGATCCCGAAAAGCCCGACCGCCCCTTCTCGCAGCGCCAGTTGATCAAATGCATGGAGCTGGGTGCGGAGCGCTTCGGCTGGAACAGGCGCAATCCGAAGCCCGCCAGCGTGCGCGAGGGCCGCTGGCTGGTCGGCCTCGGCATGGCCGTGGCCTTCCGCAACAATCTCGTCACCAAATCGGCGGCCCGGGTGAAGCTCGACAAGGCCGGGCACGTCACGGTCGAGACCGACATGACCGACATCGGCACCGGCAGCTACACGATCATCGCCCAGACCGCGGCCGAGACGATGGGCGTGCGGCTCGAGGACGTGACCGTGCTGCTCGGCGATTCCGATTCCCCGATCTCGTGCGGCTCGGGCGGGCAATGGGGCGGCAACAACTCGACCGCGGGCGTGTTCGCCGCCTGCATGAAGCTGCGCGAGGCAGTGGCGCAGAAGCTCGGCTTCAACTCGGCCGATGCCGAATTCGCCGATGGCAAGGTCCGCTCGGGCAATCGCAGCGCGAAGCTGGGCGAGGCGGCGGGCGATGCCGGCCTGATCGCCGAGGATCACATCGAATATGGCGACCTCGCCAAACGCTATCAGCAATCGACCTTCGGCGCGCATTTCGTCGAGGCCGCGGTCGACGCCGCGACCGGCGAGATCCGCGTCCGCCGCATGCTCGCGGTGTGCGCCGCGGGGCGCATCCTCAACCCCAAGGCCGCGCGCAGCCAGGTGATCGGCGCAATGACCATGGGCGTCGGCGCCGCGCTGATGGAGGAGCTCGCGATCGACAAGCGCTTCGGCTTCTTCGTCAACCACGACCTCGCCGGCTACGAGGTCCCGGTCCATGCCGACATCCCGCACCAGGACGTGATCTTCCTCGACGAGACCGATCCCCTGTCCTCGCCGATGAAGGCCAAGGGCGTGGGCGAACTCGGCATCTGCGGCGTAGGCGCGGCGGTGGCGAACGCGGTGTACAACGCGACGGGGGTTCGCGTGCGGGACTATCCGATCACGCTGGACAAGTTTCTGGAGCGGCTGCCGCCGGTCGCTTGAGGGGCCGCTTCAATCGGGCATTCCGGCGTGGGAATGCTAGAGTGCCAGCTCTTCCGAGAAGCCCAGCAACAAGGTGCTTGCCACCGCCCGTGCATTCGCGGCGAGCACGTCGTCCGGCAGTTCGCCAGCGGTCCAGAAAGACAATACGCCGCGGAAACCGAAGGCGAGTTGCGTCGGCAGGTCTCGCAGGGCCTGTTCCCGCCGACTTGCGATCAGGCCTTCGCCGGCGCCGAGCGCCAATGCCCACAACGCGATGGATTGCCGGAGGACTTCACCATGTGACGGCCCCGCGGTGCCAAGCCAGCCCATCACGGCCCGGTTGACGCGCGGTTCCTCGAGCATCAGTTCGACCACCGTGGAGACTGCCAGCAGCACACGCTCGCCGGCGTCAGGAAGCGGCGGCGCGGCCGCGAACCGCCGGGTGGCGGTCTCGATACGCCGAGCCGACAGCGCGTGCATGATCGCCGCCTTGCTGCCGAACTGGTTGAATGGCGTCGCGAAACTGACCCCGGCTTCGGTAGCCAGATCCCGCATCGAGAATTCCGCCTTGCCCTCGCGCAACAGGCGTTCCGCCGCGTCGATGATGCGGTTTCGCACCGGCTCGCCACGCACGCCGGTCGACGTGACAGGGGTCTTGATGGAGGTCATGTTGGTATCTATATCATGATATAGTTAGCGTTCGATATATGGAGTTACGCCATGACGGCTATCATCCCCAAGACTTTCCTGATCACCGGCGTCAGCTCGGGCCTCGGCCGGGCCTTCGCTGCAGGCGCGCTCGACGCCGGGCATCGCGTCATCGGCACCGTGCGGCGCAGCGGGGATGCCGCAGCCTTCGCGGCGCTCGCGCCCGGCCGCGCTTGCCCGCTGGTACTGGACGTGACGCATTTCGACGCGATCCCGGCCGCGGTGGCAGATGCCGAGCGGGAGGCCGGCCCGATCGACGTTCTGGTCAACAATGCGGGCTATGGTCATGAGGGCGCGCTGGAGGAATCCTCCATGGAAGATCTCCAGCGCCAGTTCGCCGCCAATGTGTTCGGGCCCGTCGCGATGATGAAAGCAGTGCTGCCCGGCATGCGCGAACGGCGGCGCGGCCATATTGTCAACGTCACCTCGATGGGCGGCTTTATCACCCTGCCGGGCATCAGCTTCTATTGCGGCAGCAAATTCGCGCTGGAAGGCATTTCCGAAGCGCTGGGCAAGGAAGTGGCGCAGTTCGGAATCCGGGTGACGGCGCTTGCGCCCGGCCAATTCCGCACCGACTGGGCGGGACGGTCGATGGACCGCACGCCCCGCAGCATCGCCGACTACGATGCGGTCATGGATCCGGTCCGCGCGGCGCGACAGGCCAAGAGCGGCCATCAGCCAGGCGATCCGGCGCGCGCGGCGCAAGCGCTGCTCGCGCTGGTCGATGCACCAAAGCCGCCGACACGCCTGTTCCTGGGGGAAGATGCATTGGGACTCGTGGCGCAGAAGCTCGACGGCATGCGGGACGAGATCGCTGACTGGAGTGCGCTTTCCCGCTCCACCAGCTTCGCATCGTGAATGCCGTGATCGCCCCTGCCCCGCGACAGTCGTCGAAAACATCGCCCCGCTAGATCGAAAGCAAGATGATATGTTTGGAATTTCACCACTCGGCTGGGTGCATACGCTCGGCAGCTTGCCCGCCATTCCACTGGCAATCTACATGTTCGCGCGTTTTGGACGGATCACGCCGCGGTCAGCACCAGGCACCGCCTATTTCGTCTCGATGTTGATCGGCGCGGCCACCACGTTCGTGGTCGCGCATCATCCGGTGAGCTACGCGATCGGCGCGCTGACGCTTCTGCTGCTGCTCGCCGGATACGGCATCGATCGCATTTCGATCTTCGGCCGGGCAGGCAGGTATCTCGAAACGATCTTCCTTAGCCTCACGGCGTTTCTGCTGATGGTGCCAACCGTAAGCGAAACCCTGCGCCGCGTTCCGGACGGCCATCCGCTCGTTGTTGATCCAAGATCGCCGCTGCTACTCGGCGCGCAGGCCAGCCTCCTTGCCATTCTCGTCATTGGCCTGACCGCTCAGATCATCCATTTGCGCAGACAGGGCAGGCTCGCGATGTCGCAGCACCAGGCGGGGGCGTCGGCAGCGGACGTGTCAGGGCATCGCCCATAATTTTCCCGTGACCGGTTTGGGCGCGGTGTCAGCCAAAACCAGTCAGGCAGCCGGCAGCCCAAGTCGGCCTGTATCTCTCACATTACCCCATTGAAATGTTGGATTTCCTCTGCTTGGCTCGGCCGGTCGGGCTCGCGCCCTGCCGCTCTTTGACATTGCCGGACGCCTTCAACCCCGTGCGAAAAGGTGCGTTCGCCTAACCTTTACTAACCTTTCGACGATCGCACCCAACGCCGGCCCCTCAATCCAGCGCCCGGAACCGCACCGCCTGCCCCCCGCCCGGTGCCAGATCCAGCGTCAGCACGTCCTTGCTCGTCACCACCCTTTTCTCGATCGCCAGCGCGGTCGGATTGACCCGATAGTCCGCCCCCGCCCCGTCGCGATAGATCTGCGCCTCGTAGCGCTTGCCCGGCGTGAGGAAGTCGAGCTTCTGGGTCAGCGAGCGCGCATTCTCGTCGGTCACCGCGCCGAGAAACCAGTCCTTGCCCCCGCGCGGCTGGCGCGCGACGACGACATAGTCGCCGATCTCCGCCTGTAGCGTGCGCGATTCCTCCCAGTCGGTCGGCACGTCGCGGATGAACTGGAAGGCGGGCAGGTTCGCCTCGTAATTCTCGGGCAGGTCGGCCGCCATCTGGATCGGCGAATAGAGCACGACATAGAGCGCCAGCTGCGTCGCCAGCGTCGACTGCACGCGGCGCGACACGACGTCCTTGCCGCCCTCGAGCAAATCGAAGATGCCCGGCGTATAGTCCATCGGCCCGGCGAGCATGCGCGTGAAGGGCAGGATGGCGACATGCTCGGGCGGATTGGTCGGGTTGCCCCAGGCGTTATACTCCTGCCCGCGCGCGCCCTCACGGCTCACCCAGTTAGGATATGTCCGCCGCAGCCCGGTGTCTTTGACCGGCTCGTGCGTGTCGATCGCGACACGGTACTTCGCCGCGGTCTCGACCACCTTGAGATTGTGGTCGACCATATATTGGCCGGCGAACCAGTTCTGCCCGCCCGCGCGGTCGAGGATCGTGCCGCTGTGCTTGACATAGCCCGTCTTCACCGCACCCACGCCGACGCTCGCATAGAGCTTCATCGCCTCGTCGAGCTGGTCCTCGTAATTGACCACCGCGCCCGCGGTCTCGTTATGCCCGATCAGCCTCACCCCGCGCGCCTTGCCGTAGGCGGTGATCGCCGGGAGATCGAAATCGGGATAGGCTTTGGTGAAGCTGAACTGCTCGCCATGCGCGGTCCAGTCGCCGTCCCAACCCTGGTTCCAGCCCTCGACCAGCACGCCGTCGAACCCGTATTTCGCGGCGAAATCCATGTATCGCTCGACATTGGCGGTGGTCGCGCCGTGACGCATGCCGCTGCCCCAGGTGGTCTTCTGCAGGTGCATCTCCCACCAGATGCCGACATATTTGCCGGGCTTCACCCAGCTGACGTCGCCAAGCTTGTTGGGTTCGTTGAGGTTGAGCTCGATCCGGCTGTCGGCGAGCGCGCCCGGACTGGTGCCGATCAGCACCGTCCGCCACGGCGTGGTGAAGGGGCCGGTCTTCTTCGCCAGCACGCCGTCGGGCCACGGCATCAGCCACGCGGTCAGCGTTCCCGCGCCATTGCCCTGCAGCAGCATCGACGGGAAATCGACCAGCGCCGCCTCGTGAAACGACAGATACAGCCCGTTCGCGCCCTTGAGCGTCAGCGGCGTCTCGGCGAGCGTGATGCGGCGGGCGTCGGTCTGGGTGTAGAGATATTCGTCGCGCTCCTGCCCCAGCCCCTGATACCACCACGCCTGATAGTCGCCGACCGGGTGGAACTGGGTGCGGTCCGCGGTCACCGCCACCGCCTGCCCCGGCGCGATGCCTTTGTAGTCGTAGCGAAAGCCGATCCCGTCATCGAACAGGCGGAAAGTCACGTCGACCGCCTTGTTGAGCGGCGTGTCGCCGGCGAGCGTGACGGTGAGTTCGCTGTGATTGTCGCGGATCAGCCTTTGCTCGCCCCAGGGCTGTTCCCAGCTGGTGTTCGCGGCGGCGCGCTTCGCCCCGGTGATCGCGCTGTAGCGCGCCTCGGGCTCGCCCGCGAAGCTCAGGCCGAGTGCCGAGGGGGCGAGTACGGTCACGTCACCGCGCTTGACTTCATACAGCGCCTGCCCGCCCTCCACGAACACGCAGACCTCGAGCATTTTCCCCGGCGACTGGGCGCATTCGCGGGTCTGCGCCTGCGCCGTGGCGGGCGCGGCTAAAGCAGTGAGCAGGGCAAGCGTGCGAAGCTTCATCGAGCGTTTCTTTCTTTGGAACGAAGGGACCGCGCCGATCATGGCGCCTTGAGGAAAGCCAGGCGAAGCTGCTGGCGGAGCGCCGCGCGGCGGCCGGGGCTCATCGGGCCGAGCGGTCCGCGCAGTGGCGCCGGGATGTGCGCGGCCTCGTCGCCGAACACATGCGCGTCGAACATCGCCCACCAATAGGCCCGCTCGCCCTCGGGCAGCGCCTTGTAGGCGAGCAGGGCGGCGAGGAAGAGGTCGTTGGGCCGCTCGATCCCCGTGGCGTCGTCGCCCCACCAGTAATTGACCATCGCGTTCCACGGCTCGAGCGAGGTGACGTGGTGCCACCAGTAGCGCGGCAGGAACAGCGCATCGCCCGGTTCCAGATATGCCACGCGCGCCGCCGCGATCGCCTCGGCATAGCGGGGGAAGCGCGCGAGATCCGGCGCCCCCTCGGGATCGACCAACGAGAGCGGTGGCGGATTGTCGAGCGGACCGACATAGAGGTTCGCCACCTGCTCGGGCGGAAAGAGCAGGAAACGCCGCGCCCCTGCGATCACGCAGGCGAGATTATGGTCGCGGTCGTTGTGCGTCTGGGTCTTCACCGCACCGCCGATCCACAGCCGCGGGCTGACTTCCGACGGCAGCAGCGGCATGGGATTCTGGCGCATGAAGTCGGGCATGTGACTCGCCAGCGGCAGCATCTGGACTGCGATGAAGGGGGCATTCTCCGTCCCGATCAGCCGCTCGATCCGGTCGAGCGCATCGCCGAGCCGCGCACTGCGTTTGGTGAAGCTGAACTCGCGCAGGTCTGGGCCATAAGCGAAGCGGCCATTGCTGCGCGCGGGCGCCTCCATCACCGGCACCGGCGCGCCGCGGTCGAGTCCTTTGAGATAGGCGCTCAGCTGCCCCACCCCCGCGCGGCCGGCGGCGAGCGCGTGCCAGCGGTCGAGCAATCCCTTGAGCACCACCGGCGCTCCGGCCGCGACGATCGCCGCGAAATCGGCCGGCGCAGGCGCGGCGCGCGCAGCCACGCGCGGGAGGCCGTCGAACAGCGAGGCGGCCGCAGCACCGCGCACCGATCGCGCCGGCTCAGCCATGCCGCTGCGCGATCGTCGCTAGAACCTGATCGTGCGTCGGCGCCTTGAGCACCTGCTCGCGCACGAAGCCGAGCATACGCCGGAACTGCGCCTTCATCTCGTCGGGCGCCGTGCGGTCGATTGCCGGCAGCCAGCTCTCGGGTACGAGACCATGGCCGACGAACAATGTCCGCCAACTGTCCGGCGCGAAGCTTTCCTCCTCGAACGGCGCGATCTCGCCGCGGGCGCGGAACAGGTCGATGCGCTGCGCCACCTCTGCCGGCACCTCCGCTGCGCGCGCCGTATCCCAGAAAGGCCCGCGCCAGCGCGCCAGCGCGTAATGCGCCGACTGGAAGTCGCGCACCCGCTCGAACGACGATTGCATCACCCGGTTATATTCGTCGCGCTGCGCGCCATAGTCCGCGCTCGCCGGGAAGCAGGCGAGCAGATTGATCAACCCCAGCTGCACCGCATGCAGGTCGACGCCATGGAATGGATCGAACCCGCACGCCGCCTCGCCGATCGCGACGATATTGCCTTCCCACGCCAGCGGCCGGCGCCCCGGTTCGGACGAGCGCACCACGCCCGCCGCCAATGGCACCCCGAACGCAGCCGCAGCCTCGCCCAGCGCATCCTCGTCACTGGTCAACGCGCTCGACCAGGCATGCACGACATGCCGCCCGGTCGGGCTCGGATAGAGCGCCGTCCACCCGCCCGCCGAGGCGCGGACCTCGGCATAGGCCGGGATCGCCGCAAAGCGCGCGCCGCTCGCCGAAAACACCCGATCCGCCGGAAAGAAGCTACGCCAGCTCTCACGCCCGCCGCCGATCAGCAGCGCCTCCGGGCCTGTTGCGTCAACGAACAGATCGCCCTCGACGCGCCGCCCTCCGTCGAGCAGCAGCGCAGTCGCCCGGCCGTCCGCATCCCGCTCGGCGGTGACGGTCTCTGCCGCCTGCACCGTCACACCATGATGCGCAGCAATGCCCTTCAGCACCCTGGCATAGGCCAAAGCCGGCAGATGGTAGCCATAATCACACCGCCCATAGCGCTCGCTATCGTCGTCGGGCAGCATCAGCCGCCCGTGCCGCGCTGCCGCCGCGGTAAGCGAGAAATCCTCCAGCGGCACGTTCAGCCCATGAAGCCGCGCCTTGAGCCAGTAAGCAAAGAAGTCGTGCCCATCGATCGGCGCGCCGAACGACCCGTAAGGATGGAGGAATGCCGGCACCTCGCCGCTCGCATCGGCGAAATTCTGCCCGAGCGTGAAGGCACCCTGCGTCAGCCGCAGCAGCGCGTCCTCGTCGACGCGCAACTGCGCGTGCAGGGCCTCGAGCGGCGGCAGTGTGGCATAGGCGTCGCCCGGTCCCATTGCCGGCGGCAGCTCTATAGCCTCCACCGTCACGCTAGCCGGCGCCAGCGCTCGCGCGATCGTGCTCGCGGCGAGCCAGAGCGGCGCATCGCGCCCGGCAACCACCACGCGCATCATGCCGCCACCATCGCGCCGGCGCCGCTCGCGCCCGCATCGCAATAGCCGGCGATGAATTCGGCATGCGATCCCATCGCCACGGCATTGAGCCGGATATAGTCGCGCAGCTCCGCCAGCTTCTCGACCAGCTCCGCCATCGGAATGCGCTCGGCGAGCCGGTTGTAGCTCCGCGGCAACACCCCCTGCCCCTCCAGCACCGCCAGCCAGGAATCGCGCGAGAACAGCCCGAGCTTGTAGTCGGGCGCCGCCGCGCTTTCACGGAACAGGGCAATCTTGTGCGCGAGGCTGTCGGGCAGCGTCATGTTCCGCACATGGTCCCATAGCGGCTCGCCGTGCCGGCGATTGGCCGCGTAGTGCAGCACGAGGAAGTCGCGCGTGCGGTCGCAATGGACCTCGAACAGCCGGTTGAACTCGGCCGCGAGCCGCGCATCCACGCCCCCGCCTCGCGCCGGCATCAGATTGGCGAGGTCGACCACCGCCGCCTGGATCAGGAAGATGCTCGTGGACTCCAGCGGCTCGAGAAAGCCGCTCGACAGGCCGATCGCGACGACATTGCCTTCCCATGCCCGGGCGCGCCGCCCCGCCTGGAAGCGCAGCAGCCGCGGCTCGCCCAGCGCCGGGCCGTCGAGATTGGCGAGTAATGTGTCGCTCGCCTCCTGCTCGCTACAAAAGGCGCTCGAAAAGACATGGCCGTTGCCGATGCGGTGCTGCAGCGGGATGCGCCATTGCCAGCCGCCGCGCCGCGCGGTCGATCGGGTGAAAGGCGTGAGCTCCGCCGCACTCGCGCAGGGCACGGCGAGCGCACGGTCGCAGGGCAGCCATTCGCTCCAGTCGTGCCAACCGACGCCCATGGTCCCGCCGACGAGCAGCGCACGGAAGCCCGAGCAATCGACGAACAAGTCGCCGCCGATCTCCGCCCCGGACTCCAGCCGCAGAGTCGAAACATGCCCGCTCGCCGGATCGCGGGTGATGTCGATCACCTGTCCCTCGATCCGCTTCACGCCGCGCGCGGTCGCCCAGCCGCGCAGGAAATGCGCATAGAGCGTCGCGTCGAAATGATAGGCATAGGCATAGGTCGAGCGGATCGATTTGGGATCCTCATTGGGCAGCTCGAACGCGCCCGCCTTCGCCGCCGCGACGGCGAAACTGTACTCCTGCAGCGATCCCACCGCCTCGCCCGCGAGCATCGCCCGCGCCCAGTGGTGCTGAAAGTCGACACTCGCCCAGGGCTCGCCGAACGTCCCGAACGGGTGGACATAGGCCTCGCCCGGCCGGTCCCAGCCGACGAACTCGATGCCCAGCTTGAATGTGCCGCGGGTGTCGCGCAGGAATTGCGCCTCGTCGATCCCGAGCATGTCGTTGAAATTCTTGATGTGCGGTAGCGTCGCTTCGCCCACGCCGACCGTCCCGATCGCGTCGGATTCGATGAGCGTGAGGTCGTAATCGGTGAGCGCGAGCAGGCGGACGAGCCCGGCCGCGCACATCCATCCGGCGGTCCCGCCGCCGACGATCACGATCCTGAACGGTGCTGCTGCCATGCTTCCGGTCCCTGAAAAAAATGGCGCCGCCCCGAGAGGCCTGGGCGGCGCCAGTAAGGAGAGACTAGAATTTCACGCGTGCGCCGAAGGCGAAACGGCGATCGACCTTGCCCCAGTTGGAGTCGAGGAAGACTGGCTTGGCATTCGGAGTGAGCACGCTGTCGCCGAAGATCTGCTGCTGATAGACCACGGTCGTATCGAGCAGGTTCTGGCCTTCGATCGAGAGCTCGAGCCACTTGTTCACCGACCAGCGGATCGACCCGTCGAGGAAGCCCGCGCCCTTCTGGAACACCGGCAGGCCGATGCAGCAATCGAGATTGTTGGTCAGGAAGCGCGACCGCCAGTTATAGGCGAGACGCACCGCCACCGGCCCGTACTCGTAGAGCCCGACCACATTGTACGAATGCGTCGAGATACCCGCGAGCCGGTGCGAGTCGATCACCGCGCCGCGGCCGCCCGACACGTCGAGGCCCGCGCCGAACCCGCCGGTGCCCCCGGCATCGAGCGCGCCCTGCGTCACCAGGTTCGAGTTGTTGATCC